>Ga0210120_1000229_pt1 | contig 13307 bp, 11 predicted proteins | sample Goodyear_PhragA__FD_184868 | JGI IMG/M metagenome (GOLD analysis project Ga0210120, IMG submission 184868) | Wetland microbial communities from San Francisco Bay, California, USA, that impact long-term carbon sequestration - Goodyear_PhragA_D2... | ecosystem: Environmental > Aquatic > Marine >... | reverse complement strand
GGGGAGCACCGCCGATGACGGGAACACCGGGGCTCCCGACACCCGGGGGCATCGGATAGGACGGTGACGACGGTCCGGCCAGGGCGGAGACCGTGGGCACGCGGGCGATCGGTCCGAGCCCGAACGCCGGGCGACCGTCAGGCCGTGAACCCCGGGCCGACCTCGCGTCGCGATCGTCCACCGATCCTCCCCTGGCCATGCAGCGCATCGATCCGGCGGGCCGCCGGATCGACTCCAGCGTACACCGGGGCGCTTCGCCGACGCCCGCCGCGGGGCCGCCCGGTGCGCCACCCTGCGCCGTCGGGAGTCGCCGACGGGAGGCAGGGCTGGCGGCCGCGACCGGGTCCCGATCCGTGCGACGATAGCGACGATGCCGACTCGCCGCGGCGACCGCGCCTCGCACGTTCGTCCCCGCCCGCCGAGCACGGGACGGCCGGCACCGCAGCGCCCCCGGGTGCCCACGCCCGACGCCTACCGGCTCAAGGGGGCGCGAGGCATCAAGCGGCGCCGGCGCGGCCTGCCCCTCCCGGCCCGGGCCCTCCTGGCGATCGCGGTCGTGGCCCTCGGCGCGGCAGTGTTCGTGACCGCCACGGGCGGTCTCGGTTCGCTCGTCCGGGCCTTCGGAACCTCGTTCAGCGGGTTCGTGGACGAGATCACGGCGACCCCGACCCCGAGCTCCACGCCGCTCATCGTGGCGGATTCGCCGTTGCTCGCCTCGCCCGCCGAGCCGTACACGAACCAGCCACAGGCCGACCTCGAGGTCACGATCCCGAGCGAGTACGTCGGCGACCCCGGGGTCCTGGTCCGCGTCTACCTGGCCCTGGAGGGCGTCGCCCCGACGACCATCGCCGAGTCCCCGGTCGGCCCGACCATCCGGTTGATCGTCCCGGTCGCCCTGACGCCCGGCCGGAATGACTTCACCGCCACGATCGTCGAGGCCGGGGTGGAGTCGGAAGCATCGCCGATCGTCACGTTCATCCTCGACACGGACCCGCCGACGTTCGTGCTATCGGCCCCGGCCGACGGGGCGACGATCAACCACCCGACGGTCGCGATCACCGGCACCACCCAGCCCCGGACGACGCTGCTTGCCCGGAACGAGGCCAACGGCACGTCGATCTCCGGCCAGGCCGGCCCGGACGGGACCTTCAGCCTGGAGCTGCCGCTGGAACCCGGTCCGAACGGGATCCGGCTGAGCGGCGCGGATCCGGCCGGGAACCCAGGCGAGCTGATCTTCTCGGTCGTCCGCGGCAGCGGCCGGCTCACCGCCACGCTGACGGCGTCCACCTACCGGATCTCCGTGGCGTCACTGCCGGTCTCGATGCAGCTGAGCGTGCTCGTGACGGATCCGGACGGTCATCCCCTGGAGGGAGCGACCGTGACCTTCAGCCTGACGGTGCCGGGGATTCCGCCGGTGGCCAAGGAGGCCACCACGGGCGGTGACGGTCGAGCCACCTACACGACGACGCTGCCGACGGGTGTCACCGCGGGCTCGGGCCTCGCGACCGTCCTGGTTGCCACCTCCGACTTCGGCTCCACATCGGCCCAGAAGGCGGTCACGATCGTCAAGTAGCCTATCGACGACCCGGCCGTTCGCAGCTACCATCGGGCCATGCCATTGTGGCGGTGCCCCCACTGCGGCACGCCCCAGGCGGAGACGGCTCGCTGCTGGGTCTGCCGCCGATCTTCGACCACCTGTTCGACCTGCCGGAGCTACCGTCGCTCGATCGCCGCCCAGATCGGGTACTGCGGCCTCGACCGACATCGCGTCCCGCTCGCGGGCACCGAGCTCCGCGGCTGCTGGCAGGCCGGCCCGACGCGGGCGGCCGACGCGGTCCCGGCGATGGCCCCGGACGCGATCACCGACGAGCCGGCCGAGCCACCCTCGCCGGCGCTGCGGCTCCGCGGCTTCGTGCCGGTCGAGCTGGTCCGTCGCGAGGCGGCCGCCGCCGACCGAGCGAGCGCGCCGGCCGAGGTGGCGACGGATGCGCCGGTTCGTAGGCCGGCCGCGACGATCGCGGCTCCGGATCCGTCGCCGGCCTGGGCCGACCGGGTCACGCTGTTCGCCGACGCCGAGCTCTAGTTCAAGGGGCGCCGCGAGTCCCCCTGCGCCGGCGCGCCGTCATGAAGCTCATTCATCGATATCGGGGCCTTCGAGCGTGGCCCGACAAGCTCTTCGTCGATTCCGGCACACCGCCGACCGTGATGAGGCGCAATTCGATGAGCCACGTTGATCGGGTTTCGGAACGGCGACTCCGGCGGGCGAGGCCTGATCAGGGTGGCGGCGCGTCCGTCGATGCAGGCGGGATCGGTGTCGGCGTCGGCGTCGGCGGAACCGGCGTCGGCGTCGGCGGGACCGGCGTCGGCGTCGGCGGGACCGGCGTCGGCGTCGGCGGCGGCGTGGGCGTCGGCGGCGGCGTGGGCTCAGGGGTCGGGGACGGCGTCGGCGTCGGCTCAGGGCCCTTGGACACGACGTAATCGATGGGGAGGCCCTGGGTGACGATCTGGCCGGGCCCGGGATCCTGGCTCACGATCAAGCCGATCGGGATGAAGTCGTCGAACGCATCGGTCCTCGTCCCGACGGTCAGCTTGGCGCCAAAGATCAGGTTCAGCGCCTCGCTCTCGGACTTGCTCTTGAGGTCCGGGACCGGGACCGTGGCGTCGCCGAGCGCGAGGGTCAGGTCGATCGTGGTCCCCGTGTCGACCGAGCGACCCGCAGCCGGATCCTGCGACAGGACCGTGCCGTCCTCCTGGTCGGACGGCTCGAAGGCCGACCGCGCCACCTTGAGATCGACGTCTTCGGCCGCGACCTTGGCGTCGTCGTACGACATCCCGACGAGATTCGGGACCTCGACCTGGCTCGCCGGTGGCGGTTCGGACCCGCCGGACAGCAATCGGATCACGAGGAATGCGGCCAGTGCCAGGATCGCGAGGGCGAGGACAGCGGAGATCCAGAGCCACGGACTGGTCCCCGGCCGCCCCTCCTCGTCGTAGCCGTCGTCGATCTCGTCGGGTTCGCGGCGGCCCGCTCCGACCGGGCGGCCACGAGGGGCCGGCTCGGCGCCGGCGTAGGCCTCGGGCGGGTAGGGCAGGCGGGCGGCAGGGTTGGGGTTGGCGGAACCGGCGAGCGTTCGGTCCTGATCGGAGGGCTCCCTGGGCGGGACGCCGGCACCGGCACCCGCGGCACCCGCGGCGAGCCCGGCGGCTGCACCAGCCGCCGCTCCAGCTGCGGCCGCTCCGGCGCCCGCGGCACCGCCAGCCGCGCCGGCGGCCCCCGACGTCGAGCCTGCGGCGGCGGAATCCGCGAGGAACCGATCGAGGGCGTCGGCCATGTCCGAGGCCGACGCGAACCGGTCGTCGGGATCGAGGGCCATCGCCTTTCGGGTAATCGCTTCGAGGATCGGCGGCACGCCGGCCCGGACATTGGACGGGCTGGGCACCGGACCGGTCAACCGCGCGGTCGCGATCGCCGCGGCGCTGTCGCCGGCCCATGGGCGGCGCCCGGTCAGCAGCTCGTAGAGCACGATGCCCAGGCTGTAGATGTCCGATGCCGGGGTCGAGGCTTCGCCGCGGGCCTGCTCCGGGCTGAAGTAGTGGACCGAGCCGAGCGTCGTGCCCGGGAGGGTGAGCGATGACTCGGCCAGCGCTCGGGCGATGCCGAAGTCGGCCACCTTGACCCGGCCCTCCCGGGTGACCAGCACGTTGCCCGGCTTGATGTCGCGATGGACGAAGCCGCGCTCGTGGGCCGCGGCGATCGCCCGCGCGACCTGGGCGGTCAGTCGGGCAGCCTGACGCGGCGGCAGCGCCCCGCTGCGGCGGATGATCGAGGCGAGATCCTCGCCGTCGACCAGCTCCATGACGATGAACGGCCCGACTGGATCCGTGCCGTAGTCATAGACCGCGACGACGCTCGGATGGTTGAGCGACGCCGCCGACTGGGCCTCCTGGCGAAACCGGGCGAAGAAGTCGGGGTCACGGCCGTACTCGGGACGGAGGACCTTGACCGCGACGTCACGCTCGAGCTGGCTGTCCCGAGCCCGGTAGATCGTCGCCATGCCACCCTGACCCAGCAGCTCGAGGAGCCGGTATCTGTCGCCCAGGACGGTCCCGATGTCTGCCAACCCGTGCCTCCGTCAGCGCTCCGCGCGATCCCGCCGACCCAGCCGGCCGCGGCGATCGTAGCGTACGACGCACGGGCCACACCGCCGCGTGACACCGGGGCGGCACCGATGGCGGATCATCGACCGCCGGTCAGCCAGCGCCAGACCATGTCGAGCGCGTCGAGCGAGCTGATGCCGTCGAAGATCCGGCCGCCATGGATGGCCCACTCCTGGAGCTCCTTCAGGCCGGTCAGGACGACCAGGCCCACGGCCAGCGACGCGCCGCGCCAGGCGAACGAAGGCCGGAAGCGGTGGAGCGCGGCCACGGTCAGGAACCAGAACTCGAAGACGTTCGGGAAGAGCAGCAGCAGGGCCCGCTCGTGGCTGAGCTCGAACAGGACGAAGCCCACGAGTCGATAGGCGTACAGCCCGACGGCGATGCGCCGCTCGGTCCCGGTCCAGCGCAGGGCGACGATCAGGAAGGCCGCCATGTACACCTGGTCGAGCCACTTGTCGAGCGACTGGTAGTCGGGGACGCCGCCGAGATCGAGAGTGTCGCGGAGCAGGAGGTCGGACAGGTCGACCAGGATCGCGAGGATGCCGCCGGCCAGCGGCCACCGCAGGACGGGCAGCGAACCGACAATCCGGACCGCCGCGATGACCAGGACCTCGAGCGTCACCGGCCGGGCGGGCCGAGTTAGGTCGACCTACAGGTCGAGGTTTCGGAGGTGCTCGCTGAACTCGGCGCCGAGGTCGGCCCGGTTGAGCGCCAGCTCGACCGTCGCCTTCAGCCAGCCCATCGTCGTCCCGGCGTCGTAGCGGTCGCCCTCGAACTCATAGGCATAGACCGACTGCTCCGCCATGAGCGCCTCGATGCCATCGGTCAGCTGGATCTCGTCCCCGCTGCCGCGCTGGGTCTGCTCGAGCTTGTCGAAGATCTTCGGGGTCAGGACGTAGCGGCCGATGACGGCAAGGGTCGACGGGGCCGTCCCGGGCGCCGGCTTCTCGACGATCCGGGTCATCCGGTGGAGCCGCGGGTCACCGCTGTCCTCGACCGGCTCGGTGGCGACGATGCCGTAGCGCGACGTCTCCGACTCGGGAACCTGGGCGACCGCGATGACCGAGCCGTGGGTCTGCTGGTAGGCGTGGATGAGCTGGCCGATCGCCGGACGATCGGCGATCACGACGTCGTCCGGCAGCAGCACCGCGAACGGCTCATGACCGATGAGGTCCTTGGCCATCAGGACCGCGTGGCCCAGGCCGAGCTGCTCCTTCTGGCGGACGTAGGCGACCTGGGCAAGGTCGCTGATGTGGCGGACCTGCCGAAGCTTCTCGATCTCGCCCTTGTCCTCGAGCAGCCGCTCGAGCTCGTAGGACAGGTCGAAGTGGTCCTCGATCGCCCGCTTCTGGCTGGAGGTGACGATGATGACCTGCTCGACGCCCGCCGCCACCGCCTCCTCGACCGCGTACTGGATGATCGGCTTGTCGACGAGCGGCAGCATCTCTTTGGGCTGGGCCTTGGTTGCGGGCAGGAAGCGGGTGCCCCAGCCGGCCGCCGGAAAGACCGCTTTTCGGACGCGCATTGATCCCCTAGGGCGGGTTGATGGGCGGACCCGAGGATACCACCGGGCCTCGTCCGCCGAACCCGGGTTCGAGCCGCCGGCTCACCCTCGGGCGTGGGGAGCCGGCGCCACATCCACCAGCCGCGGCTCCGCTTCGCACGGGGCGCATCGACCGCGCCGGCCGCCTGGACGCTCAGCCCGGCAACCGCTCCACGAAGCGCCGGACAGCCGCCGCGAAGAGGGCCGGCCGGTCGAGCGGCGAGAGGTGGGTCGTCCACCGCAGGATCCGCCGCGAGACGTTCGGGACGTCGCGAAGGAAGGCTCGCTCACCGAGCCGGAAGACGAGGTCCAGGTCGCCGTTGATGACCAGGATCGGGCCGCCATAGGCGAGGAGCCGGTCACGGAAACGCGTCCCCGGCAGCGTCCTGACCGCGGCGGCGCCACCGCGCGACCAGTAGCCGGCCGCGACGATTGGCTCGGCGATCTCCGGCGGATACCGGAACCGGAAGAACCACGTGTTGAGGGCGTCGAACGGTCGCTGCGGGGCAGCCCCCAGGGCCCAGGCGAACAGCCGGAAGGCCGCGGCCGCCGGCCCCGAGGGCTCCGCCGTGGACCCGGCCAGGACGAGGCCCCGGACCCGATCCGGCGACCTGGCCGCGACTGCCGTCGCGACGTAGCCACCGAGCGACAGGCCGACGACGACGGCGCGATCGGCAGCCTCGACGTCGAGCGCCGCGTCGACGGTCTCCACCGCGGCATCGAGGCTGAACGGCCGGTCCGCCAGGGCGCCGTGGCCCGGGAGATCGATCGCGACGCAGCGATAGCGATCGGCCAGCCGGTCGATGACCGCCCGCCACGAGGACTTCGTCACCCGGGTCCCGTGGATGAAGACGATGACCGGTCCATCCAACGGCCCGACAGCCTCGACCGCCCCTGCCGGCATCTGGTCCCGGGGACGCGGGCGAGTGTCGGACGCCGTCAGCAACGCGGTTGCGCTCATGGCAGGACCCGACCGGCGGGGTCGACCGCCGCGATGGTCGGCGACTCCGGCACCGTCCCTGGCTCCGGCACCGTCCCCGGCTCCGGGTCGAGCAGCGGCTCCGGGTCGAGCAGCGGCTCCGGGTCGACCTCCGGCTCAGGCTCGGCCGCGGGCATGACGACGGGCTCTGCCGGTTGCGCTCGCTGGATGATCACGGCCGCGGAGAGGATCGCGAGGCCGCCTGCGACCTGGATGGGACCGAGGCCCTCGGCGAGGAACATCGCGGCGAGGAGCGCCCCGACGAGCGGCTCCACGAGCATGAGGATCCCGGCCCGAACCGGCCCGATCCATCGGATTCCGGCCAGGAACAGGGACGACGGGATCGCCGCGGCGAACACACCGCCGAACAGCATCAGCCCCAGGAGCGATCCGCCGGCAAGCGGGAGTGCGAGCTCGTCGCCGGCACCGGCGACCAGGGCCGCGCCACCGGCGATGGTCGCGGAGACGGCGAGGATCGCGGTCATCGCCTGGTCCGTCGGTACGGCCCGATAGCCGTGGCGGCTGACGAGCACGAACACCGATTGGCTCACCGCGGCCGAGAGCGCCAGCCCCACGCCGCCGAGATCGAGCGGGCTCCCGACCGCGCTCGCCGACCCAGCGCCGACGACGGCGAGCATGCCGACGATGGCGAGGCCGAGGGCCGCCGCGCGGGTCCGATCGAGGCGCTCCCAGCCGAGCAGCGCCGAGCCGGCCGTGACGAGCGCCGGGTAGAGGTAGAAGCACAGCAGCACGACCGCGATCGGCACGCGCGCGAAGGCCAGGAACATCGCCATGTTCAGAATCGCGCCCATCGCGGCTGCGACCGCGAGGGACGTCCGGCCGCGGCGGTCGAGGGAACGCCAGCCGACGAGCCTCGTCCCGCGACGCACGCCCCAGGTCACGAACGCGGCCGTCACGAGCGCCCCGATCCCGGCCCGCCAGGCGACGAACCCGAACGGCTCCATCCCCAGTCCGTAGACCACCCGTGACAGGGTCCCGAGCATCCCGAACAGGCTCGCGGCAACGATGACGGTCAGGCTGCCGAGGAGTGGGCTCCGGCTGGTTTCCACCCGGCCATGGTAGCGAGGCGAACCGGGTCAGCCGGCGCCACGCTCCCGTCGGGCCACGCCGATCCGGCGGCTCGTGAACGGGATCCGGAACTCCTCGAACGCCTCGATCGAGACGAGGAAGCCGACGAGCAGCAGGACCACGGAGATCAGCTTGGCCAGCGCGAACGGCGCCGTCACGCCGAAGCGGTTCAGCGAATCGCCGAGCAGCGCGGCGAACGCGCCGCCGGCGATGAGGATCGTCGCCGGGACGCGGCTGTGGAGCGTCCCGTCCCGGAACGACCGCAGGGCACCGGGGATGGAGACCACGAAATTGACGGGGATCGCGACAGCCCCGAGGAAGAGATTGAACAGGAAATGATCGAACGGCTGGCCGGCGTCCAGCGAATAGTCGAGGATCCGGCGCTTGGGCATGAACACGTAGGCCGAGAACAGCGCGCCGAAGACAAGCGAGAAGGCCCCGGTCACGTTCATGAACGGGGTCAGCAACCGGACGTAGCCGGGGAACAGCTCGGCCGTCGGCTGGCCGGTGGCGGCGTCGGTGACGTAGCCCGGAGCCGGCAGCGGAACGAGGATCACGAACGCCATCCCGACGACGCTGCCGAGGACCACCCCGAACGCCGCGATCCTCGCCCAGCGCTCGTTCTGGAAGTACGTCTCGCCGAAGACGGCGAGCGCCAGGACGAGCCCGACGATGAGATACAGGAAGCCGCTCGCGCCCGCGTCGGGGTAGTCGTAGCGACGCTGGGTCAGGAGCGTGAACACGCCGGCCAGCAGGAAGCACGCCGCATAGGCAAAGCCGAATCGCGTCCGCGCCAGGAGGAACGCCGTCCCGAGCCCCAGCCAGGCCGGGGTGAGGACGGCGCCGGCCAGGTACCAGCTGCGGTACAGGCCCTCGCTCCAGCCCGAGGCGCCGGCGATCGCCTCGGTCGCCGAGCCGATCCCGAAGAGCGTCATCCCGACGGCCCAGGCGAGCTGGAACGAGTGCCGTCGCTCGCGCCACTGGTCGAAGAGGGCGACCGCGAACGCGAGCGCCAGGGCCGCCGTGATGCCCGGCAGCAGCCAGGCCGGCATCAGGCCTCCGCTTGGCGGGCGCGCAGGATGATGCGGGTGAACGGCACCCGGAACTCACGGAAGACCTCGACCGAGACGAGGAAGCCGAGGAACAGGAACAGGACGCCGAGGAACTCACCGACGAAGAAGGCGCTCGTGGCGCCGAAGCGGTTGGCACCGCTGGTGATGGCCGGGATGATGCCGCCGACGGCGATCAGGATCGTGGCCGGGACACGGTTGTGGAGCTTCCCGCGGACCAGGTCGCTCAGCGCGCCGGGCAGCGAGACGATGAAGTTCACGGTGATCGCCACGGCGGCCACCGGCAGCATCGCGATCGTCCGGAGTCGCGACCCGCCACCGCCGAGCGAGTACCGAATCACCCGCTGTTTGGGCATGAAGACGTAGGCCGAGTAGAGCGCCCCGAGGGACAGGGCGAACGCGCCGGTCACGTTGAAGAACGGCGTCAGGAGGCGGAGGTAGCCGGGCAGGAGCTGGCCCGTGGGGATGTGGGTCACTGGATCGACGTAGCTGCCGGCGAAGAGCGTGGCCGTCGCCATCATCACGCCCGAGATGACCGATCCGATGACCACGGTCCAGGCCGCGACCAGCGACCAGCGCTCGTCGCCGCGGTAGGTCATCACGATCGTCACGACTGCCAGGACCAGGGCGATCAGGGCATACGCGATCGGCGCCATCCCCGAGTCGGCGTATCCGTACTTGACCCATGACAGGTAGGTGAACAGCCCGGCCAGACCGAGCGAGATGGCGAAGGCGTAGCCGAACCGGGTCCTGGACAGGAGCAGCACGGTTCCGAGGCCCAGCCAGCCGGCCACGAAGATGGCGCCGATCAGGTACCAGACGCGGTACAGCGCCTCGCCCCAGCCGAACGCCCCGCCGAGGAACTCGGTCCCGGCCGAGATGCCGTACCACAGCATCCCGATGGCCCAGACGAGCTGGTACGGGCGGCGCCGTTCGCGCCACTGGTCGAACAGGAAGATCGCGAAGATGAATGACAGGAGCGACGATGCGAGCGGGAGCGCGACGTTCAGGTCCACGAGAGTGATCTCCCTTCACGGGCCGCGATCGCGGCCCGATGTGTCTCGACCAGGTGGAGAAGCAGGCGATCGAGGAGGCCGAGGGCCCGCTCGAACAGGGCCACGAGCTGGCCGGTGTCGAGCGCTCGACGCCGGCCGATCGCGGCGAGCTCGCTGAGCAGCGGCTGGCGAGCCCGGAGGTAGATGGCCACGACTTCGGGGACCTCGGCGTCGGCCTCGGCCAGGCGCAGCGCGGCGGAGCCGATGAGCTCGAGCGCCTCACCCTCCCAGCGCTCGCGGTCGGTCGGCCGCGTGGCGTCGAGATAGGCGAGCAACACGGCGACGAGCCGCCGGCCGTCGGCCCGGAGGGCTTCCCGGGTTGAGGCCGGCAGCCGGTCGGGCGCGACCGGCGCGCCGTCGCGATAGGCGCGGGCGTAGGCCCGGTTCAGCCGGGCCGGCGTCGCTCCGAGGGCCGCGAGGCGGCGGTTGGCCGGACGTCGCCCGGCCACGATCCGGTCGAGGTCGGCACGGCTGAAGCGACGGTGGCCGCCCGGCGTCGCGAAAGCCCGGACACGGCCCGTGTCGGCCCACCGGCGGAGGGTGTCGGGATCGACCCCGAGGAGCTGGCTGGCAGGCCCCAGCGAGACCCAGTCAGTCGGCGCGCCGACGGGGGACACAGCCTCGCGGGGCATTCCTGGCCACCTCCGGGCCGGACTCTCCGTCGGATCCGCCGAGCGGGACGGAAATCTCGGCAATTCTCGGTATCGATCTCGGGACGCGGACCGGCGGAGAATAGGGATCGCGTCCTGCCCCTGTCAAGGGTCAGGCGGCATGGGGTGCCAGACCCCCGGCAGGACCCGAGGGTGCTTGTGTCGTGTCAGCCTGGATGTCGTGCGCAGTCAGGGATGACGCCGTGGCGGCGGTCGCGGGCGAGGAGCCTGTGGACGCGGCGGCAGAAGCGTGGATGGCCGGTCAGCGCGTACCGGGACGCGATGACCTACGTCATTCAACGCAGCGATGGGCTTCCGGCTGCGGAACGCCACATATCGGGAGGTCGCAGAGGCACGGAGGCTGTCGCCGGCCGGGACCTGAAGGCGCCGGGATTCAGGCCGGGACGAACTCGTGATCGTCGCGATGGAGGCCGTCGCAGAGGCCCCACCGCGGCTCGTCGCCGGGGATCGCGATCGGACGCATGATCTCCCGAACCTCGCCGCGGCGGCAGAACAGCCAGCCCCTGGCCCGCATCCAGGCACGAACGTGCGACGGATCGCCATGGAACTGGAACGGGCCGGGGTTGATGACCGGTCGCTCGGCCCACGAGACCGGCGTCTCCGCGGCCACAATGTCCAGGACGTTCAGCCGCCACGGCGTGCCCTCGATGATCTCGAGGCAACCGTCGCAGCGGACGGCGACGTTATCCTTGATGACCGTCGGGATCCGAATTCCCATGATCTCCATCGCCCGGATGGTAGCAGGGGCTCCGCGCGATCGGCCGATCCCAGATCGTCGAGACGAGCGACACTCGGAGCGGCACCCCCGGCAGAGCCTGCGGCAGCCGCGATGAGGCTCTTCGACTATCCTCGGTCTCGTGCCCTGGTGTGAATCCCGATCGTCCGCGCGCGCCTCACGCCGATCGCCGTCTTGATCGGCGGTCCGATCGACGGCCCGGAATCGAGCGGAACGGCAACCTCGGTGGCTAGGCTGCGCGTCGCGGGCGGGCGCCTGTCGCAGCTGCGCGGGAGATTGCTGGCCGAGCCGACCGGGCTCGTCCTCCTCGCCCTGGTCACGGGCTTCGGGGCCGGCCTCGGCGCGATCGCCTTCCGGTGGCTGATCGGGGAGTTCACGTTCCTGTTCACCGGCCAGTCGGACTACGGCGCGACCGATCGATTCGTCCATCCCGCCCTCCCCGGCCTGGGCGTCTGGTTCATCGTCGGCGTGCCGGTCGTGGGCGGCCTGCTCTACGGCCCGCTCATCGAGCGCTTCGCCCGCGAGGCCCGGGGCCACGGGGTGCCGGAGGTCATGTTCGCGGTCGCCGAGCAGGGTGGCCGGATTCGGCCCCGGGTCGCGATCGTCAAGTCGCTGGCCTCGGCGATCTGCCTCGGGTCGGGTGGCTCGGTCGGCCGCGAGGGGCCGATCGTCCAGATCGGCTCGGCCCTCGGGTCGGCCATCGGCCAGGCGCTGAAGGTCGGCGAGGCGAACCTCCGCCTGCTGGTCGCGTGCGGGGCGGCGGCCGGCATTTCGGCCACCTTCAACGCCCCGATCGCCGGCGTCTTCTTCGCCCTCGAGCTGATCCTCCGGGACTTCGAGGTCCGCTCGTTCGGCGCGGTCGTGCTCGCGGCGGTCACCGCCGACGTCGTCAGCCGCGCGGCCTTCGGCGCCTCGTCGTTCCTGCCGCTCCCGCCGTTCTCGATCGTGAGTGTCTGGGAGTATCCGCTGTACGTGTCGCTCGGCCTGATCGCCGCGTTCGTCGGGATCGCGTTCATCCGGACCCTCTACGGCATGGAGGACCTGCTCGACCGGATCTGGGCGCCGCGGCCCGAGTGGCTCCGGCCGGTCGCCGGCGGCCTCGTGCTCGGGCTGCTGCTGCTGGCCCTGCCGCAGCTGTACGGCGTCGGCTACGCGCCGCTCGAGCAGGCGATCAGCGGTCAGCTGTCGATCCAGCTGCTCCTGCTGCTGCTGGTCGGGAAGCTGGTCGCCACGAGCCTGACCATCGGGATCGGCGGCTCCGGCGGGGTCTTTGCGCCGTCGCTCTACATCGGCGGCATGCTCGGAACGGCGTTCGGGGTCGTTGCCAACGTCGTGATGCCGGGGTCCGTCGCCGCGCCGGGCGCCTACGGCCTCGTCGGGATGGGCGCCGTCTTCGCGGCTGCGGCCCATGCCCCGATCACCGCGGTCCTCATCCTGTTCGAGTTGACCGGGGACTACCAGATCATCCTGCCGCTCATGACGGCGATCGCCGTTTCGGCCGGGCTGTCGGCGCTGCTGACCTCGGACACGATCTACACCCTCAAGCTGCGTCGCCGGGGGGTCGACGTGCTCCGGGGCCGGGCGGCGAGCCTCATGAGCCTGCTGACGGTCAACGACGCGATGCAGCCGGTTCCCGCGCCGCTGCGCGCCAGCGCGGGCCTGGACGAGGTGGTCGACCGGCTGGTCGCCGAGGGCGTCGAGGCGCTCCCGGTCGTCGACGACGCCGGCGCCTATGCCGGGATCGTGACCACGGACGCGGCCGAGACGAGCATGCGGGCGAACGTCCTCGATGCGAGCGCCGCCGACCTGGCGCAGGACGTCCCGCCTGTCGGCGCCGGCGAAACGCTCGAGCAGGCCCTCGAGCGGCTCCTGGCCCATGGGTCGGCGGGCCTGCCGGTCCTCGATGACGAGGATGGGCGCGTCATCGGCTGGCTGACCCACCGCGACCTGCTGCGGGCGTACAGCTCCGGCGAGGCTGGGGCTGGCCGTGGGACCGCGAAGGGCAC
>Ga0210120_1000228_pt1 | contig 13313 bp, 14 predicted proteins | sample Goodyear_PhragA__FD_184868 | JGI IMG/M metagenome (GOLD analysis project Ga0210120, IMG submission 184868) | Wetland microbial communities from San Francisco Bay, California, USA, that impact long-term carbon sequestration - Goodyear_PhragA_D2... | ecosystem: Environmental > Aquatic > Marine >... | reverse complement strand
CGTTCGTCTTCGGGCGCGGCGGCGAGGAGGGCGAGGCGCTGTGCGAGGCCGGGATCGAGTTCGAGGTGGTGCCGGGGGTGACGGCCGGGGTCGCTGCGAGCGCCTACGCCGGGATCCCGGTCACGCATCGCGACGACGCCTCGGCGGTCGCCTTCGTCACCGGGCACGAGGACCCGGAGAAGGACGAGGCGGCGCTCGACTGGCAGGCGCTGGCGCGCTTCCCCGGCACGCTCGTCTTCTACATGGGGGTGAAACGGCTGCGCGACAACGCCGCGGCGCTGATCGACGCCGGCCGCGACGCCGGCGAGCCGGCGGCGGCGGTCGAGCGCGGCACGATGGAGGGGCAGCGCACGGTCGTCGCGACGCTCGGCACGCTCGCCGACGCGGTCGAGCGCGAGAACGTCGGCGCCCCGGCGCTGATCGTCGTCGGGCCGGTTGTCGGGCGCCGCGAAAGGCTCGCCTGGCTCGAGCGGCGCCCCCTGCACGCCAAGCGCGTCGTCGTCACGCGGGCTCGCGCCCAGGCGAGCGGCCTGGCGGCGACCCTGCGCGGGCTCGGCGCCGAGGTCGTCGAGCTGCCGGCGATCAGGATCGAGCCGCGGACCGAGGGGGATGAGGTCCGCCGGGCGGTCGAGCGGATCGGCGCCGGCGAGTACGCGCTGGTCTGCCTGACGAGCCCGAACGGCGTGCGGCTCTTGTTCGAGGCGATGGCGAATGCCGGACTCGACGCGCGGGCGTTTGGGACGGGACCGAAACTGCAGCAGGTAGAGCGAGGAGGGTCGGACGCCGGCGGTGAGGCCCAGAAGCGTGACTCAGCGCGGCCGGTCCAAACCGGAATGACGATCGCCGCGATCGGGCCGGGAACCGCGAGAGCCCTGGGCGAGCATGGGATCGTCGCCGATGTCGTCCCGGAGAAGTTCGTCGCCGAGGCGCTGGTCGAGACGCTGCGGAGCGTGGATGTCTCAGGCAAGCGGGTGCTCGTCGCCCGCGCCGCCGAGGCCCGCGACGTGCTCCCCGACGCGCTGCGCGAGCGCGGCGCCGAGGTCGACGTCGTCGCTCTGTACGAGACGCTGCGAGAGGCGCCGAGCGACGACGCGATCGAGGCCGCGCAGTCGGCCGACTACGTCACCTTCACTTCCTCCTCGACCGTGCGCAACCTGACCGAGGCGCTCGGCGACCGCTTCCCTACCGGCGCCCGCGTCGTCTCGATCGGCCCGATCACCAGCGAGGCCGCCCGCGGCGCCGGCCTGGAGATCGCGGTAGAGGCCGAGCGCCACGACATCGACGGCCTCGTCGCCGCCCTGGTCGCCGACGCAACCGGCCCCTGACCGTTCCGGTGCGCCTTTCCCACTCCATAGGTAGGAAAGGCGCACCGGAATGACCTTTGGGGCGCCGCATCGGCACTTTCGCGTCACGGACTCGACCAACGCCCGCGCCCGGGAGCTGGCCGAGCGCGACGCACCGCACGGAACGGTCGTCACCGCCGACGAGCAGACCGCCGGCCGCGGCCGCCAGGGCCGCACCTGGACCGCACCCCCCGGCAAGGCCCTCCTCTACTCCGCCGTCCTCCGCCCCCTCGACGAGCGCCACCTCCTCCTCCCCCTCGCCGTCCCCCTGGCCGTCTGCGAAGCAGCCGAGCAGCTCGAACCCGGCATCGAGTGCCAGATCAAGTGGCCCAACGACATATGGGTCGAAGAACGCAAGCTCGCCGGCGTCCTCATCGAGGCGCACATGCCGGGACGAGGCTCGTCCGGGGACGCCGCGTCCCAAGACGGCTGGGCGGTCATCGGTGTCGGTCTGAACCTGACGATCGCCGCCGATGAGTTCCCGCCGGAGCTACGGGACACGGCGGCTTCGCTCTTCGGTCCCACCGAGGGGGGCCGCGGGTCCTCTCGACGATGCCTCGCGAAGCGGCGCCCCGGCGGGCTATTCGGGGCCCGCGCAGCGGGCACAAAATTCCACCGTCCGAAGGACGGTGGTGGGCACTCGGCGAGAGGACCCGCGGCCCCCCTCGCCACGCACTCGGCGAGGCGACCCCCGACGGTCATCGCCGCAACAGCGCTGAGCGACTGCCTCAACCGCTGGGTCACCGCCGACCGCGACGAGGTGCTCGCCGAGTGGCGCACCCGCGACGCGCTGCGCGGGCGCGAGATCTCCTGGGACGGCGGCGCCGGCGTCGCCGCCGGGATCGAGGACTCGGGCGACCTAGTCGTCGTCGCTGCCGGCGGCGACCGCGTCGTCCTCGGCGCCGGCGAGGTCCACCTGCGGCTCTGAGCCGTTCTCGTCGCTCTTCTTCGCGGCGCGCGACCGCGACTTCTTCGCCGGCTTTGCCCCGTTTGCGCCCTCGCCGTCCTGGGCGCCGCCGTTCTCGCCGCCTTTCTTCTTGCGCTTGCGACGCCGCTTGCCGCCTTTGGGGAAGTTGCGCAGCAGTTCGCGCGCCGTTGCCGACGGTTTGCGGGCCATCCGCATGCGCGCGCCGCGCAGTACCTCCTCGCCTTCCGGCGTGTGCGAGACGGCGCCGGCGAGCAGCGCCACCGCGAGGCGGCGGTCCTGTTTGCGCGCCGCGTGCACGAGCCGGCGGGCGTTGCGCCCGTGCGCCCGCCCCGAGGAGTTGACCAGCAGGCCGAGCAGCCGCTTGGTCTCCGGCCAGCGCTGCACGGCGTACTCTTCGTGCAGCTCGCGGGTGTAGGAGGCGAGCCGCCAGACCCACGCCTGCGCCTGGTCGCGGCGGCCGATCCGTTTGTCGACCAGCGCCTGCAGCAGCGTCTTCGTGCCGGCGCGCTTGTCGTCGCGGCTCCAGGTGCCGACGATGTCGATCGCGTCGTCGAAGGCCTCGGGGTCGCGCAGGTCGGCGATCTCGGCCAGTGCTTTCAGCCGCAGCTGCGAGTTGCGGTTGCGCTGCACGCAGGTGAGCAGGAAGCGGCGGCGCAGCTCCTTGGTCCGGTCGTTCTGCAGCATCGAGCGGGCGCGGCGCCAGTTCTGCGGGTTGATCCGCGCCCCGGCGAGCGCCGCCCAGGCATGCTGCTCGGGATAGTCGAGGTTCTCGACCGCGATCCGCCAGAGGTCGCGTTCGAGAACCTGGGTGCGCTTTTCGGAGTCCTCGGAGACCGGGACGATGCGCCGCTCGACCCGCACCCGGCGGCCGCGCCCGCGGCGCACCGGGCCGACGACGATCGCGCCGCCGCGGTAGACGTCGCGGTCGAGCAGGCTGTGCAGGGTGACGATCGTCTCGTCGTGGGTCGTCGCCGGGTGGACGAAGTCGATCACCAGGCCGGCCTCCTTGCCAGGAGCGCGCCGGGTGACGCGCCCGACCCGCTGCTGGTAGATGCGCCGCGAGGCGGTCGGCGCGAGGTGCATGCAGATCGTCGCCCGCGGCGAGTTCCAGCCCTCGGCGAGCAGCATCGCGTTGCAGAGCACGTCGACCTCGCCGCGCTCGAAGGCGGCGAGGATCTCGGCCAGTTCGCGCTTCGGCGTCTCGCCGGAGACCGCGCGGGCGACGATGCCGGCGCTCTGGAGCGCCTTGGCGACGTTCTTCGCGTGCTGGACGCCGGCCGTGTAGAGGACGCCCGGGGTCTTGCTGAAACGGCTCTTGTAGAGGTCGGCGATCGCGACGTTGAACGGCTCCTGGTCGAGCAGCGCGGCCAGCTCCTCCTGGTCGAAGTCCTGGTCGACCTCGCCTTTGCGCAGCGGCACCTTGGCGATCGTCCGCACCCCCGGCCCCGGCGGGATGCGGATGCAGCGCAGCGGGGCGATCACCCCGCGCCGCGCCGCCTGGGCGAGGTCGAAGCGCGAGGTCTGGGTCGGGAAGAGGTCGGCGACGTGGCGGGCGATCAGCGCCCCGGTGGCGGTCATGCCGATGAACACCGGGCCGGTCCAGGCGCGGATACAGGCGCTGGTTTTCTCGCCCAGCGCGGTGTGCGCCTCGTCGCAGATCACGATCGAGTAGGCGTCGGAGACCTGCTTGTGGTTGCGCACGAACCACTGGTAGGTCTCGACCGTGACCGGGCCTTCGGCGTCGTCGCGGTCGCCGAGCAACGGCGGGCGCAGGCGCTCCTTGTAGCCGCGGTCGGAGATCTCGCCGATGAACTGTTCGACCAGGTTGCGGCGGTGGGTGAGGATCAGCACGCCGCCGGTCCGCGAGGCGTCGATGAAGCCGACCGCGGCGACGGTCTTGCCGGCGCCGGTCGCGTGCTCGAACCAGAAGCGGCGGGCGGCGCCCGGGTCCTCGGCGGCCTCGCCTTCGACCGCCTCCTGCTCGTCTTCGGACGACGGCTCTTCCTCCCAGTCCTGCGGCTCCTCGTCGGGAGCGAGGTCCTCGGGCTCCTCCTCCTCGTCGTCCTCGCCCGGCTCGACGGCGCCGTCGGCGCTCGTCTCGGCCGGCGCCGCTTCGGCCGCCGCCAGGTCGCCGTTTTCCGCCGCCGTCTGCTGCTCTGACATCAGCTCGGTCAGCGTGCCGGAGAGCGCGTCGACCTGGTGCGGGTTGAGCTGCGCCCCGTCGCGCAGCTTCGGCGGCTCGGTGGCGAGCAGCCGCTCGAGCCCGAGCAGCAGCGAGAAGTCGCGGCGCCACTGGATCGACGGATGCTCGGCGCCCTCGTCGAGCTCCTTCAGCGCCGCGTCGAGCGCCCGCCGCCGCGCGGTGCCGGGGGCGAGCGCCTCGGGGCCCTCGCCGTCTAGCAGCAGGGGCTCGCGGGCAAACGCCGCCGCCCGCTCGATGTCGGTGGCTGATGGAACTGCCGCCTGCGCGGCAACGTCGCTGGTCTTGGCCATGGAAGGCTTTCGGTGTTCGTCCCCGTGACGACGCCGAGCGTGCCGACGGGAAAAGCTTGGTGAGGATGCCGGGGGTTCGGTTTCTCCCCATCCCGACGATCTCAAGCGGCAAACGGATGCCGCTAACCAGACCGTCTTATTGTAGACAGAGACCGCAGATGGATGATTCCAAAGGTAGGAAACGGCGAATGGAGGGAGCGCTCCTGGGTATCGCGGCGCTGCTCGCGGCCTTCCTCGCGCTCGCCGGCTGCGGCTCCTCGCAGGGCGGCGACTACGGAGGGCAGCATCCCGACTACGCGAAGGCGCTGGCCGGGTCGCCGCCGGCGCTGGCCGCCCTGCACCGGCAGGCGAACGACGTGTTGCCGGGCGAAAGGGACGCCTACGAAGCGCGGCTGGCGAAGCTGCGCGGCTACCCGGCGGTGGTCAACGTCTGGGCCTCCTGGTGCGGGCCCTGCCGCTTCGAGTTCCCGCGCCTCCAGCAGGCGGCGGCGGCCTACGGCAAGCGGGTCGCCTTCCTCGGCGTCGACAGCGACGACTCCGACGCGGCGGCGCGCACCTTCCTCGAAGAGGCGCCGGTCCCCTACCCCAGCTACGCAGACCCGCACAAAGAGATCGCCGAATCGCTGGGCGCCTCGCACGGCTTCCCGGACACCGCCTTCTACGACCGCTCCGGCCGGCTCGCCTACCTCAAGCAGGGCCCCTACGTGAAGGACTCCGAACTGCGCGCCGACATCCGCCGCTACGCGCTCGCCGAAGGCGGATAATCCGTTCATGGGCCTGTTCGAGATCGTCGCGCTGATCGGAGTCGCCCTGCTGGTGACGGAGCTGCTGCTGCCGACCGGGGGCGTGCTCGCGGTGCTGGGAGCGCTCGGCCTGGTCGCCGCGGGGCTGATCGCGCTGACCGCGGAAGCCGATTCGAGCGCCAGCGACTGGGCGGGGCCGGCGCTGATCACGCTCGGCGTGCTCTCGGTGATCAGCTTCTACGTCGTCACCAGGAAAGTCCTGGCGGCGCACCGGGACGAGCCGGTGCGCGCCGGGCACGAGGAGCTGATCGGCGCGCCCGCGGAGGTCCGCACCTCGCTCGACCCGGTCGGTCAGGTGTGGATCGAGGGCGCCCTGTGGCGGGCTCGGCTGAGCGGCGACGGTGCCCCGCCGCGACCGGGGGATAGAGTCAGGGTCGAGGCGGTCGAGGGCCTCACCCTGAGGGTGCGGCCGGCACCGCCGTCCGGGTCTTTGTCCGAGGAAGGAGCAAGCTGATGGCAGCAGTGCTCGGAGTGCTGGTCGTCCTGGTCATCTTCGCCGCGATCCTGCTCGGGTCCGCGGTGCGCATCCTGCGCGAGTACGAGCGCGGCGTCGTCTTCCGGCTGGGGCGGCTGATCGCGACCAAGGGGCCGGGCCTGATCCTGCTGATCCCGCTGATCGACCGGATGGAACGGGTCGACCTGCGGACGGTAACGCTGAACATCCCGCCGCAGGAGGTGATCACGCGCGACAACGTGCCCTCGCGGGTCAACGCGGTCGCCTACTTCCGCGTCGTCGACTCCAACCGGGCGATCGTCGAGGTCGAGAACTTCCTCCTGGCGACGTCGCAGATCGCGCAGACGGCGCTGCGCTCGGTGCTCGGCAAGGCCGAACTCGACCAGCTGCTGTCGGAGCGCGAGCGGCTCAACGAAGAGCTGCAGACGATCATCGACGAGTCGACCGAGCCGTGGGGAGTGAAGGTGACGGCGGTCGAGATCAAGGACGTCGAGATCCCCGAGCAGATGCAGCGGGCGATGGCGCGCCAGGCGGAGGCCGAGCGCGAGCGGCGGGCGAAGATCATCAACTCCGAGGGCGAGTACCAGGCGGCGCAGAAGCTCACCGACGCGGCCGACATCATCAGCACCAACCCGGCCTCGCTGCAGCTGCGCTACCTGCAGACGCTGCTCGAAATCGGCAGCAACCAGAACACGACCGTCGTCTTCCCGCTACCTCTTGACATCGTCGAGCCGTTCCTCGGCGGGGCCGACGGGGCAAAGCCGCGGCCGCGGCAGGAGGGGCCGCGGCCCGACGCCACCGACGTGCCCGACGTCGACGTCCCCGAACCCGACGACCTGCCGCCTTCGCGGGCCTAGCCCTGAGCGCGCCCGAGATCCGAATAGACCAGCTCACCGGGCTGCCGGTGATCCTCGCGCCCGGGCGGGCCGAGCGGCCGCACGGGTTCGGCGGCCGCGCGCCGGACGAGGGGGGCGCTGCGGGCTGCCCGTTCTGCGAGGGCAGCGAGGAGAAGACGCCGCCCGAGGTCTACGCGGTGCGGCCGGGCGGCGGCGAGGCGGACTCGCCGGGCTGGACGAGCCGCGTCGTGCCCAACCTCTACCCGGCGCTTGGCGCGGGGGAGGAGCCGGCGGCGCCGCGCAGCGGCGAGGCCGGGGCGTTTGCCAGCGCCGGCGACCCGCTGCTCGAGTCGCGGCGGGCGGGTGAGCCCGACCTCTTCGCCTCGCGGCCGGCGGTCGGCGCGCACGAGGTGCTGATCAACGCGCCCGAGCACGTCACCGCGATGGCCGAGCTGGGCGAGGACCGCTTCCTCGGCGCGGTCGCGACCTGGCGTGAGCGGATGCGGGCGCACGGCGAGGCCGCGTACGTGCAGGTGGTCGTCAACGAGGGGGCCGGGGCGGGGGCGTCGCTCCCCCACACCCACGCGCAGCTCTACGCGCTGCCGTTCGTCCCGGCGGCGCTGGCGCGCGAGCGCGAGCGGGCCGGCGCCTACGGCGAACGCACGGCCGGCGGCGGCCTGCTCGCCGACGTGCTGGTCGAGGAGGTGCGACGCGGGGAGCGGCTGGTCGCGATCGACGAGGAGGCGGCGCTGATCTGCCCCTGGGCCTCGCGCTCGCCGTACGAGCTGCGGGTCGTTCCGCGCCGCGCCGCGGCGCGCTTCGAGCAGGACGAGGGCGGCGCGGCGATGATCCGCACCGCGATGCGGCTGCTGTCCGAGCGCTTCGGCGGCCCGCCCGAGCTCAACCTCTGGGTCGCCACCGCCCCGCGCGGCGCCGATAGCTTCTGCTGGCACGTCGACATCGCCCCCCGGTTGAGTGTCAAGGCCGGCCTCGAGCTCGGGACCGGCGTCGACATCGACGTCTACCCGCCCGAGCGCGCCGCCTCTGACCTCAGGGAGTGTCTCTGATGCCGCCCAACCCACGACCGATCCCGCGCTTCATCGCCGACTCGACCCAGGAGGGGATCCCGCACGGGCGCTTCGCCGAGCGGCTCGCCTACGAGTTCAGCGGGGCCTGCGAGGAGATCGGGGAGCTGCCGGACGGGACGGCGATCCCGGAGCGGTTCGAGTGGTTCCCGGAGCGCGCCTGGGGCGGGCGGGTCTGGGTGCCGGCGACCGCGCGGGCCGAGGGGCCCGAGGGCGCGCTGGAGCTGTTCGGCCACGTCTCCTACGTGCTGCCCGCGGACGGCGGCGAGCCGTCCGAGTTCCGCGCCGCCGCCGACTTCACCGACGTGCTCGCCGAGGACAATCCCGGCTGGCAGATCGACCTCAACGACGACGTGATCGGCCGCTGGCGCGGCGAGAACGGCCGCGAGGGCGCGGTGACCCTGGTTTGGGGACGCCCCCTCGTCCGCGGCGCGGTCGCCGCGACGGCCGAGCTCGAGCTGGAGACGGTCGACCAGGAAGTCGTCTCCGACGAACGCTTCACCCTGATCGCGCTCGACGCGCTGAAGGGCTACGGCGACGAGGTCTTCATGCAGGTGAAGCTGTGGAGCCGCCGCGCGCAGGAGCTGGCGGTGGAGTCCCTCTACGCCTGAGAGGCCGGCTCCTCGCCCAGCGCCTCGCGCAGTTCCCGCACCTGATCGCGCAGCTCGGCGAGCTCGCGCTCGAGTCGCTCGATGCGGTCCTCCGACTCGCCGGGCGGGGCCTCCGCCGCTGCAGGCGCGGGCCCGGCCTCTTCCTCGCCGAGCAGCTGGCGGTAGCGCTCCTCCTTCTGGCCCGGCCGGCGGGGCAGGCGTTCGGCGTAGCCGCGCTCGACCAGCTTCTCCAGCGTCTCTTGGACGGCGGCGAGGCCGGCGAAGCCGTGCAGCCGGTCGGTCCGCTGCTTCAGCTCACCCGGCGTCTGCACGCCGCGCAGCATCAGCACCGCGAGCAGCGAGAGTTCGGCATCGTCGGCGTCGAGCGCCTCGTCCATCAGGTGCCGGTACTTGCGCGCCCGGCTGCCGGCGCCGCTGGCGAGCCGTGTCCAGCCCTTCAGCGCCGTGCGCCGCAGCGCCTCGACCACGGTCGCCTCGTCGTACTCCACCACCGGGTCGCGGTTGGTCGACTGGTTGCAGGCCAGCCGCAGCGCGTTGAGCGACAGCGGGTAGGCGTCCGGCGTCGCCCGCTGCTTCTCCAGCAGGCATCCCACAACCCTGATCTCCACCGCGTCCGCGTCCACGGCCGCCATGCTATGTACATTCGTTGGCGATGTCGGACGATGCGCTGAAGCGCCTGCCGGGAGCCGAGATAGTGCTGCCCGGCCTCGAGGACCTAGCGGCGGGGCGCACCTCGGTCAACGCCAGCGCCGTGCAGGCCGCCGCGCTGCGCCTGCGCCGTGCCGGACTCGACGCGCCGGCCGCGAGCGGCCCAACCCCTGCCACGCACCTCCTCTACCAGCAGCTCAACGAGCAGCTGGGCGACGCCGCCCACTCTCGCTACAACGCGATCCTCTCCCGGGTCGCCAGCTTCGCCGGAGCTGCCGAGCGTGCGCGAAGCGGCTGACGCCGAGCGAATCGCTCGCCTGGCCCGGGAGCTGGGCCGCGTGGTGCCGTCGGGGACCAGGATGTATCTGACCGGCGGGGCGACGGCGGTACTGGAAGGCTGGCGGGAGTCGACCGTTGACATCGACGTCCGCTTCGAGCCCGACGCCGACGCCGCCCTCGAGCGTATTCGCGACCTCAAGGACGAGCTGGCGATCAACATCGAGCTCGCCTCGCCGCTCGACTTCCTGCCACCTCTTCCCGGATGGCAGGAACGCTCACGCTTCCGCCTGAGCGAGGGCAATCTCGAGGTTTTCGACTTCGACCCCTACTCGCAGGCCCTGTCGAAGCTCGAGCGCGGCTTCGACCTGGATATGGCCGACGTTCGCAGCATGGTCGACTCAGGGCAGGTTCAGCCGCCGAAGCTGTGCGAGCTGTTCGAGGCGATCGAGGCCGAGCTCTACCGCTTCCCCGCGGTGGAGCCGGCGAGCCTGCGCGCGGCGGTGGAATCGCTGCGCTGAGCCGCTGAGATCTCGGCGGGCGTCAGGGGGGCGAGCGAGGCGCGGGCCAGTCGGAGGGCGGGCGCAGCCGACGGGCACGTCAGAAGACCTGGGAGTCGAGGAAGCCCGCGACCAGGACGAGCCAGCCGCCGATCTCGGCGGCGATCAGCGTCAGCATGAACGGATGCAGCCCGCGGACCGGCGGATGGAACTGGTTCGTCGTGTCGCGCCGCCAGCCGTGCAGGGCATAGCCGGCGACCGCCGCGAAGAAGTAGAAGGCCATCGCCCCGGCGGCGAGCAGGTTGACCGGTGTGCTCCAGCCGCTGAGCTCGACGAAGCTCGCCACCAGCAGCAGGGCGAAGCTGTAGAGCAGCGCCGCGCGGTGGGCGGTGTCGACATAGGGATGGGCGAGCCCGTCCGGGCTCGTCGCCATCTGCCGGTACTTCCAGACGCCGAGCAGCAGCGCCCAGAGGAACATCGCCGCCGCCAGCAGCAGCATGGCCTTGGTATCCGCCCCCAAGCTCACCGGGCGATGCTATCCGGAGCGTGGGCTCCTCACAGCGGCCGGCCGGCGGCGACCGGTAGGTTCCGCTCCACCCCTACGCCGGAGAAGCGATGACCAACGAGAGTCCCGAGCGCGCCGGGATCGAAGTCGAAGGGCTGGTGCGCGAGTTCAAGAACGGGCCGCGGGCGGTCGACGGGATCGACCTGCGGGTGCAGCCGGGTGAGATCTACGGCTTCCTCGGCCCCAACGGGGCGGGCAAGTCGACGACCGTGCTGATGCTGACGACGCTGCTGCCGCCGACCGCGGGCACGGCGCGGGTCGCCGGCTTCGACATCGTCCGCGAGGGCGGCGACGTGCGCGGCGCGATCGGCGCGGCGCTGCAGGAAGCGGCGCTCGACCCGCTGCTCAGCGGGCGCGAGCACATGCGCCTGCAGACCGCCCTGCACGGGCTGCCGAAGGCCGAACGCACCGCTCGCTCCGACGAGCTGCTCGGCCGCGTCGGCCTCTCGGAGGCGGCGGACCGGCGGGTCGGCGGCTACTCGGGCGGGATGAAACGACGGCTCGACCTGGCGCTGGCGCTCGCCCACCGGCCGCGCATCCTCTTCCTCGACGAGCCGACGACCGGGCTCGACATCCAGAGCCGCACCGCGCTGTGGGACGAGGTCGCCGGGCTCGCCAAGGAGGGCGTCACGGTCTTCCTCACCACGCAGTACCTGGAGGAGGCAGACGCGCTCGCCGACCGGGTCGGGATCATCGACCACGGGTCGATCGTCGCCGAGGGCACGCCGGCCGAGCTGAAGGCGGAGATCGGGCGGCCGACGGTCGAGGCGGTGCCGCGCGAGGCAGGCGACCAGGAGCGGATGGCGGAGGCGCTGCGGCCGTTCGGCGAGCGCTGCGACCCGACCCGCCGCGGCGGCATCTCGGTGCGCCTCGAGGGCGGCGAGTCGCAGCTCGCCGACGTCGTCCGCGCGCTCGACGCCGCGAGGATCGCGGTCGAGCAGCTGCAGCTGCACGCGCCCTCGCTCGACGACGTCTTCCTCGCCAAGACCGGGCGCTCGCTGGAGGGGGCCGGCGACGGGCCGGCGGGCGAGGAGCCGGGGAGCGAGGAAATGGAGGCGGTCGGGGCATCGTGAGCGGCGGGCTGCGCACGCAGGTCGGGCAGCTTGCGCGGCGCTCGGTGCTGCGCACGATGCGCCAGCCCGGCCAGATCGTCCCGGCGCTGATCTTCCCGCTGTTCCTGCTCGCGGTGAACTCGGGCGGGCTGAAAGACGCGACCAGCCTGCCCGGCTTCCCCACCGACTCCTACCTCACCTTCGCCCTCGCCGTGCCCTTCATGCAGGGGGCGCTGTTCTCGGTGATGAACTCCGGCACCGACCTCGCACGCGACATCGAGACCGGCTTCCTCAACCGGCTGGCGCTGACGCCGCTGGGCGGGGCGGCCTTGCTCAGCGGCCTGCTGGCGGGGGCGATCGTGCTCGGCGTCGTGCAGGCGGCGACCTACCTCGCGGTCGGCCTGATCGCCGGGGCGGAGCTCGCGGCGGGCGCGGGCGGCGCGCTGGTCATCGTCGCGCTCGCGGTCACCACCACCGTCGCCTTCGGCACGCTCGGGCTGTTCGCCGCGCTGCGCACCGGCAACGGCGAGGCTGTGCAGAGCCTCTTCCCGGTCTTCTTCGTCTTCCTCTTCATCTCCTCGATGGCGCTGCCGCTCGACCTGATCCAGACCCAGTGGTTCCACGACGTCGCCGGCGCCAACCCGGTCTCCTACCTGCTGCAGGCCTACCGCTCGCTGCTGATCGAAGGCTGGAACCTCGGCGAGCTGGCGCTCGGCTTCGCGATCGCGGTGACGATCGGCGCCCTCGGCATGTGGGCGGCGGCGGGCGCGCTGAAGACGCGGCTGGTGCGCACGTGATCCGGCACGTCGCTCGAGCCGTCGCCTGGCGCAGCGTCCGCGTCTTCGTCGGCAACCCGCAGTTCATCGTGCCGGCGCTCGCCTTCCCGCTCTTCTTCTTCACCGCCTTCGCCGGCGGCCTCTCGGCGATCGGCAACGCGCCCGGCTTCGACTTCCCCAGCGGCTACACCGCCTTCCAGTTCGTCTTCGTGCTGCTCCAGTCGGCGGCCTTCGGCGGCGTCTTCACCGGCTTCGGCGTCGCCCGCGAGTTCGAGAGCGGCTTCGCTCGCCGCTACCTGCTGGCGGCGCGCGACCGCCGCGGCATCGTCCTCGGCTACGCCCTGGCGGCGCTGGTGCGGGCGCTGCTGACCTGGACCGTGCTGACCGCGGTCGCGCTGATCGCCGGCATGCAGGTCGGCGGCGAGGGGGTCGAACTGGTCGGCCTCTACGGCCTCGCCGTGCTGGTCAACCTGACGGCGACGATGTGGGCGGCCGGCGTGGCGATGAGGGTGCGCTCGATCCAGGGCGGCCCGTTGATGCAGTTCCCCGTCTTCCTGATCCTCTTCCTCGCCCCCGTCTACGTCCCGCTCAGCCTGCTCAGCGGCTGGATCCACGCCGTCGCCTCGGTCAACCCGGTGACCGCGCTGCTCGAGTCCGGCCGCGGCTTCATCTCCGGCGATCCGACCCTGGTCGTCGCCGCCTTCGCGATCGCCCTCGCCCTCCCCCTCCTCTTCGCCCTCTGGGCCCGCGGCGGCCTCAAGCGCGCCGAAGCGGCGGGCTGAAAATGCAGACGGCCCGCCGAAGCGGACCGTCTGCGAATCCAGGGAAGCCGATGTCGCCATAGGCCCCAGGCCTCGCTACGGCCAATGATAGCGCCCCCGGAGGGAATCGAACCCTCTCTCCCTGGGCTGGGAGGCCTAGGGCCGGCGTCCACCGGCGGGGG
>Ga0210120_1000227_pt1 | contig 13422 bp, 21 predicted proteins | sample Goodyear_PhragA__FD_184868 | JGI IMG/M metagenome (GOLD analysis project Ga0210120, IMG submission 184868) | Wetland microbial communities from San Francisco Bay, California, USA, that impact long-term carbon sequestration - Goodyear_PhragA_D2... | ecosystem: Environmental > Aquatic > Marine >... | reverse complement strand
GCCGTAAATATAAAACCATGGTTTTATCAGCCGGTATTCCATATTGCTTAATAATATATAACTGGTGATCGGGAGATGTGAATATTATTTTCTTTGCACCTCTTATTTTCCTGAATTCATTGTGCTTTTCACCGGACCGGTAAAGCGAGATAATATCATGATCACACAAGATATATGGAATGCCTTGCTGTAATGGCAGCTTAAATGTGTTCCTGAAGCTTCCGAATACTATGCAATAATCCGGTTTCCAGATTTTTGCTTTCTGGAATTCCCTTTCATCAAAAATTTGCATATCTTCTCCGTAAATATATCTCAACAGCTTCGTATATTTATAACGACTGGCAATTAATACTTTGTCTGTTGAATTAAGGATTATAGCGAGCTTCATAAATCAAATTATTTTGTAACTTTTTGAGGAATAATTGATTTCCCTGTTCTTCCCTTACCCCTTTTCTTTTCAACATTAGAATCCTGTTGTTTCTTTCTAGATTTATTTAACTGATTCATTTTAAATGAATCAAATTTTTTATTTATAAATTTATTTGAAAATGAATTCTTCATTTATTTTTTATCTGATTTTTTGAAGCATAACTATCAGATGCAGCAAAAAGCTGATCTGAATGTTAAATTTACTCGTCGCTTTTATGCACAACAATGTTCGGATGTTGGTTTAATATTTCTTTCTATTCTTATTATTTTTACAAAACTTTCATAAGCTCTTAATGCTTTAATAAAATAATCATCATCCTTTTCTTCTTCAGTGAAATAAACTGTTTTTTCTTCTTTACTGAAAAGTTTTCTATAGGTTATTTTTACTAAGAGTTCATCCATTGTCCGCTCCTCAAAATTTAACTCTGCAATCAAGCGGTTTGCAAAGTATGTTTATTGTTTTATTTTTGTTCTGGGCAACCGCTTATCGCCCATCTGTTATGCTTACTTACCAGCAAATGATAGTGTTCCTGCATAACTTTTACTTTTATGAAGGTTTAATACGGTACCTTTTATATAACTCCCCATTTCATAAGGTCCCCAGGGATTTATTTCCCAGCATTCTTTATCAAGATACTTGAATTTGTTTACAAACGTTTCATTATCACTGATAATGTATTTTCCCATGAATTGATTTTCAAGGTTATTCCTTACCGTGGATCCATCATAACTATCGTGCATTGCAATTCCGCAAACTGATTTTATCGGAAACATTATACTGAACAGCTTCCACATCCCGGAGCCTTTGGGGCCGTCAATTAAGCAGAGTGTTTTTTTGTTGTTTATTAGATATGGTATGATTTCGAATGAATCCCCATAATGAAGATTAACCGGTAAACCTTTTAATCTCGCTTCTGCAATATCACAATCAATGTTGCTCTTATTTGATTCTATTGAATGAAAATTGATTTTATGGTTTGCAGACCATCTTGCAATTATCTCTGTTGATTGCCCCCTTGCTCTTCCGGATTCAATGATTTGCTCAGGCATGTATTTTGTCATGATCGAGCAGAACATCAGCATCTCTGAATGAAAAATTCCTTTAATTTCGTAAGGATGAGATTGCTTTAATATTTCCGTGAATTCAGGAAGAATGGATTCTGCCAGTGGAATTAATTCGTTTTGTTTCAATATGGTAACTCCAATAAGAATTTTATTCTTTTCTTTGCTGCAACAGCGTTGCATAATGTCCTTATTGCTTTTGCATTATGACCTTCTTTACCTATTAACTTTCCGATGTCTTTTTTGTTCGCAAATACTTTTAATAATATCCCGTTTGTTGATGTATAGATTTCTTCTATCTTTAATTCATCCGGATAATCGATCATTGGTTTTACTAAATTGGAAAAATATTCTTTCATTCTTACTCCGTTCTTTTAGTTCCGATTATTAATCCCCTCTCTTTTTCTGTCTTTGGAGGGATGAATTCAGCTTTAATTTTTTTCCAGCTAATTATTTCCATCAGCTTATCAATATCAAATAATGCCATTGTATGCTTATCTGCAAAATGCTTAATCTTATTCTGTTCGTAAATCAAATAATGATATTCCATAATCGAAAATATCCCATCAACTTTTGCAGTTGACATACGTACCATACTTATCCCGTCATCATAAATCTTTGAATAAGGAATTCCGGGAGTGAATTTATCCTGCTCATACCAAGGCTGTATTATAATTATGCCTCCGGGATTCAATGCATTATCCATATTATCAATTACATCATTAAAACTAAAATAGTTGCGTATGTATGCAATGGAGGAAAACATTGATATAATTATATCATATTTGCCGGAAATCTTTTTTGTCATGTTTTGTTCATATAGTCTGATTCCCGGTAACTTGCCCCGGGCAATCTTCAGCATTTCTATGTTTTTATCCAGTCCCGCGCAATCAAACTTTTCTTTAAGATATAATAAATGATTGCCTGTTCCGCAGGCTATATCTAATAGTTTATTCCCTTCCGATTTCTTTTTCTGATTAATCAGCTTTATTAAAGCTTCAGATTCTTTTTTGTAATTTTTATAGGAATAAATTTTGTCGTAATATTTTGCCAATCCGGTATAGAGTAATTCAGATTTCATAATTCCATATTCCTTGTTTCCCTTTAGCTATTATTGGATTATCAAATTTTTTTATATCAGTTAGTTTTAAGCCATATTTATTTACTGAATTACAATTTATTAAAGCCATTTGTGAATGCATATTATTAAGCCATCCAACATTAACTACTTTTGCAGTGCCTAAAATTGCTCCTAAAGGAATTTGTTTTGTATCAATCATATTCGTTATTAAATGATAATCTTCTAATTTCATGTAAAGCCCTGCTATTATCCATTGTTCATCTAATTTCATACCGGCGTGAATTCCAATCGTTTGTCCTTTTAATGATGCAAATTTTGAATGTTCTCTTGTTTCAATAGTTTTCATTCCTTCAATTATCAATGTTGCCCATGGCTGCCATAAAGTAATAATCTTCATTCAGTATTTCTCTTCCAATCCAAAACTTTTTTAATGATTAAATCCTGTTCCTTTTCATTCAATGATTCATAAAAAGGTATGCTTACTGTTTCATCGTAAGCCATATTTACTAATTTAGAATAAGAATCAGATTTAAATTTTATGTGCTTAAATGCATTCATCTGATGCAATGGTTTGAAATGAACTCCGCATTCAATTCCTTCATTTGCCATTTGCTTGATGAATTCATTCCTCTTTTTAACGTTGATACGGTATAAATAAAGACTTGTATTTTTCCGTCCGAATGCATCATTATATTTATCCCTGACCTGCTTTCTTAATTCATTTGTTTCGTCTAACCGTCTTAATTGTTCCAGGCAGATTACAGCCTGCAGGTTTGTATAATGCCGTTTATAACCGAGCCGTTCTGTATCATATTCCCAACTGTTCTGATATTCCTGCTTCTGATTCCTTCCATAAGTTATGACCGATCTAGCCCATTCAGCAAATTCTTTATCATTTGTTGCTATTGCTCCTCCATCAGCACTGCCGATTATCTTTGTAGGATAGAATGAAAAGCAAAGATTGAATTCTTCTGGAATTTTACTGAACATATTTTTTTCTAGTTGATGAGCTGAATCAACTATATTTGTGTATATAAGCAAGTATGAATTACCAACCCATTCTATGTTATCATTAAAGGAAAGAAGATTGCCCGATTCAATTATTGCATTAGCTACCAGCGGAACTGTCATTGACGGGATTGAAATTCTTTTATATTCTTGTTTGTATTTTAAGCAGATGAATAATGCAGATGTGCAACTGTCCGTTGCAATTACATATTTGCTACCTATATATTTAGCAAGCTCCTGCTCGAATTCAAAAACTTTATCTCCTAATCCTATGTAACCGGATTCAAGAAGCTTTATTATTTCTTCTCTTGCACCGGTAAAGTTTAATCTTTTGAATGGTATCATTCCCAAGCTCCCATTTTTATAAATTTTCCTTTTTCAAACTCGCCAAAAAGTTTTTTTAATTTTTCTAAATCAGTCAATTTAAATGGTATTTTCATTTTATTTTTTCCTTTTTATTCCCAGCATAACTATCAGATGTAGCCAAAGGCTGATCTGAATGTTATATTTATTTTTGGCTTTCCTTTATGCAAAAATCAAAGTCTCCGTTTTTACTATAATCATCAATCTCTCTGTAATCGCAAACTATTTCCTCATCCTCCCCGATGTTTCTATTCGCTATAAAACCATTGTTAAAATTAATGTTTGGTGTTTCGCTATGGTTTATAAATCTTGCATTATCACAATTCAAATAGTAGGTATCGGTATCAAATTTGTAGCAAGCATTTGTTTCTATAAACTCTTTTATTGTTGGGTGTAATTTCTCAACTTCTTGCCTTTCTAATATTCTGTCTAACAAGGGATTATCCTCATAAATTTTAGTCCCTTGTTTAATAAATCCCTTGGTGAACAAACCCAGCCCCTTCCCTTCTACTTCCTTCAAATATGTTTTTATTAAAAGAGGCATCTGCCCGCCAAAAAAAATATAACAAAAAACTCAACCAGACTGCTTTCACAATCTCGGTTGATACTATTTATTTTAATTTGTTTGTCCATAATAATTTCGTTTTCAGTTCCGGGCAGCCGGTTAGTTTCCATCCGTTATGCTTCTTTCTGCATCCAGTTTTTATAAACTTCTTCCGGAGTTTTCCGGTCCTTATAATTTTTGTAATGAATGATCTTTGTTTCCGGGTAATATTTTTCTTCACCCGAAGTGTCAAGCTGAATAGGATATGATAAAATATACTGAGGAATTACTTTTAGCTTTGTTTCTATTCCTTCCAATTTTATCGTTCCATATTTAGGAGGAAATCCATTGAAATCTACAGAGAGATCGATCCCTGCATCCAGGTAAATTTGAGTTACACAAGGCTGTACATTACTCCACCAATCTTTTCTTAATGCACCCATTTTATAACCGGCTTTGAAAAGATAATCTATGTAATTAAGAATTACATCTTTTCTTTTGTTGTGATAAATGCAGGGAGCAAAAATAATATCGTTCCGTAATCCGTTCCATGTTACCCATCCGCGGGTTACTGCAGTAATGTCTACATCATCTATTAGTAATTCACCAAACTTTTTTACTACCAGGCAATCGGGATCTAACATTAAAATGTTATCATCAAATAATCCCAGCGTGCTTTTTAATGCTCTTAAATAATTCAGATCGATGCCTAATTCCGGCTTGAATAGTTTGTTCCAGTTAAAAACAAGTGTTTTGTTATGAATTTTTTTCAGCTCGGTAACGTCAATAATGCCTTCAAAATTATAAAGTAATGCAAGATTGTTTGGATAGTGCTTCTCAATTGATTTAAGCAGCCATTTGTATTCTTCCAGGAATTGACCAGCCCTCCGCTTGTGCTTGTAATCTTCAACAATGATTGAATGAGTGAATGCCGTTAAAAATATCATAACCCAAATCCCTGTAATATCATTTTATTTACTTTTGTGAATTCTTCCGGATCAGGATAAGAGCTTCCTCTCAATATCTTATTGCATCTTTCGTGAACTAGCCATAACCATAAATATTCCCGGAGTGCATGAGTATTTAATTCTTTCCTGATATGATTGTGCCCGGCTACATCATACCGCTTCCCTTCCCGGTATTCTTTTGTTTTGTAAATGAATGCATAGAAAGGAGGAGAAGGGAATTTTCTTTCGACTATCATATCTTCATCCTGATACCACATATACCCGTTCTGAAATATAAGGGCTTCTTTTTCTTCTGTATAATCGAACTCCATTACGGTTTTAATGAAATCTTTATGATAACAATCATCTGAGTTTAACCTGGTAAGAAGCAGATCATCATAGCAATCTGAAACTTTGTTGATCAGTTCATCACTTTCTTCCGGAGTTACAATGTGATAAACAATATTGCAATCAAAATTCTGCCTGATGAAATTTTGTGTTTCTTCTCTTACCAGTATATGCCAATCGAAATTCATATCGGTCTGAACTGACAGCGATCTTGCAGTGTACCGTTTCATTATATCCAGCCTTGCAAGAAGCCATTCTTCGTCAATTTCTCTTTGATAGGAAAAGCCCATTGTATTTAGAGGAGTTATAATTACTATTTGTTTCTTCATTCAATGTTTAATTTAAAAAAAGCAGTATCTTTTATTAGATTAGTAAATACATACCTTTTTGCTTCGACTTTTATTTGGTTTTCTTCTGTTTCTGTTATAACAGGAAATTCTAATGTATTAATTTTAGGAATTAAGTATTCACTTCTTATTTCCGGTATAGGAATTATTTTTTCTATTTTATCTTGATAAAAGAATATTGCTTTAATCATATATTAATTAATAAAAAATTTTATATAATTTATTTTTACTAAAAATATATTATCCATTTCCGCCCCGCACTTCAGGATTAATTAAATCTATATCTTTTATTAAAGTATAAACAAAATTGTTACCATGTATTGCACGGTGTCTTTTGCAAAATGTTATAAATTCATTAAAATCTTCTTCCCTCTGGAATACCTGGCAGCCTGCTGACCATTTATCTATTGTAATTGAATCAATACCTGCTTTGTGAATGTTAATCCCGAAATCTCCTTCTTCAGTAAATGCAGCATCATACCGGGAATTTTTGTTTTTATCCCTGTAAACTTTTACCGGACCTCTTCTCTGGCATAATGCATCGTATTTGCCCTTATGCTTATCGATTGAATAAACATCGTATTGACCGGGAAATAAGATTGCTGTTCCGTTTATGTTTGAAGGATTTTTTAGCCAGTATAGACCTGGATCGGTTGTAATATTCCAGTCTCTTATTTCAAATGGTTCGGTTATATCTTCTGTCATCCAGAATACAACTAATTTATCATTGAAGATATTTGGTGTCATATCGGCAGACCGGATCCCGATTATGTTCAGCTCGTAAGGATCTTCAAAGATTATGTATTCTTTTTTTCTTAATGCCTGTAAAGTCTTTTTTAATTCAATTCTCATTTTATATTTATATCTTTAATTAAGTTATTAATATTATTTTTTAGATAATATGTTATTTTTTTGAATCCTTCAGTTTCATATTCTGAATCAAATCCTCTGAATTTACATTTTGCAGGATATACTTCAATAATCTTTTTTGTTTTATCATTTATTTTGTAAACAATAGCCCATCCAAATAAATGTAATAATCGATTTATAAACCAAAGTAAACCAACTTTTTGAAATTCTTCCCAAGTTTTTCTTTTAATCATATCCATTATTCTTCACTCTCAAATTTTATTGTGTAAATCCTTATCCCTATTCCTGCCTGAACGCCGGGAGCAATGTTTGTCCCGTTATAATTTACTCCGGCTCCTGCATAAAAAATAAACCTGTCATCAAAAAAACCCTGGGTCTTTTCAAACTTCTTCTGCCAGGTTAATGCATTCATATCTGAAATTGTTTTAAGTGAATCGAGATATTTATCCTGCTTTTCTTTTTCATAAATTATCAGGTCCTTGGTATGAAGCTCAGCTCTCAGCGAATCTTTTATTTCATCGCAAGCGGAAAGCTGAGTCTTCAGCCCTCTGTTTTCATTCAGGAATTTTGCGTTCCATCCCATTTCAAAATTTGTAAGTACCGGCAAACCTGATACAGGAATTCCTAATGCTGATAATGCATTCCTGTTTTCCTGCAAGGCTTTTGTTGAATCCAGCGCGAGAATGTTATCTATTGAATCTCTTACAGCTTCAGTCTGCTGCTTTAATTTCTCCTGCTTCTTCTCCAGCGAATCAATGTAATATGCCCGAAGCGAATCTCTTTCCTTTAACATCGATTCTCTTTGCCTGCTCAATGCAAGCGAATCATTCAGATCCTTCTTTTCTTTTTCGTAAAGCTCTTTGGGAATTGTATTTTTTGTAAGATTGATGAGGTATGCAATTGCAACCAGTATTAAAAGAATAACGATTGCAATAAACGATGTTTTACTCCACATAATAGCCCTTATGATTTATTCCTGAACTGCTTTGCAGCAGGAACTTGTTGTAATCAAGATTAGTTATCCCCTGATATTTTGTAACCTTTGAATATTTTTTTTACGAGATATTTTCCTGCCATTTCATAAAATAAAACTGAGAAGGAAATTATTTTTACCCATTCCAATATTAATTGCTTTTGTGTCCATTCCGGGTTGCTTACCATTAAATATGACCAGCCAAATGCTACCAGGAATATTGTTATCCACATTAAAATTGTTTTTAAGTTTTCATTAAGATTTTTGAAAGGAGTTTTGCCTAATATTAAAAAAAGAAGTGTACAAATTATTGATACCCAGATCCCGTTCATTACAAAGGGTAAAAGTTCTTTTAATATAAAATCCATATTTTTTCCTTAGTGTTGTTAAAAAATAAATAATTGATTTAATGCAATGCAAGTTTTTTTTGATAAATATTTTTTGTGAATATCAGTAAAACAGAGATAATTAAAGCTTTTTTATGGCAAAGTATTTGTTATTCACTTTTTATCTTTTTAATTCGGTTACTTTTATATCAATCTTATGAATTGCCTGCATTAAGGTTATGTGATTTTGATTCATTGTGTTTTTCATTGCATCCTGCTTTTCATATACTACCTGAAATTTATTATTGTAGTTTTCTTTTACTGAATCGACTTCATCATTCAGCTTATTAATTTCGGTATTTACTAATTTTTTTGTTTCTTCTATCATATCTAAAAACCTTTTCCGATCTATTTTTAGAAAAAATGCAAGCGCCCCGGCAAGCAATGTTATTACCCCGCATAAAATATAAATGATTGCCGTACTATGTTGATTGATAAGTTCATCCAAAATTACCTCCAGAGTTTGTCATAACCGTAATTGAAGGATATGAGTATTTTTATCCCGCCGTGAAATAATAATGCAGCAAAGAAAATTGCTATCGTGTAATTAATTAGTAAACCGTATAAGTAATAAACCAGGGTAGAGAAGTATAATGATTCCCGTATGTTGTCAGAGATAAGCTCAATTGTGTTGAACGTGTGAAATGCATCGCTGAATTGTACTAATATCTTAGTTACCCAGCGGAACCCGAAAATATCTATTGTCCATTTTATATTGTCTTTATTTACATGACTTACTGCAGGGTTCCACCATTGATCGTTCTTAATTTTCCATTTCTTTTTGAACTCCGGATAATGATGTAAAAGCGTATGCACTATTGACCTGCATAAACCGGATATGATCAGCAAAAAAATTAATGTGATTAAAAATATTATTATTGTCATTTTGTTAACCGGGATTAATTATAAATTAGTCCATAATGTTTGATCATCATATTTATTCATTAAATCTTTACATAATTTATTAAGAGTATCAGAATCTTTTACGTCTGTGAATATAGTTCTTTCTATAACTTCCCCATACCAATAACTCCCCGCAACTGCGGCATTACTTGTATTCAGTTGTACGCCTAGTGATGAATTATGATTATTTACCAATGTTGCATTCAAGCTCATATCCAAAGATGCATTTGTCGCGGTATAAGTATTACCATTTACATAAGCAGTAATAACTCCTGTGCTATTATCATAAGTCCAGACAAATATTGTATAATTTGAAATTTCTGCAATGGGTATATCTACCTGTAATGTATTAGCACTATCATCTCTTAAAAAGATTCTAAAATATAAAGACCCACTTACATCAACTATTGATAATTGTATAACACAATTTGCTGCTGCTGTATTTCTATATTGATTTTCAAGAGTATCCCCCGCGGCAAGATTAATAGTATCTCCTTTTAATAATGCTATCCAGGTATAATTGCCTGTTGATCCTTCTCCCCAATATATTTTTTTTTCATTTGCATTGCTTGTTCTCAAATAATGTGAGCCGGCAAAAGCAGGAATTATATATCCTTTGTAAGTATTTGAATTAGGTGAACTGCCAATTGTATAATCATTACTATTTGGTATGCTTAACCACGTTCCAAAAACGTTAGAACGTCTTAATAATTCCGGCTTTAGCCAATTCCGCAGATAAGGCAGCCAATCCGGTTTTACAAAATCTAGACCTGCAATAGATAAATCATCTATAGTATCTAATGCTTTTTGTACCGTATCATCAGCAGAAGAAAGATTATTATCAAAATTTGTTGTATCGGTTGTAATACCTGATGCCTGCGATGAACCGCCTCCTCCTTCCGACCCGAACAGATCCCGGAAGTAATACCAATAATCCCCTGAAGGTCCGTTTTCGTAAAAAAGTAATTCTGCCTGATTCAGATCGTAAACTACCCAGCCTGCTTGCGGTACATCTTCTTGCCATTGTGTTCCATCATACCAGGCAATATTATCTGTTGTTAAGCCTGCAAATTCTCCGGTAGGAGATTCACCTACAATATACCTGTTGCCCTTTGTTGCGGTCCCGGCATTCGAAACAGATAATACAGGACGCTGCCAGCTCATTTGTTCTTCGGGTAGTATTCTTTTCAATTTATAATCTTAATTTTTCTTAAAGAGAAGTTAATCAGTAAAATGTATAATTCAAAAATGAAATATATTCCTATAAATAAATGTTTAATCAAATAAAATATTGCAGTAATTAAAAATTCTATGTTTTTGTATGCAAATAGATTATCAGCTTTCATATTCTTCTTCTTCAATTATGAATGCTTTTATTTCTGAATCGTAAAATAAAATGTTTTGCTTTAATGCGATTGCATCGTAAACGGTTTTTTCTGTTGGATATAATATATCTGAAGTGCCGGATAATGTTGTTGTTTTATTTGCAACATTTTCAGGTGTATAACCTAATGCTTCCAGAACAGTTGTCCTGATTTTTGCAAACGTATTATTTATAAATGATAATTGTGTTATTGCCATTAAATTTCTACCCATTCTGCATTATATTTGCGGGCATAATAATTACCTACTTTATTTATTTCTTCATCCATTAATATCCTGTTGTAATACATAAATTCAAATAATTTGCCAATCATAGGAGAGGAACCTACCCCTGTTAAATTATAGGCAGCCCACGAACGTTTTGAAAATGAATTTCCTTCATCAGAAAAATCTAATCCTAATAATCTTAAATTTAAGACATCACTTGCTGTTGCAAATTTTATTTTAATGACGAAAATTGTTATCGGATGTAAATCAAATGATTCATTTGCGCCTCCTATAGAATAAATTTGTACAGACCCTTGTATTACTCTGAATTGGAAACCACTATAAACTCCTCCAATTAAGGCTGTTGCACTTAATCTGAAATAATTAGTTAAAGCTCCATCACTAACTAAATGGGCTGTCCAGTTAGAACTGCCTAAATTACCAAGTTGAAGTGCTCCTATAAATGTAACTTCGTTTAAATTCAATATGGATGAATTAATACTGCAGCTTGTTGAACCGATTGTTGATAATACGTTTTTATTATTTTCCAGAACTATTCCATCTCCTGTTCCATAATTACCTGATATTTGTATTGTTTTTGATATTTCATCTAACCAGGTAAAATTATTTGAAGATGGATTTGAAAGATTAAAATCAGGGAACCATAGATATAAACCTTCTAAATCCAACGGTGAAAATGATTCAATTATTTTTATAAAATTAAATTTAATCCTTCCTGCAGAAGGCTCTTTTTTTATTGCCCTATATCTTAATAGTTGAGAAATGCCGTTTTCATCTATTACTTTTTTTGTTCTTATCTTTACTAAATCTCCAAGCTTTATATCATCATCTTTTATTTCTAATGCAGCAGATAATATATGCTGTGCTTCTCTTTGCCTTATTCTCCTTTCATTTAAAAGATTGTTTACATAAGTGTTTGCAGCGGTTATTTCAGCATCCGTTCCGGCATTTAACCAGGCAGTATGCTGCTTATCTGTTTTGCTGTCTTCATAAAAATCTTCTGAATCTCCATCAATTGTTATGTTGCCCCTTCCGTAAGCATCATCATCATCTAATTTTTTTTCAAGATCAAACCTATTCCATAATAATAACCACCTGGTATACCTGCTTTCTTCATTCAGATCAATATCCGGTGTACTATAAATAATGTTTGCATCATCTGTAATTTTTTTATAAACAGCAGGCTCTTCTGTATGCTTTAATATATCAATCAGTCCATCTTCATTCTGGAAACTCATGCAGTCTGCAAGATTTACCAGATCAAAATAAATGTCGGAGAGTTTTGCTTCTTCTATAATCGGTTGAGTAGTTACATTCAGCAAACCTTCAAGTGCATAGGTATCAAATTGTGTACTTATATAAATATCATCTATCGAAGCAAGTTGTAATATTCTTTTCATCTGGAGGAAAATATCAATTGGAGTTTGAACAGCGAGTATAAAATAAAATACGGTATCTATATAATGCCTTTGTGGTTCGGTCCCGAATTGACCGCGTAAAATGCCTGTTAATGAATATCCTTCTGAATCTGTTGCTATGTGATCGTAATAAATGATTTCATCATCTATCTTTAAATACCCTTCATCTTCCAGCAAAGAAATTTCTCCGTCAATATCAATACTTAGATCCGGATCGGGTGTATATATCCAATTATCAAGATCAGTAAAATCATCGTTTTCCAAGTGATAATAATTTTGTGCCCCTGCAGGAATATCTTCTAATGTAATGCCGGTTAACGTCTGGAAGCTATAAGAGGTATTTGTTGTCTGGAAATAACCTGTATAAGAAGAAGAAAAATCATTTTTGTAAAAAATCCTATAATAAGAAGCACCGGAATAGGCATTGTAGGTAATTAGTATTGCATCACCCTGTGTTAATTCTTCATATAATTGTACGCTGCGGGCCAGCACATCTCCACTTGCATTATAAGCATATACACGGAAATAATAACCATCTACCGGGATATCACCGGAACCTTCGGTGTATTCTTCTGCGTTTGCCCCAGTGATCGTTCCTAATTGTGAAACTACTCCATAATCTCCTTTAATTGCATCTGTAAGACTTGTTAAATCATTAACCGTTGTAACATAAAATATTGCCGGTATTGTGCTTATCGCTGAAATTCCTGAAAGAAATGGATAATCAATTTTACTCATTGCTTTCAGCAAATCTATAGCTTCAATTGTTACGTTGCCGTTATTTGCAATTGTAATGTTTTCTATTTTGCCGACAAATCTTAATTCTAAATCTCCATCACCAATTCGCCGGGAATATCTGATTATTTTCCCTTTATAGTTTTTGTTCCTGGCAATGAATAAACGCCAATAAGATGCCATCGTTAAGCTGCCTTCAGCAATGTAAGTAAGATCATCAATGAAGGTTACTTTTAATCGCCGGGTTACTGTATCTTTTTGTTTAATTTCTGCCGGTATATCGGAAACTGTTTTTATCAGCGGCTTGTAACCATAATATTCGTTAAGAATTTGTATAGGCAGGTTTTGTGAAATGAATTTATAAGTATCTAATCCAATATCAATTTCAACGGTTTCA
>Ga0210120_1000226_pt1 | contig 13460 bp, 15 predicted proteins | sample Goodyear_PhragA__FD_184868 | JGI IMG/M metagenome (GOLD analysis project Ga0210120, IMG submission 184868) | Wetland microbial communities from San Francisco Bay, California, USA, that impact long-term carbon sequestration - Goodyear_PhragA_D2... | ecosystem: Environmental > Aquatic > Marine >... | reverse complement strand
TCGCGCTGATGACGCTGGCCGCCCTGATCCCGCCGATAGTCGCGATCCCGATCCTCGGCCACGCCCTTTCGCGCGGCAGCGGCGAGCTTGGCTTCGCCATGCTCGCGGTCTTCGTGGTGCTGGCCGCGCTCGCCAACCTGCGCCGCACCGGCATTCCGCTGACGGCGCCGGACGGAGGCCCCGCCTAGTGTCCCGAGTCCTAAATTCGGGAGCAGCGTCGCGAGTGGCTGGGCGTAGCTGGGGCTGCATGCTCGGCAAACAGGTACTGGAGGTACCTGTGCCGAGCGGGTGGCTCCAGGCGCGGCCAGACGCCGCGAGGCGGCCGCGAAATTACGACTCGGGAAACTAGAGGACGTAGACGGCGGTGTAGACGATGATCCACATCACGTCGACGAAGTGCCAGTAGATGCCCGGCACCTCGACGCCGAGGTGGTCCTCCGCTTTCGGGCCGAAGTGGCCCCGGAAGGCCCGAATCGTGGCGAAGCTGAGCAGGCCAAGACCAACGAAGACGTGGGCGCCGTGCAGGCCGGTGAGACCGTAGAAGATCGAGCCGAACGCGAGGTCGCGGGCGCTGAAGCCGATGTGGACGTACTCGTTGATCTGGATGAATAGGAAGGTGGCGCCGAGCAGCCAGGTCAGCACCAGGCCGAGTTTGAGCCCGGCCCGGTTGCCGCGCCGGATCGACTCCAGCGCGTAGTGGATCGTAAAGCTGGAGGAGACGAGGATCCCGGTATTGACCAGTGCAACGTAGACCGGCAACGTGTAGGGCTGGGGTGGCCACTGCGGCGGGTTGACGACGACGCGCAAGAAGAAGTAGGCGGCGAAAAAGGCGCCGAACAGCATCACCTCGGAGACGATGAAGAGAAGGATTCCCAGCGTCTGCCGGTCGATCCGGGAGCTCTGATTGGCCTCGGGCGGCCCGTGGTGCTCGTCGTGGGAGTGGTCGATGGCGACCGTGGCGCTCTCCATCAGTGCGCCTCCCCCTCGGCGACGGCGGCAGCCACGACCGCGGCGGGCCTGCCGACCTCGATGTGCTCCACCTGCTTCTCGGTGATCTCCCGGACCTTGCCGACGAGGTCGTTCTCGAGCCAGCGCGACGACTCGCCGGCGAAGGTCGAGATCAGCACCTCGTCGATCCGATAGTGCTCGACCGCGTTCTGCACGGCGCGAAACGGGTCGGGGCTCATCGGCTGGCCGGTCGCGTCGATGTCGACGCGGTAGAGCTCAGCGAGCGTGGAGGCGAGGTCGCGCACCACCTGCTCCTCGGAGACCCCCTCCGAGCGGGGGCAGATGATCGTGTAGCGGTGGCGGCGCTCGCCGGCCCGTTCCCGCAACCGGTTGACGAGGTCGGGCATCGCGACGCTCCGGGTGGCGACGACCAGCGTGTGAATCACGTCCCAGCGCACGGAGTCGTCCTCGATCCGCACCGGGACGTGGGTTACCGCGACCTCGGGCTCGAAGCGGCTCTTCGCCCACTCGACAAGGTCCTTGCGGGTCCAGCCGAAGCGGGTCTCATGCAGGCAGGAGAGCAGCACCTCGCCGGGCTCGTGGGCGCGCACCGCATCGTCGAGGGCCAGCGCCGGGTCGGGGTCCATCACCTCTCCAATCGAATCGATCCCGAACTCGGAGAGGACCGACATCGTCACCTCGACACGGGAGCGCGCGGCGTCGCGCAACTCGTCGGGGCCGACCAGCTGGCCGGCGGCCGGCTGGTTCTGCGGAGCCGTCACGACGACGAACGGGACCTGCTCGGCGCGCTCGCGGACTTCCTGCAGGAGCCCGCGCCCACCCGCCACCTCGTTGAGGAAGACAAGGAGCGGCGAGCCGCTGCCACTCTGCGGCGTCATTTCGAGCCCACCGCTGCCGGCTCGGGTTTCGCGACCTCGGCCTCGCCGCCCATGATCGCGTGGCGCGCGCCCGGCACGCCGAACTCGTACGGCCCGCCGACCACGCGCGGGATCTCGTCGAAGTTGAAGATCGGGGGTGGCGAGGAGACCTGCCACTCGATCGACTTGCCGCGCCAGGGGTTGGCTTCGGCCCGCGGGCCGAAGCGCCAACTGACGACCATGTTGTAGAGGAAGACCAGCTGCACGGCGCCGAGGATGAAGGCGAAGATACTGATCAGCAGGTTCCAGTCGCCGAACTGGGCCGCGTAGTCGGCGACCCGCCGCGGCATCCCGTCCATCCCGACCCAGTGCATCGGCAGGAAGGTCCCCCAGGTGCCGACCAGGGTCCCCCAGAAGTGGACCCGGCCGAGCCTCTCGTCGTACATCCTCCCCGTCATCTTCGGGAACCAGTGGTAGATCCCGGCAAAGATCGTGAAGACCGAGCCACCGAAGAGGACGAAATGGATGTGGGCGACGATGAAGTAGGTGTCGGAGACGTGGATGTCGATCGGCACCATGCCGAGCATCACGCCGCTGATCCCGCCGATCGTGAAGGTGACGATGAAGGCGAGCGCGAACAGCATCGCCGTCGAGTACGTATGGATCTTGCCGAAGTAGAGCGTTCCCAGCCAGGAGAAGATCTTGATCCCGGTCGGCACGGCGATCAGCAGCGTCGTGATCATCATCGGCACCCGCAGCCAGCTGAACATGCCGGCGACGAACATGTGGTGCGCCCAGACCGAGTAGCTGAGCACGACGATCCCGATCAGCGCCAACGCCATCAGCCGGTAGCCGAAGATCGGCTTCCGCGAGTGGATCGAGATGACCTCGCTGATGATCCCGAACCCGGGCAGCATCATTATGTAGACGGCCGGGTGCGAGTAGAACCAGAAGATGTGCTGGTAGCTGATCACGTCGCCGCCGCCGGCGAACTGGAAGAACTGGGTGCCGAGGGCGCGGTCGAAGAGCACCATGAACTGGGCGCCGGCGATGAAGGGCGTCGCGGCGACGACCAGCAGCGAGGTGGAGAGGTTGGCCCAGACCAGCAGCGGCATCCGCCAGAAGGTCATCCCGGGCGCCCTCATGGTGATGATCGTGACCAGGAAGTTGAGCGCCGTGGCAATCGAGGAGGCGCCCGCAAACTGGACGCCGAGGTTGAAGAACGACTGCCCCAGCGGGGCGCCGGTGGAGAGCGGGGCGTAGCCGGTCCAGCCGGCGTCGAAGGCGCCGCCCGGCGCCAGGAAGCTGCCGACGAACATCAGGCCCGCGATCGGGAGCATCCAGAAGCTGAGCGCGTTGAGGCGCGGGAAGGCCATGTCCGGCGCGCCGATCATCAGCGGCAGCACGTAGTTCGCGATCCCGGCGAAGACCGGCACGATGAAGACGAAGATCATGATCGCGGCGTGCGCGGAGAAGAGGCCGTTGAAGGTGGCGGCATCGACGATCTGCGTCCCGGGTTGGGCGAGCTCCGCCCGGATCAGCATCGCCATCAGGCCGCTCACGAAGAAGAAGAAGAAGTTGGTGCAGATGTACTGGATCCCGATCACCTTGTGATCGGTGTTGAAGCGGAGGTAGTCGCGCCAGCTCCTGGCCCCGTGCTGGGAGTGGTCCTCGGGAATGGTCGGCATGCCGGCCGCCCAGCGCAGCCAGTAGTCGAAGCAGCCGAATCCGGCCAGGAAGCCGAGTGGGCCGGTGACCAGCGGCACGACCACCTGCGGATAGCCGGTCTGCTCGGTCTGGAATGCGGAGAGGCCGGAGATCTCGCGAAGCACGACGACGAGGGCGAGGCCGAAGGCAGCCCCGAGCGTCGCCCCGAGTGCGCCCCGAATCCATCCCGGTCGCTTGATCGCAGCCGCCATCAGCTCGTCCCCATTATGCCCCGCCCGCTCCCACCGGGATTGGGTCGGTCTCCGTGTCTTGGCGGATGGTTTCGAGATAGGGCGGTGGGACCTCCCGCTTCAGGCCCCCGACCCAGGCGCGGAAGTCGGCGGGCCGTTCGACCACGACTTTCGCGCGCATCGTGGAATGACCGAAGCCGCAGAGCTCGGTGCAGATCAATTGGTAGGCGCCGAGCCTGTCGGGCGTGACGATCGCCGTTGTCGTGATCCCGGGCACGTTGTCTTTCTTGATCCGCCACTCCGGCACCCAGAAGGAGTGGATGACGTCCAGCGAGTGCATTTTGAAGTGAACCTGACGGTCGAGCGGGACGTGCAGCTCGCCCTCCGAGTACGCGTTGTCCTTGCCCGGATAGCCGAAGCTCCAGGCGAACTGCTGCGAGAAGACGTCGACGGTGAGGGGGTTGCGGTCGGTCTTTTCGATGTCGTGGAGCACCGCCCAGCTGTAGCCGGCGCCGAACAGGACGATGATCGTCGGGATCACGGTCCAGGCGACCTCGAGCCGGGTGTTGCCGTGGATCGGCTCGCCGTCGGACTCGTCGCCCGGCTTGACCCTGAATTTCCACAGCGCGTAGAAGAGCACCACCATGACAAGCGAGAACACGAACGACGAGATGACGATCATCACGTTGAGGAGCTCGTCGATCTTCGGCGCCGCCGTGGAGGCCTCCTGGCCGTTCCAGTGGATCGACACCATCACCGCCGAGATCGCGACGGTCAGCGCAATCGTCGCGCCAAGCATCTTCGCTATGGGAAGACGGCTCCTCACGGGATTGGAAGATGTCCTTCGATCGCGCCCGAAGGACGGGTCGTCTCTCGCTCCGCGCACATTGAGGCGGGCATTCTATGCAAGCGGCAGACGGTCCAGCTGACCTTGGCAGGCCGCGATCGCTCCAAGGGCCACTCCTTCCCAACTCCAGAGCCGGCGGCTGGTGGCGACGAGGGCCTCGCGCGCCGCGGCGCGCCGCGGCTCCGAAAGGGCGAGCCAGGCGTTCAATCGCTCCGCGATTGCCTCGATTGCCCCCTCCCGCACCGCAAATGAGGTGAGCCCTCCGATCTCCGAAGGCAGCGCGGCGGCCAGCTGCCGCGACACCTCCCGCATTCCCGAGTGCCCGGCGGAGACGGGCAGCGTCCCGCAGGCCGCCGCCTCGGCCGCGACCATCCCGAAGGACTCCGGGAAAGTGCTCGGCATGACCAGCGCCTCGCTTCGCGGCAGCAGCCTCGCCACCTCGTTGTGCTCCAGTCTCCCGATCAGCTCGACCGAGCTCGCCAGGCCCTTCGCTGCGTCGGCGTAGCCGGGCGGCGGATCGGCAAGGAGTGCGCTCAGGATCGGCAGCGGTCCCGCGGAGCCGCCCTCGAGCGCACGCCCCAGCCTCGCCACCTCCCCGGCATCGCCCAGGTCGCCGCGATCCAGCGCCGCCAGCAATCGCCTCAACCCCTGCTCGTACTCACCGTAGCCCGCGATCTGCAACCGCGCCTCCGGATGCTCCGCCCTCACCAGCGGCCATGCGGCGATCAGCAGATCGACCCCCTTGGAGACGATGAGCTTCCCGACAAAGGCGACGACGGGCGGGCGGGCGCCCTCAGCCGGACGGAAGCCATCCGTGTCGACGCCGGGCGGCCCGAGGCGGGTCTTCTCCCGAAGGCCGGGAACCTCCGGAAGTGCGGCCCAGAGGGACTCGGCGGTGTGGCGCGAGCCGACCAGGACGCAGCGGGCCGCGCGCGTCCCCTCTTCGGCGTAGGGAAGGAAGCGCGGGTGGGGCTTGACCGTGTACTCGAGCGCGGAGCCGTGGACCTTGGCGGCGAAGGGCGCGACATCGGCGCGGGCGAGGATCGCCGGGCCCATGATCAGATGGCCGGCCAGGGCGCAATCGATGCCCCCCGCCGCGCGGGAGGCGTCGCGCACAGCGCTGACGTTTGCATCGAGATAGCGGTCAAGCTCGGCGTCGGTCAGCTCCGGGAAGGCCTTCACCTCGAAGCCCTCATAGGGGTCCTTGACGTAGACGGGGAGCAGGCCGTGGATGTCGGGGTTGTGAATCTGAACGCCGTCCAGCGCCGCGCCGCGCTGCTGACACAGCAGGTGGACCTCGTGGCCAAGCTGCGCGAGGGCCCGGGCAAGGTTTGCCGTGTAGATGTTGCTGCCGGTGCCGCGCAGCATGTAGCCGTGAAAGATCAGGATCCGCATGAGTGGGCTCTCCACCCAACCGCGTCCGCGGACGGGGGCGACGTGTGCATTATTGTCCCGCTGCGATGAACCAGCGGCAGCTCTATCGGATGCGGGCGCCGGCCTCGGGCCGCGAGGCGCTCGCCCACGCGGAGCCGGGGTCCGTCTACCTCGACCGGGAGACCGGAGAGGAGATGGAGCCGGTGGCAATGGTGCTGCCGCTCGCCCCGTCCAGCTCGGCGCTGCCACGCAGCCCCGAGAACCTTCGCGCCTGCCGGCGCTGCGATCAGCTGATCGGCCTCGACGTCAGCGACTGCCCCTACTGCGGTCTGCGCCAAGAGGCGCTCTAGCGCCTTCTCGCCTGCGGCGCGGCGACGAACTCCCAGCCGTGGCGGTTGGCGGAGGCAAGCGCGGCGGCAAGATCGACCTCGCCGTCGGGCGTGGATGCGCCGGTTTCCAGGAAGAACCGCTCAATCCCCGAAGGGCTGAAGAGCACCACGCGGTGGCCGGGTCGCCGGCCGATATTGGCACCCGAGTGGACCACGCCTTGGGGGATATGGACCGTCTCTCCGGCCGAGAGGCGAGACCGCTGCCCACCGATGTCCATCTCGAAGTCCCCCTCCACGATGTGGATCGTCTCGGCCTCGTTGCGGTGCCGGTGAGGCGGTAGGGACCAGCCCCCCGGCGGACGGTCGACGAGCAGACAGAATGCGCCGCCGGTGTCCTCGCCGGCGAGCTGGACCTCGGTGCGAACGCCGCCGGGCATCCATACGACTCGAGCATCGGGCGCCATGAGCGGACGATATCCCCGCAGGCAATCGTCACGCCCTCGGTCGGACGTCTCCGTCGACCTTCTGGCCGACGTTGACAGTGAGATCCAGCCTTAGTAGTGCTTTGTCGGGTTGCGATTCCGCGCGCGACATTTGGCTCAACCAAGCTGGCGCAGGAATCGCGCTATCGATGTCGGATTGCCCGAAAACGGGCGATTCGAGGCAACCCGACAAAGCACTACTAAGGCTGCTTGACGACGGTGGCCGTGTAGAGCAGCCGGGCGTTCGAGTAGTAGCAGCCGTAGGGCTTGATCTTGCCGACTCCCTGCTGAGGATGGCCGCCCTGGATGTCGTCCCTGGAGGAGCAGTGCTTGGGCTTGCGACTGCCGCGCCAGGTGTTGCCTTCCCCGATGTTGAAGGCGAACATCGGCGCCCAGGTCGGGATCGTGAGCGCCACGATCTGGCCGCGGAGGACCGTGAGCGGGTGCTCGAGGGCGAAGATCGCGGTCCTTCCGAAGTAGGGGTTGAGGATCTGGAGCGGGCTCTGGCGCACCAGCGTGTAGCGGGGCGGCTTGTTGGAGTTCGCGACCGGCCTCAGAACACCGATCCGGGCCTTCGAGGGCTTGCCGAGGAATTCGTTGAAGAAGCCAACCTCGTCGGTCGTCTTGGCGTCGCCGCTCCCACTGTCCTTCCGGGAGGGGCGCGAAAGCGTGATCGACCAGGCGACGATCTTGCCGTCGAAGGGCGCCTCAAACGGCCGCGGCACGCCACCCGCGATTGCCTGGAACCCGGTCACGTGCCCCTCGACCCGGCATGGCACCACCTCGATGTCGTTGACGATCTTGCCCGGGCACGACGGCGGCGGCGAGGAGTCGGTGCGGCCGAGGATGACGACCCGCGCCGGAGCCGAGTCGGCGGCGCCCGGCCACGCGGCAGCGGTCAGCGCCAGCAGCAGGCAGGCAAGGCCCGCCGCAACGCCCGCACGCGACCTGCGAGCTCGAATTTCCGCTATTCCATGCAAGATCTCACCATGCAACCCGGCCCTGGGCCGAGTGTTGCGGCCCGGATTCTGCCGCCAAGGGACCCCGAATGCCGCCTGCCCGCGTCACTGCACAATCCCGGCCAGGTAGGGTGCCTGCCGAAATGGAGGGTGCAAACGCCCCAGACCAGTTCATCCGCGCGGGCCTGGCCGCGATGGGAATCGAGGTGGACGAGATCGACCTCGCCGTGATTGCGGCGACGCACGAGGTCTTCTGGCCGGCGATCCTCGATCTGCTTTCCCTCGATACGGCCGATCTGGAGCCCGAGCTCTTCCCCGACCTCTCGCAGGCGCCATGAAGGCCCAGGACCTCTCCCTCCGCGATCAGGCTGCGGCAATCGCCGCCGGCGACGTCGACCCCTCCGAGTTGCTCGACGCCGCGCTGGCCCGGATCGAGGAGCGAAACCCGGCGCTAAACGCAATCGTGGAGACATTCCCGGAGCGATCGCGGGAGATGCTCGCCGCGGCCCCGGAAGGCCCGCTGCACGGTGTGCCGGTGGTGATCAAGGACGAGTGGCCACTGCCGTGGCGCGCGCAGCGCTTCGGCGCGGCTGAACTGTTCCAGGCCACCGCCCCCGAAGAGTCCGGTCCCTACCGGGCCCTGCGCGACGCCGGGGCGGTGATCGTCGGGGTGGGCAACATGCACGAGCTGGGAATGGGGACCACCGGCAACATCTCCGTCTACGGCCCGGCCCGCAATCCCTGGGACACAGACCGCTGCCCCGGCGGCTCCTCCAGCGGGCCGGCTGCCTCCACCGCCGCCCGCATGGTCGCCGGCGCTGTCGGCGCCGACGGGCTCGGCTCGATCCGCGTCCCCGCTGCCTACTGCGGCCTGACGGGCCTCAAGCCGACGTTCGCCCGCGCCACGATGGAGGGGCATCACCTGGAGGCCGTCACGACCGTGGCCGTCTCGGGGCCCCTGTGCGCCGACGCCGCCGACTGCAGGCTGCTCGCCTCGATCCTGTTCGGCGAGAAGCTCGCGGCGGGCGATGCCGCCGGACTGCGGATCGGCGTCGTGCGCGAGAGCGTCTCCGAAGACGTGGTCCCCGAGGTTCGCGAGGCCTGCGAGGCGGCAATCGAGTCGCTGCGCGCCGAGACTGGCGGCGCCGTGCACGAGGTCCCGCTTCCCGACATCGAGGCAGCAACGATCGCCGGCGTCCTGATCATCAATACGGAGAACCTCCACGGTGCGACGCCGCAGCGAGTGAACAACCTGCACCCGGATATCAGTCCGCTCAACCGGGGCATCACCAAGTACCGCATGCTGGTGCCGGCTGTCGCCCTCGTGCAGGCGGAGCGCGTCCGAGCCATGATGCGCCGCCGCCTCGCGGCGCTCTTCGAGCAGGTCGACGTGATCGCCTGGCCAACCGTGCCCGCTCCCGCCCCACCGCTCGATTCGCCCATGGTCGAGCTGCCATCGGGGGCGCTTGCCGCCGACCAGGCGAACGTGCGCAGCGCCGCGCTGGCCAATCTGACCGGCACCCCGGCGATCAGCGTTCCCGTCGGGCGCAGCGCCGACGGGCTGCCGCTGGCGCTGCAGCTTCAGGCAGCGTGGGGCCGCGACGAGCTTCTGCTCGACGCGGCGGAGGCGCTGGAGCGGGCCAACGAGCGGCGCTGGGTGGCGTCGCGGCCGCCGCTGGCCGAGGTGGAGCCGACGGAGGCCTGATGCCGGCAATCGTGGTCGAGGGACTGGAACGTGCCTTCGACGACGTGCTTGCGGTCCAGGGCGTCGACCTCGAGGTCGACGAGGGCGAGATATACGGCTTTCTCGGCCCTAACGGTGCGGGCAAGACGACCACCGTCCGGATGCTCACGACACTGCTGCTTCCAGGCGGCGGGCGGGCCGCGGTCGCCGGGCACGACGTGGTCCACGAGGCCAGGGCGGTGCGCGCCTCGATCGGGGTTGCCCTCCAGGAAGCGGCGCTCGACCCGCTGATGACCGGCCGGGAGCTGATCCGCCTGCAGGCGACGCTGCACGGGATCCCAAACGCCGAGGGGAAGCGTCGCGCCAGCGACCTGCTGGAGCGGGTGGACCTCGCCGCGGCTGCCGACCGGCGGGTCGGCACCTACTCCGGCGGCATGCAGCGGCGCCTGGACCTCGCCGCGGCGCTCGTCCACGAGCCGCGGGTCCTCTTCCTCGACGAGCCGACGACCGGACTCGACCCCGTCAGCCGCAAAACGATCTGGGAGGAGGTGAGGGCTCTCAACGACGAGGGCACCACCGTGTTCCTGACCACCCAGTACCTCGAGGAGGCCGATCGACTGGCCGACAACGTGGGGATCATCGACCGCGGCACAATCGTCGCGGAGGGAACGCCGGAGTCGTTGAAGGCCGACATCGGCAGCCCCCACGTCCAGTTGCAGCTTGCAGAGGGCTCGATCGCCGAGGCCGAGGACCTCTGCGGACAGATCGGGCGGCTGCTGCCGCCCGCAGACGCCCGCACGGTCCTGGTCGAGGTCGAGAACGGCGCCGCCGACATTCCCCGCGTCGTGAGAGCACTCGACGAGGCGGGGATCGAGGTGGCATCCCTGGAGCTCGTCAAACCCACCCTCGACGACGTCTTCGTCGCCAAGACGGGGCACCACCTGGAGCAGGAGGACCCGGGGACCGAGGAGCAGGAGAGGGCGGGGGCTTGAGCACGGCAACCGGCGCTCTCAGCCTCAACCTGCGGGTCGTCCACTCGCTGGGCATGCGCTCCATCCGGCAGACATTCCGCCGCCCCCAGCTGATGGCGCCGATCGTCCTCATCCCGACCTTGCTGCTGGCGATCCAGACGGGGGGTGCGGGCAGTGCAGTCAACCTGCCGGGCTTTCCGCCGGTTCAGAGCTTCCTGCAGTTCATGCTGGCCGGCGCGATGATGCAGGCGCTGATGCTGGCCGGCAACAGCGGGGGCATCGCGATGGCCGTCGACATCGAAATGGGATTCACCGACCGCCTCTTCGCGGCGCCCATCTCGCGCTTCACGGTCGTCCTGGGGCGGCTGGCGGGAACCGCGGCACTGGGTCTCTTCTCAGCCCTCTGGTTCCTCGCCATCGGGCTGGCCTTCGGCGCCAAGATCGAGAGCGGGGTGGCCGGTGCCCTGATCGCGATCGTGCTGGTCACGGCCTCGGCGCTGGCGGTCGGTGGGATCGGGGCGGCCATCGCTCTTCGCACCGGCACCGCAAGCGTCGTGCAGGGGCTCTTCCCGCTGATCTTCGTGGTCCTCTTCCTCTCCAGCTCCTTCTTTCCCCAGGAACTGATGATCGAGCCGGCGAAGACGATCGCCGCCTACAACCCGGTGAGCTTCATCGTCGACGGGATCCGTGGCCCGATGATCTCAGGGATCGCGGGCTCGGACCTGCTCGCCGCGGTCCTGGCGATCGGCGCCCTGATCGCGCTGGGCCTCTGGGCAAGCGCTCGCGCCCTGCGACACCGGCTGAGGGTGGGGTGATGAGAGCCGCGGCGCTGCCCGCCTGGAGGGCGAACCTTGCGACGATCGGCGCGCTCGTCTCGCGGGCCAGGAACGAGCTGGTGCGAGTACCGGGCGCGGCGATCCCGGGCGTGCTCGCCCCGACCATCTTCTTCCTCGGGCTGAACGGCGTCTTCGGCGCGCTGACCGAATTGCGCGGCTTCACCACCGAAAGCTACGAGAGCTTCGTCGTCGCCGTCAGCATGCTGCAGGGGGCGGGCTTCGCCGGCGCGGCCGCCGGCGTCAACCTCGCCCGCGACATGGAGCAGGGCCGCGTCGACCGCCTGCTCGTCTCCCCCGCGCCACGCTGGGTGCTGCTGGCCGGCATTGTCGTGTCCTCGAGCGCGCGGGCGCTCGTCCCCGCGACGGCGGTGCTCGGAGTGGCGCTGGCCCTGGGAGCGCAGTGGCCGGGCATCGACGGCCTGCTCGTCGCCTACGGGATGGTGGTCGCGATGGCGGCCGTCGCCGCCTGCTGGGCAACGATGCTCGCGCTGCGTTTCAAGAGCCAATCGGCGGCGCCGCTGATGCAGGTCGGCACGCTTGCGGTGATCCTCGCGACCACCGCCTACGCGCCCCTCGCGCTTCTGCAGGGATGGCTCCACGAAGTCGCCCGGATCAATCCCGTGACTCAGGTCGTCGACGCCGCCCGGCAGGGCTTCGTCGGCGGTGTCAACTGGGCGGAAACCCTTTCCGGCGTGGTGGCGGCTGCTGCCCTGCTGGCGATCCTCGGCGCACTCGCCCTGCGCGAGATGCGTCGCACCGCGGCGTGAGGGCCGCAACCGAGATCGCGGAGCGCGTCCTGCGACAGAACTGGCTGGAGGGCGAGCGCGCCGGCGTCCCCTATGCCTACACACGCCCGAGCCCCGGGCGCTACCCGTGGCAGTGGTTCTGGGACTCCTGCTTCGCGGCGATCGTCTGGCGGCGGTTCGACTCCACCCGCTCGCGGGCCGAGCTGGGGAGCCTGCTCGGCGCCCAGCGCGAGGACGGCTTCATCGGCCACACGATCTTCTGGGACCGCCCGGTCTCGCTGGGCCGGCTCCCCTTCTACAACGTCGCCTCCCGGCACTCGCTTCAGACCGAGACGATCCAGCCTCCGATGCTGGGCTGGGCCTGGAAGCTGGCCGTGGGCGACCCAGGCGCGGAGCCGGGGATCGTGGCGCAGGCCGACTGGCTGGCCGCCAACCGCAACCTCGATGGCGACGGGCTGCTGTGGATCGTGCAGCCGGACGAGTCGGGGCTCGACGCTTCGCCGAAGTTCGACCCGATCTGGGGCCGCCGGGCGAACGGGCGGATCGGCTTCCCGTGCCTGGTGCGCCGCAACCGGCGGCTCGGCTTCGACGCCCGACGCATACGCGATCGGGGCGGCCCCGTTCTCTGCGAGGTCCTCGTCAACACGATGTGGTCGCTCTCGCTGCAATCGCTGGGGCGCCCCTCGGCGACGCCGGCGCTCGTCGACCGCCTCTGGGACGAGCGGCGCGGCCTCTTCCTCGATGAGGCGCAGCCGGGTGGCGCCCGACCCGGAATTCGCACCTGCGCGGCGCTGGCGCCCCTCGCCCTGCCGGACCTGCCCGAGAAAATCGGCCGGCGGCTCGTCGAGGAGCACCTCCTCGCGCCCGACGGGTTCCGGGCGCCGGTCGGGCCGCCCTCGGTCGCCGTCTCGGAGCCGAGCTATGAGCCCGGCGGGGGCCACGGCCCGATTCGCCGCTACTGGCGAGGGCCGACCTGGGTGAACACCGCCTGGCTGATCTGGCTGGGCCTGCGCAGGCTCGGCTACAAAGAGGAGGCGGCGCGTATCGGCGGCGGCCTGACCGGAGCCGCGGAGCGCGAGGGCTTGCGCGAGTACTACGACCCTCGCGACGGGACGGGACTCGGGGCAACGGACTTCGCCTGGTCCGCCCTCGTCGCGGAGCTGGCAGACGGCGACGCGACGCCTGGCTATTTGTAGCGGTAGGTGATCCGACCTCGATCGAGGTCGTACGGGGAGAGCTCGATCTTCACCCGGTCGCCCGGGAGGATGCGGATGTAGTGGCGGCGCATCTTGCCCGAGATGTGGCCGAGCACCTCATGGTCGTTGTCGAGCTTGACGCGGAACATGGTGTTGGGGAGGGCCTCGGTGATCTCGCCCTCCATCTCGATCTTCTCCTCTTTGCCCATGCGGGACGGAGCGTATCTGACGGGGGAGCAGATCCGTGCTCATCCCCGAATCCGGCGGGCCAGCTCGACGGCCTCCTCGCGGCTGCCCACCTCGCCGGCGTAC
>Ga0210120_1000224_pt1 | contig 13469 bp, 13 predicted proteins | sample Goodyear_PhragA__FD_184868 | JGI IMG/M metagenome (GOLD analysis project Ga0210120, IMG submission 184868) | Wetland microbial communities from San Francisco Bay, California, USA, that impact long-term carbon sequestration - Goodyear_PhragA_D2... | ecosystem: Environmental > Aquatic > Marine >... | reverse complement strand
CCGCCGTTCCACAAACCGGTCTTCGTCATCACCCACCACGAGCGCGAGCCCTTGACGCTCTCCGACACGACCTTCACCTTCGTGACCGACGGGATCGAGTCGGCTCTCGATCAGGCCAAGGAGGCCGCCGGCGACCAGGATGTGTACATCGGCGGCGGAGCCAGCATCATCAACCAGTACCTGGCGGCCGGCCTCGTCGACGAGATCGAGGTCCACGTCTCGCCGCTCATCCTGGGCGGCGGCGAGCGCCTCTTCGATGGAGTCGGACCGGACCTGAAGCTTGAACAGCTCCGCGCGGTCGAGGCACCCGGGGTAGCGCACCTCAAGTACCGCGTCGTGAAGTGACCGCCAGGCCGCTCCACCTCGGAGCGGAGGGCGAAGCCCGTAGCGACTTACGTGGGGCGGCCTGGTTCGGTCACTGTTTTATGGCGAAGCCGTGTCCGACTACGCCCCCTTCTCGATCGGCACGTCCACGAGGTTCCCCCACTCGGTCCAGGAGCCGTCGTAGTTCTTGACGTCCCCCTGCCCGAGCAGCTCGTGCAGGACGAACCAGGTGTGGGCCGAGCGCTCGCCGATCCGGCAGTAGGCGATGATCGGGTTGCCGTTCTCGATCACGCCCTTGCCCTCGTAGAGCTCCCGGAGCTCCTCGGCGGGCTTGAACGTCCCATCCTCGTTGACGGCCTGCGCCCAGGGGACCGACGCCGCGCCGGGGATGTGCCCTCCGCGCTGCGCGCCCTCCTGCTCGTAGCCCGCCATCGCGATCAGCTCGCCCGAGTACTCCTGCGGGCTGCGAACGTCGACCAGGCTCGTGCTCGAGCCGAGCGCCGACAGGACCTCGTCGCGCTTCGCCCGGATCGCGTCGTCGCCGGCCTTCGCCTCAAACGCCGCCGCCGGATGAGACGGCACGTCGGTGCCGGTCGGGCGATCCTCGGCGATCCACTTCTCACGTGGGCCGTTGATCAGCTTGACCTTGTCGTGGCCGTAGTAGCGGAAGTACCAGTAGGTGTAGGCGGCGAACCAGTTGTTCCGATCGCCGTAGAGCAGCACCGTGTGGTCGTTCGAGATGCCGCGGCTTCCCATCAGCTCCCCGAAGTCCCCGGGGCCGAGGAAGTCGCGCTTGACCTGGTCCTGAAGATCCTTCTTCCAGTCGAATCCGATCGCGCCCGGGATGTGGGCCTCGGCGTAGAGCGCCGGGTTCTCATCGACCTCGACGATGCGGATGTCGTCGTCGTCCAGATGGTCGGCGACCCAATCGGTCTCGACCAGCACATCGTTTGCGTAGTCGGCCATCCCTCGGCCCTCCGTTCCTTGTTCGCCCAACTAGATAATCCTGATCAGATTTTAGCCAATTGACTTCTGCCGCCCTGGACGAGCGAAGGGCGGCGCTGCCCGCTCCCCCCAGCGGTATCGTTGTTATTGGGTATGGAGGCAGAGCGCTACACGCCGTCGACGCTCGATGCGATGGGGCAGGACAAGCGCCGTCAGGTGGTCGGCCATTCCTACGGTCCCTCCCGCAGCAGCCAGGTCATGTTCTTCGTCGCCGTCGCGACGGTGCTCGTCGTGATCGTCGGCGGCTGGCTGGTGCTGGTCGGCCTCTTCGACAAGCCCCCCACCCACTTCACCGACAGCGCCCCCTGGTCCGCCACCCCCGCCGGCGCTGCGCTCGCGGCCGAGCAGAGCGCAAAACCGGTGTCGCCCTTGACGCCCTGCGGCGAACCCGGGAACCAGTATCCGGTTCCGGAGCAGAGCCCGTGCGCCCCGCCCTCGAAGGCAAACGCCTTCCAGGGCAGCTCAAACGGCCAGTAGCCCGGCAACCATCTCCGCCCTTCGCCCGGCCCACCCCGGCTCATCCCGGCCGCCGGTGAGCACGGCGACCGGGATGCGCCATCTCTCCCCCGCCCGCTCGACTATCTCCCGGCCCCCCGCAAGGTGCCGTTCATCGACGGATCCGGCCGCCTCATACGCGAAGCCCCGCACCGGGCTGTCCACCAGCCTCTCCAGGATGCGCTCCAGGCGCGAGCCGTGGATGGCCGCGACGGCGTCGGACTCGCCCGCGGCCGAGCCCAGCAACCAGACGACCACGGCGACGTCGCCGCAGAGCTCCAGCACCGTGCCGGGGCGATCCGGGTCGGCGTTCGCCGGCTCAAAGCCCGCCGCGCAGATCTCCTGCAGGCCCAGGTCGTTCCTGCTCGTCCCGCGGACCTGCCAGCCGAGCGCCGCCAGCCGCGCGCCGAGCTCACGGCCGCGGCAACCGCAGCCGACGATCAGCGCGCGAGCCAACTACTCATCGCGCTGGGCGAATGGGCCGCGCCCGCGCGCCCGGATCGCCTGATCCTCCCGCGCCTGCCGCTCCACATCCGCCTCGGTGATCTCCTTCGCGCCGCGCTTTCTCCGCAGGGCGTTCTGGGCGTCGATCATCTGCCGGATGTCGTCCACCTCGTTCTGGGCCTCCACCTCCGGAGAGCGCGTGGGCTTCCAGTCGAGCAGATCGGCCACGCTGTGGCCCTGGAAGGTGCGGGCGAGCACGACCATGATCACGAAGAGCAGGACGAGAAGCCCAAGCGTTAGGGCAATGAAGACCATCTCCCAGACTTGAGGCTACCTCTAGAGTCCTCTGCCGTGTCAGAGGCACTGATCATCGACGCGCTTCGAACCCCGATGGGCGCCTATCGCGGCGGGCTCTCGCGGATCCGTCCCGACGACCTCGCCGCCCACGTGATCTCGGCGGCCGTCGAGCGCACCGGTCTCGATCCCGAGCGGATCGACGACGTCTACATGGGCGCCGCCAATCAATCGGGCGAGGACAACCGCGACGTCGCGCGGATGGGGGCGCTGCTGGCCGGGCTGCCGGTCGACGTGCCCGGTGTAACCGTCAACCGGCTGTGCGCCTCCGGCCTCGAGGCAGTCAACGGGGCCTCCCGGGCGCTCCGCCTCGGCGAGGGACAGCTCTACCTCGCCGGCGGCGTCGAGTCGATGAGCCGCGCGCCCTGGGTGATGCCGAAGCCGGAGTCCGGGCTGGCCCGGGGCGAGCAGACCCTCTACGACACGACCCTCGGCTGGCGCATGATCAACCCGAAGATGACGGAGCGCTACTCGACCGAGTCGATGGGCGAGACCGGCGAGAACGTGGCCGAGCGATACGAGGTCTCTCGCGACGAGCAGGACCGCTTCGCCTTGCAAAGCCATCAGCGCGCGGTCGCCGCCCGCGACGAGGGCCGCTTCGACGAGCAGATCGTGCCGATCGAGGTGCCGCCCAAGAGCCGCCGCGACGAGCCCACGACGATGTCCACCGACGAGGGGCCGCGGGAGGACACCTCGATGGAGAAGCTCGCGAAGCTGAAGCCGGCCTTCCGCGAGGGCGGCACCGTTACCGCGGGCAACTCCTCGACGCTCAACGACGGCGCCGCCTGCCTGGTCCTCGCCAACGAGGAGACGGCCAAGGAGCTGGGCCGCGAGCCGATGGCGCGCATCGTCTCGATCGGCGTCGCGGGCGTCGACCCCGCCTACATGGGGATCGGGCCGATGATCGCGATCCCCAAGGCCCTCGAGCGCGCGGGACTGGAGCTCGATCAGATCGACCTGATCGAGCTGAATGAGGCGTTCGCATCCCAGGTGCTGGCCTGCGCCGAGGGCCTCGGCATCGACGAGGATCGCCTCAACGTCAACGGCGGCGCGATCGCCCTCGGCCACCCGCTGGGCTGCTCAGGCGCGCGGTTGATGACCAGCCTGGTCTGGGAGCTGCGCCGACGGGGCGGGCGCTACGGCATCGCCACGCTCTGCGTCGGCGTCGGCCAGGGCGTGGCGACGGTGGTCGAGGCGTTGTAGCCTCGCGTTCGATGCCCTCGCCGGAGCTGACCAGCGTCGACGGCCGGATCGTGCCCACCCCGGAGGCGCGCGTACCCGCCTCCGACGACGGCCTGCTGCGCGGCGACGGGGTCTTCGAGGTGATCCGCCTCTACGCCGGCAGGCCGTTTGCCCTGCCCGAGCATCTCGACCGCCTGGAGCGTTCCGCGGCAGCCATCGAGCTCCCGGTCGAGCGTGACCCCCTCGAGGCGGAGATCTCGGCCCTGCTCGCCGAGTTCGGCGAACACGAGGGTCAGCTCAGGCTGGTCGTAACGCGCGGCGGCCGGCGCCTCGCCTTCACCGAGAATCTCCCTGCGCGAGGTGAGACCGTCCGGCTGGCGACCGTCACCTACTCGCCGAGCGTGATTCTGAACGGCGTCAAGTCGCTCTCCTACGCGGCCAACATGGAGTCCACCCGGTTGGCCCAGGGTCAGGGGGCGGACGAGGCGGTTCTCGTGCGCCCCGATGGCGTCGTGCTCGAGGCCCCGACCTCCACGGTCTTCTGGGTCTCGTACGACGGAGTCCTGCTGACCCCGGCCATCGACGTGGGAATCCTCGAGTCGATCACGAGAGACCGAATCGTCCGAGAGCTGCACGTCGAGGAAGGGGCCTTCCAGGTCGAGGACCTCCGCGGGACCCATGAGGCGTTCCTGGCGTCCACCGTACGCGAGGTGCAGCCGGTTTCCGCGATCGATGGCCGCGAGCTGCCCCAAGTGCCCGGCGAGCGGACTCGCGAGGCGGCCGAGTCATTCGGCTCGGTGCTGGCACGAGAGATGCAGGTCTCTACCTGAGGTCCTCCTGAGTCGAGGCCGATTCGCGCTTTGGACTTCCAGCTGACAGACGAGCAGCGCCTGATCGCCGAGACCGCGCGCGAGTTCTCCGACAAGGAGATCGCCCCTCGGGTTCGCGACAACGACCGCGCCGGCCGCTTCGACCGAGAGCTCGCCTCGATGCTCGGCGAGATGGGCTACCTCGGCGCGCCGGTCTCCGAGGAGTACGGCGGCCGAGGCCTCGACTATCTGAGCTACGCGCTGATCGTGGAGCAGGTCGGGCGGGTCGATTCCTCCGCCCGCACCGTCGTCTCCGTGCAGACCTCGCTCGTCGCCGGCTCGATCGAGCGCTGGGGCACCGAGGAGCAGAAGCGGGAGTGGCTGCCCCGGCTCTGCTCCGGCGAGGCCCTCGGCTGCTTCGCCCTGACCGAGCCCGACGCGGGCTCCGATCCCTCCGGCATGCGCTCGCGCGCCACCAAGACGGAGTCCGGCTGGACGATCACCGGCAACAAGATGTGGATCTCGATGGGCAACGTCTCCGACCTCGCGCTGGTCTTCGCCCAGACGGATCCCGCGAAGAAGCACAAGGGCCTCGCCTGCTTCCTGGTGCCGACGGCGAACGACGGCTACAGCGCCCAGGAGATCCACGGCAAGCTCGGCCTGCGCTCGTCCGACACGGCGGAGATCTCATTGGACGAGGTCGAGGTGCCCGACGACGCGTTGCTCGGCGAGGTCGGCGACGGCTTCAAGATCGCGATGAGCTCGCTCGACAACGGCCGCTACAGCGTCGCCGCCGGCTGCGTCGGGATCTGCGACGGCTGCGTTGACGCCTCGGTCGCCTACGCGAAGGAGCGAAAGCAGTTCGGCGTACCGATCGCGAGCTTCCAGCTCGTCCAGGAGCTGATCGCCGACATGATCGTCAAGCGCGACGCCGCCAGGCTGCTGGTCTATCGGGCCGGCGGGCTCAAGGACCGCGGAGAGCGCAACACCGTCGAGACCTCGATCGCGAAGTATTACGCGACGGAGGCCGCCGTCGAATGCGCCAACTCGGCGATCCAGGTCCACGGCGGGTCCGGCTACGTCGACGACTACCCGGTTGAGCGCTACCTCCGCGACGCCCGCGTCACGACCCTCTACGAGGGCACCTCCCAGATCCACAAGCTGATCATCGGGCGCGACGCGACCGGGATCAACGCGATGGTCCCGCCCACCGCCGACGGTTCGTGAGCCCAGGCAAGGTCGAGCGAGTCGGAGTCGTCGGCGCCGGGACGATGGGCGCCGGGATCGCGCAGATCGCGGCGCTTGGTGGCTTCCCGACCACGATCTACGAGCTCGACAGCAAGGCGCTCTCGCGGGGGATGGAGCAGCTCCGCTCGGCGCTGCGACGCGGCGCCGAGCGCGGCAGGTGGAGTGAGCAAGGGGCCATCGATGCCCTGGAGCGGATCGAGACCGACACGATCATCGAGGGGCTCAAGGACTGCGATCTGGTGATCGAGGCCGCCCCCGAGGACCTCGACCTGAAGCGAAACCTGTTCGAGCGGCTCGCCTCGGTCTGCGACCGCGAGACGGTGCTCGCCACCAACACCTCGTCGCTGTCGGTGACGGCGATCGCCGCAGCCGTCCCGGAGCCGGAGCGAATCGTCGGCATGCACTTCTTCAACCCGCCCGCGCTGATGCAGCTCGTCGAGGTGGTCGCCGGCGATGAGAGCGGGGAGCGGGCGCTCGAGCTGACCACCGAGGTCGCACGCGGGATGGGCCGGGCCCCGATCCGCGCTCGGGACTCGGTCGGCTTCGTCGCCAACCGCTGCGTCCGGCCGTTCTTCCTGGAGTCCCTGCGGATGCTTCAGGAGGGGGTCGCGCCACACGATGAGATCGACCGGATCGTCCGGCTCGGTGCGGGGCTGCGGATGGGTCCCTTCGAGTTGATGGACCTGATCGGCGTCGACGTCAACTTCGCCGTGGCGAAGTCGTTCTGGGAGCAGTCCTTCGGCGAGCCGCGCTGGCGCCCGACGATGATCCACGAGCGAATGGTCGCCTCAGGACGCCTCGGCCGGAAGACCGGGCGGGGCTTCTACCGCTACGAGAAGGACACCCCACACCGCCCGCGGGACCCGGACGTCTCAGGGGAGCGCCCGATCTTCGACGAGGAAAGGCTCGAGCAGGTGGCCGGGGAGAACGCCCCGCAGGTCCTCACCCGCCTCGGGGCGACGATCGCCAACGAGGCCTGCTTCGCGCTCGGCGAGCGGGTCGCCTCGGCGGACGACATCAACACTGCGATGGGGCTCGGCTACAACTGGCCGATCGGACCGCTCGAGTGGGGAGAGCGGCTGGGCTGGAGCACGGCCCTGGGCGTGCTCGCTGAGCTGCGCGAGCTCCAGGGAGAGGCCTACCGGCCCGCGCCGGCGCTGCGCGACTTCGCGTCCTGACCGCGGGCGATCGCATCGAGGTCGATGCCGAGTGCGCTCACGGCGATACCGCGGAAGAAGGTCGCCTGCATCGCGCCATAGAGCTTTCCGCTGAGCCCCGGCTCGACGAGCTGGCCCATCACGAACCCGTTCGCCATGCAGAAGATCATCGCCGCCAGGTCCTCCGCCGGGAATGGCGGGTCGCCAGGAAAACCCTCGGACGCGGCCTCAATCACGATCGTCATTCGCTCGCGCAGCGCCCGGTCGCGAGCGGCGAGCTCTTCCCGGAAGCGGGGGTGCCGGACCGCGTAGGCGACGAACTCGAAGTAGAGCTTCGGCCACTGCGGATCCGACCAGACGAACCTGATGAAGTCCTCCGCGGCGGCGCGCACCTCCTCCGCGGGCACCCCCTCTCCCGGCAGCCCAGCCTCGAAGCGCTCGAGCTCCGCGGCGTACTTTTCATCGAGCATCACCAGGAAGAGCTCCTCCTTGCTGCGGAAGTTCGCGTAGAACGCACCCTTCGTGTAGCCGGCGTCCGCGGCGATCTGATCGACGGACGTTCCCTCGAGGCCCATCTTGCTGAAGAGCTGAGCGGCCGAGCCGAGCAGCGCCGCCCTTGTCTCCGCCTTGCGCTCGGCGCGCGTCAGCGTCCCGGAGCTCATCGGGGCGAGGCGAGGACCTCCGCCCCCCGGTTCGGGACGTTGGTGATCGTGCTCCTGACCGAATGCTCGGGCTCGCCGACGTGCCTCAGGCGGCGTCGCGCGACGAGCTCCCTGAGCACCACGGCCATCTCGAACTCCGCAAAGGACGCGCCCAGGCATCGCCTGACTCCGCCGCCGAACGGAATCCACGTGTAGGTGCCGGCCGGCTGCTCGATGAAGCGCTCCGGCCGAAAGCGCTCGGGCTCCGGATAGATCTCGGGGTTGCGATGGACCAGGTAGATGGAGGGCGCCACCCTGACGCCGGCGGGCAGCAGCCGGCCGCCTATCTCCATCGGCTCCACCAGCTTGCGCAGCACCAGCGCGATCACGGGGCGAAGCCGCAGCGTCTCCTTGATCACGGCATCGAGATAGGCGTCCTCGCCGGCCGCGACCTCCGTCTCGAGCCGGTCGAGCTCCGCGGGATGGCGGGCAAGCAACTCGACGGCCCACGACAGTGCGGTCGCGGTCGTCTCGTGTCCCGCGACGAGCAGGGTCATCAGCTCGTCCCGCAGCTCCTCGTCGCTCATCGGAGCGCCGTCCTCGTGACGGGCCTGGAGCAGCAGCGAGAGGATGTCGTCCCGCTCTGCGAGGTCGGCGGCGCCACGACGGGCCGCGATCTCCTCGAAGAGCACCCTGTCGACGCGCTCGAGGTTGCGCCGGAACGGCCCGAAGCGCCGCAACCGCTCGGGTCCGAGCAGCACCATGAAGATCGCGCGCTTGGGATTGGCGAGGAGGTTGAGCGTGCGCCGGAGCTCGTCGCGCAGCCGGCTCAGCCGCTCTCCCTCATCGACGCCGAACACGGCCCGCAGGATGATCTCGAGTGTCATTGCCTGCATCCGGGGACGCATCCGCACGGGCCGGTCGGTCGGCCAGCGATCGATCTCATCGGCCGCCACCTGCGCCATCACCTCCCGATATGCCTGCATGCGCTTGCCGTGGAAGGACGGCAGCATCAACTTGCGCTCCTTCATATGAGCCGGCTCGTCGAGGAGGAGAACCGAATGCTCGCCCAGGACCGGCAACAGCGCGATGTTGGCCTCCCCCGCGTGCAGCAGCCTGGGATCGCCGGTGAAGACCTGCTTGATCGCCTCGGGATCAGAGAGGAAGACCCAGGTTCCCTCGTGCGCCATCCGGTAGGTGAACATGTCGCCGTAGCGGACGTGGCACTGATCGAGCGTCTGGAGCGGTCGGCGCCACCAGCGCTGGGTGGACTTCAGGAGGGACCAGTCCGGTCCGGGTGGAAGCTCCGGCGTCGACGCGACCGGGGCCCTCGAAATGTCGGCGGTGGCGAGCTCCATTCACATACTCGTCGGTATCTGATCAGATACCGACCGGTATGTCAAGTGGGACCCGGTCGGTTCTAGGAAGCTTCGACAGCCTCGACGATGGCGCCCGTGTTCTTGCCCCAGTGCTCCTCGGGGTCGGGTGGCATGTCGCGCAGGTACCACTCGGCGTCGAGGGCGCCCTTGGTGCCGCTGCCGGCCGCGGTGACGGCCTGGCGATAGGTGTGGTCGACGAGGTCGCCGACGGCGAAGACGCCGCCGAGCTTGGTCTTGGTGGAGGGCTCCTCGACCACGACGTAGCCCTCGCCGTCCAGGTCCACCTGGCCCTTGACCAGCTCCGATCTCGGCCGGTGACCGATCGCGACGAAGGCTCCGCCGACGTCGATCTCCTTCTGGTCGCCGGTCTCGGCGTGTTCGAGGCGGATCTTGGCGATCTTGCCGTCTTCGCCGGCGACGAACTCGACCGGCGCATACGGCGTCACGAAGTCGATGTTCTCCTTGCCCCTGGCGCGCTCCTGCATGATCTTGGAAGCCCGGAACTCGTCGCGCCGGTGAACGATGCTGAGCTTCTTCGCGAACTTGGAGACGAAGATCGAGTCCTCCATCGCGGAGTCGCCGCCGCCGATCACGGCGACGTCCTCACCCTTGAAGAAGGCGCCGTCGCAGACGCCGCAGGTGGAGACGCCGCGACCGCCGAGCTCGATCTCCCCGGGAATGCCGAGCCGCTTGGGCTCCGCCCCCATCGAGAGGATCACGGCCTTCGCCCTGTACTCGTCCTTGCCCACCCGGACCGTGTGGATGCCGCCGTCGGTGAGCTCGACCTCGGTCGCGTCGTCGGTGATGAAGCGGGTGCCGAAGCGCTCGGCCTGGGTGCGGAACTCATTCATCATCTCCGGGCCCATCACGCCCTCCGGATAGCCGGGGTAGTTCTCCACGTCGGTGGTGTTCTGAAGCTGCCCGCCCCACTGGAAGCCCTCGATGACCAGGGGCTCGAGCTCGGCGCGCGCGGCGTAGAGCGCCGCCGTATAGCCGGCGGGGCCGCCGCCGAGGATGATCAGGTTCTCGATCCGCTCGTTGTCAGTCGTGCTGTCGGCCATCTCGGTCCTTTCGGAGCCTACTCAGGGACCCGGTGGACTCTCTTACTTCACTTTTTATAGTAGCGCCAGGAGCGACTTTGTTACTCGTTGTTACGAGCCCGCCGCGGCGGCGGTTTCCGGCTCCCCCACCCCGATCGGCTCCGGGCGCTCGCGGCCCTCGCTCTCCCAGCGGTTGACGGTCTTGCGGAGCTGGAAGAAGGCGACGATCCCCGGCGGGATCGGCAGCCAGAAGGCGATCACGCGGTAGGTGAGCACGGCGGCGAAGACCTCGGCGCTGGGGAGGCCGAAGAGGACGAAGGCGCCGATCATCCCGGCGTCCACGGCCCCCACCCCGCCCGGCGCGAAGGGGATGAGGTTGGCGACCATGCCGAGGAAGAACCCCTGGATCACGACCCCGAGCGGGACGGAGACATCGAAGGCGTGGAAGCTGGCCCAGAGGATCGCGATGTTCGCTCCCCAGAAGCCGATCGCGCCGCCGAACGCCATTGCGCCGGCGCTCGGTTGACGCACGAAGGTGATCGCGGTGCGGGTCCCCTGCGCGAATGTCGCCGGCGCAGTCGCCAGCCGCCGGGCGATCTTGCCGAAGCGACCGGAGGTGTGGCGCTCGATTCGCCGCTCGAAGTCGTCGGGCAGCAGGGCGATCAGCAGGCCGATGACGATCGCGAGGGCTGCCAGGCCGGCGGGGATCAGGGTCCCCGCTAGAGGTGCGTCGCCCGAGAGCACCCCGGTCCAGAGCATCACTCCGAAGACGACGATCGCCAGCAGGTACACGGAGTAGAGGACCACCAGGAACGCGACCATGCGGCAGACCGACTGGCGGCGCTCCATCCCCGCCTTGCGCAGCGCCCAGTAGGTGAGGAGGATGCCGCCGGCTCCGCCCGCGGAGAAGAGCCTGGTGGCCGCCAGGCCGGCCATGGTGATCTGGTAGCTCTCCCCCCACTCCAGGTGGATCACCCGCTCGCCGACGACGCCGCGGAAGAGGGCGACGTAGGCCGCGAACATGCCGATGCAGAACACCACGCCGAGCGCGATCCAGACCGGGTCGCCGTCCCCGATCTTCCCGACTGCATCCTGGAGGTCGAAGAGCTTCGGGACCAGCACGTAAATCGCGACCAGCAGCAGGACGACGGCGACCGCCGTCTGGATCAGCCGCTTTGGATCGGCAAAGAAGCTCGGCTCGGACTCCGCGAGCATCTCGCGGGCGGTTTCCTCGTGCTCTTGAGCGCTTTTCGGGCGCTCCTCCCTCACGCCAGGGATGTTCGCAAACGTCGCTACTCGGTCGCGACGCGCTCGAGGCGCTGCAAGGCCCTACTCAAGGCCATCGCCACCGGCTCGGCGTAGCGCTCGCCGCGCCGGATGGCGATCACGAGCGCCGCCCCCGCAAGCAGGTCGACCACGTAGTGCTCGCCGAGGTAGACCAGCGCGAAGCCGAGGGTCCCGGCATACGCCCAGCCTGCGATGCCCTCGCGGATTCCCATCTCGGAGAGCAGGAGGGCGGCCATCAGCGAAGTCGCGAAGTGGAGCGACGGCATTGCCGCCCAGGGATTGCCGCCGAGGACGTCGTAGAGGACGGGCCACGCCTTGCCCCACTCCTCCTCCCCGACCTCGACCATGATCCGCCGGACCTTCGCGTCGGTGTACCCCTCCTCGGAGGCCCACCAGGGCGGGGCGGTCGGAACCGCCGCGTAGACGATGCAGCCGAGGTCGTAGACGGCGGACATCTGCCTCGCCGAGCGGGCGAACTGCTCCTGGTCGCGGGCGAGGATGTAGGCGAGCGCCGAGTGCGGCTCGAAGAACCAGGACCAGTGAACCCAGCAGAGGGCGCGGTTGATCACGTTCCTGTTGCTGAGCCTGCCCAATGCCCGCTGGAGCCGGACGTTGGGGAGCTCGCCGCCGCCGAGCACTCGATCGACCCTGATCGGATAGCCCACGCGCAGCCGGCTCTCAGCCCGCTCGGGGTCGTCATAGGGAAGCTCGTGGCCCAGCACGAACATCCACATCTGCAGCGCGTACATCCCCGCGTCCCGCAGCTTGGTCCGGGGCCGGAGCACCGCGAGCGAAGGGGGGCCCGCGGCGAGTGCGGCGGTCGTCACGGCGGCCGGGATGCGCCGCTTCTTGCGCACCAGCGGGACCACGAAGGCGGCCGCGAGGGCGGCCGCGGCTGCCCCCTTCACCAGCGGGCCCCAGGGCGATGATCGTCTCGGTGCGCTGCCGTTGCTGGGCAAGGGTGCGCGAGTCTAAAGCCCCCTTGCGCATGATGCCGATACTCCCGTGTGAGCTCGAGGGGCTTGGCGACGGCTGCGCACAGCGGCGAAACGCCGACGCTTGCCCTGCTCGATGGCCTTCCCGACGCGATTCTCCTGCTCGACAGGGGGGGCGCGATCGCCTACGCGAACGACGCCGCGGAACGGCTCTACGGTCTGCCGAGGGCGGAGCTCGCGGGCAGGATGTTCCCCGAGCTGCTGATTCAGCCGTTCACCGCCGAGTACGCCGAGGCCCTCGGCCGCTTCGGCACGGGCGAGACGGTCTCGATCCTCGGCGGGCGGCGCGAGGTCGTGGGCCGCCACCCGGATGGCTCGACGATGACGATCGAGCTCACCTTGAGCCAGGTGCGGGTCGGACAGGCCACCTCGGTGGCCGCGGTCGCACACGACATCCGCGAGCGAAAGCTCGCCGAGGACCGGCTGCGGCTGATGGCCGACCAGGACAAGCTCACCGAGCTCGTCAACCGGATCGGATTCGAGCGTGCTCTCACCGAACACGTCATCCACGCGGCTCGATACGGCAGCGGTGGCTCGGTGATCGCGCTCGGCATCGACAACTTCAAGTACGTCAACGAGTCGCTTGGCGTGGAGGCCGGCGATGAGCTGCTCGTTGGCCTCTCCGAGCTGATCGAGCGCCGCCTCCGCAAGACCGACATCCTCGCGCGAGTCGGGGGCGACGTCTTCGGAGTGCTGGTCCACGGCGCCGACATGACCGAGGCATTGGCCCTCACTGAGGAGCTGCTCGAGATCACCCGGAAACACGGATTCGTCCTCAAGGGTGAGGCCATACGGATCACGCTGAGCGCCGGAGTGACGGCCCTCGAAGAGCGTTCGGTGATTGGTGCCGAGCTGCTGGCCGAGGCCGAGGCCTCGATGCACGCGGCCAAGGAGTCCGGCCGCGACCGCGTCATCGGATACGAGCCCGAGAGCCGGGCCGACGGCGACTCCAGGCACGCCTGGTCCGAGCGGGTGCGACAGGCAACCGAGAGGGGCCTGTTCGTCCTGGTCAGCCAGCCGATCGTGAGCCTGAAGAGCGGCGATACGACCCAGCACGAAGTCCTGGTCCGCATGCGCGATGACGGCGGCGGCCTGGTTCAGCCGGCGGC
>Ga0210120_1000223_pt1 | contig 13481 bp, 11 predicted proteins | sample Goodyear_PhragA__FD_184868 | JGI IMG/M metagenome (GOLD analysis project Ga0210120, IMG submission 184868) | Wetland microbial communities from San Francisco Bay, California, USA, that impact long-term carbon sequestration - Goodyear_PhragA_D2... | ecosystem: Environmental > Aquatic > Marine >... | reverse complement strand
CAACCGGCGCCGCTCGCTCTCGACGATCCTCGGCGTCGTCCTCGCGCTGACCCTGATCCTCGTCTCCTGGGGGATGATCGACACGACCCAGATCCTGGTCGAACGCCAGTACGGCGAAATCGACCGCCAGGACGCCGAGCTCTACTTCCGCGGGGCGCTCGACCCGGGGGACATGCGGCGCCTGCGGCGGACCGCCGGAGTCGCGGAAGCCGAAGCGGGGGTCGACGTGCCGGTGACCCTGCGCGCCGGGGGCCGCGGCTACCAGACGGCGCTGAAGGGCTTCAACCGCGACACGACCATGCACGGCTTCCGGTCCGAGGGGGGCGGGACGGCCGAGCTGCCGGCGAAGGGACTGCTGGCGGGGCAGGCGCTGGGCTCGAAGCTCGACGTCGGGGTGGGCGACGAGATCGAAGTGAGCGCCCCGGGGACCGGCGCCTCCGCCCGGGCGCCGCTCGAAGGGTTCCTGGAAGAGCCGCTGGGGACCTACGTCTACGCCTCGCTCGGCCGCATCCGGCAGCTCGCCGGGCCGCAGGCGGGGCTGGGCAACGTCGCCTACGTGCGCTACGCGCCGGGGGCCGGCCGCGAAGCGATGCGGCGCAGGCTCAGCACCCTGCCCGGTGTGGTCGCCTTCGGCGACTCCAGGGCGCTGCGCGACACGGTCGACGAATACCTCGGGCTGTTCTACGCGTTCGTCGGGATCATGCTGCTGTTCGGCGCCGCGATGGCCTTCGCCCTGCTCTACAACTCGATCCAGGCCAACCTCGCCGAACGGGCGGTCGAGGTGGCGACGCTGCGCGCCGCCGGCATCCGCTTCCGCAGCCTCTCGCGGATGATCACCGCCGAGAACTTCCTCCTCACCGCGATCGGCATCGTGCCGGGGCTGATCGTCGGGGTCGAGGTCTCGCGCCTCTTCCTCGCTTCGTTCGGCAGCGACGCCTTCAGCTTCGAGCTGCAGATCAGGGCCTCGACCCTGGTCCTCTCCGCCGTCGCGATCCTCGCCGTCTCGCTGCTATCCGAGCGCCCGGGCCTGCGGGCGGTCAAGAAGCTCGACATAGCCGAGGTCGTCCGCGAGAGAGCAGCTTGAGAACGGCCCGGTCCGGAACCGTCAGGTCAGGGTCGTCGCGCCCAGGGGATTCTCCTCCTGGGCGATGGTCTTGCGGTAGGCGCGCCAGCCGTGGAAGTTTCCGCACCACTCGTCGTCCCAGGGCTGGGCGGGGTGCTCGAGCGGCGACATGTGGCCGCTTTCGAGCAGGCGGTCGTGCAGGTCGATGTCGGCGGCGAGGTCGCGCCTGCCGGCGTGGGTCAGGTAGCTGACCCGGGCGCAGCGGCCGGCGGAGACCTTGATCAGGTCCTCGAGCGAGCCGACCTGCTCGCGGTCCTCCGGCCGCACGAGTGGCAGGTGCCACTCCTCCGCGCCGAGCTCGGCCGGCCGGGAGGACTCGCGCGCCTCGCGCATCAGCGTCGCGATCTTCCTGATCTCGGGCTGGGCGTCGCCGTGGCAGCGCAGGTTGAAGAAGTTCTCCCACTCGGTGGCGGTGACGATCACCGTGTGCCACATGAACGGCTCCAGCAGCCGGTTGGCGACCTGCTTGTGCACGTTGAGCCAGCTCGCCGGGCGCTCCTCGCCCTTGTAGATCTGCTCGATCCGCGCCAGCGCCGCCGGCAGGTCCTCGCTCGGCGCGACCTCCCCTGGCCCGGCGATCAGCGCCAGCACCCGCCGCACCGCGTCGTCGCGCGCGCCCAGCCACTCGCCCTCCGCCGCGAGCCGCGGCTCGCCCTCGAGCGGCGCCCCCGCCTGCATGCCGGGCTGGTTGGCGCCGAACTCGATCGGAACGTAGGGCTGCTCGAGCACCCGCCGCAGCTGCTTGAAGATCGGGATCGCCCGCGAGCTGGCCGAGTTGCGCGAGAACACCCGGTGCGTGTTGAACTCGGCGAGCACGAAGCGCGGAAACGTCGCCTCGATCGTGGTCAGCCGGTGCCCCGCGGGCGAGACCGAATCGGCGAGGATCTTGGCGTCGAAGCTCATCGGAGAATCAATCTCTCACGTCTCCCCGACGGAACCGCCGAGTTGAAAGTCCGCAGGAAGTGCAAATTTTTGCGTCCGAAGTCAAAAAGTTCACACGCAGTCGCTTGACCCTCCGAGGCGCGCCCGGTACGTCTGACCGAAAGCCGGCCGCAGGGCGCCGGCGAGAGGCGGGGTAGCGCGATGGTCTCATGGTCTACCCTCATGATCATGAAGCGGCTCAGGATTTCCGCCGGAGGACAGGTGTCCGTACCCGCCGCCGTGCGCAATCGCTGGAAGACCAGGGTCGTCGTCGCCGACGACCGCGGCGACCACCTGATCCTGCGCCCGGCGCCGGAGGATCCGATCGAGGCATTGCGCGGCGCGTTCGAGAACACCTCCGGCCTTACTGTGGACGAGCTACGTCAGATCTCCCGCGAAGAGGAGCGCGAGGCCGAAGAACGCAAGTTTGGCCCGGGATCCGATTGACGCTGCTCGATACGAGTGCCGTGCTGACCTTCCTTCGGGGAGAGGCTGGCGACAATGAGGTCAGCGAGTTGCTGCGGCGACGCGATTGTGCGATCCCGGCACCGTGTCTGAGCGAGGTCGTAGACAGGCTGATTCGCCGAGACGGCCACGCATCCGAGGACGTCACTACGAAGCTCACCCCGCTTCTGGGCGAAATAGTGGCTATCCCGCCGGTCGACATGGCCATTGGCCTGAGGGCTGGAGTGCTTCGATCGGAGCACTATCACCGCGAAAAGGCCCCTTTGTCCCTGGTCGATTGCCTTGTACTGGCAATGGCCCGAGAAGGAGATGCGATCGCCACCTCGGATGGCTCATTGATCGATGTGGCTACTCAGCTCGAGATCCCGGCCATTTCTCTCCCCGACAGTGAGGGCCGCCGGCCGAACGTCGACTAGACCGGTCGAGGCGGCGATGCCATCAGCTCGACCACGTGATCGCCGGGTGCAATGGCCTTCGCCCGCGCTGCGCCCCAGTGCTCGCGGCCGGGCCGAACGTCGAAGCCGGCTTCGCGCAGGCGCTTGACGGTTGCGTCGAAGTCCTCGACGACGACCGCGGCGTGGCCGTGCGGCGGGACGACCGGCGAGGGGTTGCGTTCGAGGTGGATCTGGGTGCCCTCGCGTTCCATCCAGACGAACGTCTCGGCAAGCGCCGGCGGCGCCTCGACGTGCGCGAAGCCGAGCAGCTCCCAGAACCCGACCGAGCGCTCGATGTCGTCGGGTGAGAGCTCGAGCGTGACGTGCTGGAGCACCTCAGAAAAGTAGCGAGACCAGGGAGGCGAGGACGACCAGGGCGGTCGACCAGGTGACGGCCTCGGCGACGATCTCCATGTCGAGGCCGTAGGCGTGGGCGACGACCATCGAGTTGACTCCCGAGGGCATCGCGGAGAGCAGGCGGTAGGGGGCGGGGAGGTGGATCAGCGGCGTGGCGAGCAGGGTCAGCAGGGCCGGGACGAGCAGCAGGCGGCTGCCGATCGCCAGCGCCACCGGCCTGGTCATCGGCGGCGGCATCGGCAGCTCGCCGTGCTCGGCGTTCTCGGCCAGGGTCGCGCCGACGGCGAAGAAGCCGAGCGGCAGGATCGCCACGACCAGCGCCTGGGATGCGTCGACCAGGACGTGCGGCGCCAGCGCGCTCGGCGCCAGCAGCCCGGCGATCGCCGCGTAGAGCGGCGGGTTGCGGGTGAAGAAGGCGCCGAGCCGCTCGCGCGGCCCTTCGCCCGCCTTCGTCCCCAGCGCCGCGCCGACCGCGAAGGCGCCGAGCAGCAGCGAGGGCCCGGTGACCAGCACGTCGTAGAGCACCGCGGTCGGCAGCTGGTCACGACCCAGCAGCGCCACGGTCAGCGGGTAGCCGAGATAGCCGGTGTTGACGCTGAGCACGGTGACGACGACGGCGCCGACCCGCGGCCGCGAGAGCCGCAGGACGCGGCTCGCCAGCAGGTAGGCGGCGAGCGCCCCGAGCGCCGAGGCCGTCAGTCCCAGCAGCAGTCCGACCCCGTGGCTGGCGTCGATATGCGTCGAGGCGATGTTGAAGAAGATCACCGGCGGCAGCAGCACGTAGAGCATCGCCGTCAGCGACCGCCGCGCCCAGAGCGCGGCTGCACGAGGGCGGCGTCGCTCCGCGGCGACGCCGATTCCCACCGAAGCGGCGATCGCTGCGGCTATGAAGACCACGCCCACCCCGGCACCCTCTCAGGTCGCCGCATCAGCGAGCGTCACGATCTGATTCTTCGCGAGCGGGGCCGATATGGCTGTTAGCCGCCACCCCCGGACGCGAAGCGGAGGAGGTGGCGGTTTATGTCTAGAAGAGCGCCGCGCCGGCGTGTTGCGCGAAGTCGACGAGCGGCTGCGGGACGATGCCGAAGAAGATCGCTCCCGCCGCGGCGAGCAGCGCCGGGGCGACTAGGTACCAGCGGCGCCCGGCTTCGGGGTCGATCGGGTCTGCTTCCGGGGAGGCGCCGGCGATCGCCGGGGTCGCAGCTTCGGTCCCGGGGCGCATCCACATCGCCGCCACCACGCGCAGGTAGTAGGCGAGCGAGATCATCGAGCCGACGGCGATGAAGACGGCGAGCCAGGTGTAGTCGCCTTCGACCAGCGCCTCGATCAGGTAGAGCTTGCCGATGAAGCCGACGGTCGCCGGCATCCCGGCCAGCGCCAGCATCGAGATCGTCAGCGGCCAGGCGAGCAGCGGCCGCTCGCGGCCCAGCCCGCGCACCGCGCGGATGTCGTCTCCGAAGCCGGTCTCGCGCTCGCGCGCGACGACGACGGCGAAGGCGGCGAGGTTCATGAACAGGTAGCCGGCGAGGTAGAAGACGAGCGCGTCGACTCCCGCCTCGCTGGCGACGACGAGCCCGCCGAGGATGTAGCCGGCCTGGGCGACGCCGGAGTAGCCGAGCAGCCGCTTCAGCGAGTCCTGGCCGAGCGCGCCGACGTTGCCGATCGCGATCGTGATCGCGGCGAGCGCCGCCAGCGCCGGCTGCCAGTCGCCCGTCTCCGGGCCGAGCGCGACGTAGAAGAAGCGCACGAAGACGGCGAAGGCGGCCGCCTTGGTCGCCACCGCCATGAACGAGGTGACCGGCGTCGGCGCGCCCTCGTAGACGTCCGGCGTCCACTGGTGGAAGGGTGCGATCGAGGTCTTGAAGGCGAGCCCGACGGCGACCATGCCGATGCCGACGAGGATCAGCGGGTCGCCGGTCAGCCCGCCGTGGCCGACGCCGGTCGCGATGCCGGCGAAGTCGGTCGAGCCCGAGCCGCCGTAGAGGAAGGCCATCCCGTAGAGCAGGGTCGCCGAGCCGAGCGAGCCGACGATCAGGTACTTGAGCCCCGACTCGAGCGACTGCTCGCGCCGCAGACTGGTCGCGCAGAGGATGTAGAGGGGGATCGAGAGGGTCTCGATCGCGACGAAGAAGGTGACCAGGTTCTGGGCCTGGGCCAGCAGCGTCATCCCGAGCACCGAGCCGAGCAAGAGCGCGTGGTACTCGCCGCCGCCCGCCTGCTCGGCGGCCGGCTCGCGGATCGAGAGCAGCACGGCGAAGGCCGCCGCGGCGATCGCGATCAGCGAGATCGAGATCGCCAGGTCGTCGAGCCGCAGCGCCCCGGCGACCAGTTCGGCGGGGTCGTCCCAGCGCCAGATCAGCAACCCCGCGGTCACCGCCAGCCCGATCAGCGTCAGCGCCGTAGAGGTTTGCGCCGCCATGCGACCCGAACCTCTACGGCGGCCGAGGAGGGGGCCGATCAGGACGACGCAGATCGCCGCGGTAAGCGCGATCAGCGGCGAGAGCGCCGCGTAGTCCATCGCCGGGGCGTGAAACGTCATCGCCCCTCCCCGCCGACGGGCCGATTTGCCACGTCATACGTGGGTTTTAGGCCCGCCGACGCCAGTTGCGCCTGTGGCGGCGGCGAGCCGGTGGTGGCCGCGACGGAGCGCTGCACGGACGGGTCGGTGCGGTGCAGGATCAGCTGCGGGTAGAGCGCCAGGGCGACGATGCAGAGCACCAGCGGCGCCAGCACGAGGCCGTCGCGCAGGCCGATCTCCCGCGAGGCGACGCCGCCGGCCTTGCGGTTGTGCATCGTCCGCTGGTAGAGGCGCAGCGCGTAGAAGGCGGCCATCGCGACGCCGGAGATCGCGACGAATGCGTAGACGATCTTCGCCTGGAAGAGGCCGTTGAGGATGTAGAACTCGCCGATGAAGTTGGCCGATCCGGGCATCGCCAGGGTCGCCAGGGTGACGATCAGGAACAGCGCCGCGAGCACCGGGGCGCGCATCGCCATGCCGCCCATCTTGCGCAGGTCCTCCGTGCCGCTGCGCTCCGCCAGCAGCGCGACGATGATGAACAGCGGCGCGACGACGAGGCCGTGGTTGACCATCTGCAGCACCGCGCCGTCGCCGCCGTCGGCGCGCAGGGCGAAGATCCCGGCGGTGATGAAGCCGAGCTGGGCGACCGAGGAGTAGCCGCCGACGAGCCGCACGTCGGTCTGCGTGAAGGCCATCGCCGAGCCGTAGAGGATCGAGGCCAGGGCGATCACCAGCACGACCTCCTGGAACTGCACGGTCGCCGCCGGGAAGAGCGGCAGCACTACGCGCAGGAAGCCGTAGGCGCCGACCTTGGCGAGCACGCCGGAGAAGACCGCCAGCACCGGCAGCGGCGCCGCCCGGTAGGCGTCCGGCATCCAGCCGTGCAGGAGGAAGGCCGGCATCTTGACCAGGAAGGCGGCGGCGAAGAACCAGAAGATCCAGCGCTGGCTGCCCTCGGCGATCGGGTGCTTTGCCAGCTCGGCGATTGAGAAGGTCAGGTGGTGGCCGCCGTCCTGCGAGGAGATGATCGCGGTGGCGATCGCCCCGACCAGCATCAGCAGCGAGCCGACCAGCGTGTAGACGAGCATCTTCAGCGTCGCCGCAGCCGCCGTCGGCCCGTCCTCGCGGTCCGTCCCCCAGGCGCCGAAGAGGAAGTAGAAGGGGATCAGCATCAGGTCGAAGAAGAGGACGAAGAGCAGCAGGTCCTGGGCGACGAAGGCGCCCAGCGTCGCGGTCTCGCCGAGCAGCATCATCAGGAAGAAGAGGTGCGGGCGCTGCTGCTCGCGGAAGGCCGCGAACGCGGTGCCGCCGAGCCAGAGCAGCGCCGTCAGCAGGATCAGGAAGACGTTGAGCCCGTCGACGCCGAGGCTGTAGTCGACGCCGAGCCCGGGGATCCAGCTGACGTCGACGGTGTCCTGCAGCCCGGGCGCGCCGGAGTCGAAGCCGGCGAGCAGGGCGATCGCGAGGCCGAGCGTCACGGCGGCGCCCAGCGTCGCCCACCAGCCGGTGTGGCGGCGCGGCAGGAAGAGGCCGACAAGGCCGAAGGCGAGCGGAGTCCAGAGCAGCGAGTTGATCACGTTGCCCTCAGCAGGAAGTAGAGGGCGAGCCCGGCGAAGCCGGCGATCAAGAGCAGCGCGTAGCTGCGCAGGAAGCCGCTCTGCACGGTGCGGACGACCCCGCTCGCGCCGCCGACGACGTCCTTCGTCCCGCTGACGACGCCGTCGACGACGAGGCGCTCGAAGGTGCTGTCGGCGAAGCGGCCGATCGCCAGCGCCGGCCGCACGACGAGGAAGTCGATCGCCTCGTCGAAGTACCACTTGTTCAGGCAGAGCAGGTAGACGGGGCGCAGGCGCTCGCGGAAGAGCCGCGGCAGCTCGGGCCGCGCCACCCAGAGGTACCAGGCGAGGCCGATCCCGACGACCGAGATCACGGCGCCGATCGCCAGGCCGCGCCACTCGGCGCCGGCGCTCGGGCGGATCGCGGCGAGCGGCGAGTCGGCGAAGGCCGGGTCGAGGAAGCCGAAGAGCACGTTGTCGACGCCGGGGATCTGGATCAGCCCGGCGAACAGCGCGCCGAACGCGAGCACGCCCATCGCCACCGCCATCGGCCAGGACTGCTCGGCGATGTGGTGGTGGGCGCCCGGGAAGCCGACCTCCGTGTCCTCCTGCTCGCCGGTCGCCGGGTTGACCGGCGGGCCGTGGTAGAGCTCGCCCGTGTCGATCAGGTGCTGGGCCTCCTCGCAGGGCCTGCCGGGCAGCACGCGGAAGACGAGGCGGAAGGTGTAGATCGCGGTGAGGAAGGCGCCGACGTAGCCGCCGACCGCCATCCACGTGTACATGCCGCCGCGCGCCTCGGCGTAGGCGAGGATCGAGTCCTTGGAGAAGAAGCCCGAGGTGAGCGGGAAGGCGGCCAGCGCGAGGCCGCCGACCACCAGCATCAGCGAGGTGAAGCGCATCGCCCGCCAGAAGCCGCTCATCCGGTCGATGTCCTGGATGTTGGCCATCGCCGAGATGATCGAGCCGGCGGTCATGAAGAGCAGCGCCTTGAAGAAGGCGTGGGTCATCAGGTGGAAGAGCCCCTGCGCGTAGGCGCCGATCGCGACGCCCATGATCATGTAGCCGATCTGGCTCATCGTCGAGTAGGCGATCGCCCGCTTGAGGTCGGTCTGGGCGATCGCGATCGTCCCCGCGACGAGCAGCGTCGCCAGGCCGACGAAGCCGGCGACGTCGGCGGCGGTGGGCGCCAGGTAGAAGAGCACGTGGGTGCGGGCGATCAGGTAGACGCCGGCGGTGACCATCGTCGCCGCGTGGATCAGCGAGGAGACCGGGGTCGGTCCCTCCATCGCGTCGGGCAGCCAGGTGTGGAAGGGGATCTGCGCCGACTTGGCGAAGGCGCCGACCAGCAGCAGCAGGCAGATCGCCGTGACCGTCCACTCGCCGCGGGCGAAGACGGCGGGCGCGTGGGCGAAGACCGCGCCGTAGTCGAACGTCCCCAGCTCGCGGAAGATCAGGAAGGCGGCGAGCACGAGGCCGATGTCGCCGACGACGTTGATCACGAAGGCCTTCATCCCCGCCCTGGTCGCCGTCGTGCGCCGGTACCAGAAGCTGATCAGCGCGTAGGAGGCGAAGCCGACGAAGGCCCAGCCGACGATCAGCAGGACGAAGTTGCCCGCCAGCACCAGCAGCAGCATCGAGAAGACGAAGAAGTTGAGGTAGCTGAAGAAGCGGTGGTAGCCCTCGTCGGAGCGCATGTAGCCGAACGAGTAGAGGTGGATCAGCGCCGAGACCCCGGTGACGACGAGGATCATGAAGGCGGAGAGCTGGTCGACGTAGATGCCGAGCTTGATGTCGAGCCCGGCGGCGCCGGCGTAGGTCCACAGCGAGGAGGCGTGGTGGCGCGCGTCGGCGCCCTCGCCGAGCAGGTTGACCAGCACGGCGACCGCGCAGAGGAAGGAGAGGCCGACGGCGGCGGTGCCGACGACGCCCGCGACCCGCGCCGGAATCGCCCGGAAGCCGAGCGAGACGACGACGCAGCCGAGCAGCGGCAGCAGCAGGACCAGCCAGGCCCAGGCGGTTGCGCTCATGACAATGCCTCGCGCTCCGCTCCCGGCGCGAAGAGCCAGAGATGCACGCTTGGTCGTTCCGCGCTCACTAGCCCCTCAGCTCCCGCAGCTCGTCGACGTCGAGCGGCAGCTTGCGGCGGAAGATCGCGACGATCAGGCCGAGCCCGACGACGACCTCGCAGGCGGCGACGACCATCACCACGAGGGCGAAGACCTGCCCCTGCTGGTTGCCGACCATGCGGCTGAAGGCGACGAGGGCGAGGTTGCCGGCGTTGAGCATCAGCTCGAGGCAGAGCAGGATCACGATCGGGCTGCGGCGCAGCAGGATTCCCATCGCGCCGGTGGCGAAGAGGAGGGCGGAGAGAGCGATGTACCAATCGATGCTCATGACGGGGCGGCTCCGGGGTGGGCGGGGGCGGTGGTGGCGAGAGGGTCCTCAGAACGCTCGGCGGGAGCCTCGCTGGAGTGTTCTGAGGACCCCCTCGCCACCACCTCGGGCACCTCGCGGCGTGCCGCCAGGACGATCGCTCCTACGGCGGCGAGCATGAGCAGCATCGAGCTGGCCTCGAAGGGGATGAGGAACTTTTCCAGCAGCAGGTAGCCGATCGCGGCGGGGTCGCCGAAGCCGGGGTTGACGTGGGGGCCGTCGTGGCCGAGCGCCAGCAGGGCGGAGGAGAGGACCGCGACGGCGAGCTCGACGAAGAGGGCGGCGCCGAGCAGCGGGGCGAGGAAGCGCTGGCCCGGGATCGGCTCCCAGACCGACTCGGTGCCGCCGCCGACGTAGGCGACGACGAAGACGTAGAGGACCATCACCGCGCCGGCGTAGACGACGACCTGGGCGGCGGCGACGAAGGCCGCGGTCAGCAGCAGGAAGAGCACCGCGAGCGAGAACAGGTGGGCGATCAGCGCCAGCACGCCGTAGAAGGGGTTGCGCATCGCGATTACGCCGATCGCGCCCCCGAGGGCGCCGATCGCGGCGACGAAGAAGAGAATCACTTCCATTTCCGGCCGCCTCCTCTGCTCTCTTGAGGGGCCAGAGAATCAGATATGGATGGCCCCTCACTCCCGCGTCCGGGGGCGGCCGGGTTGGTTGGGGTCTGCACAGTCACTCTCCCTCCCGGCGTAGCGGCGTGCGCTCGAGCGGCTCGGCGAGCAGCATCTCCTTGGTGAAGATCAGGTCCTCGCGGCCGTAGTCGGCCATCTCGTAGTCGTGGCCCATCGTGATCGCGTCGAACGGGCAGGCGATCTCGCAGTAGCCGCAGAAGATGCAGCGCGAGAGGTTGATCTCGTAGACGGCGGCGTAGCGCTCGCCGGCCGAGACCCGCTCGCCGGGGACGTTCTCGGCGGCGACGACGCGGATGCAGTCGGCCGGGCAGGCGGCGGCGCAGAGCGAGCAGCCGACGCACTTCTCCAGCCCCGTGTCCTCGAACTTGTGCAGCTTGTGGCGGCCGCGGAAGCGCGGGTAGACGGGGGTCTTCTCCTCGGGGTACTGGACCGTCATCGGCCCCTCGATCAGCCGCGCCATCGTCGTCTTCAGGCCGCGCAGCGTCTCGCCGAAGGCGCGGTAGGCGCCGCCGGCGCCGCCCGGCTCGGGCCCGCGCTGCACCTCGACCACGCTGTCGTCCTTCAGGTAGGGGAACTTCTCGCTCACAAGCGGATCCTCCCTGGCGGGTTACCGACCTTTCTCGGGGGGTAAGTCGCCAGGCGCCTCACGTGACCACCACCAGCACCGCGGTCACCAGCACGTTCAGCGTCGCCAGCGGCAGCAGCACCTTCCAGCCGAGGCTCATCAGCTGGTCGTAGCGCAGCCGCGGCAGCGTCGCCCGCACCCAGATGAAGACGAAGACGAGGGCGAAGATCTTCAAGAGCATCCAGATCGGGTCGAGGAAGCTCGGGCCGGGGCCCATCCAGCCGCCGAGGAACATCGCCGCGGCGACGCCGCAGACGACGATGATCTCGATGTACTCGACCATCAGGAAGCTGCCGAAGCGCATCCCCCCGTACTCGGTCATGAAGCCCTGCACCAGTTCGGCGTCGGCCTCGGGCATGTCGAACGGGGTGCGGCTGGTCTCGGCGAAGCCGGCGAGCATGAAGACGACGAAGCCGACGAGCTGCGGGACGACGAACCACAGCGAGCCCTGGGCGTGGACGATCGAGACCAGCGAGAGCGAGCCGCCCATGATGATCGCGCCGAGCAGCGCCAGGCCCATCGAGACCTCGTAGGAGATCAGCTGCGCGGCGCCGCGCATCGCCCCGAGGAGGCTGTACTTGGAGCCCGAGGACCAGCCGCCGAGCAGCAGGCCGTAGAAGGCGATCGAGCCGACGGCGAAGAAGTAGAGGACGCCGATCGGCACGTCGATCCCGTAGAGGCCGACGCCGCCCTGCACGTCCCCCCAGGGGATGATCGCCAGCGCCATGATGCCCGAGAGCACCGGCAGCAGCGGCCCCAGCACGTAGAGCAGCGGGATCGCCCCTTCCGGCCGGAAGCCTTCCTTGCTGATCAGTTTGAACAGGTCGGCGAGCGGCTGCAGGAGGCCGAACGGGCCGACCCGGTTGGGCCCGTAGCGGTGCTGGAAGCGGCCGATCAGCTTGCGCTCGACCACCGTCATCACCGGCACGATGCCGAAGATCACGGCGAAGATGACGATCGACTTGACGACCATGATCCAGGTGGCTTCGACGAACTGGGTGTCGGCGAGGGGAATCACGCAAGCTCCTTGCTGATCTGCACCTCGACCGGCCCGCCGTTGAGCAGCTGGTTGGCATTGCCCTCGGCCGTTCCCTCGACCAGGAAGCAAACGCCTTGCTCGATCCGCTCGCGGATCTGAACCTTCGCTCGCACGCTGCTGCCGTTTTGAGCTACCTGCACCGTGTCACCCTGTTGAAGCTCGAGAACCTCGGCGTCGGCCGGTGAGAGCTCCACTCGTTGCTGCGGCTGGAGGAACTTCAAGGGCGGGTTGAGCTCGGTGATCGGACCTGCCCAAAGATCCCGGTAGGTCCCGAGAACGAGCCATTGACCGCCCTGGCGGGACGCGGGGGATGGCTCCCCAGGAACTCCTCGCGAAGGCGAGCCTGGGGAGTCATCCCCCGTGGCCCGCGAGAGCTTCGAGGCAGCCGGGCGGTCTTGCCAGCGGATCCCCCTGCCGGCTATGTCCGCGTCGGTGATGCCGGCGTAGAAGGGCACAGCTTCAGTCAATGCGGCGAAGGCCGAGGGCTGGGAGTCGATACCCGTGTCGTGACCCAGCGCAAGTGAAAGCTCGGCCAGGACGCCCCAGTTGGGGCGGATGTCGCCGGGGCGGCCGGCGCTGGGGCGGACGCGCTGCAGGCGGCCGTCCGGGTGGGTGACGGTGCCGTCTTTCTCGGCGTGGGTCTCCAAGGGGAACACCACATCCGCCTTCGCGGTCGTGGCGGTCTCGAAGGTGGAGAAGCAGATGACGTTCTTGGCCGAGGTGAGGGCGCTGTCCCAGGCTTCAGTGTCGGGGAAGTCGCGCAGCGGGTCGACGCCGAAGAGCAGGACGGTGTCGAGCTCTCCCGACTCGAGCGCCTCCCGGATCTCCTCGGTTGCCTTCCCTGCTCCGTTCGCCCCCGAGGAGGTGGTCAACGGGGCGCTCGTCAGTCCGGGACGCGCGTCGGGGAGGCAGCCGGCCTCGCGCAGGCCGCGGGCGTTGGTGAGGTCGGGGACTTCGAGCAGGCCGCTGCCGTCCTCGCCCTCGACGCCGAGCGCGGCGGTGACGTCGAGCAGGGCCTCGGTCGCGGCCTCGCCCTCGCGGCAGATGCGCTCGCCCCAGATGACGACGACGCGCTCGGCGTCCTTCAGCACGCCGGCGACGTCGGTGGCCTCGTCGCCGGTCCGCAGCGCTACGGCGAGCTCGGAGAGGAAGTGCGTCGCCTCGCCCGGGGCGTAGCGGGCGACAGCCGCGGCGCCGCCGTCGAGGGTCGTCGGGCGGTCGGTGGCGACGACGAGGCGGGCGCCGTTGCGGCGCATCGCCTTGCGGATCCGCAAGTCGAGGATCGGCGAGCCGTGCAACGGGTCGGAGCCGACCAGCAGGATCGCATCGGCGTCGTCGATGTCGCGCACCTTCGCCGACAACTCCGGCTGGG
>Ga0210120_1000222_pt1 | contig 13498 bp, 6 predicted proteins | sample Goodyear_PhragA__FD_184868 | JGI IMG/M metagenome (GOLD analysis project Ga0210120, IMG submission 184868) | Wetland microbial communities from San Francisco Bay, California, USA, that impact long-term carbon sequestration - Goodyear_PhragA_D2... | ecosystem: Environmental > Aquatic > Marine >... | reverse complement strand
CCCGGCGCGCCCAGCGCAGTTTGCCAGCCGGACTTTCCCAATTCCAAATCTCCCCCGCGCCATGACGGGCCAGGAAACGTCCGTGTTCGACTTCTTTCGCAATGCGTTCTTCCACTACAAAGTTTCAGGTAACATCGGACTCCAAAGGCTTGGACATCGGCTCAATGCGTACTTCCTAACATTGGAAGCGAGTTAGTAACCAAGTTTCAGTTTCAAGAACCCGTGCCAGCACATCTTTAACATTACCAAACCGTTTCGAAACACTCTGGTCATCTTGGTAGAACCGTAAATGCGCTCCTGGTAATGGACAGGCAGGTCCAGAATTCTAAGGTTCAGTTTCGCGGCTCCAAATAGCAATTCATAATCGCCCCAACGGTCTTCGATTCCCCAGCCTCCCAGCATCGGTTTAATGCGCTGCCAGTCGCTTCTCCAGAGAACCTTGGTCCCGCAAAGCGTATCTTTTACCCGTTGTCCGAGCAGATACGTAAATGCGACACTGAAAAATTTATTGCCTAACATGTTGGCCGTATTCATGGCCGCTTTTGGCACCGGGTACACAAGTCGCGATCCGTTCACAAACTCCGCCTGCGCCGAAGCAATAACATCAATAAAGTAAGGCAACTCCTCGGGGATCGTAGTTAAATCGGCATCGAGGATCATTAAAATATCACCTGTGGCAGCATCAAAACCTTTCCAGACGTTTCGCGATTTACAGACACCGGGTCCGCGTTCCAGACGAATGTCCTTCTCGGGGTAAAGGGACTGCACCCGCAAGACTTCTTCAGCCGTACCGTCGGTTGATTGATCGTCGCAGAAAATGATTTCAGTCTGGCGACCGAGTGATGGAATCCGCTGCGCGGCGTCTTCGACGTTTTCTTTCTCATCTTTACAGGGAATAATAACGGAAACAGAAAGTTCTTCTTTGGGAACAGGTGGTTGCAGTAGTCTGCCGACGACGACCTGTGTCATACAGAGCTGCTTCAGGAGCGGCAATCGCGCACAGAACCGATTCAAGAACGTCGACACAAGCGGCACGTACTTTGGCAGAATCACAATGCGATGTGTCTCAAGCGCTTCGAACCCCGCAAGCTTCATCAGGTTTTGAATGTCGGCGGTCGACAGCCAGTTCTGCTCCGTCGTCGGGACCTTCATTCCAATCCATTCCGCAAAGGTGACTACTGGTTCCCACAGATGATTGTAGCTTTCGACTAACACTCGCGTGTGCCGGAGGCAAAGCGGTCTAAGGTTACGCAATGCCTGAAGTACATCCACCGTGTCCCCGATGTTGCTAAAGATGATGTAATCGAATTTCTCATCAGACCCGAACTTTTCCCGAAACTCCTCTTTATCCGGGAAAGCGACAGCGAACTCGAAGGAAGGGTTTTGCTGCCGCGCGATCTCTACGATCTCACCGCAAAGGTCTATGCCTTTGCCTTGTTTCGGTGAAACCGCAGCCAGATGAAACCCGGTGCCGCAACGAACCGATAGCACTCTCTTTTCCCGCTCAACCAGAAACCGCAGAAGCCGGCACAGGAGTTCGTAATAATACCGATTGCGTCTTATCCAACGCTCCCGACGCGGAGCGATAGCTGCCACGTGCCGGCGTGTGCGTTCGCGCCTTTGCTCCAACGCTGCTGTTCCCCAGTTTTCCTGGTTCGTTTTGCGCTCGTTTATTGCAGTTTCCATGGAGGCACGAATTTTAGACGCAAACGAAAAACTCCTGATGTTCGCAACATTGGGAAGGATGTCGGCGAAAACTTCCGTCAATTCCGATGGTATTCAAGATCTGGTCATTCGCGACCGCAGCGCGGTTTCCGACATATACTTGAGGCAGCGGGGTCCTGCACTCACAAAGGTAATTCCCGGTGGAGAAAAGGGCCTGCTGTGGTTAACTAGTAGGTTCGACGTTTCTCGCCAGAATGCCTGCACAAACCATCAAGATTAGTGGTGCCCGCCAGCACAATCTCAAGGATCTCCATGTGGAAATTCCGCGGGAAAAGCTTGTCGTCATCACCGGTTTAAGCGGTTCGGGGAAATCATCACTGGCCTTCGATACTTTGTATGCGGAAGGGCAACGCCGCTACGTCGAGAGCCTCTCCGCTTATGCGCGGCAATTCCTGGACCAAATGGAAAAGCCGGATGTCGATTTTATCGAAGGATTGTCGCCGGCAATCGCCATCGAGCAGCGCAGCGCCGGCGCGAATCCTCGGTCGACCATTGCCACGACGACTGAAATCTACGATTACCTGCGTGTTTTGTTTTCCGCGGTAGGTCAACCGCACGATCCGCTCACAGGCCGACCGCTCACTCGCCAGACGCCTCAACAAATCGTCGATCAGGTCATGGCGTACGAACCGGGCAGCAAGATTATTGTGCTGGCGCCATTGATCGAGAATCAGTCCGGCGAATTCCGTGATGTGCTTGAAAAACTTAAGCGTGAAGGATTCGTTCGCGCGCGTATCGACGGGCAGTTGATAGAACTGGATCGCCCCGAGCCGATCCGGCTCAAGAAAGGAGAGCGACATACGATTGAAGCGGTGGTTGACCGGCTAGTCATCCGTGATGGAATTCGCGTGCGCCTGGCGGATTCAATCGAAACTGCTCTCAAATGGGGCGGAAACCGCATCGTCGTATTTCGGCAAACGTCCACTGCGGAGAACGACTGGGCAGAACACCGCTATTCCACGGACTACGGAGATCCTGCGAGTGGCTTCAATTTGGGTGAATTGACCCCCAGACATTTTTCGTTCAACAGCCACCTCGGGGCATGCCCGGCGTGCCACGGTCTGGGAACTCAACTTGTCGTGGATCCGGAGTTGATGATCTCCGATCAGGCGAAAACACTGGCAGAAGGAGCAATTACGCCGTGGCGGCGCGGCACAAAACGGATGCAAGCCTATTACCGTCATCTTCAAACCGCTCTCGTTAACCATTTTCACGTGAATGAAGACGTTCCCTTTGGCGACCTGCCCGACTCCTTCAAAGCCGCGCTGTACTTCGGCACGAATGGCGAGCCGATCGAGATGGAGTTTGCCGCAAACTCCGATAAATCGCGAGCAGGCGGCGAAAAGAAGATCAGAAAACCTTTCGAGGGACTCGTGCCGCAAATGCAACGGCTTTATGAACAAACACAGAGCGAGTTCACCCGAAATCGCATTCGAGCATTCATGCTACGCGAACCCTGCAAGGTGTGCGGCGGGGCAAGGCTTAAACCGCAAATCCTCGCCGTTACAGTGAGGGATCGTCCCGCCTCCGCCGAGGCTACGGCGGGCAGGCCGGGCCGCGAATTGAATATCCACCAGTTCAGCCAGCAAACGGTAGAGGACGCCCTGCAATTCATCGGCAGCCTTGATCTGAGCGAACAGCAGCAGACTGTGGCAACCGACGTTGTCCGTGAAATCCGATCACGTCTGCAATTTCTCGTCAATGTCGGGCTGGGCTATCTCACGTTGAATCGCGAGAGCGGCACGCTTTCCGGTGGCGAAGCACAACGAATTCGTCTGGCCACACAGATCGGTTCAGGTCTCGCGGGTGTTCTCTATATTCTTGACGAACCGAGCATCGGTTTGCATCAGCGCGACAATGTTCGTTTGCTTGGAACACTGCGAAAACTGCGCGACCTCGGGAATTCCGTCATTGTTGTCGAACACGATGAAGAAACGATTCGAGCTGCCGACCACATAATCGATCTTGGACCTGGCGCCGGTCCACGTGGCGGCGAGATTGTGGCACAGGGAACGCTCGAGAATGTAGTAGGCGCGAGAAATTCCCTGACAGGTAATTATCTCTCCGGCCGCGTGCAGATTTCGATTCCAAAACAGCGCGCCCAGCCGCGGCCCGACGGCTGGCTTACGATCGTCGCCGCGAGTGAAAACAACCTGAAAAAAATCGATGTTTCATTTCCTCTCGGCTGCCTCACATGTGTGACCGGTGTTTCCGGCAGTGGCAAATCGAGCCTGGTTGACGACATCTTGCGGCGAGCGCTTTTCCGACATTTCTACAACTCAAAAGACAAGCCGGGCATTCACAAAAAGATCCGCGGACTGGAACAAATCGACAAGGCCGTTGTGATTGACCAAACCCCGATTGGGCGGACGCCACGGTCGAATCCGGTAACTTACACAGGCGCATTCAGCCCGATACGCGAATTGTTTGCACAATTGCCCGCGGCGCGGGTCCGCGGTTACGACGCAGGTCGTTTCAGTTTCAATGTTAAAGGCGGTCGCTGTGAAAACTGCGAAGGCGGCGGGATAATCAAAATTGAGATGCATTTTTTGCCAGATGTTTATGTGGAATGCGAGGTCTGCAGAGGCAAGCGTTACAATCGGGAGACTCTCGAGATCACATACAAAGGCAAGAATATTGCAGATGTGCTTGATCTGACTGTGGACGAGGCCGCCCGGTTCTTTCGCAATATCCCCGGCATTTCGGACAAACTAAATTCACTTCTGGATGTGGGCTTGGGATATCTCCGACTCGGACAGGCCGGAACGACACTTTCCGGGGGTGAAGCTCAACGGGTGAAACTTGCCACGGAGCTTGCCAAGAAAGCGACCGGACGCACTGTTTACATTCTCGACGAACCTACAACGGGATTGCATTTCGCCGATATTGAAAAATTGCTGGAAGTCTTGATGAAGCTCCGCAACGCCGGGAACACAATTGTGGTAATCGAACATAATCTTGAGATGATTAAGTGCGCCGACTGGATCGTCGATTTGGGGCCCGAAGGAGGCCAACGTGGCGGCGAAGTTGTTGGCGCTGGACCTCCCGAGGTCATCGCGACTCTTCCCCACAGCCACACAGGGCTGTTCTTGAAGCCAATCCTGGAGCGAAAATGAGAGTTCTAAGACTCATCTGTCTCACCGGTTTTATCCTGGCGATAGCCTCTCGAGGGCGTGCAGATATTTCCTCTGAAATTGTCCAGGCAAGCGCGCCGCTTACGGAGGGCGTGCCGGAGGTGGCCGCCGTGCGATTGCAGGCTTTGTTAAATAGAAAGCTGTCGGAATCGCAACAGCGAGAAGTGGCCGAAAAGCTTGCCGAAGCGCAAATAGCCGCAAATCAGCCAGAGGATACTTTGATTCTTTTGGCAGAGCCGCGGCTGCACGATCTGCCATGGGCGAAATTCTGGCGTGCTCAGGCCCTGGCAACTCTCCACCGTTGGGCTGACGCTCTCCCGCTTTATCAGGAACTGGGAACCTCAAGTTCGCCGTTTCAGAAGACAGCAATCTTTGGAGCTGGCGAAGCGTTGCGCGCCTTAGGAAAACGCCAGCAAGCTCTGACCAACTTTAGCCTGCTCCTTCATGACCAGCAATGGGGCACACGCGCACAGTTGCGCGCAGCCGAGCTATACATTGAGGTGGGAAATGCTTCGGAGGCACGTCGAATTTTGGAGCAGATTCAACCAGCCTTGGTTGCAGAACGGCGTGAACGGCGCGTGTTACGCGGGCGATTGGAACTTCTTTTGCACCGTCCCGAACGAGCTATCGGGATGTTTCAAGCAATTCTGAAGCGACCGGAAGGAACGCCCCACCCCATTCTGATCGCCGCGCTGTTCGGCGTCGCTGAGGCGCATTTGCAACTCAAGACCCCAGAGACGGGAGATGACGTTCTGGAACGTTTCATCGACCGACAGTACGCAGACCCCGATCTACCGCTGGTGTTTGAAAAACTCGACGAATTGTATCGTGCCGAGCACAAACCGTCGCGCAATGAACTGGAAAAGTGGGTGCGGAGACCGGAACAACCGCGCCGAACGTTTGCACGCTGGTATCTGGCCAGGCTGGAGATTCGTGCGGGCCGGAGGGAACGAGCCCGGCAATTGTTTGCAGATCTGCGGCGCACAGGAATCAAGTCGCCGGCGATTGTCCCTGCTTTTTTGGAGTTTGCAGAATTCGAAACGGAAGACGGCCACTTCGATCAAGTAGTGGCAATCTTGAACGATGCGCGATTACTGCATCCCGAGCCGGATTTGCTGACGCGCATCGATTTTTTATCTGCACGAGCACAGTATCTGGCGAGGAAATTCGAGGGCGCGACAGCTGAGTTTGAGCAAATTGCGCAACGCGATTCTCCATGGGTAAAAGCGGCCCTTTTTAATGCATCGAGCGGCTCGTTACAGCTGGGAAATCATGTTCGTTTCGTCGCGGATTACGATCAGCTCGAAAAGCAGGGCGGCGACGAACAATCGCTGGCCGACCTGCGGTTGGAGGAAGGTTTGATGCAGGCAGGTAAACATGACAAAAAGGCCGGGGCATCCCTGCAGCGATTCATTCGTGATTTTCCAAAGAATCCGAGGGTGTCAGAGGCTTGGGTGAGTCTCGCGGAACTGGCCTTTCATTCCTCGCCGCCACGTCTGGATGAAGCGCGCAACGATCTGGATCGCGCGATCGCGGCTAAACCGACAGCTGCTGCGGCAGAGCGCGCGGATTATCTTCGCATCTGGGTAGAAGAAGCAGCCGGCGGCGATGAATCAAAACTCATTCAGCTGGCAAAGCAATTCCTCGAGCAACATTGGCAATCGCCATTTGCCCCGGAAGTTCGAATGAAATTGGCCGAGCTTTATTATCGTCGACAGGATTTCGCAAACGCGCAGACGCAGTTTGAAATCATTGCGCAACAGAATCCGAACAATCCGCTTGCGGAAAAAGCCCTCTTCTTTGCCGCAGAATCGGCCATGTCGAGTATGAGCGAGCATACACTCGACCGGGCTCTTGTTTTATTCGATCAAGTCGTTCAAAAGAAAGGCGAGATGCACTGGGCTGCGCGAAACGAACAAGCCGTCATCGAACGCAAGCTCGGAAAGCCCAAAGATGCTCTGGCCTTGTATGATGAAGTGTTGAAGAGCGATGCGGGTGCACCTGAGAAACGGGAGGCGCTTTGCGGGGAAGGCGACATCCTTTTTGAAGCGGGAGCAACCGACCCGAGTAGTTACGAGCGTGCCATTGATGCCTATGACCAACTGGCTGCCGATAAAGATGCGTCGATTCACTGGCGTAATCAGGCGTTGTTTAAAAAGGGCCTATGTCTGGAGAAAAAAGGCGACCGCGCAGGTGCACTTGCGACCTTCTACAAAATTTTGGAAGACGCATCACACCCTGGCAAGCGCGACGAGCTGTTCTGGTATTACAAAGCCGGGTTTAATGCGGCTCGATTATTGGAGGAAGATTCAAAGTGGGAGTCCGCGGTCTCTATCTATGACAAGCTCGTCGCAGCCGGAGGCAGCCGAAGCGAAGAGGCAAAGGCCCGTGTGAAAAATATTCGTCTCGAACATTTCCTTTGGACTGACTAGAGCGTTTCCCCCGAGGAGGGTGCAGGAAGTGGGCTGGCCCAAAAATGCGAAGTGGGTTGGGGAATAAGCTTGCGGAATATTTGGGACGGGATCAAACTGACGGCATGGAAAAAGAAATCAGAGTCAGTCGCAGGTGCGGCTGGTCGGTCCGATGTGCAATCGGGGCTTTGACGCTCGCGCTTTGCGCATCGGCTTTTGCTGGTGACGGGAGAAATAACGTAGTGCTGCCTACGCAGCAGGCCGTGCCTGCCAAGACAAAGAAAATTTGCCTGGTGATAACGGCTGGCTCGCGCATTCCGCAGCCGTGCGATAGGCTCGCCGCCATTCCGACCACTGCTCACGCGATGGATGTTTACGGTCATCGTCCGGGTAGATAAGGACCCGACGATCTTCACTGGTTTTTGCGCGCTGCCGGCCTTGGCAGCGCGGGAGGGATTTTGTTTTCCGGTTCTAAGCGATTATCGCGGATTCCTTTTGGAACCGTACTGACAAACGGTTGGATCGCGACAGTGAAAATTTTAGTCTGTCGCTACTTCGGAATCAGCTTCTCCGCTTGATGTGAAGAGATAACGCACAGCGTGGGCCGCCTGGAAGAAGAACATCCGAGGGAAGGATGTCTTGCAGCACGAATCGCGGCTGTAAGGTTATCTTCAGGCTGTCCTGACTGGTTCACTCGTTAGGCATGCTTGTGCCGCTTTGATCACTGCCTTGTCGTCGTTGTCGGTCAGTCCTGCCAGGAAACCGCGAATCCGGCGAAACGATTGACGCAAAAACAGATTTGCTGCCGAGTGGTCCGGCGATGGCATCTTGCCATTTCCTCTGGCAAACTGAACCTCGCTGTCGATGCGGCTGAGAACGCAAGTCGACGCAAAAAGATCCATCGCCGCATTTGCGATCCTTTCCTGAACAAGCTGCATGTCGAGAATCGGCTCGCGATACAGAATCAGAGCCCGATTGACAGCGAAATTAAAACGCCAGATCAATCGTCCCAGTTGCCGCGCTGGTCCTCGCAGCTGATCACTTTGAACAGGCACATCAGGCACGCGCATCGTCGCCCCAAGCCGGCTTTTTCCAGCAGCCCAAGCCTTGCTCATTCCATTCCGCGATGGCTTCATCATCGTGTCATAGATTTCCTTGAACTCCATCCCAGGCCCGCGCATCCCGACAAGTGCGATAAAGGAAGTGAGCACTTCGTTGGCGCCTTCGCCGATCTGATTAATGCGAGCGTCACGCAGCATTCGTTCCAATGGAAGATCGGTCATGTAAGCCGCGCCACCATGAATCTGGAAAACATCGTTGATGCATTCCCACAGCCGCTCGGTCGTGAATACCTTTAACATCGCTGTTTCCAGCATGTAATCCTCCAAGCCCCGGTCGATGAAGGATCCCGTAACCATGGTCATCGCTTCCATGGCGTACGCGTCCGCCGCGATACGGGCGATTTTCTTTTTGACCAGCTCGAATTCACCCAATGTTTTGTTGAATTGTTTGCGCGTATTTGCGTGTTGGACAGCCAGTTTTAAACAGGTTTTTGCTGCGCCTGTACAACAGGCACCAAATGTGGTCCGCCCAAAATCGAGTACCGTCAGTGCAACCTTCAGACCTTTGCCCAATGCCCCAAGAATATTTTCCTTCGGCACTTTCACGCCCCGCAGCGCAAATTGTCCTGTGGCCGTGCCGCGAATCCCCATCTTTTCCATCCGACCGTCGATCAATTCAAATCCCGGCATGTCCGGCGTGACCAAAAACGCGGTGATCGCGTCCTTACCCGGTTTTCCAGGAATCGGTGTTCGCGCCATCACTGTCAGCACCTGTGCAATAGCGGTATTGGTGATGTAACGCTTTTCGCCGTTCAAAGTAAAATAAGATCCGTCTTCGCTCGGAGTGGCCGTCGTCTGCACGTTGCCCGCGTCCGAACCGGCTTCCTTCTCCGTCAGCGCGAACGCGCCGAGTTGCTCGCCAGTGACCAATTTCGGAAGCCACTTTTGCTTTTGCTCATGCGTGCCGAACAACAGCAACGCCCGAATCCCGATTGAGTGGTGCGCGTTCACGAAGACCGAAGTCGACGCGCAGCAGCGCCCGATTTCTTCCAGCACTTTACAGTTGGCCATCTGCGAGAAACCGTGTCCGCCATATTCCTCAGGCGCAGTCATACCCAACACACCAATACGTCCCAAGCCGGCGATGACGCTGCGAGGAATGTCCGCCTGCCGATCGATCTCCGCCGCATCGAGATGTTCGTCCAGAAACCGGCGAAGTTCCTGCAGAGTGTGGTCCAACTCGATCTGTTCCGCTGTCTGGATGCTCGGATACGGCATCACCCAATCCGCCACGAAACGTCCCTGGAAAAGCCCCTTCGCAAACCCCAGCGCCTGCGGTCCCGCGAACAGGAGTTCTTCAGCCTGTTGAATCTCTTTCTGTCGTTGTTCTTCGAGTTTGTTCATTCAATGAAAAAGCGGGCGACGAATTCTAGCCGTGCACGCCCGCGTGTCCAATCGAGTCCAGCAGGTGCGCCTCGCAACTCAAGGCATCAGAAAGTCCAAAATTCGAAGTTGGCCTCGGACCAAAACGTTGTCCTCAGCTACATCCCTGACTTGTTCCGCACTCGGTGCAAACGCCGCAGGCCCCGGCGCGGATGACTTTATCACTGCCGCAGACCGAACAGGTGATGCCCATAAAGATGCTGCCAAGTGCTACCGTCACACGGTCCGATGCACCGTGTCCGTTTCCACTGCCAGACTTTCCGCCGTTACCATGCTTGGAGGGATGACCTGTGATGACGTCGATTACTTCTTTCTCACCAGTGCGCGCCAGATCGGTTACGGGCCGATTAAGCGATTTCTTTTCGATATCGGGAATTTCTTTCAGCGGCAGATCCGGTTGGTTCCGGTTAGGCGCGGTCGCTTCCTTATAGCCTTTGATAAACTCGCACGCGAGCCATCGAAATACGTAATCCGTAATACTGGTTGCGTGCCGGATATCAGGATTTTTTGTGAACCCGCTGGGCTCGAATCGTTGATATGCGAACTTCTTCACCAAACTCTCGAGCGGGACGCCGTATTGAAGAGCGATGGAGGTAAGCGTGCCGACAGTGTCCATCAATCCGCCGATTGTACTCCCTTCCTTCGACATGGTGATGAAAAGCTCGCCCGGTTGGTCGTTTTCGTAGAGACCGACTGTGATGTAGCCCTCGTGACCGGCGATTTCGAATTTGTGCGTTAACGACGTACGTGTATCCGGCATACGGTGGCGCACAGGTTGATCGACCTGGCCGCGCAAAGTATCCAGTTCGTGTTCCAATTCGAGAATGCGGTTTCCCAGTGTGTCTGTTTCGACCAGGTCGGCGTCGACGCCACCGGCTACAGTGCCCATGTCTTTCGTCTTGCGCGTGTTCAAAGGTGCCGAGCGCTTTGAGCCTTCGCGATATATCGCCACCGATTTCAGACCGAGCCGCCAGCCTTCAATATAGGTGTTCATGATGTCCTCCACCGTGGCGGATTCCGGCAGATTTACCGTCTTGGAGATGGCGCCGCTCAGGAATGGCTGCGCAGCCGCCATCATTTTCAGGTGCGCAAGATAATGCAGAGCGCGCTCGCCTTTGAAAGGTTTGAATGCGCAATCGAAAATCGGCAGATGCTCCGGCTTAAGGCCGCTGCGATGTAGCGCGACCGTCTCGGTTGCGCCCTCGGCCCCTTCGTTCTCAAGCGGGACGCTTGCGCTACCTTTCACATCCTCGATCGTGTCGAACGCATCGATGTGCGCAACGATGCGCTCGATGTCATCGGAACTGTAATTTAGTTTCTCCAACGCCGGTTTGATGGTTTGATTGACGATTTTGAGCATGCCACCACCGGCGAGCAGCTTGTATTTCACGAGCGCGATGTCGGGCTCGATCCCTGTGGTGTCGCAATCCATTAGGAAACTGATCGTGCCTGTCGGCGCCAGCACCGTCACCTGCGCGTTTCGATAACCATTGCGCTCTCCAAGTTCCGCCGCATTGTCCCAAGTCTTTGCTGCTTCCTGTTTCAAATGCGCGAACTCCTGCGCATCCGGAATTTGATGCACCGCGCATCGATGCAGCTCGATCACTTCTTTCATTGGAGCCACATTGTCCTTCGCGACGGGTTTCGCCACACCGCTCGCGCGTGAATCATGGAATCCGGGGAACGGTCCCATGGTCCGCGCCAACCGCGCACTCTGCGCATATGCTTCGCCCGTCATGATCGCCGTGATCGCGCCGCAGAGCGCCCGGCCTTCAACGCTGTCGTAACCGTAACCGTAACTCATGATGAGCGACCCGAGATTTGCGTAACCGAGTCCAAGCGTGCGGAAAATGTGTGAGTTTTCTGCGATTTCCTTGATGGGATAACTCGCGTTGTCGACGATGATTTCCTGCGCCGTGATGAAAATGCGCACCGCTGCTTTAAATCGTTCGACATCAAAGTCGCCATCCGCGGTCTTGAACTTCATCAAGTTCAGCGAGGCGAGATTGCAGGCTGTGTTGTCCAGGAAAAGATACTCGCTGCAAGGGTTGGTAGAATTCTGCCGATCAGTGCCTTTGCAGGTGTGCCACTTGTGAATCGTCGTGTCGAACTGCATGCCGGGATCGCCGCAGATCCAAGTGCCCTCCGCGATCTTACGCAATAACGTGCGCGCATCCTTTTTCTCGCAAGGCTTTCCATCGGTGACGCGGCGCGTCCACCATTCGCGTTCTTCCAGCGCTGCGTCCATGAACTCGTCGCTTACCCGAACGCTGACATTTTCATTCTGGTACATGACCGAGCCGTACGCGTCGCCGTTGTAGCTGCCGTCGTAGCCCTGTTCGATCAGCGCCCATGCTTTCCTTTCCTCCCTTTGCTTCGCGTCGATGAACTCTTCAATGTCTGGATGCCAATCTTTGAGCGTGTTCATTTTGGCCGCGCGGCGCGTTTTGCCGCCGCTCTTCACAACGTTCGCGATCTGGTCGTAAACTTTTAGAAACGAGAGCGGCCCACTGGGTTTGCCGCCGCCGCTCAATTTTTCCCTTGTTGATCTGAGCGAAGAAAGATCGGTGCCGGTGCCGCTGCCGAATTTGAACAGCATGGCCTCGCTGGTCGCCAGGCGCATGATATCTTCCATTGTATCGCCCACGCTCTGGATAAAGCAGGCGCTCCCCTGCGGATACTCGTATTGTGAAGGCGCGCGCTCTGCCTTGCCTGTCTCGCGATTGTAAAAATAATTCCCGGCGCCGGCGCCTTTGCCCACGCCATATTGATGATACAAGCCAACATTGAACCAGACCGGCGAATTGAACGCGCCATGTTGGTTCAAGCACAGCCAGGTGAGTTCATCGTAGAAAATATCGGCAGCTTCCGCATCTGAGAAGTAACCGTCCGCTATTCCGCAATCGGTGATCGTGCGCGTGACACGATGAATCAATTGCCGCACTGACATTTCTCGTCCGCCCTTGTACGGATCGGTACCGTTGGCAATGTCGCCATAGAAATACTTCGACACCGCGATTTTCGTGGCGAGCGCGCTCCAGTTTTTCGGAACCTCGATGTCTTCCTGCTTGAAGATAATTTTACCGCCGTCGTCGCTAATTTCTGCTGTGCGCCTCTCCCATTCCACTTGATCAAATGGCGCCACAGCGGCATCGCTGAATACGCGCTTGAAACGGACTCCGCTATTCCTCTTCCTTTGTATCCTGTTTTTTCGGCGCGCAGCCGAGTGCTGCGGTTTATTCAGCGAAGCGGGCGGAATTCCAGGTTTTAATTGAATCATGGCGGTAGGGGAGGGTTGAGGTTCCTAATAAGTTGCGAATACTGGTGAACAGCGGCGCTAAGAAGCTGTGAATACCGGTCAACAACAAGTAATAGCGTGGCTGTCCGTGTGGACATACAAGATGCAGTAAGCCCGGCAGGCATGGCAAGCCTTAAATTGTAACATTTTTTGCCCGGGGAGGGCAGAGAATCCTGCTGCCAAGGCGGACCTGCTGATTGCCTGAATACAAACGTTCAACGCCCGACGTTCCACACTCAACGCCCAATCTCGAAGACAGTTGCATTCGATGTTGGATGTTGGACGTTCGACGTTCGGCGTTTCTTCTCTCCTCAAGGAAGGGTGGCTGAGTCCGGTTTAAGGCACTCGACTCGAAATCGAGCGTGGGGAGACCCACCGTGGGTTCGAATCCCACCCCTTCCGCTGTTCACGATCCCTTTACATCGC
>Ga0210120_1000221_pt1 | contig 13503 bp, 12 predicted proteins | sample Goodyear_PhragA__FD_184868 | JGI IMG/M metagenome (GOLD analysis project Ga0210120, IMG submission 184868) | Wetland microbial communities from San Francisco Bay, California, USA, that impact long-term carbon sequestration - Goodyear_PhragA_D2... | ecosystem: Environmental > Aquatic > Marine >... | reverse complement strand
TGGCTCGACGATCACGGCTTCGTGGAGGTCGAGACGCCGGTCCTGCAGCCGCTCTACGGGGGCGCACTTGCCCGTCCCTTCGTCACCCATCACAACGCCCTCGACCGGGACTTCTACCTGCGGATCGCCACCGAGCTGTACCTGAAGCGGTTGGTGGTGAGCGGCATCGACCGCGTCTACGAGCTGGGCAAGGACTTCCGCAACGAGGGCGTCTCCCACAAGCACAACCCCGAGTTCACGATGCTCGAGTGGTACGAGGCCTACTCCGACTACGAGAAGACGGCGCACGACCTCGAGCTGCTCGTCGCCGAGGTCGCCGAGCGGGTTCTGGGAACCACCGAGGTGGAGCGCGAGGGCGTCAAGATCGATCTTGCGCCGCCGTGGCGACGGGTGACCCTGCGCGAGGCGGTGCGCGAGCGGACCGGCATCGATGTCGCCGAGCATCCGACGCGCGAGGCGCTGGCCGCCGCCATGGGCACCGAACCCGACCCGGCCGAGGGCTGGGGAAAGCTGGTTGACGGCCTGCTCTCCAGGTCGGTGGAGCCGGAGCTCGTCGAGCCGACATTCGTCCTCGACTACCCGGTGGAGCTGTCGCCCTTCGCCAAGGCCCACCGGTCCGAGCCGGGCCTGGTCGAGCGCTGGGAGGCGTTTGCCGGCGGGATCGAGATCGCCAACTCGTTCAGTGAGCTGAACGACCCCGACGAGCAGCGGCGCCGCTTCGAGCAGCAGGCGGCGGAGCTGGCGCGGGGCGACGAGGAGGCGCAGCCCTATGATGAGGCCTTCCTCGAGGCGCTGGAGCACGGGATGCCGCCGACGGGCGGCGTCGGGCTCGGAATTGACCGCCTGGTCATGATCCTGACGGGGGCCCGCAGCGTGCGTGAGGTCGTGCTGTTTCCCGCGATGCGAGCGTAGAGGGCCCCCAAAAGCCCGCTACGAGCGGCAATTCGCTTGCCGGAGCGGGGTGGGCGGTCTCGGTATCGTTTAAAGGGCAGATGGGCGCCTCCCGATACGCGAAGGGCGTCTGCGGTACTTCGGCCGGCAAACCGCGTTTTGACTAAGTGAGAAGCTGAGGAAGCCGTTGTTTGAGCGATTCACAGAGCGAGCACGACAGGTAGTGGTCCTGGCACAGGAAGAGGCGCGCACGCTCAAGCACAACTACATCGGCACCGAGCACATCCTGCTCGGGCTGCTGCGCGAGGAGGAGGGGCTCGCCGCCCGCGTCCTCGAGTCCCTCGACATCACAACCGAGCGGGTCCGCTCCCAGGTGGTCCGAATCGTCGGCTCGGGCGAGGAGGTCACCTCCGGCCAGATCCCGTTCACGCCGCGCGCCAAGAAGGTGCTCGAGCTGGCGCTGCGCGAGGCGCTCTCGCTCGGCCACAACTACATCGGCACCGAGCACATCCTGCTCGGCCTCGTCCGCGAGAACGAGGGCGTGGCGGCGCGCATCCTGCTCGACTTCGACGCCGACTCCGACAAGATCCGCAACGAGGTGATCCGGATGCTGTCGGGGCCGGGCGGGCGCCGCCAGGGCGCGGCCGCGGGCGCCGGCGGCCCGGGTGAGGGCAAGAAGTCCTCGAAGCTGCTCGACCAGTTCGGCCGCAACCTCACGAAGCTCGCCGAGGAGGGGAAGCTCGACCCGGTGATCGGCCGCGAAACGGAGATCGAGCGGATCATGCAGATCCTCTCCCGCCGCACCAAGAACAACCCGGTGCTGCTGGGCGAGCCGGGGGTCGGCAAGACGGCCGTCGTGGAGGGCCTGGCCGCGCGCATCAACAAAGGCGAGGTGCCGGAGCTGCTCAAGAACAAGCAGATCTACACACTCGATCTGGCGGCACTGGTCGCCGGCTCCAAGTACAGGGGCGAGTTCGAGGAGCGCCTCAAGAAGGTGATGAAAGAGATCACCCAGCGCGGCGACATCATTCTCTTCATCGACGAGCTCCACAACCTGGTGGGAGCGGGGGCCGCCGAGGGCGCGATCGACGCCGCCTCGATCCTGAAGCCGGCGCTGGCCCGCGGCGAGTTGCAGACGATCGGCGCGACGACCCTCGACGAGTACCGGAAATACCTCGAGCGGGATTCGGCCCTCGAGCGCCGCTTCGCCCAGATCAAAGTCGACCAGCCGTCGGTGGAGGACACCGTCAAGATCCTCGAGGGCCTGCGCGAGCGCTACGAGCAGCATCACCGGGTGAACATCACCGACGACGCGCTGAGCGCCGCCGCCGAGCTGGCGGACCGCTACATCTCCGACCGCTTCCTGCCGGACAAGGCGATCGACCTGATCGACGAGGCCGCCTCGCGGATGCGGATCAAGTCGATGAGCGCACCGCCCGTCTACCGCGACCTCGAGGACGAAATCGAGAAGACGCGGCGCGAGAAGGAGGCGGCGATCGATGCGCAGGAGTTCGAGAAGGCGGCCAGCCTGCGCGACACCGAGCGCCAGCTGACGACCCGCAAGCGACAGCTCGAAGACGAGTGGGCAGAGGGCGAGAACGGCGAGCGCCCCGACGTCGGCGAGGAGGAGATCGCCGACATCGTCTCGATGTGGACGGGGATCCCTGTCTTCAAACTCACCGAGGCCGAGACCAAGAAGCTGATCCGCATGGAGGAGGAGCTCCACAAGCGGGTGATCGGCCAGCAGGTAGCGATCACCGCCGTCTCGAAGGCGATCCGCCGCTCGCGGGCCGGGATCAAGGACCCGAAACGACCGGCTGGCTCGTTCATCTTCCTCGGTCCCTCCGGCGTCGGCAAGACTGAGCTCGCCCGCACGCTTGCCGAGTTCCTGTTCGGCGACGAGGAGGCGCTGGTGCGGATCGACATGTCCGAGTACATGGAGAAGCACGCGGTCAGCCGTCTGGTCGGATCGCCGCCGGGCTACATCGGATACGACGAGGGCGGCCAGCTGACCGAGGCCGTGCGGCGCAAGCCCTACAGCGTGCTGCTGCTCGACGAGATCGAGAAGGCCCACCCCGATGTCTTCAACATCCTGCTTCAGATCCTCGAGGACGGGCGGCTCACCGACGCCCAGGGGCGCACGGTCGACTTCCGCAACTCGATCGTGATCATGACGTCGAACATCGGGGCCTCGGAGATCGCCAAGAACACCTCGATCGGATTCACCGTCGCCGACGAGACCGGCATGTCCTACGACGACATGAAGAACCGGATCATGAGCGACCTGAAAAAGGTCTTCCGGCCGGAGTTCCTCAACCGGATCGACGAGGTCATCGTCTTCCACAAGCTCTCGCGCGACGAGGTCAAGGAGATCATCGACCTGATGATCAACCGGGTTCGGGTCCAGGTTGCCGAGCACGAGCTGCAGCTTGAGCTCACCGACGAGGCCAAGGGGCTCCTGGTCGAGAAAGGCTGGGACCCCTCGATGGGCGCCCGGCCGCTGCGGCGTGCGATCCAGCGCTACGTCGAGGATCCGCTCGCTGACGAGGTGCTGAGGCGGGGCAACATGACGCCCGGCTCGACGGTGATGGTTGAGCGCGATTCCTCCGGCGACGAGGACGACCGCCCGCTGAAGCTGAGCATCGTCGCGCCGAAGGCGCTGCCGAAGGCGAAGCCCGAGCCCGAGAAGGTGGGCGTCGGCGCGAAGAAGGACGGCGACAGCGAGCCGGATGAGGGCGAGCAGCCCTCCGGCGATGACGAGGCCTGAGCCGAGACCGCGCCGCCAGTCACGGTTGCGGGAGTTGGATCGATGGCCGAGCCCGGTCGCAGCGCGATAGGCACCTGGAGCGGCGGGAGGTTCCTGCGCTTCGGGGACGAGATTCCAGTGGAGCGCCTGGAAGCGCTGCTGCGCCCCGGCGAGGGGATCGGCACCGTGCTCAGCGCCGACGTCTACGGCGAGGGCGAGGCGGACCGGGTTCTCGGCCGCGCCGTGGCCAGTGTCCCCCGTGACGAGTACTCGCTGGTCGGCGCCGTCGGTCACGACTTCTACGAGGGCGAGCGCGACGGTCCGCGGGGCTTTCCCCGCTTCACCGACCCGCGGCTGCGCGGGCCCGGCGAGTACGCGGACTATCTGCGGATGGCGGCCGAGCGCAGCCTCGCACGGCTCGGCGCGGAGCGCTTCGACCTGCTGCTCCTCCACAATCCGGACCGCACGGGCTATTCGAGCGAGCTGGTCTGGGAGGGGATGGCGGCCCTGCGGGAGGCGGGCCTGACCGCGCAGATCGGGGTCGCGCCGGGACCCGCCAACGGCTTCACCCTCGATTTGATCTCCTGCATCGAGCGCTTCGGCGAGGAGATCGACTGGGCGATGGTCATCCTCAACCCGCTCGAGCCCTGGCCCGGGGAGATGTGCCTCGACGCCGCTGCCCGCCACGGGGTCAGGGTGATCACCCGCGTCGTCGACTATGGCGGCCTCTTCTGGGGCGACCTGCGCCCGGGGATGGAGCTCGCCGCTGGGGACCACCGCGCGTTCCGCCCCCCGGGCTGGATCGAGGCTGGGTTGGAGAAGTTGGAGCGGCTGCTGCCGATCGCGGAACGAGCAAGGCTGACTCCCATCCAGCTCGCCTGCCAGTGGAACCTCGCCCACCCGGCGGTCGATTGCGTCGTGCCGACCCTGATTCAGGAGATCGGTCCCGAAGCGTGTCCGATCGAGGCCAAGCGGGTGGAACTGGGGCGGATGCCGGCCGAGCAGCGCCTCTCTGCCGAGGACGTGGCGGAGATCCGGGCGATCGGGGACAACACCGGCTGCATGGCGTTGAAGGGAGCCAGTCCCGAGCACGAGGGCGAGGAGCGGCCGGACCGCTGGGCGCTCAGCGAGGACCTCACCGCCGTCGGTGAGCGCTGGGGCATCGACGTCGAGCGCGACCTGGCCGCCACGGTTGCCTGAGGCCCGCAAGAGGTGCCGCCGCGTAGGGCGCCTTTCCACCGGCACGTCGGTATAGGGTCGATCGGGGTGCTGCGGATCGACGAGCGGACCAGGCCGTGATGGACTCTGGCCGGCGCCTGCTTTGGGCTGTTCATCCTGACGCTCGATTCGACCGTGGTCGCACTTGCGATCTCCTCGATTCGCGACGACGTCGGCGCCGACTCGGCACAGCTGCAGTGGGTGATGAACGGCTATCTGCTGACGATCGCCGTGCTCGTCGTCACCGCTGGGCGGGATCGGCGACATGTTTGGCCGCAGGCGGACCTTCGTCGCCGGCTCCACCTGGCTCCTGGTCGGCCTTGGCGTCGTCGGAGCGGTCCTCGCCTGGGGATTCGTCCGCGATCCCGAGCCGCCCGGCCCGGACCCCGCGGTTGCGGGCGAGCCGCCCCCGGAGCACGCCCGCCGCCACCTGCACCACCGTCGCCTTCACCTCTGAGGCGTGGCCTTCCGAGGCAACTGGGGGTGGGAATTGGGATGCGCTCCGCCCGCCCCCTTGACAAGATCCATTCCGACCTATCCACTCGGATTTCGGCAGACCGCATTCCAAAGCGGGATTTGGCATCCTAGAGAGGATGTCTTTGCTGCCTGGGGATGCGCTTCACGAGCTTTCGAAACGTCAGGATCCCCGGCTCCTGAGGGCGCTTGACGTCGTCGCGCCGGGCAGTGCGTTGCGCGAAGGCATCGACAGCATCGTCCACGCCCACACCGGCGCGCTGATCGTCGTCGGCGATCCGGGCAACGTCTCCCACCTGCTGTCGGGCGGCATCGAGCTCAACATCGACTACACGCCGGCGATGCTCTACCAGGTGGCGAAGATGGACGGTGCCATCGTCCTCAACTCCGAGGCGACGAAGATCGTCTGGGCCAACGTCCAGCTGATGCCGGACCCGACGATCCTCTCCGGTGAGACGGGCACCCGCCACCGGACCGCCGAGCGCGTCTCCAAGCAGACCTCGGCGCTTGTGATTGCGATCTCCCAGCGCCGCGACGTGGTGTCGCTGTATGTGGAGGGGACGACGTACAGCCTTCAGGACATTCCCGCCGTGCTGGCCAAGGCAAACCAGGGGCTGGCGACCCTGGAGAAGTACCGCGAGCGGCTGGACGAGGTCTCGACCCGGCTCACGATGTTGGAGTTCCAGGGCGGCAGCGTCCTCTACGACGCCCTGGCGGTCCTGCAGCGGGCGGAGCTGGTCACGCGGATGGCGGTCGAGGTGGAGCGCTACATCATCGAGCTCGGCACCGAGGGCCGGCTGATCGAGATGCAGCTCGAGGAGACCATGGTCGGGGTGGCCTCCGACAAGACGGCCCTGATCCGCGACTACTCGGTCGAGGACACGGAGGAGAACCTCTCCGCGGTGCTGGAGTCGCTGGCGCGGATGCCGCACCAGGACGTGCTGGACTTCGGCCGCCTCGCGGAGCTGCTCGGCTACGATCGCAAGGTCAACACCCTCGACTTTCCCGCGGCACCGCGCGGCTATCGCGTGCTCGGCCGCATTTCACGCATTCCCAAGCTTGTCGTCCAGAAGATCATCCAGGAGTTCGGCGGCCTGGCGGAGGTCCTTGCTGCGTCCGACGCCGACCTCGAGGCGGTTGACGGGGTCGGTTCCACCCGGGCCAAGGACATCCGAGAGGGCCTGCGGCGGCTGCAGGAGGTCGATCTGGTCGAAAGGTACCTTCAGAGCTGATGGCGATTGGCGCCGCAGCGAACCGAAAGGAGCAAGCGATTCCCGAGTTAAAGGAGGCCACGGAGGCGAGCCCCGAGCAGGACGTCGAGTACGTCTGCGACTTCGAGGAGGGCGACAAGGTCGTCTACCCGCATCACGGAGCGGGTCGGGTGCTGAAGAAAGAGACCCGCCAGCTGATGGGGGAGGAACGTGAATACCTCACGATCAAGATCCTCCATAACGAACTGACGGTCATGGTTCCCTGCGAAAACGCCGGCAAGGCCGGGTTGCGCCGCGTCATCGACGAGGAGGAAATCAAGAAGGTCGTCGCCGTCCTCACCGACGACGTGTCGGAGATGCCCAAGAACTGGAACCGGCGCTTCAAGTACAACCGCGAGAAGATCAAGACCGGCGACGTGTTCGAGCTCGCCGAGGTCGTTCGCAACCTGGCGATCCGCGAGATGGAGAAGGGCCTCTCCACCGGCGAGAAGCAGATGTACACGCGCGCCAAGAAGATCCTCGCGTCGGAGTTCATGTATGCGCTCGACAAGGACGAGGAGGGCGCCGAGGAGTACCTCGATGGCCTGCTGGAGGAGCGCTTCGCCGCCACGGCAACCGTCTGAGAACGTCATCGCGGTCATCGCGGCTGCCGGCTCCGGCAAGAGGCTCGGAGCCGGCGGTCCGAAGGCCTTCGTGCCGGTTGCCGGAAGGCCGATGGTCGATTGGGCGATCGAGGCGCTGCGGGCGTCTCGGCCCGTGGCGCGCATCGTCGTCGCCTGCCCGCCCGACTGCGCAGCACGGCTCGAAGGGCCCGACGTCGCCGTCGTGGAGGGCGGGGCGACCCGCTCCGAGTCGGTCTCAAACGCCCTGCAGGCGGTCGACTCCGATCTCGTCGCGATCCACGACGCGGCGCGACCGCTGCTGACCCCGCGGCTGGTCGAGGAGGTCGTCGGAGCCTTGGTCGCCGATTCCGAGGCGGCCGGCGCGATTGCCGCCACCCCCGTCGCGGACACGATCAAGGAGGCGGTGGCGGGAGACGCGAATCAACCGCTCGTCGTCGAGGGGACGCTGGATCGCGGCCGCCTCTGGGCAGCGCAGACGCCGCAGGTCTTCCGGGTCGGTGCGCTGCGCGACGCGCTGGCCGCGGACCAAGAGCAGGCGCGGGCGGCAACCGACGAGGCGATGGTGGTCGAGGCGGCCGGCGGCAGGGTATTGATTTGCCCCTCGCCCCCGGAGAACATCAAGGTGACGACGCCGCTCGACCTGCGTCTCGCCGAGCTGCTGCTGGGCGAGCGATCAGTCGCGCAGTAGCACCCAGACGAGTGCCGCGGCGAACGTGACCTGACCGACGCCCAGGGCGACGCCGAGGCTGGCGGCGCCAAAGGCGCCGGCGATGGCCGCCCCGACGGCGAACGCGAGCAGCAGGACGGCGAGCTGGCGGGACATGGCGCCGGAGTGTAGGCGCCTCAGGGCTAGTGGACCCGAGTCATAAATTCGCGGCCGCCTTGCGGCGTCTGGTCGCGCCAGTCACGCCCGGCCACTCGCGACGCTGCTCCCGAATTAATGACTCGGGTCACTAGCCGCTCGAGGCGCGGCCGCGCCGGGCTTGTTCGACCGGAAGGCCGCCGGCCGCGCGTGAGCTTTCCCCGCGATGCCGCTTGCGGCGGCGCTGGTAGACGTTGTTCTGCACCAGCAGCGTCGCAATCCCGGCGATCACTATCGCGGTCAGGTTGATCGCAAGCTGGGCGATCGCGCCGCGCCAATCGGCCCAGTCACCGTAGGCGGCGGATACCCCGATTGCCGCCGCTGCGGGGATTGTCGTCACCGAGATCAGCACGCCGACCAGCGCCCCCGACTTGGCCGAGGTGAGGGAGAGCACGCCGGCCATGCCGGCGAAGAGGGCGACGATGAAGGAGAAGGAGCTGGGTTCGGAGATGAACGCGGTCAGCGGATGGTCACTGAGCGTGAAGTCGGCCTCGACAAGGCCGGTTTCCTTGGCCATCAGGCTGAAGAGGAAGGCGATGGTGATGCCGATCGGGAAGCCCACCGCGAGCGCGACCAGCGAGCGCAGGGCGACGTCGCGGCGGCGTTGCACCACGGCCACGCAGATACCCGCCAGGGGACCGAACTCAGGCCCGACGACCATCGCGCCGACGATCAGGATCGGCTGCCCGAGCAGCACCCCGACCGAGGCGATCAGGCAGGCGAGGACGATGAAGGCGAGGAAGTTGGCGTTCAGCTCGGTTGCCTCGGAGGTTCGCGACTCCACCTCCTCCCAGACCACCGCGTCGCCGGCAAAGCCGCCGGCTGCCCGCTCGGCGCGCTCGGCCGCGGCCGACAGCTGCGAGTCGATCTCCATGATCGAGATCGAGCCCTCCTCCGGGACGCCCAGCTCACGCAGGTCGCCAATCACCACGCTGGCGTCCTCGCGGGCGACATCGCAGAGGATCACGTCGCCGGCCGGCTTGCGCGCGGCGCCGTCGATGCAGGCGAGGCTCGACACCGAGGGGGTGGCTTCGAGCAGGTCGACGACCCGTTGGGACCCGGAGCTGGGGACGACGATCCTCAGGTGGACCATGCGGGTCGAGCGTACCCGTCCGGGGGGCGGCGACATCGCCATCCAACCGCGTAACGTGGAGGCCGTGCTGACGGACTATCACGTGCACCTGCGGCCCGACGAGGACGGTACGCCGCCCGAGCGCTTCTTCACCGCCGAGAACGCCGACCGCTACCTGGCGGCGGCGGCCGGCGCCGGGATCGCGGAGCTTGGGGTGTCAGAGCACATCCACCGCTTCACCGAGGCGCTGACGCTGTGGCACCACCCCTTCTGGGAGGAACAGGCACACGACGACCTGGACGCCTACTGCGAGTTCGTGCGCCGCACGGAGCTGAGGCTCGGGATCGAGTGCGATTTCGTCCCCGGCGCCGAGGCGCGCACCGCCGAACTGCTCGGGGCGCGCGACTTCGACTACGTCGTCGGCTCGGTGCACTTCGTGGGCGATGTCGCCGTCGACCATCCGGGCTGGGACATCTGGGAGGGGTCGGGTGATCCCGACGAGGTTTGGCGGCGCTACTTCGAATCGCTTGCCGCTTGCGCGCGCTCCGGTCTCTTCGACATCCTGGCCCACCCCGACCTGGTCAAGGTGTGGGGCCGTGCCCACCCGCTGCCCGAGCGCGATCCCCGTGAGTTCTATGAGCCGGCGGTGGAGGCGATCGCAGAGAGCGGGATCGCCGTTGAGGTCTCCACAGCCGGTCTTCGCAAGCCGGTCGGCGAGCTGTACCCGGCGCGCGCCTTCGCTGAGATGTGCGTCGAGGCGGGGGCCGCCTTCGCGCTGTCCTCCGATGCCCACCGGCCCTCCGACGTCGGGTTCGGCTACGACCGCGCGGTCTCCTGGCTCAGAGACCTTGGCGTCGCGGAGATATCCACCTTCGAGCGGCGCCGGCGCCGGCTGGAGCCGCTGGGTGGCTGACGTGTGCCCGAGGTTGCAGGCGCCGAGAAATCGGCTTCCTGCGGCACCGGTCGGCAAGAATCGCCTGTGATGAGCCGCGTCGGGATCGGTTACGACAGCCACCGCTTCGCCGAGGGACGTCCTCTGCTCCTGGGCGGGGTCGAGGTCGCTCATGAGCGTGGCCTCGCCGGGCACTCCGATGCCGACGTGCTCACGCACGCCGTGATCGATGCGCTGCTTGGTGCCGCGGGCATGGGCGACATCGGTGCCCTCTTCCCCGACGACGACGAGCGCTGGCGCGACGCCGACTCCATCGACCTGCTGCGCACGGTCGTCGGGATGGTCGGCGGGGACATAGTCAACATAGACGCCACACTCGTCTGTGAGACGCCTCGACTGGCGCCGTACCGGGCCGAGATGGAGCGGCTCCTCTCCGAGGCCACCTCGGCCCGCGTCAGCGTCAAGGCGACGACCAACGAGGGGATGGGCTGGGTCGGTCGCGGCGAGGGGATCGCCTGCATGGCGGTTGCCTCGATCGACGGCTGAGCGCCGATTGTGGTGTGCACCATTTAGTGTTCTCGTCGCCGATGGGACGGATCAGCTCCATAGCTTCGAGTGCCAAGCAGTCGGTCGCTGACGTGGTCTTCGAGGCCAGGGTTCTGCGCGAGGCGGGGATCCTCGGGGCCGTTCGCCCCGACAAGGCGGCGCGGATCGGCACGGCCTTCCTGCGTTGGGGCGCCTCTCCGGCAACGGGAATCGCCACCGCGGCGATCCATTATCCGGATGAAACCGCGCTCATCGACGAGCGCGGCTCGCTCACGTTCGAACAGGTCCATCGCCGCTCGAACGCGCTTGCCCACGCCTTCGAGAGGATGGGGATCGGTTACGGCGACGGGGTCGGGATCATGTGCCGCAACCACCGCGGCTTCATCGAGGCGACTCTGGCCGCGGCCAAGCTCGGCGCCAGCGCCCTGTATCTCAACACGATGTTCGCGGGTCCCCAGCTTGTCGAGGTCGTGCGTCGCGAGGCGCCCAAGGCGCTTGTATACGACGAGGAGTTCAGCGACCTGCTCGAGGGGGTCGATGACGGCGTCGAGCGCATTGTCGGGTGGACGGACGGTCCCTGCGACGTGCCGACGCTCGATTCGCTGATCCTCTCCAACGACGACTCCGATCTGAAGCCGCCACCGGACAAGCCGCGCTTCGTGATCCTCACATCGGGAACGACCGGCACCCCGAAGGGCGCGCAGCGCTCCAGCCCGGACGGGCTGCTGGCGATGGCGGCGCTGATCGACAAGATCCCCTTCCGCAGCCGCGAGACGATGATGATCGCGGCGCCGCTCTTCCACTCGTGGGGCTTTCTGCACTTCGTCGTCAGCCTGCCTACCGCCTCGACGATCATCTTGCAGCGCCGCTTCGATCCCGAGAGCGTTCTGCGGGCCGTCGCCGAGCACCGGGCCGAGGTGCTGGGTGCGGTGCCCGTCATGGTGCAGCGCATCCTGCGTCTCCCCGAGGAGACGCTCGACTCCGCGCGCGTTCCCTCGCTGCGGGTTGTTTCGCTTTCGGGATCCGCGCTTCCCGGCGATATGGCGATCGAGTGGATGGACCGCTTCGGCGACACCGTGTACAACCTCTACGGCTCGACCGAGGTCGCCTACGCGACGGTCGCCACGCCGGAGGACCTGAGGGCGGCACCGGGAACGGCGGGGCGGCCGCCCCGCGGCACGCAGGTGCGGATCTACGACGAGAACGGGATGGAGGTCCCGCGGGGGGAAACCGGAAGGATCTTCGTCGGCAACGAGATGTCCTTCGAGGGCTATACCGGCGGGGGCGGCAAGGAGGTGATCGACGGGCTGCTCTCCAGCGGCGACGTGGGCCACCTCGATTCGGCGGGGCGCCTTTTTGTCGACGGCCGCGACGACGAGATGATCGTCTCCGGTGGGGAGAACGTGTTCCCGCGCGAGGTCGAGGACCTGCTTGCCGACCACGAGGCGGTCGTCGACGTGGCGGTGATCGGCGTCGAGGACGACGAGTTCGGGCAGCGGCTCAAGGCCTTCGTGGTCGCAGGTGCCGAGGCGGAGGTTTCCGAGGACGACCTGAAGGCGCACGTCAAGGCCAGCCTCGCCTCCTACAAGACACCGCGCGAGGTCGAGTTCATGGACGAGCTGCCGCGCAACGCGACGGGCAAGATCCTCAAGCGCGAGCTGCACCAGCGCGAGTCTCAGAAGTCCGCCTGAGGACCCGTTCCGATCCGTACGCAGCCATGAGGCGCCGCGCAGATTTGCGGCCCGCGCAAATTGCGGACATTTCAATTCGCACCCGGCTGACAGCCCGCCGATGCCCGTAGTAGGTTCCGCCCACATGCGTGAGCCTGCAGTGCGGTTGACAGCGGTCAGGGAGGCGACCGAAGAGATGCACGGTGTCGCCAAGCAGGCCCTGGAATGGGTGCGCGTTGCCGAGGGGCGGGTGGCAGGGGCCGAGGAGAGGGTCACGCAAGCGGATGCGCGCGCGGAGGAGCTTCGCGTCGAGTTGAAGGAGCGGGCGAGGGCAACCCTTCGCAGGCTCGGCGACGAGGGCCGCGAGCGGATCGCCGCGGAGCTCGCACGGCGGCGGGAGGCGGAGGCGCGTCTCGCTCATGCGGAGGAGGCGCGTAACCGGGCGGAGAGCGCCTTCGAGCAGGTGCAGCAACGCGCGCAGGCCGATCGCGAAGCACTCGCCAAGGAGCTGAATGCCGCCAGGGCGGAGTCCGAGAAGGCAATTGCCGATGCCGTCGGGCGCGCCGGCGACGAAGCGAGCAAGCTGATGCGGGAGAAGCTGGAGGGGGTTCAGCAGGAGGCGGACCAGCGCGTTGCCGCAGCCGAGCAGCGGGCCGCCGACGCCGAAACCGCAGCCACCGAGGCGCACGAGCTGGCGGTTCGGCTCGAGGCTGAGATCGAGGAGCGCGTCATGGAGGGCACTGAGAGCATCCGGCGCGAGGCCGAGGAGCGGGTCAGCAGGCTCGTCGAGAAGCTGGAGGGGGAAGCCGCGGAGAAGGCGCGGACTCGCGCCGAGGAGCAGCTCAAGGCCGAGTCGGACCAGATTCGCAGGCAGAGCGAGCAGCGCGAGGAGCGGGCGCGGCAGGTGGCGGAGGATGAGATCACAGCGAGCACCCGACGGGCGCGGCGCCAGGCCCTCGCCGCGGCCGAGGAGACCGCACCGTCCTGGGCGCGCAAAGAGGCGGCGGCTGCGGGCGCCGGCTACCGGACCTTCTAGTGTCGTGAGTCAGAAGTTCGCGGCCGCCTCGCGGCGTCTGGACAGGCCTGGGCCCACCCGCCCGGCACAGGTACCTGAAGTACCTGTCTGCCGTGCGTGCGTCCCCAGTCCCGCCCAGCCACTCGCGACGCTGCACCCGAACTTCCGACTCACGACACTAGTGTCCCGAGTCGTAAATTCGCGGCCGCCTCGCGGCGTCGGGCCGCGCCTGGAGCCACCCGCTCGGCACAGGTACCTCCATTACCTGTTGACCGAGCGTGCA
>Ga0210120_1000220_pt1 | contig 13559 bp, 14 predicted proteins | sample Goodyear_PhragA__FD_184868 | JGI IMG/M metagenome (GOLD analysis project Ga0210120, IMG submission 184868) | Wetland microbial communities from San Francisco Bay, California, USA, that impact long-term carbon sequestration - Goodyear_PhragA_D2... | ecosystem: Environmental > Aquatic > Marine >... | reverse complement strand
CGGGCGACTGCGGCGCCGCTGCGGCCTACCTCCTCTCGGACGACGCGAAGAACGTGTCCGGCACGACGCTGTACGTCGACGCCGGCTACCACGCGATGGGCATGTAGGCGGGGCGTTCGCCCCGACGCGCCGCCGCGGCCTCGGCGGTCGCAGCCGGGCGAGCAGGCGGCTCTGGCCGCGCCTCTCCGAGCGCGCCCGCGCGGTCGGGGCAGAAGCCCGGCCCGGGGGCAAGCGATCGTTGCCGCCGCCACGGAGGGGGCGCCGACGGTTCCGCGCAGCTCGATCGAGGGCATCCTCCGCGGATGATCCGGATCGGCTGCTCGGGCTGGAACTACGAGGACTGGAAGGGCCTGGTCTATCCGTCAGGCGAGCCGGCGCGCCGATGGCTCGAGCTCTACGCGCAGCGGTTCGACACCGTCGAGATCAACGCGACTTTCTACCGGCTGCCTGAGCGGAAGATCGTGACGCGCTGGGCGGAGCAGACCCCGGCCAGGTTCTGCTTTGCAGTGAAGGCGAGCCGATACCTGACCCACGTCAAGCGGCTCCGGGACCTGCGCCCCGGCCTCGAGCGTCTCTACGAGCGCATCGAGCCGCTCCACGACGCGCGGAAGCTCGGGCCGCTCCTGTGGCAGCTCCCGCCCCGCTTCCGGCGGGACGACGACCGGCTCGGGGATGCGCTCGCCGCGCTTCCGCGGGGCCGTCACGCACTCGAGTTCCGCGACGAGAGCTGGTTCGCCGACGGCGTCTACGAGCTCCTGCGCGCCCACGGCGCTGCGCTCGTCGTGGCCGACCGCGCGCCCACGCCGCCGACCCCCTGGATCGCGACGGCGGAATGGTCGTACATCCGCTTCCATCGTGGACGGGCGCGCCGGGGCGCGTACGGCCGCCGGGCGCTCGGCACCTGGGCGGGACGGATCGCCGAGGCGGCCGGCGACGTCTACGCGTACTTCAACAACGACTGGGAGGGCTTCGCGGTCGCGAACGCGCGCACGCTGCAACGCATGGTCGACCGGGGCTGACACCCGTGCCCTGCCGCACGGACGGGCGGACGGTACTCGTTATCGTCCGCCCGGTGACCCCGCTGCAGCACCGCCTCGCCGTCGCCCGTGGTGACGAGCCCGCCGACGTCGTCGTTCGTGGCGGCCGGGTGCTCTCGGTCTTCACCCGCGAATGGCTCGAGGTGGACGTCGCGATCGTCGACGGCGTGATCGCGGGCCTCGGCTCGTACGAGGGCCGCGAGACCGTCGACGCGGCCGGCCGCTACGTCGTCCCCGGCTTCATCGACGCGCACATGCACCTCGAGTCGACCAAGCTGCTCGTCGACGAGTTCGCCCGCCTCGTCCTGCCGATGGGGACGACCGCGGTCGTCGCGGATCCACACGAGATCGCGAACGTGCTTGGCACGGACGGCGTGCACTGGCTCCATGACGCCTCGGCCGGTCTCCAGCTCGAGGTCTTCTTCATGGCGTCGTCGTGCGTGCCCGCGTCGTCGTTCGAGTCGCCGAGACGGCCGCTCGAGCTCGGGGATCTCGAGGCGCTCATGCGCCGCAAGCGCGTGCTCGGCCTCGCGGAGATGATGAACTTCCCCGGCGTGATCGCGGGCGACGAGGGGGAGCTCGCCAAGCTCGCGCTCGAGGGCGCCGAGCACGTCGACGGCCACGCCCCGGGCGTGCTCGGCAGGGGGTTGCAGGCGTACGCGGCGGCGGGCATCCGCTCCGACCACGAGATGCTGACCCTCGAGGAGGGGCGGGAGCGCCTGCGCGCGGGCATCTGGCTGTTGATCAGGGAGGCGTCGATGGCGCGCAACCTGCAGGCGCTGCTGCCACTGGTGAGGGAGTACGGCCCCGGGCGGATCGCGTTCTGCACCGACGATCGCGATCCCGAGGACATCGCCGACAACGGCCACGTGAACGGCATGGTGAGAGACGCCGTCGCGGCCGGAGTCGACCCAGCCGACGCGATCCTGATGGCCTCCCTCCACCCGGCGCAGTGGCACGGGCTCGCGCAGCACGGCGCCGTCGCACCGGGCTACGTGGCAGACCTCCTGCTGCTCCCGGATCTGGAGGGGTTCGTCCCGGAGATCGTCCTCAAGCGGGGGCGTCCCGTGGAGACGGTTCCCGCGGCGGTCGTCCCGGAGTGGGTCCGTCAGACCGTGCGCGTGAGGCCCGTCACCGCCGCAGAGCTCGCGATCCCGTGGTCGGGCGGTCCCGCCCGCGTCATCGGACTGATCCCGGACCAGGTCGTGACGGAGTCGCTCGAGCGCGAGCCGCGGGTGGTGGACGGGCGCGCGGTCTCGGATCCGGAGCGCGACCTCGTCAAGCTCGCCGTGGTCGAGCGGCACCTCGGGACGGGGCGCATCGGCTTCGGCTTCCTCGCCGGCTCGGGCCTGCGCCGGGGTGCGCTCGCCTCGACCGTCGCACACGACGCGCACAACCTGGTCGTGGTCGGGGCGGACGACGACGACATGGCCTTCGCGATCGCCCGCCTGGCCGAGTGCGGAGGCGGGATCGTCGCGGTCGAGGGAGGGCGGGTGCGCGCGGAGTGCCCGCTGCCGGTCGCCGGCCTCCTCTCCGACCAGCCCCTCGACGTGGTCGTCTCCCGGAGCAGGGCGTGCAACGACGCCGCCCACGCGCTCGGCTGGAGCGGCGCGACGCCCTTCCTGACGCTTGCGTTCCTCGCGCTCTCGGTGATCCCGTCGTTGAAGCTCACCGACCGCGGCCTCGTGGACGTCGACCGCTTCGAGCTCGTGCCGCTCGGGGCATAGCAGGCGAGGCCGCGTGGGCGAGCCCGCCGAGGAGCTCTACCGCCGCGCTCTGGCCGCCGCGGATCCCGAGGGCCGCCTTCCGCTGCCCCCGCTCGACGAGTGGGAGACGTTCCCCTTCGAGGGCGAGCTTCGGACGCGAGCCCTGCTGCCGCCCGCCGACGAGCCGCCACGGCACGGTGCGGGCGGATCGGAGTGCTGGCGGTGCGCCCAGGGCGACGCAGACGCGATCTGGAGTGACGACCACTGGGTCGTGGCGCCGCTCGCGAGGCCGAGCGGGCTGCCCGTGATCGTGATCCTCTTCCCGCGCGAGCACTGCGACCTCGACGGGCTTCCGCCCGCCCGCCAGGCGGAGCTCGGGCCGTTGCTCGTCCGCGTCGAGCGCGCGGTCGATTCCGTCGGGGAGATCGGGCGGGTGCACGTCTGCCGCTGGGGCGACGGGAGCGAGCATCTCCACTTCTGGTTCATGGCGCGGCCCGCCCGGATGCCGCAGCTCCGGGGCAGCTTCGCCGCGATCTGGGACGACGTCCTGCCGCCCCTTCCCGAGGAGCGGTGGCGCGCGAACCTGGCCGCCGTGGCACGGACGCTCGGCGGCGCCGGCGGCCGCGTGCACGACCGGGGCGGCTAGCGGCCATACGAGGCGATCGGGCCGTCGCGGGCGAGCAGGCGCCACCCGTCTGCGCGGAGCATCGCCTCCGCCTGCCCGGCACAGCCGGGGCCGAAGAACCGGCTCTGGCCGTACAGCCCGCGGTGCACCACGACGAACCGGATCCCGAGCCCCGCCGGGATCTCGCCGCGTCCGCACGAGAGCCCGCGCAGGTCGCGCGCGAGGCGGTCGGCGGCGGGCGGGGCGAGGGTCGAGTAGCCCTGGGGGCGCTCCCGGGGGCTCTGGCGCGCGTAGGCGAGGTAGACGCTGCCGTAGTGGAGGTCGGGGCGGAACACGGGCAGCTCGAGCAGGCGGCCCTCGCCGCGGATCGCGGCGTACGCCGGGCTAGGCTCGTCGGCAGCGACCGCTCCGAACACCGGCACCCGGAGGTCGAGCGCGACCACGACGAGCGCGAGGGCCGTGACCACGCCGGCGATCGGCGCACGGGGCTTGTGTTGATTCAACACAAGCGTTGTCAGGCTCGCGTCGAGGCCGAGCGCGGCGAGGGCCGCGAGCGCGAGGCACGCGATCGGCATGAGGCGCTCGGGGACGCGGGTCGAGTCGAGGCCGGGAACGAGCCGCCAGAGCGTCTCGTAGCCGGGGACGTTCGCGCCGAGCGCGAGCAGGCACGGCACGAGCGCGGCGAGACCCAGGAGGACGGCGAGGCCTCGCTTGCGGCGGATCGCGATCAGCCCTGCGACAGCCAGGAGTGGCGTCAGCCACCCCAGGAAGACGAGCTCCTCGACCCCGCTTCCCACCCGCCGCGCAAGGAAGTCGGACAGCTCCGCGGAGTAGCGCCCGACCTGTGCGAACGAGCGTCCCGTGCCGATCGAGCCCGAGACCGCCCACCGCTGGACGAGCAGTCCGCCGACCACCGCCGTGCCACAGCCGGCACCGGCCTTCCACCACTGGTCGCGTGGCAGCCTTGCCCACGCGTACCCGAGCGCGAGGGGGATCGCGCCGAGCGCGAGATGGAGCTGGCCGGAGAGAGGGATGGCCGCGAGCGCGAGCGCGGCGGGCACGAAGCGCCGCCGCTCGAGCGCCAGCAACACCGCCGGGAGGAGGAACGCGATCAGGCCCAGCAGGTGTCCGGTCGACTGCCCGACGCGGTACGGCATCAGGCAGAAGACCGCTCCGCCGACCAGGGCCGCGGGCCAGCGCACGTCCAGCGCGCACAGCCACCAGGACGCGAAGCCGCCTGCGAGCACGAACGAGAGGAGCAGCACGAGGTCGTAGGCCCAGACGTCGCCGAGGGCGGTGGAGAGGAGCCAGTACGGCAGACCGAGCAGCCAGCCCTGGAGGTTGGGCGGCGCCTCGGCCTCGGGCCGGAACGAGTACGGATCGGCCAGCGGCGACGCGCCCCGTCCGAGCTGGTGGCCCACGAGCCAGAAGTCCCAGCCCAACTGCAGATGGTCACCGGCCGCGGCTTCGCCGAACCCGGCCGCGGGCCGCGCGAGGTAGTGGCCCTCCACGTGACGGCTTGCGGGCCAAGTCGCCCAGAGCGCACAGGCGGCGTAGAGGACGACCGCCACGACGGCGAACTCCGCACGGCGCCGGGTGGACCGCGCAGACTTCGTCGCGGTGGGCACCGGCCGGAATCTACAAAGCGCGCGACGGTGACCGGGCTCGTGGCGTTCCTCGCCGTCGCCGCGGTCGTGATCGTCACGCCCGGACAGGACACGGCGCTGACGATCAGGAATGCGCTCGCGGGCGGCCGCCGGGCAGGCATCGCCACGGCGCTCGGGGTGTCCGCCGGACAGGCGGTGTGGGCGTGCGCGACGAGCGCCGGGCTCGCGGCGCTCGTCGTCGCCTCGGGTCACGTCTTTGGCACGCTCCAGCTTCTCGGGGCCGCGTACCTCGTCTACCTCGGTGCCCGGGCCCTCGGTCGTGCCGTCGGTCGCGGGCGGACGGCCGACGTTCGGCGCGCCGCCCCGCTCCGTCGCGGCGCGGCCTTCCGTCAGGGGGCGCTCTCGAACCTCGCGAGCCCCGGCCTCGTGCTCGTCGCCCTCGGGCTGCGACTCGCGACGGAGCGCCGCTAGGGTCGGACGCAGCACCACCCCTCGACGCGCGGGAAGCCACTTCGGGAGCGGAACTGCTCGGTCACTCCTGCGACCGCGCGGAGCGTGCCGTGCGGCCCGACGAAGACCCACTGGTCTGCTCTCGGCCAGGTCACGAGTAGCCAGGCGCCGTCGGGCGACGGTGTCACGCCCGCGAGCCCCGAGCCGCGAAACACCGTCCGCCCGGTGTCGAGGCGGAAGACGTCGCTTCCGTTCCGCAGCGCGACGACGCGCTGCGTGCCAGGCACGAACGCGGCGTCGGTGAAGCGGCCCGTCCCGTTCGGCACGTCGCGCAGGACGGTGTGTCCCTTCCCGTCGTAGACGCGCAGGACGTGCGATGCGAGCACGAGCAGGCGCCGCCCGTCGTCAGACCATTCGAGCGCGCGCACGGGCTCGTTCGGTCCACGGCTCGCCCGCCAGAGCACACGGCCGGCGTCAGCGTCCTGGACGCGCACCTCGCTGGCGGAGACGTACGCGAGGAGGTGGCGAGCGCCGGGCCGCCACGCAAGCGGTCCGGTCTCTGCCGGCGCGAGGAGCCGGTCGCCCGTTCCGTCGCCCGCGACGACCCTGATCCCCGTGTGGTCCACGTACGCGATCCGCGTGTCGGCCTGCGTTCCCCCCCACCGCGCGAGCCGCACACCTGGTCGCGCGAGCGTCCAGTGCAGGGTGCCGTCCGGCTCGAGCGTCGCCAGCTCGTTTCGCCGGGTCGCGACGAGGAACCGGCCGAACGGCGACCAGCTTGCGTCCCGGTAGCCCGCGAGAAGCCGCTTCGTGCCGTCCGCCTGGACGACCCACGCGCCTCCGTCCGACGCGACGAGCAGGCGGCCCGCAGCGGGTAACGCGAAGAGGGCTGGCGCGGAGCGCTCGATGCCGACGACCTCACGGACGCGGTCGACCACCGCCATCCCGGGAGGGCTCGCCGCCGCGATCGCAAGCGCCGCGGCAGCCAACGCGCCGCCGACGGCGAGGACCCGGCCTCGCCGCCCCCGAGGTATCGGCTCGCGCGTTTCGAACGCCGCCAGCACGATGGTCGCGGCCCGTTCGCGTGCTGCCTCGGCCCCCGGGACCTCGATGCTCTGCAAAGCGTCCTTCACAGCGCTCCACGCATCGCGTCGAGCCCGCGGCGCAGGCGTGAGTTGACGGTGCCGCGCGGGAGGTCGAGCAGGTGTGCGATCTCCCCCGGCGTGTAGCCGAGCAGGTGGCGCAGCACGATCACGGCCCGCTGCTCCGGCGGCAGGCCCGCGAGCGACCGGAGCACGCTCCGGTCGACCGGCTCTCGTTGCTCGGCGGCGGCTGCTTGCTCGGTCAGCTCAGACTCGTGTCGCACCCCGCGCGCCCGGGCCGCGTCGATCGCTCGGTTCACCACGATCCGATGGAGCCACGGCCCGAACGGCCGGCGGCGGTCGAAGCGGTCGAGATGACGCACAGCGGCGAGAAACGCCTCCTGCGCGACGTCCTCAGCCAGGGCGGCGTCGTGCACGACGAGGTACGCAGCGCGGTGCGCTGCCGGCCAATGGGCGTGGAAGAGCGCCTCGAGGTCCGGGGCGGATCCCCGCTGCGCGCCCCGCACCCAGGCGCGCTCGTCCCGGCCGGCGCCCGCCACTGCCGGACCATACGGTTCCAAGGCGGCGCGAGGTCCACGCTCGACCTACGTCCGACCAGCCCGACGAGGTCCCTCGGGACCTCGTCGCCTTCTCCACTCGTATCGCGTGCATGAGAAGACGCGAGTTGCTCGCCGCGGCCGTCGCCGTCGCCGTCGCTCCCGCGAGGGCGCTCGGCGCCTCGACGGGCGGCGGCACGGTCGCGCTCGTCACCGCCGACCTCGAGTCGCACGTCGTCGCGCTCGAGCTGGCTTCGGGGCGGGTCGTCAAGCGCATCCCGACCGCCGCCGGTCCGCGGAGCCTCGAGAGCTCGCCGTTCGGTCAGGTGGTCGTCGGCCACGTCCCAGCAGGCGCGGTCAGCATTCTCGATGCGACCACACTCTCCGTGCGTGCGGTGCTCGGGGGGTTCGGCAAGCCGCGGTACACCGCGATGAACCCCGCCGAGCCGCTCGCGTACGTGACCGACTCGGAGCTCGGCGAGGTCGTCACCATCGACCTCGACCGCCGCGCCGTCGTCCACCGCACCCGTGTCCCCGGGCGGGCGCGGCACGTCTCGGTCGGTTCCGGCAACGCGCTCTGGACGGCGCTCGGCTCCGCCGCGGATCGCATCGCGGTGCTCGACCTCGCGGATCCACGCCGTCCGAGGCTCGCGCGGGTGTTCACGCCGCCGTTCCCGGCCCACGACGTCGTGTTCGCTCCCGACGGGACCCACGTCTGGGTCACCTCCGGCGCGCGGAACGCGTTCGCCGTCTACCGCCTCGCCGGAGGCGCCCCGCGGGTGCTCGCGGCGGCCGCGCCGCCACAGCACGTCGCGTTCGTGCTCTCGCATGCGTTCGTCGCGAGCGGGAGGGACGGGACGGTGCAGCGTCGCCGGATCGACGGCAGCCCGATTCGCGCCACGCGCGTGCCGCACGGCTCGTACAACGTCACGTGCGCGCTGCCCGAGCTCTCGTTCGGTCGCGCCGCCGTCGTCACGCCGTCGCTCGACCGGGGCACCGTCGCCGTGCTCGAGCCGGGCGGGGCGGTTCGCCTGGTCAGGCGCGTGGCCCGCTCCGCGCACGATGCCTGCGTCGTCGAGGCCGGTTGAGCCGAGGAACCCGAACCGCCTCACCGGTGTACCTGCATCGTCGAGGAACGAGGAGGTATCCAATGAGAATGCGAGTCTTCGCGGGCGCGGCGCTCGCGAGCGCCGCAGCCGCCGGTGCAACCGCCCTTGCCGTCTCCGCCGCGGGGCCGGCCCCGAACGTGCTGCAGGGCGAGCCGGGGATCCCCGTCGCCGGAGGAATGCATGTCGTCACCGTCGCGGGCCCCGCGCCGGCGACGACGCGCGTGTGGCTCGTGCGAGACCGCGACGGCAAGACGGTGCGGGCGCGCGTGCTGCAGAGGAAGCTCGGCGTGCCGGCGATCACGTTCACGGGCCTCGCCGAGGGAACCTGGGCGCAGGGGCGCCGGCTGCTGCTGGCGTCGTCGATCTACGACGACCAGACGAGGACGACGTTCGTCGTGCTCGACACGCGCACCCTCCGGCCGCTGCGCACGATCCGGCTGTCCGGTGCCTTCGCGTTCGACGCGCTCTCGCCCAGCGGACGGAGGCTCTACCTGCTCCAGTACCCGCGCGGCGTCGACGGTGGAATCCGCTACGTCGTCCGCTCGCTGAACATGAGGACGGGACGGCTCGAGCCGGGTGCGATCGTCGACAACACACAGCCCGACGAGCAGATGGCCGGGATCGCGTTGAACCGTGCGTGGAGCACGAACAGGACGTGGGCGTACACGCTCTACAGCAGCGGCGAGGCACACGCGTTCGTCCACGCGCTGAACACCCGGACGCGAACCGCCCGCTGCATCGACCTGCCGTGGGCGGGCGCCAAGCAGGCGATCCTGGACACCGCGCGGATGTCGGTGACCGGGGCAGCCCTCACGCTCAGGGGCCCCGGCGGTGACGTCCTCGCGAGCATCGACACGCGCTCGTTCGCCGTGACGCTGCCGAACGGCCGTTCGGCTCCGGCGAGCTGAGCACGACCGAAGGCCGGGCAACGCTTGTGTTGAATCAACACAAGCGTTGCCCGAGCCCGCCCCGTGCGCGGGCCGCTCAGCCGGAGGACGCGTCGGCGCCGCCCGCAGCCTCGGTCGCGTCGGCGATCGTGCGGACGACCTCGACGATGTCGCGGTTCGCGTTGTAGACGCGGAGCTGCGCCTCGGCCGAGTTGCCCCGCGCGAGGATCTCGGCGATGCCCTCGAGCTCGCGCTCCGACCCGAGCTCGCGTGCGTGCGGCTCGATCTCGCGCAGCGTCCGCCGCACGAGCTTCGCGAGCGGGACGCGGATCCTGCGGCCCGTGGCGAGGTCCATGACCGGCGCGTCCAGCCCGTAGCGGGCGGCGAGCCACTTGTTCTCGGTCGTGAGGATCCGATGGTGGGTCGGGATCTCCTCGCCGCGGTCGTGGCGCTCGGAGAGGAGCTTGACGAGCGCCTGGCAGTAGGCGGCGATCGCGACCGAGTCCTCGACCCGCGTGACGGCGTCGCAGATCCTGACCTCGATCGTCCCCCACTTCGGATGGGGGCGTATGTCCCACCAGATGTGCGTGTAGTCGGCGATGCAGCCCGTGCGCTCGAGCTGACCGACGACGGCGGCGTAGTCGGCGTAGTCGCGGAAGCGGGGCGGAGGGCCGGAGCGGGGGAACGCCGAGAACACGATCTGCCGACTCGAGGCGAGCCCGGTGGGCTCTCCACGCCAGAACGGCGAGCTCGCGGAGAGCGCGAGCAGCGGCGCGAGGTGGGGCAGGAGGCCGTTCACGACCTGGATCGCCTTGTCGGGGTCGTCGACGGCGACGTGGATGTGCATCCCGAAGATCAGCTCGCGGCGCGCGACGTACTGGAGCTGGTCGATCAGCGCGCGGTAGCGGTCCTTCGCCGTGATGCGCTGGCGCTCGAAGAGGCTGAACGGGTGCGTTCCCGCCGAGCCGACGCGCAGCCCGTGCGCGCCCGCGACGTCTCGCACGTACGAGCGGAGCGTGACGAGCTCGTGCATCACGTCGCCCGCGGTCGAGCAGACGGGCGTGGCGATCTCCACCACCGACTGCATGAGCTCGGAGTTGATCCGGTCGGCGAGCTCGTCCCCCTCGACCGCGTCGAGCACGGTCTCGATGTGCTGGACGAGGTCGAGGCTGTTCGGGTCGAGGAGCATGTACTCCTCCTCCACGCCGAGCGTGAACGCGTCGCCCTCGCCGAAGCGGTGGTCGCTCACGCTGGCGGCCGGGACGCCGACCAGGCCCGTGATCGAGGGAGGCACGACCTGCTTCACGGGACGATCGCCTCGGCCTCGATCTCGACCAGCCACGCGTCGTCCAGCAGGCGCGAGACGACGCAGGTCGCAGCCGGCCGGGTCTCGCCGAACGTCTCACCGTGGGCGCGCGCGACCTCGTCCCAGTGCACGGGGTCGGTGACGTAGATGTTCGTCCGCACCACGTGCTCCAGGCCCGAGCCAGCACGGGCCAGCGCCTCTGCGATGAGCTCGAGGCACAGCACGGCCTGCTCGTAGGCCCGCTCGGGCGGCCGGGAGCCGTCGGGCGGGATCGGCGCGGTCCCCGAGACGTGGACGCGGTCGCCGGCGACGACCGCGCGCGAGAACCCCGCGACGCCTTCGTAGGGCGAGTGACCACTCACGAGCCGGCGCTCCATGGGTACTACCGCCCCGTCCGGTGACTGGTCGCGATGATCGGGGCGCGGAGCCTGCCGGAAGGCGGGGACGCAGGGAGCGTCGACGTGGAGTCACGAGGACGCGACCGCGGACGAATCACGGCACGCTCCGCGCACAAGGCGCCCCGATCCCGTTCCTCGGACAGGGCCGTAGTATCGCCGTCGGTGGAGGCCCTGCACCAGATCGACGCCTGGGACGTCCCGTTCGCCGCGGCGGGCGTGACTCGCGCCGGGGAAGTCGTCGCCACGCGCGGTGACGTAGCGCGAGCCGTGCGACTCGCCTCCGTGTCGAAACCGGTCGCGGCACTGGCCGTGCTGGTGGCGGCGGAGGAAGGCGTCGTCGACCTCGACGAGCCGGCAGGCCCGCCCGGCTCGACGGTGCGCCATCTGCTCGCGCACGCGTCCGGGCTCCCGTTCGAGGGCGCGGGGCCGATCGCGCGGCCCGGGCAGCGCCGCATCTACTCGAACGAGGGCTTCCGCGTCCTCGGCGAGCATCTCTCGCGGCGAGCGGAGATGGGGTTCTCCGAGTACGTCCGCGCAGCGGTGGTCGAGCCACTCGGGCTGACGCTCGACCCGAGCGGCCACCCGGGCTCGGGCATGCACGCCTCGCTCGCCGACGTCCTCGCGCTGGGGCGCGAGCTGCTCGCGCCGCGCCTCGTCGCGGCCGAGACGCACGCGGAGATGGTCCGCGTGCAGTTCCCGGGACTCGACGGGGTGCTGCCCGACTTCGGGCGCTTCAGCCCGCTCGACTGGGGGCTGGGGGTAGAGCTCAAAGGGGAGAAGCGCGGCCACTGGTCCGGCTCGGCGACGTCGCGGCGGACGTTCGGGCACTTCGGCGGCAGCGGCACGTTCCTGTGGGTCGACCCGGAGCGTCGCGTCGCGTGCGCGGCGCTGACGACCCGCGAGTTCGGCCACTGGGCGAAGGATGCGTGGCCCCGTCTCTCGGACGCCGTGCTCGGAGAGCTGGGGTGAGCGCCGCCGAGCCGATCATCCGCCTGACGGGCGTGACGAAGCGCTTCGGCCGCACGGTCGCGGTCGACGACGTGACTATCGACGTCCCACGCGGCCGCTGCCTCGGGTGGCTCGGGCCCAACGGCTCGGGCAAGACGACGCTGATCCGCTGCATGCTCGGGCTGGCTCGCCCGACCTCCGGGACGATCCACGTGCGGGGCCGGGAGGTTCCGAGAGACGTGCGGGCGGCGCTCGCCGGGGTCGGTGCGATCGTCGAGGAGCCGCGGTTCTACCCCTACCTCTCGGGCCGGCGGAACCTCGAGGTCGCGGCCGGCTTCGTCGGCGGCGGCGCCTTCGCGCGGATCGACGGAGCGCTCGCCCGCGTCGACCTGACGCGCTCGGCGGCGCTCGCGGTCAAGAAGTACTCGCTCGGGATGCGTCAGCGGCTCGGCGTCGCCCGCTGTCTGCTGAGCGACCCGGAGCTCCTGATCCTCGACGAGCCCTCCAACGGGCTCGATCCGGCGGGCATGGCCGAGTTCCGGCGGATGATCCGCTCGTTCGTCGAGCTCGACGGTCGTACGGTGTTCGTCTCCTCGCACCTGCTCGACGAGGTCGAGAAGATCGCCGACGACATCGCGATCGTCCAGTCCGGCGCGCTCGTCGCGCACGGCACCGTCGCCGACCTCCTGGCAGGCGGGGCGGCGACCGTCCGTCTCCGGGTCGACGATCCGGGGCGCGCAGCCGGCGTGCTGGGCGGCCTCGGGTTCGTGACCGGAATCGAGGCGCGGGAGAGGCGGACGCTCGACGTGAGCCTCGAGCGCGTCGACGACGAGAGCGCGATCGCGCTCACACGCGCGCTGGTCGAGGCGGGGGTCGGCGTCGCCGAGGTGGTCAGGCGGGCGGAGTCGCTCGAGGAGCGCTTCCTCGAGATCACGGGCGCGCCTCTCGTCGAGCCCGAGGAGCGGCGCGCGTGACCCGGGCGCTCCTCCGGACGATCGTCGGGCGCAAGGGCAGCTTTCTCGGCACGGCGGGTGTGACGTTCGCCGCGGTGGTGGTCGTCGCGGTCGTGCTCGTGGTGGTGCACTCGCTCCGCCCCGGGCGGAACCCGTCGATCGGCGGCCAGCCGATGCTGGACGGCGTCGCGGGGGCGGTCTGGCTGCTGGGCGGCGTGGGCGCGATCGTGATCGGGGCGCTGGCCGGCTCGTACGACGTCGCGCAGGGAACGATGCGGTACCTCGTGCTCACGGGCGTGCACCGGATCGGGATGTACGCGGCCCGCACGACGGCGCTCGTGACCGCCGTGCTGCTCGCGCTCGGCCCCGCGCTGCTCCTCGGCGTGCTGCTCGTGTTCGTCCTCCCGCGCGGCCCGGAGGCGGGGGTCAAGCCGAGCGAGCTCGGGGACGTCCTCTGGACGTGCGTGCTGTGGCCGACCGTGTTCGCGGTGATCGCGATGGGGATCGGCTCACTGCTGCGCTCGAACGGCGCGGCGGTCGCGATCGCCCTGTTCTTCGCGTTCGCGGCCGCGCCGCTGCTCGGTCTCGTCAGCGCGGCGAGCAAGACGCTCGGCGACCTCATGCTCCTCCCGGCGCTCGACCGCGTGACGGGCGGCGACGACGGGGCGCCCATCCCCGCGGCGGCGGCGGCCGTCGTCGGCTGGGTCGCGCTCTTCTGGGCGGCAGGCGCCGTCAGGATCCGCCGCGACGAGTACTGAGGCTTGTTCGCGAAGCAGGAATCCGCTTGCGCGGATTCCTGCCGCTTGATCCCCCGCCTCTGGCGGGGGCACATCCCTGAAGGCGCCCGCTGTCGCGGTCGCAACTGCCTGCCGCGGCAGTCGGCTTCGCCGCCGC
>Ga0210120_1000219_pt1 | contig 13563 bp, 16 predicted proteins | sample Goodyear_PhragA__FD_184868 | JGI IMG/M metagenome (GOLD analysis project Ga0210120, IMG submission 184868) | Wetland microbial communities from San Francisco Bay, California, USA, that impact long-term carbon sequestration - Goodyear_PhragA_D2... | ecosystem: Environmental > Aquatic > Marine >... | reverse complement strand
AGCGCCGCGCTCGCCAGCAGGGCTCCCGCCGCAGCGGCGCTAGGCCTTGCCGAGCTTCTGCCAGATGGCATTGCCAAACTCGTCCACCACCACCATTTGCCGACTCTCGCCGCCGGTTGCGGCGATGATCGCCCAGACGATCCCCCAAAGCAGGCAGGTGAAGATGGTGAGGATTGCGTGCAGGGTGTGGTTGACGGGCTGACCTTCGACGAGGACAGCCTGGAAGTCGCCCTGGGACTCGATTCGAAGTCCGCGCGCCGCCGCGGTCTGGAGTTGCTGGGCAAGGATGACCTTCCGTTCGTCACTCGTCCGGCGCGCGGTGCTGACCTCGCTGCCCCCCTGGACCCGCTCGGTCCAAGCCTCGCCGTCCCAGTAGCGCATCAGGTTCGCGCCGCCGGCGTTTGGGTCCGGGTACCAACCCGCGGAGGGCGTGGCGTGGGCTTCGGGAGTGGCAGAACCCTCCGGCTCCGGAGCGGCCGGCTCGGAAGCCGGTCGCGGCTCGCTAGCTTCGGATGAATCTGCCATGGCGGACCCGAAACCTATGTCTAACTCAAGGTGGCTGTCAACTTACTTCGAGGAGGAGGAGGAGGAGGAGGAGGAGGAGGAGGCAGTGACGGCGGATGCGATTTCGCCGAGCTCCTCCCTGGGGGGGTCTGGCGCCAGGTAGCGCGCCCTGACGGGGGCGGAGCCGGGCTCAGCCCGACGGCGGCGTCTGCCGGTCGGCCGGCAGCGGCGGCGGCATCGCGCTCGGCGAGGCGGGAGGCGGCTCTTGGCCCGGCAGCGCCTCGGCCTCCTGGCGCCAGATGTCGTTCAGCGAGACCTGGACGTAGGCCCAGAGCGCCGGCGCGAGCAGCAGGTAGAGGACGAGCGCGATCCAGCCGTTGAGCGGCTCCTTGCCGGCCAGGCCGGAGGCCTGCATGGCCCGCTTGACGCCGCGCCAGTAGGTGATCAGCGCCGGGACGACGATCAGCGCGCCGGGGAACAGCGCCAGCAGCGAGTTGGTCGGGTTCTGGCCGAGGTCGTAACCTTTGGCCTTGCCGTAGTCGCTCAGCTCGCGGTTGATCCTGTACCACCAGACGAGGTGGTAGATGCCGAGCGTGATCAGCGGCAGCAGCGCCGCCGCCCACGGGCTGCGCACCTTCACCTCTGACTCGGTGCCGCGGATCTTCATCTCATAGGCCATGCGGGAGCTCCGTTTCTGGAGGAGGAGACAGTGAGCCGACCCTAGCCCACCGCGGGGCGCCTGACCAGGCGGGTTTACCGCAGACCTCGGAGAGGCCCCTACCTCACGGCAGGCTGCCTGGCGGCGCCAGCCATTCGCTTTCGAACTCGAGCTCGGTGTGCTTCGCGATCAGGTCGTAGTCACGGTCGTAGTGCAGCACCCCGCCTCCGGCGCTCTGGGCGCATGCCGCGATCACGATGTCGCTCGGCGCCGGCCGGTGGTGGCCGACCCGCGCCAGCTGCGCCTGCGCCCGCAGCGCGACGGTTTCGACGGACTGGTCGATCTCAACGCGTGGAAGGACCGACAGATCGGCGACGAGCCTGGAGTGATCGTCACCCGACCGGGCGGAGTAGCCGGCCTCGAGTAAGAAGGGAAGGCACACGCCGACTTCCGCCTCTTCGATCATCCCGGCAAAGCGCTCCCGGACCAGCCGGTCACCGCGCCGCGCCCAGGCTGAATTGTCGATCAGGAGCACTGTCTAGATCTCCGCGCTCAGACCGGCTTGCTTGGCTTCGTCCGCCAGCCGGACCTCATCTGGATCGACGCCGCCGCTCTGACGAATCGACCGAGCGAGACGGATCCGGGCATCGCGCACCGAACTTCTCCTACCCCGCAGTTCCCTGGCCTTCTCCCTGGCGCCCCGGATCACGAGCTCGGGCAGCTCGATCCGATTCTCGCCGAGCTCGGAGCGCAACTCGTCGAGCGCCTCCTTGACAGGTGGCGTCTCGGTAACCATGTGACGTGGGCGTTTGGTCGGCACGCATTGAGTGTAACACGGTGCAACACCACAACTCCCCAATACCTCAACCCAGCGCCGCGCGCAGCTCCGCCTCGTCCATCCCGTCGATCTGCACGACCTTGTCGCGCGACTTCTCCCCACGCGCCACGCTGACCCGCGAGGGCGCGACACCGAGCCGCTTGGCGATCAGCTTGCAGAGCGCCCGGTTCGCCTTGCCGTCGACCGGCGGCGCAGTCACCTTCGCCTGGAGGACGCCGTCGCGTATCCCGGCCAGCTCGTCCCTGCTGCCCCGCGGCTTGAGTCGGACCTCTATCCGGGCGGTCTTCACCCTTACAATCTAGAAAGCCCGTACGGGCGGTGGCGGTCAGAGCCCGGCGGCGTCGGCCAGCAGGTCTACCTGGGCGGGGTCGCTGGAGCTGGGAAAGAGGATCAGCTCGTCGCAGCCGGCGTCCTCGTAGGCGGAGAGGTACTGCCTGACGGTCTCGGCGTCCTTGGCGGCGGAGGCGGCGATCATGTTCGCGATCTCCTCGCCGAGCCAGGCGTAGTAGTCGGTGAGGTAGGAGCGGGCGTCCTCCTCGGCGCTGTCCCCGAGGGCGAAGTAGGCGAGCGCCATGACGTGCGGCTCGCCGTCGCCGCCGGCGTCGTCCCAGGCTGCACGCACCTGGGCGGCCATCCGGGCGAATTCCTCCGGTCCCGAGCCGGCGGCTATCCAGCCCGCGCCGTAACGGGCGGCGCGGGCGAAGGAGGCCTCGACGCTGCCGCCGAGGATCAGCCGCGGAGCGCCCTCGCGCACCGGGCCGACCTCGTCGCCGGCCCATATCTCCCCGATCCGCGCCAGCATCTCGTCGAAGCGCTTGCCGCGCCCCTTCGTCTCGAGGCCGCTGATCTCGTAGTCGTCGTCGCGCCCCCCCAGGCCGAGGCCGAGGGTGAGGCGGCCGCCCGAGAGCGCGTTGACGCTGAGCGCCTGCTTGGCGAGCTCGACCGCATTGGTGCGCAGCGGCGCCAGCACCACGGTCGTCGCCAGGCCGATCCGCTCGGTCACCGCCGCGGCGGCTGCCAGCGCGGTCAGCGGCTCGTAGTTGTCGTAGGCGATGCGGTCGATCGTGCCGAGGCTGGAGAAGCCACGCGCCTCGGCGCGGCGGGCGAACCCGGTCAGATCCGCCGCGGCAGTGCCGGGAACGGCGTTCGGCAGTCCGATTCCTACGTCCATCTCGGGGCCTCCTCGCTCGAAGTCGTCCCCCGCAACCTACCCAGCGGCGGACGCGGGCAAAACGGGGGCTCAGCCGTAACGCTCGCCGATCACGGCGCGCAGCTTCGTGCGGTCGTGACGGGCGTGGACGCGGCGCACCGTGCCCGAGCGCGAGCGCATCACCAGCGACTCGGTGGTCGCGCCGGCGCCGCGGTAGCGCACGCCCTGCAGCACATCGCCGTCGGTGACGCCGCTGGCGGAGAAGAAGACGTCCTCGCCGGAGCAGAGGTCGTCGGCGGTGAGGATCCGGTCGAGGTCGTAGCCGGCGTCGACCGCGGCGTCGCGCTCCTCGTCGTTGCGCGGCCACAGACGGCCGAGCAGCTGGCCGCCCATCGACTTCAGCGCGGCGGCCGAGAGCACGCCCTCCGGCGTGCCGCCGATTCCCCACAGCAGGTCGACCGGCGAGCGGTCGCTGACCGCCAGCAGGGCGGCGGAGACGTCGCCGTCGGTGATCAGGCGGATGCGGCCGCCCGCCTCGCGCACCTCCCCCATCGCCTCCTCGTGGCGGGGCCGGTCGAGCATCACCACGGTGACGTCGCCGACGCCGACGCCCTTGCGCTCGGCGATCAGCTTCAGGGTCTCCGGCAGCGGCCGGTCGAGGTCGAGCAGGTCGGCGATCTCCTCGCCGCCCGCCATCTTCTCCATGTAGACGCAGGGGCCGGGGTCGAACATCGTGCCGCGCTCGGCCAGCGCGATCACCGCGAGGGCGCTGGGCATGCCGAGCGCGCAGAGCCTCGTCCCCTCCAGCGGGTCGACCGCGATGTCGACCACGGGCGGGCTGCCGTCGCCGATCTGCTCGCCGTTGTAGAGCATCGGCGCCTCGTCCTTCTCCCCCTCGCCGATCACCACGACGCCGTCCATCGCGACCGAGTCGAGCACGTGGCGCATCCCGTCGACGGCCGCCTGGTCGGCGGCGATCTTGTCGCCCCGCCCGACCCAGCGCGCCGCGGCCAGCGCCGCCGCCTCGGTCACCCGCACGAGCTCCAGCGCGAGGTTGCGGTCGGGCTTTTGCGGCGAGGTCTCCCCCATGCGCGCCGCAGGCTATATGGTCGCGACGTGGACCGCAGATGGGGACTGACCTTGCCGCTGCCGGGGGCGCCGCTGCAGGCGCACGAGGAGCTGGTCAAGCGGGCGGAGGCCGCCGGGTACACGGACCTCTGGAGCGGCGAGACGAATGGGCCGGACGGGTTCACGCCGCTCGCGCTGAGCGCCGCCTGGACCGAGCGGGCGCGGCTGGGGACGGGGATCGTCGGCGTCTTCCAGCGCGGCCCGGCGCTGCTGGCGCAGGAGGCGGCGGCGCTGGCCGACGCCTCGGGCGGGCGCTTCGTGCTCGGCATCGGCTCCTCCTCGGACCGCATCGTCGAAGGCTGGAACGGGATCCCCTTCGAGCGGCCGCTGAGCCGGGTGCGCGGGACGCTCGAGTTCCTGCGCACGGCGCTGGCCGGCGAGCGCACCGAGAGCGGCTTCAAGCTGGAGACCGCGCCGGCGGAGCGGGTGCCGATCGTGCTCGCGGCTCTGCGCGGCAGGATGCTCGAGCTGGCGGTGGAGCAGGCCGAGGGCGCCTTCACCAACTTCCTGCCGCTCGGCGGCCTGCCCAAGGTGACCGCGCAGCTCGACCGCGCGCCCGAGGGCTTCGAGCTGCTCTGCCGCTTCTTCTGCCTGCCCGGCGAGCGCGAGGCGGTCGAGCCGCTGGCCCGCTTCATGTTCTCCTCCTACATCACCGTCCCCGTCTACGCCGCCTTCTACCGCTGGCTCGGCTACGGCGAGCGGATCGAGCCGATGATCGCGGCCTGGGAGTCGGGCGACCGCCAGGCGGCGGCCGCGGCGGCGCCCTGGGAGCTGATCGAGGACATGTTCGTCTTCGGCACGCCGGACGAGATGAGGCAACGAATCGAGTCCTTCGTCGAGGGCGGGATAACCCTTCCCATCCTCACCCCGATCGTCACGCCGGACAAACTTTCAGCGACGATCGAAGCGCTAGCGCCCTAGACCGCGAAAACCAAGCAGGTCGGGGGACGCAGGGAGTGAGGGGAGGGGAGCGCACAGTTAGTGCGTGACCCGACCCGAACGACTGAGGACCCCGAGAAGCGCCGGTTTGCAGCGGTCTAGTACTCGACCTCGGCGCCGAGGCCGAACGAGCGGTCGGCGGCCAGTTCGACGACTTTGTCGACGATCGGCTCGTGCCAGCCCTCCTCCGCCGCCCGCGTGGCGACGGTCTCCACCGCCATGCCGACGCGGTTCGCCGTGGTCGAGGCCAGGCTGCGCATCACTTCGAAGTCGAACTCGCACGCTTCGCAGACTTCGGCCAGCTCCAGCAGGTAGGAGGTTTCCCGGTACTCCTCGGAGATCGTCAGCCCGCGGTGGATCGGGTCGTCGTAGACGACGGTCGAGGTCAGGTCGGTCAGCGGCGCCAGCCGCCACTTCGGGTTCGGCCCGCCGAGCTCGGTCTTGTCGCGGTCGAGCAGGGCGTAGTTGTCGCCGTGGGCGTCGCCGTTGCCGAGGATGTAGTTGCAGAAGGCGGCGGTGAGCAGGTTGATGATTTCGTCCGAGCGGCTGACCGCCTTGAGCAGGCCGCGCGCTTCGGCCCACCCCGGCGGTTCGAGCTCCTTGTCGTCGTCGCCGGGCGCGGTCGTGCCCGGCAGCAGGCCGAGGGCCTGCAGGAAGGACTCGCAGTGCAGCCGCCTGGTGTCGAGCGGGCTTGGACCGGCGATCCTGTCGTAGCGCGGCGAGACCAGGCAACGGCGCCCGCCGATCTCCTCGACGGTCGCTTTCGCCACCGGCAGCCCGACCTGCCGGCAGACGGTCATGCAGAACATCTCGTTGGCGACGTACCCCAGGTATTCGCCGGTTTCGGGCTTGACCACGTGAGTGCTCGGCAGGCCGGCGCACGGCCAGGCCCAGCGGCCGCTCGCCTCGTCGCGGACGAGCGCCAGCTTCGGGCGCCGGCCGGGGAGCACGAAGCGCGGGCGCTTGCCGGGCTCGCCGTCGAGCCCGGGAGTCGGATGCCGGACCGCGGCCGCCAGCTCGTCCTCGTCGATCCAGGCGATCGAGTCGGGCCCGGGAGCCTTCGGAGCGTCGCCCGCCGCGCGGAAGCTGACCGCGCCCGGGCAGTCCTCGCCGAGCGCCGCCAGCAGCAGGTAGCCGTCGACCGCGTCGACGTCGAGCTCGCGACCGAGCCGTGCGCGGCGTGGGCCCTCCGGCAGCAGGCCTTCGACGTAGGCGCGGGTCGCCTCGGCGCTGTAGGGCTCGCTCCGCGCCGGCAGCGCGCTGCTGAGCAGGGTGCGGCCCGCGCCCACTCGCTCGACGACCTGCGGGTCGTAGGCGAGGCGGTAGTCGTTATCGCCCGCCGGGAACAGCATCCCCACGCGCTGCCCGTACAGGTAGACGTCAAGGCTCACTCCGGGTCCTCCTCGATCCTCCTCCGGGTATCCAAGGTCCAGGACTTTAGACCGAAGCCAAGCTCAACGCGTAGTCCTCCGATGAGTCGGTGAACCAGCCGTCCGGTCGCAGTCCGGCATCACGATAGACGGATTCGAGCCGCTCGCGGGTGAACTTGGTGGAGATCTCGGTGCGCATCTCCTCTCCCGCGGCGAAGCGCACGGTCAGGTCGAGGCCGTCGAGCCGCACGGTCTGCCCGGCGAGCGAGCGCAGGCGGATGTCCATGCGCTCGGCCTCGGGGTCGTAGCGGGCGACGTGCTCGAAGGCGTCCGGGTCGAAATCGCCGCCGTACTCGCGGTTGAGCACGTGCAGCACGTTCTTGTTGAATTCCGCGGTGACGCCCTCGCTGTCGTCGTAGGCGGCCTCGAGGCGCTCGACCGGCTTGACCAGGTCGGTGCCCAGCAGGATCCGGTCGCCGGGCTCGAGCAGGGCGGCGACGCGGGCGAGGAAGTCGCGGCGGGCGTCCGGGTAGAGGTTGCCGACCGTGCCGCCGAGGAAGGCGACGAGGCGGCCGCCGCCACCGTCCGGGATCCGCTCCAGGTCGTGCTCGAAGTCGCAGACGAGGCCGCGGATCGTCAAGCCCGGGTACTCCTCGACCAGCGAGTCCGCCGTTTCGCGGGTGATCTCCTCGGAGATGTCGACCGGCACGTAGGTGGCGAGGCAGCCGGCGTCGCGCATCGCGCTCAGCAGGTGGCGCGTCTTCGCCGCAGAGCCCGAGCCGAGCTCGACCAGCGTGCCGGGCTCGCCGGCGGCGGCGACGATCTCGGGCGAGCGGTGTTCGAGGATCTCGCGCTCGGCGCGGGTCGGGTAGTACTCCTCGAGCTCGGTGATCCGCTCGAAGAGCTGCGAGCCGCGCTCGTCGTAGAAGTACTTCGGCGAGAGCTCCTTCGGCTTCGCGGTGAGGCCGAGGCGGATGTCGCGCGCCATCGCCACGCCGCCGTCGGCGCGCAGGCGGACCTCGATCTCGATCGGCTCGGCGGCCGCGCCCGGGTTCACGCGGCGTCCCTCGCGCAGCGGAAGCCGGAGAAGATCTGGCGGCGCTGGGGCAGGTCCCAGTTGCGGAAGCTCGGCCGCATCAAGTTGCGGTGCGTCGCCCACGAGCCCCCGCGCAGGACCTTGTAGGCGTCGCCGAAGAAGACCTCGGAGTACTCGCGGTAGGGGAAGGCCTCGAAGCCGGGGTAGGCGACGAAATCGGAGGAGGTCCACTCCCAGGCCTGGCCCACGCCCTCGAGCTGCGGCCGGGCGGCCTCCCACTCCTGCTCGGTCGGCAGCCGCTTGCCGGCCCAGCGGGCGTAGGCGTCGGCCTCGTGCCAGGAGACGTGGATCACCGGCTGGGCAGGATCGACGGGGCCGCGCCGCCCCATCGCCGTGTCGACCCACCCCTCCCCCTCGCGCTCCCAGTAGAGCGGCGGTTCAGCTCCCGTCTCCGCAACGAACCGCGCGTATTCGCCGTTCGCGACCGGCAAGCTGTCGATCTCGAACGCAGCGAGCTCAACCATGTGCCGCGGCCGCTCGTTGTCGTAGGCGAAGCCGCCGTCGGGCGCGCCGATCTCATAGGCAGCGCCGGGCATCTCTCGAACGGGCGGATACTCAAAGCGTCGGGCCAACTGGCCCGGCGCTTGTCCGGGCGAGAGATGCCCGGCGCTGCCGGGAACTCGTCCGGGCGAGAGATGGCCCACGCTCCTGTACGCATCGGGCAACTCGTAGCCGTCTACGAGCTGCAGCAGCTGCAGCATCGTCTCGTTGTGCTGCTGCTCGTGCGCGATCAGCAGCTCGTAGACGAAGCCGTCGCGCAGCAGCGGGTCCTCGGCGTCGGGCGAGATGTCGACCTCGTCGAGCACCTCGAGCGCCCGCTCGCGCACGTCGGACAGGTAGGAGCGCAGCTCGGCGTCGCGCAGGATTGGCAGCTCGTTGCGGTCTCCGCGCGGGTTCTCGATCGCGTCGTAGAGGCGGCCGAGCTCGCCATGCAGGGGCTCGCGCTCGCCGATCGTCTGCACCAGCCAGAGCTCCTCGAAGTTGGCGATGTGGCCGAGGTCCCAGGCCAGCGGGCTGAGCAGCGGCGAGTAGACCCGGTTGAGCTGCTGCTCGTCGAGCGGCTCGATCAGCGCATAGGTGCGTCTGCGCGCCTCCGCGAGCCGGTCCGCGATCGCTGCCTGGGACTGTCCCGTCACCTCGGTGGCGATTGGGAAACAGTAACGCGATGGCGCGGCAGAGGATGTGACGAACCGATAGAAACCGCGGCCATGCAGATCGAGGGCAAGCGGGCGCTGGTAGCCGGCGGGGCGTCTGGGCTCGGAGAGGCGACGGCGCGGGCGCTGCACGCGGCCGGGGCGCGGGTGACGATCGCCGACCTCAACGCCGAGAAGGGCGAAGCGCTGGCCGGCGAGCTGGGCGAGGGCGCGAGCTTCGTCGCCGCCGAGGTGACCGACGAGGCGGCGGTCTCGGCGGCGGTCGAGCGGGCCGCGGGAGCGGGCGAGGACGGGCTGCGGATCTCCGTCTGCTGCGCGGGCATCGGCTGGGCGGAGCGCGTCGCCCACAAGGGCGGGCCGCACAACCTCGAGTTCTTCTCCAACGTGGTCAAGGTCAACCTGATCGGGACCTTCAACGTGCTGCGGCTGGCCGCGGCGTCGATGAGCGGCAACGAGCCCGGCGCGGAGGGCGAGCGCGGCGTCTGCGTCAACACCGCCTCGATCGCCGCCTTCGACGGGCAGATCGGCCAGATCGCCTACGCCGCCTCGAAGGGCGGGATCGTCGGCATGACCCTGCCCGCGGCGCGCGACATGGCCTCGCGCGGCGTGCGCGTGGTGACGATCGCGCCGGGCCTCTTCGACACGCCGCTGCTCGCGGCGCTGCCGGAGGAGGCGCGCGCGGCGCTCGGCGCGGACATCCCGTTTCCCTCCCGCCTCGGCCGCCCGGCCGAATACGCGCAGCTGGTCGAGCAGATCGTCGCCAACCCGATGCTCAACGGCGAGACGATCCGCCTCGACGGCGCCCTCCGCATGCCGCCGAAGTGATGTTGCTGCATTTTCCCCCCAGGGGCGGGGACAATGCAGCAATCGACGCGGCTCAGTTCGTACCCGGCGCCTCGGGGTCGCGCCAGAGCCGCTTGCGCCAGGGGGGCGCGACGACGAAGCGGTAGGCGTCGCCTTCCGCGGCGGCGATCGGCTCCAGCGGCACGAGGTGCACGCGGCTGCCGGGGACGATCCGGTCGACGTCGCCGATGAACCCCCTGGCGTTGCCCGCGTGGCTGCCGCCGGAGACGAAGAGGGCGCGCGTCTCCGGGCCCCAGCCGCCGTGCGGGCGGATGCCGACCGCTTCGGCGGCTTCGCGCGCGGCGTCGGAGCCGACGTCCGACCCGGCGTTGGCGACGCTCTGGGCGTAGTTGTAGCCATGGTGCGAGGAGGCGCGCTCGTCGACCTGGCCATCCCGCCCGATGCGCACGTCGACCGATTCCCAGTCGTCGTGGTGGTAGCCCTCCTCCTCGGCGATCGGCACCCCGCGCAGCGTGGCGGAGTCGGCGTAGTAGAGCCAGTACTGGATATAGAGACAGCCCGCCCGCGATCCCGAGCAATCGGCCGCGCGCCGCGGCGGAGCGACGTCGCTCGCCGGCGACTGCGCCCCGTCGCCGCTATCCCGGCAGTCGACCACGTGGACGAAGGCGGTGACGTGCCGGCCCTCGTCGGTCAGGTGGACGAGGCCGCGCGGCGTCCCGTCGCCGCACGAAGTCGCCCGGCAGCGCCGGAAGTCGACCGGCAGCGCCTTCGAGCCGCGCTCGAGCATGATCGTCGGCATGTGCCGCCGCACCAGCCGCCCGACTTCATCCCCGTATGTCGCGATCAGGGTCGGCTCGTCCCCGCACCCGTCGGCCATCGAGACCGCACAGAGCACCCGCGAAGCCACCGCCCGCGCGACCTCGGCCCCGGGCACTTGCACCCCGACCGCGATCAGCGCAGTGAACACAAGTGCTACGACGGTCGCAAGCCCAACCGACTCCACCGACGCCTGGCCGTTCTCGTGCATGCACATTCAAGGGCTCAGCTCTGCAATCTCTCCCCCCTGGGCCTGTCTCGGGGAGTCGGCGTGCGTGGCTGGCGAGCGCCGGACCAAGCGATGCAAGGACGCAGTCGGCGCCGCGTGGCAGCGCCACGCAAGCCGGCGAGGACGCCGCAGTGCGCCGGTCCGCCGCCGCCAGGCGCGCGCGACGACGAGCCGAGCCAGGCCCTAAAGGTTGTCGATCTCGGCGGCTATTTCGCCGGCCGCCGCTTTGGCGTCGGCGAAGAGCATCGAGGTGTTCGGTTCGTAGAAGAGGTCGTTGTCGATGCCGGCGAAGCCGGGGCTGAGCGAGCGCTTGATCACGATCACCTGCTGGGCCTCGCTGACTTCGATGATCGGCATGCCGGCGATCGGGCTGTCGGGGTCGTTCTTCGCCGCCGGGTTGGTGACGTCGTTGGCGCCGACGACCACGGCGACGTCGGTGCGCGGCATCTCCGGGTTGATCTCGTCCATCTCGCGCAGCTGCTCGTAGGGCACGTCGGCCTCGGCGAGCAGCACGTTCATGTGGCCGGGCATGCGTCCGGCGACGGGATGGATCGCGTAATTGACCGTGACGCCGCGCTTCTCCAGCGCGTCGGCCATCTCCTTGATCGCGTGCTGGGCCTGGGCGACGGCGAGGCCGTAGCCGGGGACGATCACGACCGAGTCGGCGTAGGCGAGCTTGATCGCCGCGTCCTGGGCGCCGATCGACGTGTGCGGGCGTTCCTCGCCGTCCCCCCCGGCGCCCGCTGCGGGGGCGCCGCCGAAGCCGGCGAAGAGGATGTGGCCGACCGAGCGGTTCATCGCCGTCGCCATCTCCATCGTCAGGATCGTTCCCGAGGAGCCGACCAGGGTGCCGGCGACGATCAACGCGACGTTGTGCAGGGCGAAGCCCGCCGCCGCCGCGGAGAGGCCGGTGAAGGCGTTGAGCAGCGAGATCACGACCGGCATGTCGGCGCCGCCGATCGGCAGCACGACGAGGTTGCCGAGCACCGCCGCGGCGATCAGGATGCCGATGAACAGGCCTTCGGAGGGGCTGTCGTTGTTGATCGCGATGACGACCGCGGCGGCGATCGCGCCGATCAGCAGCAGCGCGTTGACAACCTGCTGGCCGGGCACGGCGAGCGGCCGCGTCGGGATCAGGTCCTGCAGCTTGGCGAAGGCGATGTTCGAGCCCCAGAAGGAGACCGAGCCGACGATCGCCGCGAACAGGGTCGGGATCAGCTCTTCCAGCGGGATCGCCTCGCCGAGCGAGATCCCGTGGCGGATCTCCGACCAGGCGATCAGCGCCACGGCGCCGCCGCCGACGCCGTTGTAGAGAGCGACCATCTGCGGCATCGAGGTCATCTGCACGCGGATCGAGGCGACGACGCCGATCGCCGAGCCGACGCCGATGCCGATCGCGATCAGGCCCCAGTTGCCGATCCCGTCGAGCAGCAGCGTGGTGACGACGGCGATCGCCATGCCGCCGGCGGCGATCAGGTTGCCGCGTTTGGCGCTGGTCGGGTGGGTGCCCTGTTTGATCCCGATGATGAACAGCGAGAAGGCGACGATGTAGAGCGCCGTGGCGGCGTCGCCGCCCGGCTTCAGAACGGCCTCGATCATTTGCCCGCCCCGCCCTTTTCGTCGCCGTCGCCCTTCGGCTTCGGCTTTCTCGAGAACATGCCGAGCATCCGGTCGGTGACCATGAAGCCGCCGACGATGTTGATCGCGCCGAAGGCGATCGCGATCGTGCCGATGACGTACTCCAGCGGGTCGTTGGCGTAGCCGACGACGATCAGCCCGCCGAGCATGACGATGCCGTGGATCGCGTTGGTCTGCGACATCAGCGGCGTGTGCAGGGTGGTCGGCACCTTCGAGATCACCTCGAAGCCGACGAAGACGGCGAGCACGAAGATCGTGATCTCGGTGAACAGGCTCATCGCTACTTGGCCGCCCGCTCGTTGCGGATCTCGCCGCCGTGGGTGATGCAGGCGGCGTCGAGGATGTCGTCCTCGAAGTCGACCTTCAGCCCGCCCTCCTCGGTGACCAGCAGGCCGAGCAGGTTCTCGAGGTTCTTGGCGTAGAGCTGCGAGGCCGGGACCGGCATCTCGCTGGCCAGGTTGCGCGGCCCGATCACCTTGACGCCGCCCTCGGTGACCGTCCGCCCCGCCTCGGTCAGCTCGCAGTTGCCGCCGCTCTCGGCGGCGAGGTCGACGATCACCGAGCCCGGCTCCATGTTGCGCACCGCGGCGGCGGTGATCAAGAGCGGCGCCGGGCGGCCGGGGATCGCCGCCGTGGTCACGATCACGTCCTGCTTGGCGGCGTTCTCGCCGATCGCCTCGACGACCTTTTCGTTCTCCTCGTCGGTCAGCGGCCGGGCGTAGCCGCCCTCGCCTTCGGCGTCGGGGATGAAGTCGAGTTCCAGCGGCCGGCCGCCGAGCGAGGCGATCTGCTCCCAGGCGGCGCGGCGGATGTCGAAGCCGGTGACGATCGCGCCCAGGCGCTTCGCCGTGGCGACCGCCTGCAGGCCGGCGACGCCGGCGCCGAGCACGAGCACCTTGGCCGGCGGCACGGTCCCGGCCGCGGTGGTCATCATGCCGAAGAAGCGGCCCGACTCGCGAGCGGCGATCAGCATCGCCGCGTAGCCGCCGGCGGCGGCCTGCGAGGAGAGCGCGTCCATCGCCTGCGCCCGCGTCGTCCGCGGGATCGCCTCCATCGCGAAGGAGGTGACGCCGGCCGCGGCGAGCGCCTTGTTGGTCTCCGCCGCGGTCCAGGGCGAGAGGTGGCCGATCAAGAGCTGCTCGGAGCTGAGCTTGGCGATCTGCTCGGCGGTCGGGGCGGCGACGCGGAGGACGACGTCGGCGCCCCAGGCGACGTCGGGGTCGACCAGCTCGGCCCCGG
>Ga0210120_1000218_pt1 | contig 13568 bp, 12 predicted proteins | sample Goodyear_PhragA__FD_184868 | JGI IMG/M metagenome (GOLD analysis project Ga0210120, IMG submission 184868) | Wetland microbial communities from San Francisco Bay, California, USA, that impact long-term carbon sequestration - Goodyear_PhragA_D2... | ecosystem: Environmental > Aquatic > Marine >... | reverse complement strand
CGAGTTTCTCGACGGCGTGGCCGAGATCGTGGTCTCGCCGCGGACGCTGCCCCATCCCGAGCGGCCGGGCATCTTTACGCTCGGCGAATGCATCCCGATCCCGGTCGCGGCCGACGCGGGGCCGGACGGCGTCCAGAGCCGGATCGTGCTCTACCACGGCTCCTTTGCCGCGCTCGCCACGGTGACGCCGGGATTCGACTGGCAGGACGAGGCGTTCGAGACGCTGACCCACGAGCTGCGGCACCACCTGGAGTGGCGGGCCCGGGCGCCCGATCTCGAGGACTTCGACTGGGCGGTCGAACAGAACTATGCCCGGCAGGATGGCGAGACGTTCGATCCCGCATTCTACCTGTCGGGCGCGCCCGTGGGCGACGATGCCTGGCGCGTGGAGGACGACGTCTTTCTCGACCGGATCGTGAGCACGCTGCCCGACGCCGTGTCGGTGCGCTGGGGTGGGCGCGAGTATCTGGTGCCCATGCCCCCCGAGGCGTCGCTCCCGGCGTTCCTGATCCTCGAGGGCGTCGCCGATCCACCCGCGGGCGAGCTGGTGCTGGTCGTGCGCCGCAAGCCCGGCATGCTCGCCCTCCTTCGGCCAATGAAGCGATACCACGCCGCGGTGCGGGTCGCGGAGCCCACGGGTTATCTTCCCGGCACCGATGGCGGCGATTGAGCCCCTCTCTCACGAACGGGACGAATCATGGTGCATGAGGTTGTCACCGCGCTCGCCGGCAGCGAGGTGCTCCGGCGGGCCCAGCAATTCTTCGCGGAGCGGGTGCCGATGCAGGCCGCCTTCCCCGAGAAAGAGGGGCCCGCGTACCTGACGCTCCGGGGGCAGGGTGGCGAGGAGATCGCGTTGGCGGTGATGGCGGCGCCCGGCGGCACGCGGGTGCGCGCCTCCACGCTGCTGTTCGATCAGACGGTGGATCGGTTCTTCTCCACGCTGCCCGCTGCGTCGGAACCGGCCGCATGACGCCGATCCTGCCGATCCGCGTGATGGTGCAGGACGCGTGGGACGAGATCCACCTCGAGCTCTCCTCCGCCACGCCGCTGGCCGAGGTCAAGCGCCGGGCCCTCGTGGCCACGCGCGTCACCGGCGATCCGGCCGGGTATCTCCTCAAGTTCCGTGGCGCGGAGCTGCAGGATGAGACCCGGTCGCTGGCCGACGCGGGCATGGTTCCCAACGGGGCGATGATCGTGCTGTCGCGGCGGCGGAGGCCGGTGAGGTAGGTGGTCCGACCGAAGACTTTCACTGAGCGGACCCCCGGTGCCCGTTCCGATCTTCACCCATCCCGACTGCCTCCGCCACGACCCCGGCGCCGACCATCCCGAGACGCCCGCCCGCCTCCGTATGCTGCTCCATCGCGCCCGCGCGGAGCCTGGCGTCGAAGTTCGCGAGGCCCGCGCCAGCTCGATCGACCCCATGCTCGCGGTGCATCCCCGCGCCTACCTCGACAGCCTCGCCGCCATCAGCGCCCGAGGCGGCGGCGCGCTGTTCCTGGACACGGTGGCGAACGATGCCAGCTGGGCCGCCGCGCTCGGGGCGACCGGCGCGGTGCTCGCCGCCGTCGATCACGCGCACGGCGGCGCGGGCCACGCCTTCGCCGCGGTGCGCCCCCCTGGTCACCATGCCCTCGCGTCCCGGGCCATGGGCTTCTGCCTGGTCGCCAACGTCCTCATCGCCGCGCGGCATGCGCAGGGGCTCGGCCGCGGCCGGGTGCTCATCGTCGATTGGGACGTTCACCACGGCAACGGCACCCAGGCGCTGATGGAGCACGACGAGACCATCCGCTATGTGTCGCTGCACCAGCATCCGTGGTACCCCGGCACCGGGATGGCCGATGAGCGGGGGGTCGGCAACGTGTTCAACGTCCCCCGGGGACCCGGCGCTCCGGCCGGGCGCTATGTCGACGACTTCTGGGCCGCAGTCGTGGCGGCCACATCAGGCTGGACGCCCGAGATGGTACTCGTCTCCGCCGGCTTCGACGCCATGCGGGGCGATCCGCTCGGCGGCTTCACGCTCGAGCCCGAGCACTACGCGGACCTCACCCGGCGGCTGAGGGAGCGGCTGCCCGCCGCGCCGATCGCGGGTCTGCTGGAGGGAGGATACGTTCCCGGCCGGCTCGCCGACGGGGTGCTGGCGCACGCGCTCGCCCTCGCCTAGTCTACATCCCGCGCGTTCCCCTTCCGCCCCGCACCGGCGAGGATTCCGTGGCCCATCCGCTCCACATGGAAGCCGAGTATCTCGAGCTGCGCACGAAGCACCCGTTCATCATCGCGCGGGGCGGGCAGAGCGACTACCGGACGATCTGGGTCCGCCTGAAGGACGCGGACGGCTACGAGGGCTGGGGCGAGGCCGCTCCCTCACGGTTCTATGGGGAGACCGCCGAGACGGTGCTGGCGGCGCTGAACGTTTACGTAGGGGGGATGCCCAAGGATCCGTTTGATCTGGAGGAGACCGAGCGCCGCTGGGCCTCGATGCTCCACGTCAACGCGTCGGCGCGGGCCGCGCTCTCCTCCGCGCTGCACGATCTCGTCGGCAAGCGGCTCGGCGTGCCGGTCTACCGGCTCTGGGGCCTGGATCCGTCGAAGGCACCTCGATCCACATTTACCATCGGGCTGGATACCCCCGAGCGGGTCCGCCTCAAGGTGGGTGAGGCGGCGGAATACCCCATCCTCAAGATCAAGCTGGGGACCGATCGTGACGTCGAGATCCTGCGCGCCATTCGGGGCGTCACCGACAAGGAGCTCCGGGTCGACGCCAACTGTGGCTGGACCGTGAAGCAGGCGATCGCCATGCTCCCCGTGCTGCAGGAGTTCGGCGTCACGGTCCTGGAGCAGCCGCTGCCGCCGGACCAGATCGCCGGGCTCGCCGAGATCTCGCGCCGCGCCCCGATTCCGGTCATCGCCGACGAGAGTTGCCGCACGGTGGAGGACATCCCGCCGCTGGTCGGCGCGGTGGACGGCATCAACATCAAGCTGGCCAAGTGCGGCAGCCTGCGCGAGGCGCTCCGGATGATCGCGGTGGCGCGGGCGCACGGCATGATGGTGATGGTCGGCTGCATGATCGAGAGCTCGCTCGGCATCACTGCGGCGGCGCACTTCACGCCGCTGGTGGACATCGTCGACCTCGACGGCGCCGCCCTTCTCGCCAACGATCCGTTCCTCGGTGCGGGCATCGCCGGCGGCCAGGTCACCCTGCCCGACGGCCCCGGGCTCGGCGTCCGAGCGAGATGAGTGAGCGCTTCGCCCAGGTCGCCCTCCCGCTCCCGCTCGCTTCCTCGTACACCTACCGCATTCCCGAGACGCTGGGCGACCGGGTGGTCCCCGGCGCCCGGGTGGTCGTGCCGGTGCGGCGGCGCGAGCTGATCGGCATCGTCGTCGAGGCCGACTCCGCTCCGCCCGAAGCCGCCGCCCGCGACGTGCTGGCCGCCCCCGACGACGAGACCGCGATCCCGGCGGGCCTGCTCGAGACCGCGCATTGGGTGGCGGGCTACTACGGTGCGCCGCTCGGGCTCACGCTCAAGGCCATGCTGCCCGGCGGGATGTGGGGCGAATCGACGGTGGTGGCGACCCTGGTGGGTGGTGCCGCGGTCCCCGGCGGGGTCGCCGGGGAGGTGACGGACTGGCTGGAGCGACGGGGTGGCGAGGCGCCGGTGTCCATGGCGGCTCGCGCGCTCAAACGGCCGCTCTGGGACGTGCTCGACCGGCTGGCGCGAGTGGGCGCGGTGGTGCTCCGGGTCGAGCCGCCCGACACGGAGGCCGCGACGCTCACGGAGCGTGTGGTCAGCCTCGCGGCCGATCCGCCTACGCTGCTCGAGCGCGACGGTCTCTTCCGCCGCGCGCCCAAGCAGCGGCGGCTCTACGAGGCGCTCGAGCAGTTGGGCGGGAGCGCGCTCGTCCGGCACGTCGTCGGGCAGCTCGGGTTCACGCCCACGGTGCTCCGTGGGCTCGAGGAGCGGGGGCTGGTCCGCATCGGCGAGGCCGAGCGGGTGCGTGACCCGTTCGCCGACTTCCCCGCGGTCCCGCCGCCGGCGACGCTCACTCCGGACCAGCAGGCCGCGCTCGCGGCGGTGCAGTCGGTGGACCCGGGCGACGGCGCGGTGCTCTTCGGCGTCACCGGGAGCGGGAAGACGCTGGTCTACCTTGAGGCGGTGCGCCGGGTGCTGGCGGCGGGGCGGGGGGCGATCGTGCTGGTGCCGGAGATCGGCCTCACGCCGCAGACGGTGAGCCGGTTCCGCGGCGCCTTCGGCGACCAGGTCGCGGTGCTCCACAGCTCGCTGTCGGACGGCGAGCGCGCCGATGCCTGGCGGCTGCTGCGGCGGGGCGAGCGGCGGGTCGCGGTGGGCGCGAGATCCGCCGTCTTCGCGCCCGTCCGGGACCTCGGCATGATCGTGCTCGACGAAGAGCACGAGGCCAGCTACAAGAACGGGGAGACGCCGCGCTATCACGCCCGGGAGGTCGCAGCCGTTCGGGCGCGGATCGAGGGCGCGAGCCTCATTCTCGGGAGCGCGACGCCCTCGCTCGATACGATGGCGCAGGTCAATCGCCGTCTCCGGCTGCTTCGCCTGCCGGAGCGCATCGGCGCCCGGCCGCTGCCGCCGGTCGAGCTGGTGGATCTCCGCGTCGCACCCAAGGTGAGCGGCACCGGGGGCATCGGCTGGTCGGAGGCGCTCGACGCCGCCATTGTAGCCACGCTCGCGCGCCGGGAGCAGGCGTTGCTCCTGCTCAACCGGCGCGGTTTCGCGGCGTTCCTGCAGTGCCCCGACTGCGGCGAGGTATGGCAGTGCCCGCGCTGCAGCATCTCGCTGACCGTGCACTCCTCGCCGCCCGGGCTCCGCTGCCACTACTGCGGCCACGAGGAGCCCCTGGCATTGACGTGCCGCAAGTGCGCCAACCGGGTGCAGCAGATGCGCGGCTTCGGTACCCAGCAGCTCGAGCGGCTCCTGTCGGAGCGCTATCCGGAGGCCCGCCTGGCGCGGATGGATCTCGATACCACGAGCACCAAGTGGTCGCACCAGCGGATCCTCGCCTCAGTGGAGGCCGGGGAGGTGGACCTGCTGCTCGGCACGCAGATGATCGCGAAGGGACTCGACTTTCCCAACGTGACGCTGGTCGGGGTGGTGGACGCGGACACGGGGCTCTACCTCCCGGACTTCCGGTCCGCCGAGCGGACGTTTCAGCTGTTGGCGCAGGTGGCTGGACGCACGGGGCGGGGCCCCAAGGGCGGGCGCGTGCTGGTGCAGACACGGCATCCGGCGCACCACGCGCTCGTCTGGGCGGCGCAACACGACGCCGAGGGGTTCCTTCGCGAAGAGCGGACCCTGCGGGAGTCGCCGCCATATCCCCCGGCGACGGCGTTGGTCAACCTGTTGGTGACGGGAACATCCGAGCCGGCGGTGGGGCAGCGCGCCGCGGAGCTGGCCGACTGGTGCGCGGCGCTGGTGGCGAAGTACCATCTGCCCGTGACGCTCCTCGGGCCGGCACCCTGTCCGCTCGCGCGGATCAAGGACCGCTGGCGCTGGCACGTGCTGCTCAAGGGGCCCTCGGAGGCGCTCGGCCGCATCGTCCGCTACGCGGCAACGCGGCTGACGCGGGCGGGCGATGTGCGCGTGGTGATCGATCGGGATCCGGTGTCGTTGCTCTGACGCTCGGGCTCAACGCCTCGCCATCGCGCGATATCCGATCTCCGCCCCGAAGTAGATGATCCGCAGCGGCGCCGGCTCGAAGACCCGCCCGCCCACCCCGTTCAGCGTCACCGACCCGACGTATCGCCGATTCCACAGGTTGTTCACGCCGAGGAACGGCCCGAGCTGGAGGCTGCCGACCTCACCGTCCCAGCCGAGCCGCAGGTTGGTGACGCCGGCTCCCCAGGAATCCACGATGAGCGTGTTGGGGTCGTCCGCGGCGAGCGACGAGCTGAGGGTGTGATCGGCATCCAGGAAGAAGCCGACGGGCAGCTCGGTGCGGAGCCCGAGCCGCCAGTAGTGCTCGGGCACCCCGGGGAGGCGCTTGCCGTCGAAAGGGCCGCTTGCGAAGCGGTAGCGGGCGTAGGTGTACGCTCCATTCAGCGTGAGGCCGCGGGTCGGGGTCACACTCAGCCCGACCTCGGCGCCGTCGTTGTGGGTCTTTCCGGTGTTGCCGAAGAACGCGCGGCCCCCGATCTCCCCGACCTGGACGATCGCATCCGTGACCCGACCCAGAAAGAACGCCACCGAGTAGGTCACCAGCGGGGTTGGCTGGCCGCGGGCGCCGATCTCGTAGTTCACGGCGCGCTGCGGCCCCAGCTCCGGATTGAAGCCGCCCGAGCCGTCCGCCTGGTTGACCAGCTCGGTAGTCGTCGGCGTCTCGAAGGCGGTCGCCACGTTGACGTATGGCACGAAGCGGTCGCCGAACGCCCAGCTCGCCCCCACGTTCCCGCTCACGGACGACATCGTGCGCGAGCCGCTGTCGTTGAAGCCGTCGCCCAGGTACCGGTCGTCGAGATCGAAGCGCACCCAGTCGAACCGGGCGCCGCCGCTCAGCAGCAGCCGCTGGTTCACGGTCCATTGGAGCTGCGCGAACGGTCCGATCTCGGTCACCTTCTCGCGCTGGTCGAGGAAGACCGCGTCGGTCCGCGCGCCCGCGTCCGAGACGAAGTTCTGCCGGTCGTCTCTGAGCCGCTGCACGTCGGCGCCGGCGACGAGCCGCGGGGAGGTATCCCCGGGCCCGAGCCGGCGGGTGGCGCTGAGCCGGAGACCGCCCACGGCCCGGTCGATGGCGACGAACGTGCCGGCCGTCGGGCCAGGATTGATGTCCGGCGGCGCGGCGAGCGGGTTGGCCAGGTCGCGCAGGAGCCCGAACACGGAGACGTCGTATTCGTTCCCCGCGGCATCGAAGTGCTTGAGGCCGAGCGCGAGCTGGTACTGCTGGGCGTCCTTGTCGGCGCCGCGGCGGAGGTTGTTCCCGGCCGCCGAATCGGGGTTGGCGAGATACTCGGCCAGAGTCAGCGCGCCGGGGTTCTGAGCCTCGGGGTCGTCGGCCAGGCTCAGCCGCAGCGTGCCGAGCGTCGAGCCGCTGATGGCGTAGTCCACGCCGGCGTTGAGCTGGCGGGTCTCCGCCGCGCTGTGCTGCCGGAAACCGTCGGCCTTGAACTGCGAGACCGACAGCGTGCCGCTCACGGAGCCCGCGCGGCCCGAGGTCCAGCTCTGCCACTTGTAGAACGCATCGCCGTTGCGCTCGCCGCTGCCGGCCTGCACCCGGACGCGCTGGGCGAATGGCTCCGGCGCGGCGCCTTCGGTCTGGAGCGCGATCACCCCGCCCGACGCGTTGCCATACAGCGACGAGCTGGCCCCCTTCAGCACCTCGGCCCGGTCGATGTCGGCGAAGTCGATGTTGGTCAGCTGGCTCTGGCCGTCGGGCAGGGTCTGCGGGATGCCATCCAGCAGGATCTTGAGCCCGCGCACTCCGAAATTGGAGCGGCTGCCGAAGCCGCGGATCGAGATCCGCTGGTCGAGCGAGAAGTTGTAGCGATTGCTGACCACCACGCCCGGAATGTTGCTCAGCGCCTCGTCGATGCCGGTCGTCTGCTGCCCGCGCTGGATGGCGGTGCGGTCGAGTACGCCCACGGCGTACGGCACGCGCGCGAGTGGCTCGGGGGCGCGGGTGACGGTCACCTCGATCTCCGGGAGCCTCGCCGCCCGGCTCGAGTCCCGGACCACCGTATCCGGCCGGACCGGTTGCTGGGCGGCCGCGGTTGACGCGGCGAAGAGGGCGGCGAGAAACAGAGCGGGCGCACGGCGCATGGCGTCTCCTTGGATGAGCCGGGAAAGCTAAACGCGGCTTGTTTACCCCGCTTGCTCCCCCTAGCTTCCTCCGCCGTATGCCCGATCTTCCCTCGACAACGCCCGATTTTGCGGCGCCTCCCTTCAAGGGCGCGCCGGAGGTACGGTTCGAGCCGTTGCCCGCGGACGGAGTGCTGCCCGAAGGTTTCTTCTCGACCTCCAACCTGCCGACCTATCTGCAGGTGGACGGTCGGTGGCTGGCCCCTACGCGCCCCAGGATGGACTGCGTCGTCGTGCGGCGGCCGGGCGGCCTCGAGACCATCGAGCCGCGCCGGCTCCGCCGGGGGGACCTCATCGCCATGGGCGAGGCGGAGGACGGCACCGAGGGCATCGTGGTCCACGGCGAGGGGTTCCTCGGCGGCGGCCACGGCGCCAACGAGTTCCGCTTCATGTCCACCGAGGTGAGCCGCGAGCGCCCGGTGAACTACGAGGAGCTCGCCGCGCGGGTCGGCGAGGAGAAGCGCCGGGGCGGCTATCTCGTCTGGGTGGTCGGCCCCGCGCTGGTGCACTCGCGGGCGCGCGCCGACTTCGAGTGGTTCATCCACCGGGGGTACGTGCAGGCGGTGCTGGCCGGCAACGCCGTCGCCGTCCACGACATCGAGGCGGCGATCTTCGGCACCACGCTCGGCATGAGCAATACCGGGAGGCCCACCGAGGGCGGCCACGGGCTCCACATGCGGGCCATCAACCGGGTGCGCGCGGCGGGCTCGATCGAGCGGGCCGTCGAATCCGGACTCGTCGGAAGCGGCATCATGCATTCGCTCGTCACCCACCGCATCCCGTTCGTGCTCGCGGGGTCGATTCGGGATGATGGGCCTCTGCCCGGGGTCTACAGCAACACGCTCGAGGCGCAGGATGCAATGCGGGAGCACACCGTCAAGGCGACGGGCGCCATCTTCGTCGCCACCGCGCTCCATGCCATCGCCGTCGGGAACATGCTGCCGGCCTTCTACCTCGGCGAGGGGGGCGCCGCTCCGCTCATGACGATCTGCGTCGACCAGACCGAGTTCGTGGTCAACAAGCTGAAGGACCGCGGCACCCACCAGGCCTACGGCGTGGTCACCAACGCGCAGGACTTCATGCACGTGCTCCGGTTCTACACCGAGCGGTGGGAGCAGGGCTCGTCGTGAACGGGGTGGGTTGGCCGCGCCTCGCCGCGGCTGTGGCCGAGCAGATTCCGCCCGGGGAAGTGGACGGCGTCTGGGTGTTCAGTACCCTCCGGCACGAAGGCCGCGAGTGGGGCACCGCAGTGCTTTCGCGCGTGGATGGCGATCGCCGCCGGATCTACACCGCGCGCTACATGCTGGCCGTGAAGGGCAAGGAGCGCGGGAAGTTCGAGGCCTCCGTCGAGGAGGTCGGCAGCGGCCCGGTCGAGGCCCTCGCCCAGCTGCTGCACGATGCGCAGCGCCGCATCGACGACGAGCAGCCGCCGGTGCCGGTGCCGCCCGAGAGCTGGTTCGCGGCCGCCCCCGATGCCCAGCCTCGCTAGCGACGAGGGCGCCGCCCTCCTCGAGCGCTTCCGCCGGTACCTCCGCGACCATCGCCAGCCCGTCACCCGCCAGCGCGACCTCGTCGCCCAGGCCGTCTTCCTCTCCGGTGATCATCCTTCGGTCGACGCCATCCGGCGGGCGCTGAAGGAGCGCGGCGAGCACGTGGGCACCGCCACCGTGTACCGCACGCTCGAGGTGCTGGTCCAGAGCGGCCTCGTCCGGGCCCACGACTTCGGCGAGGGGTTCAAGCGCTACGAGCCGATGCCGGCGCAGGCCCACCACGAGCACCTGATCTGCGAGCGCTGCGGCCGCGTGGTCGAATTCCAGAACGAGCGGCTCGAGCGCATGCTGCCGATCATCGCCGATGAGCACGGCTTCCAGCACGAGCGCCACCGGGTGGAGATCTACGGTGTCTGCCGTGCGTGCCGCCAGCGGGAGCTCGGGGCGCTGTGAGCGAGCCTGCGACCCTCGGACTCTTCGTCGCGTTCGCCGCCGGACTCCTCAGCTTTCTCTCCCCGTGCGTGCTGCCGCTGGTGCCCTCCTACATCGGCTTCCTGACGGGCATGTCGCTCCCCGAGATGGGCGACCGCCGGCGGGTGGCTCTCGGCCACGCACTGCTCTTCGTGCTGGGCTTCTCGCTGGTCTTCGTGCTGCTCGGCGCCAGCGCCACCGCGCTCGGCCGCGCCCTCAACTACTACCAGCTCTGGCTTCAGCGGATCGGCGGCGTGCTCATCATCGGGTTCGGGCTGATCTGTCTCGGTGTCATCAAGGCGGGGTTCCTGAGCCAGGAGCGCCGGCTACAGGTCGAGCAGAAGCCGGTGGGGTATCTCGGCTCGGCGCTGGTCGGCATGGCGTTCGGGGCTGGCTGGACGCCGTGCATCGGGCCGGTCCTTGGCGCCATCCTCGGGCTCGCGGCGACCGCGCACGACCTGAGCAGGGGGATGTTGCTGCTCGCTGCGTACTCGGCGGGGCTGGCCGTGCCGTTTCTGATCGCGGCGGTCGCGCTCGACGCGTTCCTGGGCTGGTTCCAGCGGTTCCGGCGATATCTGCCGTGGGTCATGCGGGTGAGCGGGGTGCTGCTGATATTCGTCGGGATCCTGATGCTGACGGGCGAATTTACCCGCCTGGCCGGGTGGCTGCAGCAGTTTACGCCCGAGGTCCTGCGAGAACAGATCTAGGCGGGCTGTCCAAGTGGCATCCGGCTGCTGAATCGGGGCCTGGGCAGGTCGAGGATCGGATTCACCACAGAGGCACAGAGGGCACGGAGGCACGCGGGGGAAACAACAATGCTCTTGTTTACTCTGTGGAGCTCCGTGCCCTCTGTGCCTCTGTGGTGAATGAGGTGCTCGCGGCGCTCTGATGCCAGGCCAGACGCAGCCTACGGCGCCGGCGTCGTCACGACCCCTTCCTCCTCGAGCTCCTCCTCCAGCTGCTGCCGGCGCAGCAGCTCCCAGTACCGGCCGCCGCGCGCGATCAGCTCGCCGTGCGTGCCTTGCTCCACGATCCTGCCATCGCCCAGCACCAGGATCCAGTCCGCCTCCCGCACCGCCGCGAGCCGGTGGGACACGATGAGGCTCGTTCGTCCGGTCAGTGCGCCCCGCAGCGCACGCAGGATCTTGGCCTCAGTCTGCGCGTCCACCGCGCTCAGCGCGTCGTCGAGCACGAAGATCGGCGGGTCCTGCGCCAGCGCCCGCGCGATGGCGCTCCGCTGCTTCTGCCCGCCGCTCAGATTGATGCCCCGCTCGCCGAGCATGGTGTCGTAGCCCTGCGGCAGCGCGGGGAGGGCCTCCGTCAGCTGCGCCACCTCGGACACGCGCTCGAGCCGGCCATCGTCGGGGGCGCCGAGCAGCACGTTCTCGCGGAGCGTCTCGCTGAAGAGGAAGGTCTCCTGCGGCACGAACCCGACGGCCTTGCGAAGATCGGCGAACGACAGCCGCCGGAGGTCGATGCCGTCGATGAGCACGGCGCCGCGATCGGGGTCGTAGGCGCGGACCAGCAGGTCCACCAGCGTGGTCTTGCCCGACCCGGTAGCGCCGACGACGGCCAGTGAGCGGCCGGCCTCGACCGCAAACGAGACGTCTTGCAGGACCGACCCCCGCTCCCGTGCGCCGGGATAGGCAAACCACACATTCCGGAACTCGATCGTGCGCCCACCCCGCGCGGGGGGCAGTTCGGCCGGCGCTTTCGGCACGGTGATCGCGGGCTGCTCCCGGAAGAGCTGGTTGATCCGCCCCATCGAGGCAGCTCCACGCTGCACCAGGTTGATGGCCCACCCCAGCGCGATCATCGGCCATACCAGCATCCCGAGATACACGCCGAACGCGACGAAGGCCCCGATGCTGACGGTCCCGGCCATGACGAGCCGCCCGCCGGTGTAAAGCACGATCAACGCGCTCAGCCCGCCCAGCAACGTGAGCAGCGGGAAGAAGAGACCCTGCACCCGGGCGAGGCTGAGATTGCGGGTCAGGTAGTCGTCGCTCAGCCGGCGGAAGCTGGCGATCTCTGCGGCCTCCTGCCGGTATGCCCGGACCACGCGTACCCCCGAGAGGTTCTCGTGGGCGTGGCTCGTGAGGCCGCTGAACTGCTCCTGGATCTGCTGGCTCCGACGGTGGATCCGCTGCCCGAGCGAGATCATGGCAACCGGCAGGCCCAGAAGCGGCACCAGCGCCAACAGGGTCAGGCGGCCGTTGATCGCCACCATGGCGGGTGCAATTAGGAGGGCCCGGATGGTAGTATCCACCAGATACATGAGAGCGGGACCGGCCACCATCCGCACGGCCAGCAAGTCGTTGGTCGCGCGCGCCATCACATCGCCGGTGGAGTAGCGGTCGTAAAATTCAGCCGACATCCTCTGCAAATGTCGGTATAGATGGTCCCGGAGGTCGGTCTCGACGCGCCGGCTGCCGCTGTTCAGCAGCTCGCGCATGCCGTAGCGGGCCACCCCGCCGATCAGGGCCACGACGAGCAGCAGCCCGATGGCGGCCCGAACTGCCGGGAAGCCCCCGCCGCTGCGGAGGGCGTCGATGCCCCGCTCGATGAATTTCGGGCCGAGGGTCGTGAAGAAATTGGAGATGATTACCAGCGCCATGCCGAAGAGGTATTCGCGCCGGTAGGGCCGAAGGTAGGGCAGGAGAGGACGGAGCTCGTTCATGGCCGATGGAATGTCATCGAGTCGCGAACCCGCGGCAAGTCACACCACGAGGAGGAGATCATGTCAAGAACGAGGCTCGCCGGGTTCATGCTGCTGGCCCTCGCGGCCTGCGGCCGGGGCGACAAGTCGGAGGTCGCGTCCGCCGACAGCCTGAACCGTGACCTGCAGCTCGCGCCGGTCGATACCTCGGCCGAGCTCAATGACCGGCCCGGCGCGGATACTGCCGCGGTCGCGACTGCCGCGCCCGCGCCTGCGCCGACTCCCAGGCCAGCGTCGAAACCCAAGCCGAAACCGGCCGCGCCCGCGCCCACCCCGGCGGCCGAGGCGCCAGCCGCGCCGGCGCCAGCCCCGGCTCCGAGCGCCCTCGCCGCCGGCACCAGCTTCTCGGCCACGACCGACGCCGAGATCCGCTCCAACAAGAACAAGGTGGGTGACCAGGTCACGGCGACGGTGGCAAGCGACGTGAAGGACGCGGCCGGGCACGTGGTGATTCCCGCCGGCGCGCAGGTCACGCTGCAGGTGACGGCCATCAAGGAGTCGGAAAACAAGGGCGACACGACCGGCACCCTGACGCTGAAGCCCACCAACATCGCGATCAACGGCGTCTCGAAGCCGCTGCCGGCGTCGATCTCCGGCGTGAGGACGACACTGGAAGGCCGCAAGACCAACGCCGGGGATATCGCGAAGGTCGGAGCCGGGACGGGTGTCGGCGCAGTCGTGGGCCGCGTGATCGGGGGCAGCACCAAGGGCGCGATCATCGGCGGCATCATCGGCGGCGCGGTCGGGACGCAGCGGGCGATCGAGACCAAGGACCGCGATGTGGTGCTCCCGCAAGGCACCACCGTGACGTTGACGCTGGATGACAAGCTGGTGGCGGGGAGCTAGACGTGCTGCTCGCCGACGCGAGTCACCCTGAGCGGAGCGAAGGGGGCATGCTTCCGGGCATGCCCCCTTCGCTCCGCTCAGGGTGACGAGCTCGCGCTAGCCTCGCCCGCCCGCCCGCCCGCCCGTCCGACCTAAAACCCCGCTCCCCCACCCCCCCGCCGCGGATCGCTCACCCCCTGCCATCCCCCCGGCGTCCGGATGATCGCTTCGACGTCCCCCCAG
>Ga0210120_1000217_pt1 | contig 13589 bp, 11 predicted proteins | sample Goodyear_PhragA__FD_184868 | JGI IMG/M metagenome (GOLD analysis project Ga0210120, IMG submission 184868) | Wetland microbial communities from San Francisco Bay, California, USA, that impact long-term carbon sequestration - Goodyear_PhragA_D2... | ecosystem: Environmental > Aquatic > Marine >... | reverse complement strand
ATCGGTACGTGTCAGGGTGGAGGTTCCAGTCACGGCAGAGGCGTCCCAGATCCAGAAGACGTTGTGAGAAGTCCTCTGTGCAGGCCTCTCTCGTTGCGCGGATGCCGTTGCCGGGGTTAAGGCCGCCGAGACGGCCACAGTCAATGCCATGAGCGCCGGCAGAATGCGACGTACAATGGCGAGAATGTTTTGTTTATTCATGTTTGATTCCTTCTTTTGTTGTGGCCCTTCTTTGAGCCCTCGTTAGTGAGGAATTCATTTCTGGCCATTCGCCGATGTACAGCCGGAAATTCGGCCCGAGGTTACAGAGAAAGTTTGGGGGTCTTTTAAACCCGTCTTTGCCGAGGCTTCCGGCGTGGCAGGCCGCAGATGACGCGGATTGCAGCGAAAGGATCGTTTTGGCGAGGGGCCAAAAGCGAACGCGAGGCACGCGCCGCCGGATGTTACTTCAGCGCGATCGGCTGCTTTGATTCTTCGACGAGCTTTTCAAAGCGCGGATCGCCACGCAGCGGGTCCCAGAACGGCAGCAGTTTCAATTCGCCATAGCTGAGCCCGCTTGGGCGGCGGATGATGCTGGCAAGCTGTTCGCCGGCGAGATCTTTCTCACCGACCCACGCAGCGATCATGGCCAGATACTTGATCATGGCCGCACCTTCCATTGCATCTTTTTCCACGGGAAGAAGCTCAACCGCGCGCCGGCCTTCGCGAAGGGCATCATCCTTTCGCCCGAGTCCGGCATCGATCAGACCAAGGACGCACAATGCCGGACCGAAATTTGGTTGAGCTTGGACGATTTTCTCCTGCTCCGCGCGAGCAGCACTGAACGCAGATCGCGCTTTGCCGTCGTCTTTGACCATATGAGCAATAACGCCTTCGATGAATGGACGATTAAGAGGAACGTTGTGGGTAAATAAGATTGCATTCTCGCCTAACGCGAACAGGGCGTTCTGTGCAGCAGCGGCGTCGCGTTCGGCCAGTGCGTAGTAAATCCACCACTGAGCGACACTTGACATTGCGGCAGGATTTGTGGCCCGAATTGAATCGATTGTTTGATGCAACGGTCGGGTATCGGCTTTCCAAGCAAAATCGACGTAGGCAAGCAATACTTTCGTTTCGGCATCGTTAGGTTCGAAAGCCAATGCACGGGCGTACCACCGTTTTGCGTCCAGATAGCGCCGACAAAGCCAGTAACTTATGGCGATATCGTCCAGGGTTTCAATATCGCGCGGGTCGAGCTCAGCGGAGCGCTCCAGATTTCGGGTAGCTTCTGCCCAGTGCCCCTGACGCCTCTCGATTCGACCCGTTAGCTTGATTATCCGCGCATCATTGGGCAACGTCTGGCGGGCCATTTCCAGTTCAGCCAAAGCGCCGTCATAATCGCGATACCCCCAGTAAAGGTTCTGCCCACGCGCGAGATGCGTTTCACCAGCATCCGGACGAAGTCGAGAGGCCGCCTGCAGGGCTGCTTCCGCTGACGCCAAGCGCGCCGATGTATGGTCGACCGCAAGGAAGTAAAGCCAACCATGAGCGTAGGCGAGCTCGCAATAGGCATCGAAAAACGATGGATCACGCGCGACAGCCTGGGTTAGCAGATCCACTCTCTTAAAATCATCCGTCTCGCTTTTGGCGCGCGTGTAAAGATCGAACGCGCTGATGTCGCTCGTCGGCGGACGCTGAATGGCGTTTTTTTCGCTCGGCGACAGTTTAGCCTGTAACTGATCGGCAATCGTCTTCGCGATCTCGCTTTGAATCGCAAACACGTCCGCCAGATCGCGGTCATAAGTTTGGGCCCACAGGTGCCGGTCCATGCGCGCATCAAGTAACTGCGCGTTGACGCGCACCCGATTGCCAGCCCGCTGAACACTTCCCTCCACCACATGCGCCACACCTAATTGCTGCGCGATCTGGCGCAGGTTGCGCGCCGTCCCACTCTTGTATGGCATCACACTCGTGCGGCTGATCACTTTCAGATCGGCCACTTTCGCAAGGTCACTCAGGATCTCGTCCTGCACGCCATCGGCGAAAAAGGCATTCTCTTGTTCCTTGCTCAGATTGCTGAACGGCAGCACTGCGATGCTTTTCTCCGGCGGTGCGAGATTCGAGAGTGTAGAACGCTCTGATCCAGTTCGCCAAATCATCACGCCTAATGGCACGGCCAACACGAGAAGCATCGCCGCCATTACCGCGATACTCGGGTTGCGTCGCACCCATTTTCTGCCACGGGTGACGAGTGCAGTGCGGCGGGCGCGGATCGGCTCATACTTTAGCCAACGTTCAAGATCTTCGGCGAGTGCAAGCGCGGAGGCATACCGGCGCTGCGGATCTTTATCGAGACACTTCAGGCAAATCGTGTTGAGGTCGCGATCGATTTTTGGATTTAACAGGCGCGGTTGCCGCGGCTCGGTGTCCAAGACCAATCGGACGGTTTCAAAGGTCGTTCGGCCTGCAAAAGGAGGTTGGCCAGTGAGCAGTTGATAGAACACTGCGCCAAGTCCGTAGATGTCCGTGGCGCCAGTCACGCCCGCGTTGTTGCCCACTGCTTGTTCCGGCGCCATGTAGCTGGGCGTGCCTAAAGCTTCCATCGTGCGTGTGACGGTGCTCTCTGTCTCGACCAACCGTGCCAGCCCGAAATCGGTGAGATGCGGTTCGCCTTTTGCGTCCAGCAGAATGTTTCCGGGTTTGATATCTCGATGGAGGATGCCGTGCTCATGTGCGTAGTGCACGGTGCGGGCCAGTTTGGCGATCAGTTCCGCTGCGTGACGGATCGGTATCGGTTCGCGCTTCGCGACAGCATCGAGTTGGCCACCTTCTACCAGTCCCATGCTGAAGTAACAGGCGCCGTCGCGCTCGCCGACTTCGTAAATCGGGACGATGCACGGATGGTTCAGACGAGCGGCGGCTTCTGCTTCCAGACGAAACCGCTTTACGTGTGCTTCTGTCGCCCAGTGAGCCAGACCAATCACTTTGAGCGCCACCATTCGGTTCAAACTCTTTTGTCGTGTCCGATAAACTACGCCCTGGCCGCCGCGTCCAATTTCTTCGAGTGATTCGTAATCGCCGAAATCTTTCAACATCCGCGCAACCGTTGGTTCAAGGGGCTCGTCATTTTCGCTGTCGAGCGAGGCGATACCGGTTCGAAACAGGCAGACACTGCACAATCCCTCGGGCGCATCCGCGAACACGGTGGCCCCGCATTCTGCGCAAACTTTGCTGGCAGTCGGCATCCTGGTGTCCGGCGGATTCATCGTCTCCAGTTGTACTGCCCGAAATTATTTCACAGGTTACGTTTGCAATACGGCGATGAAATGTCGCATCTCATCCTCGACATCCTCCGGAGCCGCGACCGTGTGAGCAATCTCTTCCTCCAACAATTGCCGATAGCGATGGCGCAACCGGTGAAACGCCTGTTTTACGGCGTTTTCGGTCATTTGCATTTCGGCGGCAATCTCAGCCTGCGACGGTTGGCCGGATTCTCGGGCGAGTAATTCTTTCAAGCGATCGAATAGCGGCAGTTTGCCAGCTGTTTGATATTCGGCTCTGAGCCGGGTGAGCACTTGCTCCAATAATGTTAATGCCCAACGACGCTCATAAATGCGATCGGCGCTCAATTTGTGCGCCGGTTCCTGGTCTGCGCGTTCGCGCGCCAGCAAATCCTCCAGCGAAACCAGTGGCCGGCCTTCGCCCCGTTTGACGGTCAGTTCGCGATGCCGCGCCTTGGAGAGAAAATTCCGGACTGATGCCAGCAGATAAGAACGCAAACGTCCTCGCTCCTGCCGGACAGTTTCCAGATCCCGCCGTTCGAGTAGGCGCGCAAAAAAAGCTTGAGTGAGATCCTGTGCTTCCTCTGGATTGTAGCCTTCGCGTCTAACGAACCCGTACAGCGGCCACCAATACATCCGGCAAAGTTTTTCCAGCGCCGCGTCAGCCTCGGCCGATTCGCCTCGCGCTGCCAATACCACACTCCAGTGGGTGGTAACAAATGCACCACCGCGCTTTTGATTCGTTTGACTACTGGCGCTCCCCGACGCGCCGTTATCAGCCGCAGGCATGCGTTGATACAAACAAAAAGTCGCGTAACGATCAAGCCGGCATACTGTCGCCCTCGCCAGCGGGTAGCGGATAAAGGAATTTCTTTATGTCCTTCGTGTACTTCGTGGTTAATTTTCAAGCCCTGAATGCCTGAAGAACGGAAAACGCTAGAACAACGCGGACAGATGACGGAAATCGAGCGTCTTCGCCACTCAGCCTCTCATGTCCTGGCCACAGCCATTCTAAAAATCTGGCCAGAAGCGCAATTCGCTGCCGGACCGCCGGTGGAAAACGGTTTTTATTATGATGTAGATCTTTCCCACCGCATCTCGCCGGATGATTTCGAGAAGATCGAAGCCGAGATGAAGAAGGAAATTAAGGCGAATCATTCTTTCGAGCGGATGGAAGTTTCGCGTGACGAAGCGCTCGAGCTCGGGAAACAAGGCCGGCTCGCCAGTTTGAGCGAACGTCCCGACCCAAGCAAATTCAAGCTCGACATCATCGAAAACATTCCGCCCGACGAAAAGATTTCCCTCTATCGCAACGGCGATTTCATCGATCTCTGCGCAGGACCGCACGTCATGCGCACGGGCAACATCGGCGCATTCAAGCTCACCAATGTGGCGAGCGCGTACTACAAGGGCGACGAAAAGAATCCCCAGTTGCAGCGGGTGTACGGCACCGCATTCAAAACGAGAAAGGAACTCGACGACTATTTCGCGATGCTCGAAGAAGCGAAGAAGCGCGACCACCGCAAACTCGGCAAAGAATTGGAGCTATTCGTCTTTGACGATGATGTCGGCCCAGGCTTGCCAATGTTTCTGCCGCGCGGCACGGCGATCGCCGAAGAACTGGAAAAGCTGGCGAAAGAAACCGAATTTGCCGCCGGTTATCAGCGTGTGCTTACACCGCATATCGCGCGCGAAAGTCTGTACCTGAAGAGCGGGCACTTGCCGTACTATGCCGAGTCGATGTTTCCACCGATGGAACTGACTGAAGGAGCACAGGCTTCCAGCCTGTGGGGCGACCGGGCTTCTAGCCGGGTCGATTCGGCAGGCGAGACGCCCGCCGGTCCCACAGACAAGATGTCTGTGCTACAACGCTACTACCTCAAGGCGATGAACTGTCCGCATCATCACAAGTTGTTTGCAGCACTGCCTCGTAGCTATCGCGATCTCCCTTTACGGCTGGCAGAATACGGGACGGATTATCGCTACGAGAAGAGCGGCGAGTTGTTTGGACTGATGCGGGTGCGTTTGCTGCACATGAATGACGCGCACATCTATTGCACGCCGGAGCAATTCGAAACGGAATTCAACGCCGTGAACGAAATGTATTTGAATTATTTCAAGCTTTTCGGCATTGAAAAATACCTGATGCGTTTCTCGACGCACGATCCATCGAAGCTCGGACAAAAATTCGTCGATGAACCGGAGCTGTGGAAACAAACGGAAGAAATGACCAGAAGCGTTCTAAAGAATTCCGGCATCGATTATGTCGAAGTGCCTAACGAGGCAGCGTTTTACGGACCGAAGATTGATGTGCAGGTGTGGAGCGTCATCGGACGCGAGTTCACTCTGGCCACTAACCAGGTCGATTTCGCGCAGCCGCGCAGCTTCGATCTTCGCTACAAGGACCGCGATAACACCGAGAAAATTCCGATCTGCATTCATCGCGCGCCATTGGGTACGCATGAACGGTTTATCGGATTTCTGATCGAACATTACGCGGGTAATTTTCCGCTCTGGTTGTCCCCCGAACAGGTGCGCATCCTCACCATTAGTGATGATCCGAAGTTGCTCGATTACGCCCGCTCGATTCTGAAGGAATTGCGGACACATCAAGTCCGCGCGGAACTCGACGAAAGTACCGATAAGATCAACGGTAAGATCCTGCGCGCTGAGCAAATGAAAGTGCACACCATGTTCGTGATTGGAAAGCGCGACATGGAAGCCAACGCCGTTAGCGTTCGAGTCCACGGCAAAGGCAATCTTGGCGCCAAACCGCGCGATGAAGCCATCGCCGATATTTTGCAGTCGATCAAAGAGCGGCGTGCTTAGTAAGCCCGTCAACTCCGCCATTTCACTCAGGGCAAAGCTGCAGAAATGGTATGCCAGCCATAGGCGGCTTATCGATGCGAACGGCGTGCTTGCGCCGTTCAACTGGTTCGTCAAAAAGGCAGAGGCCGATCGCGATGGGGATTAACTTAGTCGCTCTGGAAGAACCGAATCGGGCGCGGATGACCAGATCGGTCGCTGGCTGCTGCAGGTAGGGCGAACTGTGCTCCGCATCGAGCACCAGCTCGCTGACCACAGTGTCGCCTTTGTTCTGCTCCTGAGTGAGGGAGAAATCCAAGCCGGTCGATTGACCTGACGATAACTTTATTTCTGGAAGGTTCGGATGTTCGGGGCCAGGCAATAGCGTGAGCGGTGCAGTGGTCGCGTTCATTACAAGCAATGCCTCACCGACAGTATGACGAATCGTGACATTGGGAATGGGCGTGACTGGAGGATTCTGCGAGACGCACGCGGTTAAACTGCCCAGGAACAAGGCGAGGCCAAGCGCAGGGTAAATGCGGAGTTTCACGAGAAAGAAATTTCTTCGATTAGCCGACGCCAAATCCTGGGATCATTCGCGCGGGGATCGTCGGGTGCTACTTTCTGTGCGACGATGTCAGTAACCAGTTGATCGGCCGCCGCACGCGAGGCTTTCTCAAATCCCAGCGTCCGGTCCGCAGCCTTGATCGTGACGGGTTTGGGCAGCCGATTGTCCTCAATCAAACGCTGGAGCACCTGCAGAGTCTCTTCATGCTCTACCAACGTGCCATGATCGCTCGCCTTTTTGAGCGAGTAGATTTGATTGGTGGGGGTTTGCGCAAGCCTTGCCGCCCAGAATGGCACCGTACCGTCGCCTGCACCAGCTAGCCGCAAAACGGGCGAAACGCCGCTCTCGGGATCAAAGGAGGCACCGTCGACGTCCTTCCATTTAAGCCGGGCACCAGTCGTTTTATCCTGTCCCGAGCGGATGTGAAAAACGCGTTCGATAACCGCGTCAGGTAATGGAGCGGTGATGGTGCCGCGAATATCAACGGCGTCGGCGAGAAAGTTCGCGTTAACCCAAGGAGGAAAACGTGAAGCATTTGACTCGTCATACGGATCGGCAGGTTTGCCCGTGTTCGCGTCTGTAATTGGGTACGCTTTTAAGCCAAGCGCGTCGCCATCGCGATCCATCGTGGGACCATCAGCGAACATGAGAATATAGGGACCGGGGAGAGAACCAGCTATACGCGCGACGTTGCCGTAGCCGTATCGAATCTCAAGAGGCTTTTGACCTATATAGTACCTATCCTGGTGACTGGAAGTGCCGTAGAACGGAGTGCCAACGGTTACGAGCAGCTGCAAGCGAGACGCAACTTTGTCTGCCGTTACGCTGGGACTCGTGAACGTGCGCTGAAGAAAAACCTTCGCCACAAGCCCTCCCTGACTGTGCGCGAGCAGTGTCGTTGTGGGCAGTGGATCGACATTTTTACGCGCCTTCACTTCAGCGCTTAAGTCAGCCAAAAACTCCGCGAGGAACTCAGCGGCGACTGCAATCGGCCGGCGCCAGTCGTAGGCAAACACGATGTAGTTCCATCCCAATGTTTCGAAGAATCGCTTTGCGCCATCATAGGCATTGACCGGAAAGAGAAGCGGTCCATTTGGAACCACGACGTGATCATCCAAGTCTCGTTCGTTAGGCTGGATTGTAATGAATTCCAAGTCACGTCCGAAGAAAATACCGAGATCGATCCAAACGTTTTGAAAGCCGGTGCCTGGCACGGAACCATCAGTAGTGTAGGCCTGCGGTGAGCGGTCGAGTTGCGATCCCATGCCGCCTGGAAGCAGGACGATCGTGGGAAATCCCGCACGATAACGTTTAGCGAACTCTACAACCCGCGCCTGATGCACATCGTGTATGATTCCCCGCCTTGTAGAGTCGTAGCTCATGCGCTATCTCAAGCCGATTTGATCGGCATTTCTGGTTTGTTTGGCAAGCCAAAAGGGCTAAAGGCTCGTGGCCTCGGGACAGGACAGAAGAGTTTTTCGTAAACCGCATCGTAATCGGTCTGCGGCGTTTCGTCCCCGGGGCCGCAAAACGCGTTATGGCTTCGGCAAGCTCGACGCGATCGGCGGATGTGCGTTATGCCAGTCGGTGCTTTGCTCGTAGGCGTGCGCGATTTGTAAGATGCGCGCTTCATCCAGCGGTTTGCCTAACAATTGCAGACCGACCGGCAGCCGGCGTCCGTCCAGGTCCGCGAAACCGCACGGGACGCTGATCCCGCAAATGCCGGCCAGGTTCGCCGAAATAGTAAAAATATCGGCAAGATACATTTGCAACGGATCGGCGACCCGTTCGCCGAATTTGAATGCTACGACGGGCGATGTCGGTGAAACAAGTGCATCGACTTTCTCAAAAACCTTTGTGAAATCCTGGCGAATCAGCTCACGCACTTTTTGGGCGCGCAGATAATAGGCGTCGTAATAGCCCGAGCTCAAAACGTAAGTGCCGAGAATGATGCGGCGTTTCACTTCCGGCCCGAAACCCTGCTCACGTGTTCGACTATAAAGATCCAGCACGTCTTTGGGATTTTCAGCTCGATATCCGTAACGGACGCCGTCGAAGCGAGCGAGATTCGCCGAAGCCTCTGCGGTGGCGACGATGTAATACACCGCGACGGCGTATTCGGTGCTCGGTAATGAAACATCGACAATTTCCGCACCTAACGAATTCAACTGTTTTATGGCGGCAGCGATGGCAGCTCTCACCTGGAGATCGATTCCTTCGATCATGTACTCCTTCGGCACGCCTAATCGAACGCCGCGCAAATCCTTTCCGCAGCTCGCCACGTAGTCGGGCACGGGCTCATTGAGCGACGTAGAATCTTGCGGATCGTGGCCTGCAATGGCGTTCATGATCAGCGCGGCGTCGCGGACGGTTTTCGTTACCGGTCCAACTTGATCAAGCGACGAAGCGAACGCGACCAGGCCGAAACGCGAAACCCGTCCGTAAGTCGGTTTGAACCCCACCACGCCGCATAACGCCGCGGGCTGCCGAACCGAACCGCCGGTGTCGGAGCCGAGCGCTCCGAAGGCTTCATCTGCCGCGACTGCTGCTGCCGAGCCTCCACTGGATCCTCCCGGCACACGTTCCAGATCCCACGGATTGCGCGTCGCTTTCAACGCCGAATTCTCAGTGGACGAACCCATGGCGAACTCGTCGAGGTTTGTCTTTCCAAATGGGATCGCGCCGGCGGCGCGCAGTTTTTGAATCACCGTGGCGTCGTAAGGCGCACGGTAACCGTGCAAGATTTTCGATCCACACGTACACGGTTGACCCAGCACGTTGATAATGTCTTTAATCGCAATCGGAACGCCGCCGAGAGGAAGATTAAGGTTTGTGCGTTCCGCTTCTTTGACCGCAGCTTCGGTGTCGAGCCAAAGATAGGCGCCGATATCTCGATCGACCGCTTCGATGTGTTTTCGCAAGGCGTCGATCACTTCGCGCGGGGAGACTTCGTCGCGACGCAATAGCGCCTGCAGATCGGCGATGCTCAGCGCCAGCAAATCCTTCCCTGTCATTCCACGACTTTTGGGACAATGAAAAGGCCGTTTCCCTGCCGCGGCGCGTTACTCAGGGCTTGCTTCGCCGTGAACCAGTCGTGCGACTCGTCCTTCCGAAACACGTTAAAAAACGTAAGCGCATGCGCTGCTGCGTCCAAGCCACTGACATCCAGCTCGCGAAGTTTCTCCACGTACTGCAAAACGTCATCAAGCTGTTTCTGAAAGGTTTTCGCCTCGTCTTCTGTGAGATTTATGCGTGCCAGTCTGGCAACGTACGCGACATCGAGATCCGAACTGGCAGGCATGGCAGACGCTTTAAGGATGCAGGTGGCTAATGAGCCACATCACTGCGATTGCGAGCGCGGCTAAAAGAAACAGAAAAGCAATCTGCCCCTGTCGTCGTTCCTTGCGCAACGCTCGACGCCGGCGAGGTTTTCCAGTTTCAACCATTTGCGGAGCGTCCATGGCGATTGACACATGAAATCGCCTTTCAATGGGAGTGCCTGCCGGTACGCGTTCCGGAACATCTACTGACGACTTGCTCTCCGCAGGAAGCGACGTCTGTGTGACCAGACGTTCGAGAGTTTGGACTTTCTCACGAAGTTCCGCTTCTTGTCGTGCTATCTCTTGTTGCCTGCGATGAAGCGCTGGGGCCGGTTTGCGCGGACGCCGAAACATCGCCATCACCGACTGGCCATCCAGAAGAAAATTGCAAGGGCAACAAGGCCGAAAATGATCAGCGGCAAACTAAGCGCGAGGCCAATTTGCAACCATTCGGAGAACGAACGTCCATCATTGTTCTCGTAAACGGCCGGCGCCGTATCAGGTAGCGACGCATCGCCGTTACCGCCGCCAGCTGCCTGCAATCGGCTGCGGTGCTCATTGTACTCGGTGCGAGCGTCGTCGACGGTGCTCAAAGCCCGGCTCAGTTCCTTGTGTAAATCCGATGGATTCCAGTTCCTCGGATCGATTGCTTCTACCAATTCCAAATGCTGGGCGAAACTTTCACGCGCTACCCGGATTTGTTCCAGCCTGCTTTGCGCGTTATACGCCTCGCGTTCCAGCACAACCAGCGCGCGCGTCAACTTATCGGTCATTTCTCCACGGCCGTGTTCCAATTCGTCCTGACGCCGGCTCAGCTCTTCCAGTTCGCGCTTCTGCTTTTCGATCTGCTCCTGCTGGCGCTTGAGTTGAAGCAATTGCTCCTGCGCCTTTTGCACCTGATTGTCGAGATGCTCGGCGGACGGTGCTTCCTCAGTCAGGTCGAGCATTTGTTCAACCGGTCGAATTTTTTCTGCCATGGTCGCGATGCCGTTCAGGCGCGTCGTAGCGGATATTGGCTTCGTCGCGTTAAATCGTCAAACCGTTAAATAGTTTAAACGCTAAAAATCTATGTAACCACCCGCTGTATCGAAGCGCCCTTTTCTAGCGACCTGGCATCATCTCGAGAAGAAAGCCGATGAAATATTCGGTTTCGGGAATTGTAGGCAGAACCGGATGATCCGGGGCTTGCTCAAACCGGCGCAATCGTCGAGCGGAGCGCCGCGCTTCCACAAGCGCCTCGGTAATCGTCTGCAAAAATGACGCGTCATCTACGTGATGCGAGCATGAAAATGTCGCCAGCAGTCCGTCTTTCGATAAGAGCTTGAACGCGCGCATGTGCAACTCCCGGTAGCCACGTAACGCATCCCGGAGTCCGCTTCTCGTCCTTGTAAATGAAGGCGGATCGAGAACGATCAAATCGTACTGTGCATCCGCTTTTTCCGCTCCGCGGAGAAATTGAAACACATCCTGCTGCACCCAGGCGATGTTTAGCCCGTTCCGCGCAGCGTTCCGTTTTCCCGCGGCAATGTTCTCGGAATTTTCTTCGACGCCCGTCACTTCCGCTGCGCCTGCGCATGCGCAGGTCAACGCAAATGCCCCCTGGTTTGTGAAGCAGTCCAGGACGCGCCGATTCTCAGCGTGGCCCGCGACCGCACCGTAGTTATGCCTTTGATCGAGATAGAAACCGGTCTTATGCCCACGCAAGACGTCAATTTCGACCTTCACACCTTCGATTTCGATCGGGACCTGCGACGGAATTCCCCGCATCACTTCATTGCGCAGTTCCAGTCCCTCCGCCTTGCGCACGGGCGCATCGTTTCGCTCGATGATGATAATGTCGCCAAACAAATCGACCATCGCAGCCGTGATCAAATCCTTTCGCATGTCCATCGCCAGCGTGAGCGTTTGCAAAACGAAATGATCTCCATAACGATCTATGATCACGCCGGGCAGGCCGTCGCTTTCGCTCCACACTACGCGACGCAAGCCTGAATCAATATTTCGCCGGTCGCGATACTCGGAAGCTTGGGCGATTCGGCGCCGAAAGAAATCCGGATCAAGGCCCTGCCGTCGGCGCGAGAAACGACGCGCCACAATTTGCGACTTTGAATTGTAAATGGCGCTCCCGATCAAATGATCCCTGCCGTCCTTCAGTGAAATCACATCCCCATCCGCGGGGTTTCCGAACACCTTGAGCACTTCACTCGAAAACACCCAATCGTGTCCGTGCAAAATTCGCGCTCGCGGTTTGACTACAATTCCGGCCATTGGAAACTCAACCTCAAATGCCCAATAACCGTGTCATTCCGAGCGAAGTCGAGGAATCTCTCGAACTAACTCCAAAGATGTCTCGGCTTCGCTCGACATGACAGACAGCAAGTAGTTGAAAGTTGAGCATTGACCGTTGAGCATTCGTGCATGCAAATCGCCACGCATTCCTCAATCGATCTCCCGGGTATTGAAAAACTGCGCAGCGGCAAGGTCCGCGAAGTGTTCGATCTCGGCGACACGCTACTCTTTGTCGTTACGGATCGCATCTCTGCCTTTGACGTCATTCTGCCCGATCCAATTCCGTACAAAGGTGCGGTGCTCAATCAGATTTCCGCATTCTGGTTCAAGAGATTCGACGATATCCGAAATCATTTCATCACAGCGAAGTTCGATGAGTTTCCTGAAGAGTTGCAACCCTTCCGTGACCAACTGACTGGACGTTCGATGATGGTCAAAAAAACCAAGCCGTTGCCGGTGGAGTGCGTAGTGCGGGGTTATCTGGCTGGTTCCGGTTGGAAAGAATATCAGCAATCGCAGAGCGTTTGCGGCATTAAGCTGCCGGATGGACTGAAGCTGGGATCGCAATTGCCCGAGCCAATTTTTACTCCTGCAACAAAAGCGGAAACAGGTCACGACGAGAACATCGACATGAACCAATGCGCCCAGATCCTCGGCGACGAACTGGCTGAACGCGTAAAGACATTGAGCCTGCAAATTTATTCGCGCGGCCGCGATCACGCCGACCAGTGCGGAATCATCGTCGCGGACACCAAGTTTGAATTCGGCACGGTAGACGGAGATTTGCTTTTGATCGACGAATGCCTGACGCCGGATTCTTCGCGGTTCTGGCCGAAAGACCAGTACGTTGTCGGCCAGAGCCCGCCTAGCTTCGACAAACAATTTGTGCGCGATTACCTGGAAACTCTGGACTGGGATAAAACTCCGCCCGCGCCGCGGCTGCCGAGCGAAGTGATCGAAAAAAGTTCCGCCAAGTATGTCGAAGCCTTTCGCCGTTTGACGGGAAGCGAAATCGCAGGCGGCTAGATAGAATCTGTCATGTCGAGCGAAGTCGAGACATCCCGTGGCGCAATCTTTACGTACTTCCGCGGGATTCCTCGACTTCGCTACGCTTCGCTCGGAATGACATATGCAGCGCCCTGACATCTTATTCATCATGACCGATCAGCAGCGGTTCGATACCATCGCTGCACTCGGGAACTCCCGCATTTACACGCCGCACATGGACCGGCTGGTGCGACGAGGAATCAGTTTCTCCAATGCATTCGCAACGTGCCCCGTCTGCGTGGCGGCGCGGTACACGATCCGCACCGGATGCGAGCCGGCTACGACGCGCGTATTCAGTAA
>Ga0210120_1000215_pt1 | contig 13635 bp, 8 predicted proteins | sample Goodyear_PhragA__FD_184868 | JGI IMG/M metagenome (GOLD analysis project Ga0210120, IMG submission 184868) | Wetland microbial communities from San Francisco Bay, California, USA, that impact long-term carbon sequestration - Goodyear_PhragA_D2... | ecosystem: Environmental > Aquatic > Marine >... | reverse complement strand
GCACACCCCTGAAGGCGCCCGCTGTCGCGGCCGCAAAGCTGGTCCTGGTCGCAAGCGGGATCCCGCAGAAGCGGAACCCCGCCGCTTGATCCGCGGCTACGGCGGGGCGCCGCTGTCGCGGCCGCAAAGCTGGTCCTGCTCGCAAGCGGGATTCCGCGGGAGCGGAGCGGGAGATTTTGCGGGAGCGGCGGGTGGGGGCGGTGAGCGCCCCCACCCGCACCCACCTCAGGCCGTCGCGGCGGTCGCAGCGGGCATCACGCCCAGCTGCGTCAGCACGTCGATCTGGTCGAAGTAGAGGCGGACGTCGGCGATCTTCCCGTCCTCCACCTTCATGATCTGGACGCCTCTCCCGTCGAGATGCCGGTGTGTCGCCGGGATCTCGCCGCCGGGCCCGACGAGCGTGTCGTCGTGCGTCCCCTCGAAGGTGAACTCCTGGACGGCCCAGCCGTCGGCGACCACGGTGTTGTGGACGGTCATGCGCGCGTCCGGAAACGCGTGGATCCACGCCATCGCGTACTCGGTGGTCGCGTCCGCACCGGTGACCTTCACGTCGCCGGGCGCCTCGAACGTGACGTCGTCACGGTCGAGACTGCGCAGCCGGGCCTCGTCGTGCGCGTTGAAGGCCTCGACGAACTCATCGGCAATGCGTCGAGCCTCGCCCATGCGTCGCTCCTTTCTCTCGCACTCTCCCCCGCCCTTCGAAGGTACTCCTCGATGCGCGCCGGAGGCAAGACCGAAAAGGTTGTCGCGACGTTATGTCTTAGGTCGGGCGGCGCGGTCGAGCCACATCTGCTGGATCTGCGCCAGGGTCTTGCCCTTGGTCTCCGGCAGGAGGAACCAGACGAACACGAAGCTGACGGCACACATGCCCGCGAAGAGGTAGAAGGTGCCCACCTCGCCGATCCACTCCGTCAGGCTGAGGAAGAACTGGGTCACGAGCCACGCCGCGCCCCAGTTCGCCGCGGTGGCGATCGCGACCCCCCGACCGCGGACCGTGCTCGGATAGATCTCGTTGATCACGGTCCACACGACCGGCCCGAGCGAGAACGCGAAGCTGCCGATGAAGACCACCATCGCCACGAGCAGGACGATGGCCGCGTTGGACGGCTGGTTCGTCCCCGAGGTGCTGTCGATCGTGACGTGGGCGAGCCGGTAGAAGCAGCTGCCCATCACGACGAGCGAGAGACCCATCCCGACGAGGCCGTAGAGCAGGAGCGGCCGGCGCCCGAGTCGGTCGACGAACGCGACGGCGATGAACGTGGCGGCGACGTTCACCGCCCCGATCGACCACGTGGTGGCGGCCATCTGCTGCTGGGGCGTCTCGAACCCTGCCGCCGCGAAGATGTTGTTCGCGTAGTAGATGACCGCGTTGATGCCGGTCAGCTGCTGGAGGATCGCGAGGCCGACGCCCAGGAACAACGGGTAACGCCAACTCGCGGAGAACACCTCGCCCCAGGACGCCTGGTGCTCGCCGAGGCTGGCCGTGATCTCGCGCAAATCGGCGTCGACGTCCTCGTCGGGCCGCACCTCGTGCAGTGCCTTCGCTGCCTCGTCGCGCCGACCGACCTTTACGTACCAGACCGACGAGTCCGGGAGCGGCAGCATGGCGAGGAGCAGCAGGACACCCGGCACGACGGACAACCCGAGCAGCAGACGCCAGGAATGGTCGGCCGCGAGTCCCTGGGTGACGGCGTACGCGACGAAGATGCCGATCGTGATCGCGAGCTGGTACATCGAGACGAACCTGCCCCGAAGACGGGTCGGCGCCATCTCGGAGGCGTAGAGCGGCGCCGCGACCGACGCGACCCCCACGCCGAAGCCGACCACGAGACGCCCAACGGTGAGCGTCGCGGAGCCGGGCGCCGCTGCCTCCACGATCGCCCCGCACGTGAACAGCACCGCGGCGGTGATGACCGTGAGCCGCCGACCGAACCGATCCGCGAGCGTCCCGGCCACCAGCGCGCCGGCGAGGGCGCCGAGCGTCACCCAACTCGTGATGATCTCGATGACGAACGTGCTCGGGTGGAAGTCGCTCTTGATGCCCGCGAGCGCGCCGGCGATGATCCCCTGGTCGTAGCCGAAGAGGAGCCCGGCGAGCATCACGACCGCCGCGATGCCAACGAGCCACTTCGTGATCCGCCCGCCCTCGGTTGCGTCGGGGCTCAGGGGCCGCGCAGCATCGGCGGGCACGGCGGCGCCGGCGTCAGCGGCCATCGCACTGCCTCCGTCGGATCACGCTGCCTCCAGTGGACACCGGCGGATCCTCGTCCGGCGGCGTCGTCGCCGTCAAGATCCACGGCGCGGCCGTGGAGATGTCACGCGAATGGCGGTTCGGCACCGCGAGGCGCGGCTAGAATCGCGGCCTCCGCCCTCTTAGCTCAGTTGGTAGAGCACCTCCATGGTAAGGAGGGGGTCGACGGTTCGAGTCCGTCAGAGGGCTTACCGAAAATGCCTGCAAATGGCACTTTGTTGTTGTCTCTCCGTTAAACACGCGGACACCTTCCGGACACATCTGCGGTACGCGCGACGCACCGCGACGTTTCGCGGCTACCCCCGACACTGTGCCGCCACTCGCGATCGAGCACGTCCTGAGACGAAAGCCCCGCTGAAGGGGACTAGCGTTGCCCGAGCAGGCGGGAGCCCGACCACCTCTCACCAGGAAGGGGTCAGGCAGCGCGAGCGCGAGCAGCTGAAGTGAGATTGCCCAGGCTCAGGCTCAGGCTCACGCTCGTGCTCAGGCTTTGACAGCTCGTCGCGGTTCGCCGCAAGCACTCCGACCGGACTTCGAATCTGCGTGCGAAGGTTCGACTCCTCCCGGGGCCACTCCGACGGTGAGCGGTGTCTCAAACCCGCATGAGCACAGGGATAGGCGGCCGACGTGGTCAACGAATCTGCACGCTCAGCAGGGCTTTCGCACTGCTGAGCAGACGTGGGACCCCGCATGAATACAACGGTCTGCGTTTGAGGAGTCCGGGTCGTGCGAGGCGGTGCGTACCCCGGTGCTACCCCGGGATCTCGCCTGCCCTACGGCGACGACGCGGTGGTGACGGCCGAGCGGATCGTGCGCGGCAACGCCCGCGCTGTACGACTTCGCCGGAGTTTCGGAAAAGGGGACCCACGCGGGGCGACCGCGTCGCGGGCACGTCAGGGCACGGCGCGTTCGAGACTCTCGCAGATCACAACTGACGCACCCGGCGCGACCGCCGTGGCGCGGCTTACTGACGCGCGTCTCGAACAGCGACGAGGCCGCCCGCCACGCCGCCGGTCAGCGTCTTGTAGGCAGTCTTCCCCGTCTCGAAGTCGATCGCCGTGAAGTACCAGGCGTTCGTGCGACCCGGCCCCTTGTGCCATCGGTGAAGGGCGATGCCCGAGGTAGGCGCGCCCTCTGCCGAGCCAGCCGGCGAGGTAGCCCGTGCAGTCGGTGGCCGGGTCGAGCACACGGATCGATATCGATCGGGACGGCAACGGATGTCACTCCGTGTGGACGAGCAAGGAGTCGGTGCCCAACGCCGTCTCGCAGCTGTCGCTGGCCAACGGGCTCGTGCCGTACGCCGGAGGCCGGGTGAAGTCGATCCTCCCCGTCTCGCAGTCGGGAGAAGGGCCCGCGCCGTCGAGGGACGGCGAGTAGTCTGGCGGCACGGCCCGTCTTTGCGGGCACCCGACTGGCTTCAGGGTTTCCCAGTCGAAGGCAGTGATCTTTGGGAGCGCCACCCCGCCCAGCCGATCCTTCCCCTCATTCGGCCCGTAGATCCGGAGCCAGAGATCGAGAGCACGCCTTCGCTGGCTGCCAGTCGCGACCGGCATCTCCATCTGGTTGGCGAACTCGGGATGGTCCGAGGCGTCCGTTCCGTGTGGGCGCAGGACGACGGTGTACGCTCGATCGGGCGTGTTGACCGGCGTTCCCGGCACGAAGGGATTCCCGGAGCCCCCATCGGGCTCGAACTCGTGGTCGACCAGCGCTGCCTCGAGGTACCCGGTCGCACCGTCGTAGATCATGAGACCCGTGTACGCCGCGTAGGGAAAGGAGCCTTCGAGCCTCAGGGCGAGTCGCCCCTGGGAGGCCGACAGCGCAAAGAGGTAGAACGCGTAGGCCGCGTGGGTGTCGAACTGCACCGGCGTTCGGACGCCCACGGCGGGATCGGGCGCGTCAACCCGCGTCCACGAGCACTGACCAGCCTCGGCGGCGTGCGCACGCCCTGGCTCGTCGAATCCCGCCGCACGCGGACTCGCCGGGAAGCCCGGGAGCAGCGCGAGCAGTGCCAGCACGACGAGCGTCGCGAGCCCAACCGCCGCTCCGATACGTACACGAACTGTCGCTGGGAGGATTCGGGTGCCATCTCGAGGTTCCGAATGGCGGAACTCACCGACGAGGCGCGAAGGAGACTGCAAGACGCTGTCGATCCGGAAAGAGCGATCGGCGGTCGGATAGTCTCGTCGCCCAAGTCAGGCGGCTGCTCGGTCGCGGCGCTGCTCCGCCACGTCATCGCTCGCGATCGCTCGGGCGCAGATCCAGGACCGCACGCGTCCGGCGTCAGTATTCGACTATCGTCGGTGGGTGCCGTCGCCGGAACGCGACGGCTTGGCCGTCGCGTTCGCACCGTGGAGAAGCCCCAAAGGACATCGAGTTCGCCGTCGCGTGTCGCGTGGCTCAGTCGTGTTCGAGTCACCGGACGCCGTTCGGCGGGCGCCGGTTCGGCGCTCGCGGCTGTCGCCGTGGCAGTCGTGGTGTTCGTGGTCGCGGTCGTGGGTTCCGCGGGCGCCGCGGCCGGAGCGCCGGCGGTGTCGATCTCCTGCAGCAAGGATGGGGCGCTCTACGCGTGCGCGCTGCCGAGCGGCAATCCGGTTGCGGTGCCGGTGACGTTCGATCAGATCCTGGACGGCGTGACGGCCGCGGGCGGGACGGTCACGGTGTCCGATCCGGCGATGTGGATCACCGGCTGGGGCGGTGCCGGCGCGAACGGCACCGAGTGCTGCGGCGGAGGAGGGCACCCCAACGGCGGCCGAGGTGCCTCGGGGGGTGTGGCGCAGCTCGCGGTCAGCCCTGCGACCTACGAGCAGGTGTACGGCACGAGCTCGCTCTACTACGCAGTGGGAGGAAACGGCCCGCCGGGACCGGGTGACAGCGCGTACGGCGGCTGGGGCGGCGGCGCCACGGCCGTCTTCGCGTCTCCCCCGCCCGTCTCGTCGCCCGGACAGGCGCCTCCTTTCTGGGACGTCGTCCTCGTCGCCGGCGGCGGCGGTGGCGGCGGCGGTGGCGGAGGCCTCGACGGCAGGTCCGGCGGTGTGGGCGGGACGGCAATCTCGACGTTCTTCGCGGATGCGTCGGCCGCGGGTGCGGCGGGGTCGGACGGGAGCGGAGGCAACGGTCTCGGCGGGAATCCGGACAAGGCGGGCAGCGGCGGCCAGGGCGGCTGTAGCGGTGATCCGTGGTGTGACGGCGCCGACGGGGTCGGAGGGTTCGGCGGGTTCGGGTCGCCCGAGCAGAGGAATGTGTCCACGAGCCTGTTCAGCTCACTGCTCGCGCCGGAGTTCAACGTGGTCAGCAGCACGGACTACGACACGCTGGCGAAGAGTCCGGTGGAGAGCCCGGGGATGGGTGGCGGCTCGACACGCTTCGAGAAGGGCAGCAGCGGCCAGCCCTACACCATCTGCGACGGGGGTGTCCAGTGCGGGGGTGGAGGGGGAGCGGGCTTCGGCGGTGGCGGCGCGGGCGACTACCAGACCAACGAAAATGAAGGCGGCCTGGGCGGCGGCGGCGGCGGCAGCTACGCGGCGGTCGGCACGTGCGACGCGACCGGCGCTCCTGCAGCGGGCATCGGGACGGACTCGAAGCTCGCCGTCTACGTCGACCCGGGCCAGGACTGCAGCTCGTCGCTCGCGGCCCTGCGCGGGAGGACTGCCAAGGCCGGTCCGGCTCTGGGGCCTGCGGTCGGCCCGGAGCTCGCGACCGTGGTCGAGCCCGCAAACGGCATCGTGAGCAGGCGAGCCACGCAGAAGATCGTGGTGCGGACGGAGGCCGGTGCGGTCATCACGAATGCGCGCCTCAACGGCAAGGACGTGACGGCGCGGCTGCGACCAGACGGTGACGGGACGTGGCGCGGGACGCTCGGCCGAGCGCACGGCGTCGCGGCGGGCGCGAACACGCTGGTGGTGCGAGTCGAGCGCGGCGCGGATCGGTCGTATGCGACGACGCATTGGACTTACGCGAACTCGCGGGCGCAGCTCGTGCAGACCGACCTCGATCGGAGCGCGACTCCAGAGGTACTGCGCGTCGAGCACCTGGGCAACGATCCCGTGCAGACACGGTTCACGCTCGGCGGCACGGCGATCCCGTCGGACCACGTGAGCCGGGCCCTGCGCCTGCAGACCGTGCGGTTGTCGGCCTCGAGCGGGTTGCGCCACGGGCTCAACCGGCTCGTCGTGACGGCCCACACGCGGTCCGGTGCGTTCCAGCAGACGATCGAGACCGTGAGGATCGCGAACCGCGATCCGATCGCCGGCGCGGGCCCCGATCTGCGGGCGCACGTCGACGCCCGGGTGGTGCTCGACGGCTCGAGCTCGGTCGCGCCGAAGGGCGGGGCGCGACACCGACTGTCCTTCCGCTGGACGATCGCCTCGGCACCGCACGGCAGCAAGGCGACGCTCACGGGCGGCGGGGGCGAGTCTCCGCAGTTCCGACCGGACCTGCCGGGGCGTTACACGGTGCAGCTGACGCTGACGGCGCCGGACGGCCAGTCGAGCAGCGACGCGGCGACCGTCACGGTCGACGCGCTCCCGAACACCCGGATCGACACGCTCGCCACATCGCCGGACGGGACTCAGGCTCCGGGCATCCAGCTCGACTCGGCGTGGTTCTGCCCGACGGGCGGTACCGACACGTCCTGCTTGTTCCAGCCGAACCCGGCCGGCAACGACGCGAGCGTGCAGCTGCTCGTGCTCGACCGCGACACGCTCGCGGTCGCGACGGATCAGCAGGGCGATCCCCTCAACAGGAGCTACTCGCCGTCGAGTCTGGCGAACCTGAACAAGGCGATCTCGGAGCTGGTCGTGAGCAACGGGGGCCAGGAGGTGCCAGACACGAGCAAGCTCGTCGTGCTCACGCTCGGGTCGGGCACGGTGACCGACATGACCAACTTCTCCGGCGCCGTCTCGCAGATCGGCATGCCGGCCTACGGCTCGTCGGTCAGCTCGGTACCGGCGCCGTTCTCGGTCATCGGAATCCCGGGGATGACGAGCGGCAAGGCGTGGCACAACTTCGGCCTTCAGATCGGCACCGGCGCACCCGGAGCGCTCGTCGGCTACATCAAGGACTCGGCCTACTACACCCAGGGAGGCGTGCTGGAGGCCGAGCAGCGCGTGTTCACCTTCCCGGACGTCGTGGGCTTTGAAACCCGAGTGGTCGACGGAGACTCGGTGCAGGTTCAGGTTCAGCACTACGACCCCTCTACCCGGTCGTACACGACGACCACGCTCGCGAGCTTCCCGACCACGGACGGGGGCCTCGGGATCGTGAACTTCGACCCCTACACGCTCGCCGTGATCGAGAGCCACAAGTGGACGCCCGACACGCCGGGGATCGACTGGAACGAGGTCCGAGACCAGCTCGATGCCGCGGTCGCGGGCGGTGACGGCGTCGTAATCGTGTCGCTCGGTCAGATGTCGGGGTACACCTCCGAGCCGTCGGCCGCCGCCTTCCGGCTGGACGTGCTGCCGGCGATCCGCGCGCTGGGCGGCCAGCCGGACATCTTCGCCCGCGCCGTCAACGACAACGGCACCTATTCGTTCATCGGCTCGGGCGGGCAGGGCACCGAGTCGAGCTCCGTCGTCGCCTACGGCGTCCCGACCCGGGCGGGCCCCGACGGGACGACTCCGCTGCCGGTGACGAGCGGCAACCTCACAGGCGAGCTCCAACGTGGCAGTGACGGCCGTTTCGTTCCCAGTCAGGCCGACCCGTCGGGCATCTTCCGGTTCGACCTCGACCCGGTTCTCTACCAGGCGCCAGGCGACTGGCCGCTGACACCCGCAGCCGGCGCCACGACCGCGGACGGCGCCGAGACCGCGCTCGCCTGGCTCGCCCAGTGCAAGGCGCTGGCAGGGAACCAACTCGTCGTGCAAGGCCTCAGCCTGTGGGCGGGGCAGAACTGCACCACCGACGCGGCGGGGCCGGACTGCACCGGCGGAAATGGACCTGTCACTGCGACCCCCGACCCCAGCGCCGTCCGGCAGGTCGCCCTCTCGCTTCGCTCCGACTACTACGACAACGCCAACCTCAACCTCAACGACGCCCTCGGCTCGTTGACCTACGCGTGTCTCTTCCCCAAAGGCGTCAGCCAGTTCACGCAGTCCGACTTCCAGTCCGCGCAGGCGCAGCTCGACAACGAGCGGAACGACCTGACCGCGGCGGGGAAGTTCTTCGGGAGCATGGAGTCGACGATCGCGAACTCCCAGGCGAGCGTGACCCAGGCGATGACCAATATCGCCTCTGACGTCCAGTACTGGTACTTCAAGGACCAGCCCACCGTCACCGTCACGGACTACAGCGGCTGGACGAGTGCGATCTTCAGCGGTGCGATCACCTCTGCCTCCACGCTTGCGACCATCTTCTCCGCCGACACGTTCGGCACCACAGAGCTCTTCTACGCATTCGGGCTCTTCGCCCAGGGCGGCAATCCGTTCCAGACGCTGATCACCGGGCCTCAGACCTCGTCGTTCACCGACATCGAGGCGTGGCTGCTCACGAGCCAGGATCTCCAGAACACGACCGCCTCCGTCGACGAGGCCGTCATCAACTCGGTGAGCCTGCAGCAGCAGGGGTTTGGGATGAGCCAGGCCATCGTCGCGTCCGACTGGGGCCGTCTCGACACCGTCGCCGCGAACTCGCAGGGGCCGTGGAGCATCAGCTCCGACGAGCTGAACCTGGCGGCCAACGCCTTCGTCATCTCCACCCGCCGGCAGATCTGGCAGGGCTACGCCCACCAGCTGTGGACGGCCGGTTACGTCGACGACCTCGAGGGGAGCACGGGCATCTGGCAGTGCCCGGGTACCACGAGCTTCCCGTTCGTGCAGCAGGCGAAGGGCGGGCTCCCGACCGGCCTCGGTCAGGGCTCCCTGTACTGGCCGGTGCAGACCATCAGCACGCTCGGCACGAACGGCGGCCGCATGTACGCGCAATGGATCCCGTACGTCATATGGGTGCAGGGCAGCGACGGCGTCCAGCCCCCCGTCGACGCGCTCAACGCGATCTACCAGCAGCCGACGAGCACCGGCGCCGGGACGGCCTCCGCAGGCGCGTTCGGCCCCTGGTTCTGGCCCTCTGTCTTCGATATGACACGCGAGCTCAGCACGTGCACCTCGTCCGGGGTGCCGCAAACAGTGGCGGGGAACTTCTACGGGCAGACGGGCTAGTCAAGCCCCCACGACGGGAAGCTCGTCGGTGTCGCGACTACTCGGTCCCCGGACGGGATGTGTTAGCCCGTAACTGTCGCTGAGGACCGAGGTCGACTCCGCGCCTTCTGGTGAGGCGGAAACGTGCAAACGTGCGCTTCATGCGAGGAGGTGCGGCCCCCGGTGCAGACCTCGGCCGCGAAATGGTCACGATTTGCAGGGGAGTCTGAGCCCTCCCGGGGCTCAACGGCCCTCGCCGAGACCGCCGGGCTCCTTTCGACAAGGCCGCATCCCGCGCAGATCCCGCACGAGGCTGCGGGAGTTTCCGCTGATACCCGCGTACATCAAAGTGCGTTGTCGCGCTAGGCACCAGAGCGCGGACACAAGACGGACACATCAGAAACGACACGCGCGACGTCTCGCGACGCATCCCCAGCCTCGCAAACAGCCAGATTTGCAGGAGAAAATGTGACGGGAGTGATCGCGTGTGTACGCGCGTGACGCCCCAAGACCTCAATGGTAAGGAGGGGGTCGACGGTTCGAGTCCGTCAGAGGGCTCTTAAAAGGCCAGCAAATGGCCTTTTTTGTTGCCTTAAGGGCGTACACCCATCGCTCGAGCGTCCCTCAAGCTGTCCCCAAGATCTGTCCCCACCATCTGACGAGCCCTGGCGTTTTCGGCTTGAGCAAACGCGTCTGACTGCATCGAGCACCTCCGTGGTAGGTAGGTGGTCGACACAAAGCAGTGCCGCCGGTCAGGCTTTCGCCAAGAGTCGCGTCCGACCCGGGGCGGCCCCGCGAAGTCTCGCTCGCGCGACGCCGCTGCCGGCCTTGCTGACGAAGCTGCTCGAAGTCGTCTGAACAGGGCGCAGTTCGGGCATGAGGTCATCTTTCGAAGCGGCCAACGGTTCGCGAGCCAGGCCAGATTCGCGAGCCAGGCGAGAGGAGAACGCATATGTATTTCCGGAAGAGAGAGGTGGACTCAGTCCTGGCCGCGAGACGGATGCTCCCTGTTGCGCCAACGGAGATCGTGGCTCGATGGCAATTCACCCCACGAGGCTCTGGGGGAGATGGCGCCGTCGTCGACGCTCGTCACCCACTCCTACTCTGATACCGGGCCCTCCCTCGGCGGGCCGCTGCGAGCGACGCGTGACCGCCCTTGAGCAGCGACACGTCAAGTGCGGCGCGCAGGTACCGAGAACCGATGGCGCGTCTGGCCGAAGGTACCTTTGGCGAACGCGAGCACCTTTGCGGGCTTCACCGAGAAGACGAGGACCGCGCCGCTCCCACCTTCGTGCCGGAAGCCGCGGTCGTGCACCTCGTAGTGCCAGCGCCCGTCCCACTTCGTCGCCCACGTTTCTGCGAGATGTTCGAGGACGCTCTCGTCCATCACCTGGACGGCCTCGCCCTCGACCACGACGTCGAGCCCTCGCTCCCACTCGTTGCAACCGGTCGTCAGGATCACGCTCTGGTTGGTTCTCAGGTTCACGGCCTTCTGCTCGCCGGGGCCGGTGGCGAAATAGATGGTGTCATCGAGCCAGACAGCGACGAGTGGCGTGACATGCGGTCGACCGTCGGCCCGGACGGTCGAGATCCAGAACAGCTCGGCGTCCTCGAGCGCGCGGCGAGTGTCTTCCCAGTCGGTCGCGACTGCGTCCTGGTCGCTGAATCGCGTGTCGAGCTCAGTCACTGGCTGCTTCATCAGCGTCTCCTTTCGAACTGGGGCCTCAGGCGCCCCGCGGGTCGCCCCCTTGATGGCTAGGTGGTCCCTTCGTCTCTGATGGCGGTGTGCTCGAGGATCGCTCGTGCGATGGTTTTCCAGTCGGCTCGGTCGACTCCGTGGCCGGCTCCCTCGAGCGTCAGCAGTCTCGCGCTAGGGATCTCTTCGGCCAGTGCCTGTCCGTGCGCGAGTGGGAACATCGGGTCGGCGGTGCCGTGGATGACGAGCGTTGGCACCGCGATCGACGAGATCGGCTCGGACGGAACGTCGCCCTCCGGGATCATCGTGTGGTTCTGGGAGGCGGCGATGTCACGCGCGCGCTCGACGTCGCGGCCGACGAACTCACGCCACGCCACCTCGTCATAGGGACGCACGCCCCCCGCAAGCCTCCGCTCGTAGGCCACCAGGTACTCGATCACCAACCCTCGGTCGGACCAATCCACCTCAGCTGAGGCAAGGAAGCCGCCGAAGCGCTCCGTCGCCGAGGGAAGGCTGCGTTCCCCGCGGGTCGCGGGAGACGTGCTGATGAGGACGAGCGAGAGCACGCAGTCGGGAAAGCCGAGCGCGAGCATCTGCGCGAACGCCCCACCCGCCGACACGCCGACCACGTGCGCGGCCACGAGCCCGTACGCGTCGAGCACACCGACGGCATCGGCCACCAGATCGGAACCGGCGTATCGCGGAGGCCCCGGCTCATAGGTGACCGAACGGCCGGTATCGCGATGGTCGTAGCGGATCACGAACCGGCCGCCCGCGGCAAGCAGCCGGCAGAAACCCTCCTCCCACCAGAGCATCGACGCACTGACCCCCATGACCAGCAGAACTGGCGGATCGCCCGGGTCGCCGAACGCCTCCGTACAGAGCTCTACGCCGTTCGCTTCGATCATCCGCTCACCCACATTCGCCACCTCCTCTCGCTCTCTGACTTCCGCTCGAAGTCGTTCACCTGGAACCGCGCAGGCGAGCTCCAGGCGCGGTGGGTATGGAGCCGTTCATGGAGCCTTCAGGTCCAGAGCCTGGCCCATGTCATCGTGAGCGAGTGACGCTAGCGGCCGGGCGGAATCCCGATGAGGGCTGGACCTTCCGAGCCGGCGATGCGGCTGCGGTGGGCGGAGGATCGCCGTGAGCCCGGTCGAGGTCCGCGACCTGGGTGAGCCCGAGGCGGTGGTGACATATCCGCTGGGCGCGACCTACCAGGTGCGTCTGGCCGGAACGGTGGTCAGCCACCATGTCCTGCAGCCGGGCTGGAGCTGGGAGGCACACGTGATCCACCCTGGGTCCGTTGGAGGCTCGCTTAGGTGGCAGCCGCCATTGGGCTGTTGTCTCTCGTGATATTCAACTGCTCGTACTCGGCGGGCGGCAAGTCACCGAGTGCTTCGTGCAGTCTCTCGTCGTTGTAGAAGCCGATCCAGTCGAGCACCTCGGGCTCTGCGTGCTCGAAAGAGGGGAAGCGGCGTCCGTCGACGAGCTCGCTCTTGAAGGTCGCGACCCACGCCTCGGCCATCGCATTGATGCTCCTATGTCAAGTCGAGTGCTGCCGCCGCGGTGAGGTCGGCGACGATCAGGCGGTAGAGGCGTCGGGCGAGGTGGCGCTTGAGGCAGCGGAGGATCTCTCGTCGGGAGAGGCCTTCGGCGGTTCTCCTGGCGGCGTAGGCACGCGTCTCGGGGTCGTGGATCAGCCGGTTGTTGGCGATCGTCCAGAGGGCGTTGTTGCCCTGGCGGTCTCCGCCTTTGTTGAGCCGGTGTCGTTTTGTCTTGCCGCTCGAGGCTTCGATCGGGGAGACGCCGCAGAGCGCAGCGAAGGCGGCGTCGCTGCGAATCCGCTCCACGTTGTCGCTGGCGATCACGAGCAGCTTGCCGGCCGTGTCTGGTCCCACTCCAGGCTCGGCGAGCAACCGCGGCGCCGCAGTCTTGACGAGCGCGTACAGCTCGCGGTCGAGCTCGCGGACCTCGCGATCGAGCTGCTGCCAACGGCGGGCGAGGCTACGTAGCGCTCTCTTGGTCGATCCGTCGGCTCTGCTGCCTTCGGAGAGTCGCATCCGCGCGCAGCGCTCGACCTGCCGCTTGACCGTCAGTCGCGCGAGCTCGTTGTGCAGCTCGTCGGGCGCGGTGACGATCAGACTGCGGATCTGCTGGCCTGCCTGGGTGCGCGCCTTGATCGCGCTGCGCCGCGCGATTTGCAGCACCCGGATCGCCTCAACGATCCCGTCGCCGCGCTTTGGTGTCGCCGTTGCCTCACCCGCGAGCACCATCCTCGCCGCAGTCTCGGCGTCGATGGTGTCCGACTTGCCGAGATGCCGGCGAGCACGCCGGCTCGGGCGCGTCACCTCGACTACGGCAACCGCCTCCCCGGAGAGGAAGCGGGCAAGGCCGGCGCCGAAGCTGCCCGTCCCCTCGACCCCGGCACGGGCCAGTCGCCCGTGCTCACGTGCCCACGTGAGCATCTGCCGGTAGCCACGCCCGTTCGCAGCGAAGCTCCGTGTCCCGAGCAGGCGCCCGCGCTCGTTGATCAACGCGGCGACGTGTTCGGTCTC
>Ga0210120_1000214_pt1 | contig 13658 bp, 10 predicted proteins | sample Goodyear_PhragA__FD_184868 | JGI IMG/M metagenome (GOLD analysis project Ga0210120, IMG submission 184868) | Wetland microbial communities from San Francisco Bay, California, USA, that impact long-term carbon sequestration - Goodyear_PhragA_D2... | ecosystem: Environmental > Aquatic > Marine >... | reverse complement strand
GCCAACTGGGAATGCTTTGATGCTTCGTCCACCGGAGAACGCAAGGCTACCCATTTGTCGTCACGCAACTGATAAAAGCCGACGGTTTCATAACCCCTCCACCAGGATATCCTGTAATTGAGGGCAAAGCGTTTTGAATCCGGCGCCCACACGACCTCCTTTTTGGTGTACGCATCGTCCACGTTGGGCAATTGGAGCTTTTGAAAGGTTTCGCCGCGTCGGAAGTAGACCTCCACTCCTTGATGGCTCGGATGCCACACCAACTTTGTTTTCAAGGCGAACCCATTCGAATCGGGCGCCCAAAACACATTCCAGAAAACAGGCATATCCGCCTTATCCGCCTCGTCGATGCGTTGCAACTTTTCCCCCGAGTTCTTGTCGATCAAGTCAATCATTTGGAGCTGATTGCCGGAAGAGTTGTCCTCAATATCTGATGTGAGAAAGGCATATTTCCCATCCGGCGATGAGGGGCAATCGCATTGCTCTTTATGATCAGTGTTCTCGCCGCCGATATCCTGCTCGATCGCCGCCGCATTCGGCGTTGGCGAAGGTGTTTGGGCGCTCATGGAAACCAAAATTGTTCCGAGCCAGGCGAGTGTTACTGCTATAAATAAATTTTTCATTTCAGTGTTCAAATCAGCGGTGAAATTTGATCTGCATGAGATGCCCCTTCAGTTTTGTCATGGTTCCGAAACGGATTGCAGGCGCGATCGACCAGTCTCGCGTCTCGCCAGCAACGAAGGGCGCTTCCGCATCGTGTTAGTCATTTTACTTATCCGGGATCGGGTGCGCTGAGCTCACCGTAGAAAGAGTAATCGGCTTTTTTGCCGGTGATTTTCAATTGCCAATGTGTAAAATCTTCGGCGCCGTCGCAGCTATTGCCCCGGCCTTGAAACACAAGAACGTATTTGGTTCGGGCAGTGATTCCGGCCTTAAAAACACCCGTCCCGTTAACCTCGCCCTCAAAACGCCATTCCTTGTAAAGCACCGGCTCGGGGTACCCGGGTTTTGTCCGCCCATCGTGAATGTCAGCTGCGAATCTCAGCATCCCGGCTGACAACGGCAGATCGAGTGTGCCGGATTCATCCCCGTTACGGAACGTCAGCTTCCACACGTTACCGACGAGCGAGCCACTAAGCGAATAGGTATCCGCAGGGTGCTTAAGGCCTTCAGCGGCTGCTTCTGGATCCGCCTCGCCGGTCCACAGGCTTGCCTTTGCGCCAAAACGGATTCGCTTCATCTCACCAAGTTTGAACTCGTCAGATTTGACGAATTCCATTTGGTATTCACCTGGATGAGCGCAACAAGCACATGCCCAAACACGACCAGGTAGTAAAAGCAGGTTTGCTATCGCGATGAAGATGAAAAAGAATCTGGTCATTCGTCAGTGGTGTTCTGTGACTTCGGTTTGAGATCCGCCGCCTCTTTAACAAGCGCGTTAATTACTGCCTTCAGTGAGGTGTTATCCTTGGTATAAATAATGTCGTCGATGCGCCATCCGTTTTTCAATTGAACAAGTTGGAAAACGAGGACTTGTTCTTGCTCTGCTTTCTCCTCGTTAAATAATTTGAAGCGTGCTTCGAATCGGCCGGTTTGCGGCGGCGTTGATTGGGTGATGCGAAGCTTAAAGTTGAGATTGTCGTCGAAGTCCTGAGATCCTAGAATTGGATCGAACTCGATTCCGCAAAGATCGCCCTCGGGGCAGTCCCGTTCCAGCTGCGCATTTTTCAGGAACAGCTTGGTTAGCTCGGGGCTGAAATATTTCGAAAGCACACCCCGCTTCGCGAGGTCAAGTTCTTTGTGCTCCCACGGACGGTGAGCCTTGTAAAGCGCGCGAATCACCTCCTCTGGGCGATCTCCCGCGGCGACCGTAGATGACGCAACAACCGTGAGCAACGCGAGAACAAGTGCCTTGTGTTTCGTGCGCATCAGATTCTGAAAATTATTGTATCTTAGTGAATGGAGTTGAGGGGATAAGCAACATAGAAGGTAAAGATCGCCGCGGCGACCGAGCGAGCGGGGAAGCAAACGAGTCTCAAATTCGTGTCTGCAAACGATCTCATTCGTGCTCTTCGACTTCTTTGTCCGACATCCGGTGCGTTTTAACGATCTTCCATTTGCCAGCGTCGTCGAATCTTAGTGTAAAAAGAAGGTCGGCACTGAACTCGTCTTCGATTTCACCAGGATCATCCCTGCGAGCGGAGACCTGCCGCAGAGAAGCATGGAGAATCGCGGTGTTGGAATCGAGCCATTCATCCACTTTCACCGTCCACCAAATCAGCCGCAGGTACCTGCCCTTTTGCGACAACTTCTTTTTCGATAACCCACTACTCTTTAGCTGCCCAGCGATGATGCTATCGGCTCGCTGCGAAATCCTGTCATCGTCCGACGGGGACTTCAGCGCTGCCCAGTGATCCTCCCTCAACTGATAGAGCGCGGTGTGCAGCTCGCGCCCCTGCCCCCAGTTGAACGCAAAACGTTTCGAATCCGGCGCCCAAACGACAGCCGCCCCGGCGCCACATGTGCTGATATCGCAAACATCGGACAAATCCCAGGCCATTTCACTTGTGCCAGCTTTTACAATCCTTGGTCCTCCTTCGTCGGCGCCCTGGTATTCCCATTTCTGGTCCGGGGAAATTGAACTTTCTTCCGGGATTTCGTGCTTAGACGGCTCCGCTGTCGGCGACGGGGCCAACCGTTCGGAGCGCTCGATGCTTGAGATGTCCGATCTTGCAATCATTCTCCTCTCCGTTTTGCCCGTTGCAGTTTCGGTAGAAATTGTGAGGCTGATGTCAGACTCGGTAGTGATTCGGCCTTCGACTTTCCGTCCCGATTTTAGGATCAGGATGTCCGCGACAATCTGAGAACACGCGAGTCGCGCGCTAAATACGATAAGCGCACTCAAAGCTGTAACTACCGCTGCGAACTTGGGATTCATCGATGGAAACGCATCATCTGTAAATAAATTGCACTACTAGTTCATTGCTCGAGGTGCCTGTGATTGCCGGCACGACAAACACCTCATCCATTACTCCTCCACTTTCGTCTTCGTTTTCCCGACGTTCTTCACGGACGCGTGATGCTGCGCATCGAACGCAAGTGTGAATCGCACCACGCCCGTGTAGGTGGCGCCGCTGTCGCCATGGAGCATCATCGCATCGCTGGACAGCTCCAATTCTCCCGATTTCAACCACCTTAAAGGCGTTACCGCGCCTCCGTAGTTTTTGATATGACCGCTCTTATGCTCCTTGCGGAACTTGATATCCGGGGACGGTAGCTCTAGCTCGTCAGGTAAGGGCACTTCCTCGAAAGTTGAGCCATTCCAAAAATACACGCTCACTTCGCCCGCCTTATCGCCACGGTTGCCATACGCCACCCACTTTGAATCAGCCGACCACACCAGAACCTGACTACGCCACGGTTCTCCAAGAGCCACCACGACCTTGCCGGACGCTTCCTCGATCAGCTCAACCTTTCCATCCGTAATCCGCAAAGCGAAACGCCCATCCGGTGATGGATATTTGATCTCATCTGCTCCTAGCGAGGAGCAGAGATACGTGGCCCAGCAAGCAAAAGCGACGAGTAACAAAGTTCTCATGATTTTCATTCTTCGAGGTGCACCGAGTCCATAATCTGGTCGATCTCTTTCTTTAATCTGGGATCGGTGTTAAGGTTTGAAGTAAAGCTGATCTCTAATAGCTGTCCTTTATAGGAGGTAGTTAGGAAACGGGTGTAAACGGGACTGTGCGAATAATTCTTCGTTCCTTTGAGCATTGGAACAAACCGCCAGTCAGCCCATTTTCGTCCATCAATAGTTACGATGTCTTTTTTCAGCCATTGCAGGTGAGAATCCTTCGGCAGCCAGTTAAACCCTTTGGTGTATTCGGCCACGCGTTTTTTCAAATATCCCTCAAGTTGATCCGGCGTCAGTCCATGCGTGCCGCGCAACACTTCTCCCCAGGCGCCCTCGGGTCCTGAAAATTTGGCGAGCGTTTTTGGACTTTTCGGATTGTTGGGGTCGCGAGAGAAATTTGGCGGGATGTCGAATTTGAGCTTCCCATCCAGGAGAATGACTGTAGTCCCCGTTGCGCCATCCTTCGAAACATGCTCGCTGTTCGAATCGGCGTCCGATTCTTCGCGAGCCAATCGCGGATCGAGTTTGGCCGCGTGCTCGAAATCTGCCTTGGCGCCGGCTGCGTCGCCGTGATCCTTCTTTACCATCGCGCGATTGTAGTAGGCGCGCGCGTAATTGGGTCTGAGTTTGATAGCACGCGTGTAATCGGCAATGGCGCCATCAGGGTCGTTGTTCTCCGCTCTGGCGTTGGCGCGATTGTTGTAAGCGGCCGGATTCGTAGAGCCGAGTTCGATCGCCCGGGTGTAGTCGGCAATGGCGCCGGCTGTGTCCTTCTTCAGCCGTTTGGCCTGAGCGCGGTTATAGTAAGGAGCGTCATCCTTTGGATTGAGTTGGATCGCACGGTCAAAATCCGTAATGGCGCCATCCAAATCGCCGTCCTTCGCCTTTTCGATTCCGCGATTAACGAGATCGCCGTCTGACGCGTCCGATGCTCCAGCAACAGGCGACGTCGTCGCCGTCTCTTTTTCATTGTCGCCCCATGTATAACTCACGCTTCCGTCGGGGTCGCGGACAAGGTTCGCGCCGACGGCCACAGCTCTCGCGGCGGGCTTCTCGCCGATTGGAATTACTTCCACGTAGAACGAAACCGGTTTGCCCTCAGTGCGACCTAACGCGCCCATCTTCGCCAGATCCTCTGGGGCGTGTGCACCGCTCACGACCTTTTTGAGAAATCCCAGCTTCACCAATGCATCATGGGGAAATTCAACCACACCGTAGTGATTAGGCGTTGCAGTGTCTTTGAGGAAGGCGCGGTAAGTGTCTTCGCCAATTTGTTTCGACTCCAAAATTTTTGGAGTTACCTCCAAGCGAATGATTTTTCCCTTCCAGTCGAACTTGTGTTGTTCGATGTCATTAAATCCATACGCCTTCTCATCAATTGGCGCTCTGAGCGGGGGCGGCGCGATCGTTTCTTTGGCGGGCGCATAATCCAATGAGCAGTACAGCACCTCATTACGCGCTTGCGAAAACATCGGCATTTCTGTGTGCCGGATATATTGGGCCTTTCCCTGCGGATCGATTACGATCCAATATTGCGGCAGCTCTTTCGGGTTGACGTTCTTCTCGGGAACTTTCAGCCGAACGTGCAACCAGGTCTGTCCGTTGCGCTGCTCGGAACCCACTCTCTCAAAAGGCGGTAGCCGCCGGTCAGCCATGATTGGCACATGCGCCCAATTGTAGAGCAGCCGATCGTCCGCTCTGCCGGCATGCCAGGTTTCGCCATCCGAGCAAACCCATGCCTTATCCTTGATCACGATGCCGCGCATCGGCACATCCGGTTTCACGCCGGGTTCCATCGTTAAATCAAAATCTTCACCGCAGAGAAGTCCGTGTAGCTTAATCGTCTTCTTGGCCGTGACCGTGCCGTTCACCGACCAGACGCCGGTCTCCATGTTTTTCATCGCGGCATTCACGAGCGGATCGATCTTTTCGTGGCTGGTTCCAGCCGATTTCTTTTGTGGCTTGGCGAAACCGGCAGGCCCGCTCGCCAGCAGCATCAACGCGGCAATTGGCGAGAACCAACTCGCACTACTAGTCATAATCGTTCTCATAGATTGCTTGAAACCTAACGACTCCTTCCTTGGTAAGTTTTTTTGACGCGCTTTCTCGTTACTGGTCTCCTTCGACAAGATCATTGCGCGTTTGGTTTTGTAGTGAGCAGAGCTTTGATTTTTTCCATATCAGGATGAGTAATCCCCGAGTCCTGAAACTCTTTGAAGTCGTCCAGCACGGCCTGGCTAAACGGCTTGCCATCGCGAAGCTTCGCGTCTTTGTTCTCCAGATAGATCGCTTTGGCCTTCTCGAATTTGTTACCGAAGAGGTAAGCGTGCGCGAGGTTGCCGTTGATCATCACCGCCTCATCAGGCGCGAGTTCCAGAGCCTTGAGCGAAGCTGCAATCGACTCACGAGGCTTTCGATTGAAGAGCTGATACCAACCTAACGAACCGTAGTAAGCTGCATTTTTCGGGTCGCGTTCGATCGCCTTCTGTTCGTCTTTCACAGCGGCAGCGTATTGCTTCTTTTTCGCCTCGACTTCGCCGCGCATGGCGTAAGAAGCAGCCTCTTTCGGACTGAGCTTGATGGCGTGGTCAAGGTCCACAATCGCACCATCGAGGTCGCCCTTGTATCTCCTGGCATCGGCGCGGTTACCGTAGGCATTGAAGACCATGCCCACTTGCGGATTGAGCTTGATGACACGGTCGAAATCGACAATCGCAGCATCGAAGTCGCCCCTGGATCTCCTGGCAATGCCGCGGTTGTAGTAGGCAGCGGCCTGTTTCGGATCGAGCTCGATTGCACGATCGCAATCCGCGATCGCGCCAGCGAGATCGTGCTTCATCAGCCGCGCAAGGCCGCGATCAAGATACGCTTCGACATATTTCGGATTAAGTTCGATGGCGCGAGTATAATCGGCAATGGCCCCATCAAAGTCGCCTCCCTTCTGTTTGTCCACGGCACTGGCGAAATACCCCTTACCCTCCTTCAGATTGGGTTTGACCTGTGGCGATGCTGACTCCTCTGCGGCGGCTGCTCGGGTATTACTTTTAGCCGTGAACAGCACCTTGATTTTCTCCATGTCGGGATGAGTGATGCCCGCCTCCTGAAACTCGTTGAAATCATCGAGCACGGCCTGGCTGAAAGATCGCTTGTCATCTCCGATCTTGGCGTCTTTGTTTTTCAGATAGATCGCTTTGGCTTTGTCGAATTGATTATCGAACAGATAACCGTGCGCGAGGTTGGTCTTAATAAGGATGGCGTCGTCCGGTGAGAGCTCCAGAGCTTTGAGAGACGCTGTAATCGCCTCACGCGGTTTCCGGTTGAAGAGCTGATATCGAGCGAGGGATAAGTAGTAGTCTCCAGCTTCAGGGTCCAGCTTAATAGCTTTCTGCACATCCTTGATCGCGGCACCGTACTGCTTCTTCCTTGCGTAGAGATCGCCGCGGACCTTATAAGGGACAGGTTCTTTGCCAGTGAGTTCGATCACCCGATCCAAATCGGCAATCGCACCGTCGAGATCGCCTTTGGCCAATTTGCCCCCAGCGCGCGAAAAATAAAAGCCTGCGTCTTGCGGAGCGAGCTCGATCGCGCGAGTGAAATCGGCGATCGCGCCATCAAGATCGCCTTTCGCCTTCTTCGCGTTGCCACGATTGTTGTACGAGTTGGTATATTTTGGATCGAGTTCGATGGCGCGACTGTAGTCGGCGATCGCCCCGTCATAGTCCCCTTTGGCTTTCTTAACATTCCCCCGGTTGTAATGCGCATTGGCATATGTTGGATCGAGTTCGATAGCGTGATTCAAATCCGCGATTGCCCCATCGAAATCTCTTTTTGCCAGTTTCTCAACGCCGCGATTGTTGTACGAAATCGTGTGTTTCGGATCAAGCTCGATGGCGCGACTGTAGTCAGCGATCGCTCCGTCGTGGTCCTCTTTACCGCCTTTGAGATTGCCTCGGTTGTTGTAGGCTTCGGTATGATTTGGGTTAAGCTTAATAGCGCGAGTATAAGCGGCTATCGCTCCATCCAAGTCGCCCTCATGCTGCTTCGTTAGTCCACTTTCGTAATAGGTCTCAGCTTTTTTCAGATTGGTTTTGCTTGGCGACGATGTTGTGACTGCTGCGGCCCGATTGCTGCTCGAATGGGCAATAGACTCTTTGCTCATTAGCTGCGGATCCAATTCTCCGGCGCGCTTCAAATCCTCGTTCGCTCCAGCGGCATCGCCTTTAGCCTGCTTTGCTTCGCCGCGATTCTTGTAGGCGATAGCCAGCTTGTCGTTGAGTTCGATGGCGCGGCTGAAATCAGCGATGGCGCCGTCGAGATCGCCTTTGGATTTTTTGATTGCACCGCGGCTGTTGAAGGCGCCGGCATTTTTCGGATCCAATTCGATCGCCCGACTGTAATCAGCAAGCGCACCGTCCGCGTCCCCCTTGACGTTTTTGGCCAAAGCGCGGTTGCGATACGCGACCACATTTTTTGGATCGAGCTCAGTTGCGCGCGTAAAATCGGCAATCGCGCCATCATTGTCGCGCTTGCGCAGTTTGGCCAGACCGCGATCGCTGTAATAATCGGCCGTGCTGGGGCTGAGCTCGATCGCCCTGCTCAAATCACCGATGGCGCCGTCGTAGTCTCCCTTCTGCAACTTGAATGCGCCGCGTCTGTAAACCGCTGGCTCAGATTTCGGGTCCAGCTCAAGCGCGCGACTCAAGTCCGCGATTGCACCATCCCTATCGCCATTGAAACCGCGTGCGCTGGCGCGATTGAGAAAACCTTCCACGTCATGAGGCTTCGGGCCTATGTTAAACTTCGCCAGGTCAACCGGCTGGTTTTCGAGTTCTTTCGGCGTTTCCAAGTTTTCCCACGCTGCCTCCGAAAGCTCGAAACCGCTCATCGCAATCAAGTACCCAAAACTGATCCCACGCTGCCTCCGAAAGCTCGAAACCGCTCGTCGCAATCAAGTACCCAAAACTGAATTTCACGCGTGTAGCATGACCTGTCTTGCCGCCGACGCCTGGCAGCGAGCCTTCAAAACCGTGCAACAGCACATTCTGATTTTTGTCGTAGAGCGGCCGGGCAAAAGTCAGCCGCACCGGCGATCCCGTTTGATTTGCTGCGCGCGCTTGAAACGTCCATTCCACTCTGACGCCTTCCCTGGATTTGCTGACGAGCTTTGCTTCGCTCGGCATGAAATCGAATGCGTTTTCGACGAGCTTGACCCAGCCGTCCAGCTTTCGGGCAGTTTGCTGATCCACAGGACGGCCGGATTCACCCCAGTTCTCCGACTTTAACCACGGCTTGCCTCGCTGACTGCGCGCGAAGGTGCCTGCGTCGCATTGAATGCGCTCTGGTCCGTTGTCCGGATAACGCTGATAAGCAAACGTGGGCGCTGATTCCGAAATCGCAGATAAGTGAACGCCGGAATAAAACTCCCGGCTGAATTCGAGATTGTCAGCAACGATCTTCGCGTCCTGCGCGTGCAACGTGCAGAGCACGAGGAATGATATTGCCACGATTCCAAGAGATTTTGTTTTCATCACGATTGACCCACTCCTTCTAATCCGGTCCGTTGCGGATGATGATGACGGCGGGATTCTTCCCGGGCCGATACATCGACGCGCCATAACAGATGGCGGCACTGCTTTTACGCGCGTAACGCGCCTCGGGCTCGCCTCCGCAGTACGGCGATTCGTTCCCGTAATAAGGAGGTTCGGACTCATCGAAACATCGCTCCTTAATCTTCGCGCCCCAAAGTTCGACGTAAGAACAATTCGCTGTCTTGGAGCTGCCGGGAATATTGACGTAGCGATTTTCAGTGAGCGTGAGAAACGCCGGCTCCCCCGGCAACGGAAATGGAGTTGCATAGTTTGGCGATAATCGAATCAGCTTTCGCTCGTTGAAATCGAAAGCCTCGACTGTGTCACCGTCCGTGCTGTTGAGATGCGTGCTGAAAAACATAAGCCGTAGAGGACCCTCAAACAGAAACTCCTTATCTTTGCTGCCTTGAATTCGCAGTGGTTCGAATGATGGAAATCCTGGTAGTCTGCCAATTTCGGTTTCCTGCCCGGTTTTCGGATCGCGGAACCATATCACCCGGTTGAGTTCCTCATCCGATCCTTCGCCCTCTTTCCCTTTGCGCCAGAATAGTTCGCCCGCGTTATCAGGCGCTTTGATGATGTGCGGTGGCCGATCTTTCGCGTCGGCGACTGCATCGAGCGCAGTCATGCTCTGGTGTTGATCCTGCTGAACGTTTGCGGCCGTTGGAGTGGGCGAAGCCGATTGTTCCGGCGGCGATGTGGGTGCTGGTGCCGGCGATTCCTCATCTTCGGCGCGGGTGAAAGCCGGCGAGCTTTTTGCGCTGGAATACCAAGCCGGCGCTGCGGCGAGTCTTTTTAACTTTTTACCGGTCGGATCGATGCTCCAGAATTCGCGTACGTCGTTTGGTTTATTACGAGTAAACACGATTGTCTCGCCGTCCGACGCGAAAATTGGATCATTATCTTGTCCGGAATTGTCGTTGGTCAGTTGTCTTAAGAGCTTTCCGTCTTCGCGGTATAGGTAAAGGTGAGAATGACTTGTGCCTTTGGCCTGCAGGTAACGAACCGCGATTACGATCTCAGAGTCGCCGCGCGACGTCGTCGCGCTTAGGACAAAGACACAGGCGAAGACAACTCGGCGAACGATCGATTGCACTAACATGGAGGGAACTACTCTTTGGATGGGACTTTCTTCTTCGAGATGATTTTGAATTTTCCGGTCTTCTCGTCGAACCTGGCGGTGAATCGATAAGTGGCGTCTTCTCCGTTCCCTCCGCGAAAAATGTCGAATTGCTCAAGCAAGAGGACAGCCGGTTTTGTCCATTGAATTGGGTCTACGTATTCATTCCTGACATCACCTTTGGCATCTACTTGCAGGCCGTCGGTCTCAACGGGAACAAAACCGTCGCCCGAGCGCCGGTAGACATGAGTGTAAGTAACACGAGGACCGTCGGACAGCGCGAAGGCGAGCCATTTCGAATCCGGTGACCAAATTACCTTGGGAACTCCACCGTCATAATCACCACCGTTTTCAATAAGCTTCGTTAAAGCCACTTTCGATGGAAGCGAGACGAGCTCCACTGCGTTGATCAGGTTGGAATCCGTGTTGTCAGCATCTTGTGGCTCGCTGCTGTCCAAAATGCGAACGGCGAATTTCCCGTCCGGCGAAATGTCGCGGATTTTCTCGAATCCCGGAGACTCTTCGGCAAAAATCGGCTGCGGTGAAACCAGCAACAAACCCAACAGGCCCGATAGCCAGAGTTTTTTCAGGTTGTCAGATTAGAAAACTGCAGGGCGCAATGTCAATGCGTATTGATTGGGTGCGTAAAGATTCGCAAGGCAATAAGCAGAGCTGATAACCCCCAATACTCTCATCAAACTCAGGAGAAGGCTTATCACCGATCGCTTTGTAGATCATTGAGCACTGTCCGCGAACGCGGTTCGGTCACTTCGAGTCTGGCGGTGACTTTTTGAATCTGCGTAGCCTGCTCCTTGGTCGTCGCGATAAGAGCTTGAATCTCTTTCTTTTGTTCCGCCACGGCCGCCTCGAAATCCTCGCGCTGTTGTCCGATGGCTGCCTCCTGCTTTGCCGCATTCGCCTTCAATTCCTGCACTTTTCTGTGTTCCTTTAGAAACTCATTGAGCAACATCGCGTTGATCTGATCATAGCGCACACTCCAGATTTCGCCGTTCTTGTTGCGCACCACGAGGTCGGGATTTACCCCGGCCACTTCCTGCTCCTTGGTCGTCGCGATAAGAGCTTGAATCTCTTTCTTTTGTTCCGCCACGGCCGCCTCGAAATCCTCGCGCTGTTGTCCGATGGCTGCCTCCTGCTTTGCCGCATTCGCCTTCAATTCCTGTACTTTTTTGTGTTCCTTTAGAAACTCATTGAGCAACATCGCGTTCACGGCGTCGTAACGCACGGAATAGATCTCGCCGTTTTCGTCCCGCACGATGAGGTCCGGATTCACTTCAGCAACTTCCTCGGCGACCAGGCCAAATTGTGGTGTGTCTGTGTCATCGCTCTTATATTTAAACGTGACCGGTTTGAGCGCCAGAATGGCTTCGCTGGCCTTATCCATCGATTTAATTTCTCTCTTGAAACGGGCGGAGGACGCAGCGGTGCCGAGTTGGCCCTGGTTTGAGACGATGACCGGTAACGTCGTGCCGCTCACGGTAGTCCTGCCATAGATGCCGGTCATCCAGGTTGTTGCATCCACATTCGCGCCCGTAGCGCCGATGCAAATAACGCCGCTGGCCGCACTGATGCCCTGGCCGGCGTTGAGGCCCAGGATTGTATTGCCGGAGCCGGTCACATTAAGTCCCGCGTTGGCGCCAACTGCTACGTTGCCATTGCCTGTCTGATTATCCGACAGGGCATTATTACCCACCGCGGTATTGTTATCACCCTGGGTGTTGTTGAACAGCGCAACAGGACCCATCGCGGTATTGTTGCCGCCCGTCGTGTTGTGATAGAGCGCCTGATAACCGCTCGCTGTGTTGAAGCTCCCGGGTACGCCGGATACGGTCGTGTTGGAAAAGAGAGCCTGATAGCCATTGGCCGTATTGCCAACACCAGTGGTATTAAAAATGAGGGTTCCCTCACCCATGGCCGTGTTACTATTCCCAATCGTGTTGTTCTGGAGCGCGCCATAGCCGTTGGCGGTGTTATGGCTCCCAGCTGTATTCTTGTTGAGCGCTAGCACTCCAGTGGCAACGTTGTTGCCTCCGCCAGTATTAAATTGAAGCGCTTGGGCACCGTACGCGGTATTGTAGCTCTGAGTGTTGTTCAGCAACGCCTGATATCCGCCCGCCGTATTGTAGGAGCCAGCAGTCGTAGTAAAGAGCGCCTGGTAACCGACGGCCGTATTGCCGTTGGCAGTGTCGTTACTCAGAAGAGCCTGGGCGCCGTGCGCCGTGTTTTGGAAACCATCCGTGTTGTTCAAAAGCGCCTGGAACCCGCTGGCCGCATTTCCGGCGCCGCTCGTGTTGTGATTGAGCGCAGAGAAGCCGATCGCGGTATTGCCAAGAGCAGTAGTATTGCTCTGCAACGCACCATAACCGGTCGCCGTATTGCCGTTCCCGGTGTCGTTGCTAAAAAGCGCGAACGCACCGACCGCGGTATTGACGCTGCCGCTAGCATTATAGACGAGCGCATCGGTTCCGACGGCCACGTTCTCTGCACCGGTGGTGTTCAGTAACATTGCTCCGGCGCCAACTGCCGTGTTGGAATCGGCGCCGTTGAGGGCCAGCGCCCCGCCACCAAGACCGGTATTGAAGTTGCCCGTGCTATCGGAAAAGAGCGAGTACCAACCGACGCCAGTGTTTCCAGCGCCGATAGTAAGGTTTTTAAGAGCGTTTTGCCCCTCTGCCGTGGTGAAGTTGGGATAACCTCCGTCCGGCGCCGGGACGACCGCTTGCGCCTCTGGCAAAAGGGCAAGGGAAATGAACGTCGCAACAATAATTAGCACTGACGAGTTTTCTGCTTGACTGAGTTTCTTCATAGATTCTTTTTTCCGCCGCTTTGATTTCGGTAATTTGCAACTCCGAAAAGAGGCGAAGAACTCAGCGGGCGAAGTCTCTCCGGCCCGATTCAGACTTGTTCAATACCGCCGAACTTGAAAAGACCTTGACAAATTGACAAGCAAAATCCGCCGCCTGAACCATCAGCTTTCGTTAACATCGTCTTTGGACTTTGGTTGGGGGGTTTCCTGATTTGCCCTTGCTACGCGGTTTGAGAAATTCGAGCGTGCACTGTCAATGACTGCTTTGATAAATATCATCTCATGAACTGCACTGGACTGGGGGTAACCACGATGGCGATCCTGTTTGCCGCTTCCGCTTACGGGGCAAACCCGTTTCTGGATGCGCCAAACGACAACCCGGTCTCTGCCAAATTTCGCGGGACGGAATGGAGTGACGACATCGGGGAAGAAGATGTCCCGCTCAGTGGGCGGGTAATAACAACACGCCTGGCGAAAATGCCATGGGGCGCG
>Ga0210120_1000213_pt1 | contig 13734 bp, 12 predicted proteins | sample Goodyear_PhragA__FD_184868 | JGI IMG/M metagenome (GOLD analysis project Ga0210120, IMG submission 184868) | Wetland microbial communities from San Francisco Bay, California, USA, that impact long-term carbon sequestration - Goodyear_PhragA_D2... | ecosystem: Environmental > Aquatic > Marine >... | reverse complement strand
ACAGCACCCGCCGCTCGACCGACCAGGCGGCGCGCTCGAACGGCCAGCGGGCGGCGTCGGCCGCGTCAGCGGCCAGCCGCCGCGTGCGCCCTCCCGGATCGCCGTTTATATGCCGTCGTCGTTGTCTCAACATCTGTACGAAGCCCACGCACAGCTTACGTCGGAATTTCCCCTCGAAACCTGTAGCCCCGTTAGCTGGATTGCGTATCCCAGATAACCGCTCCGCCACTGCTTAGCAGCGGTCCTTGAGCGCCGAGTAAAGTCGTTGTGCAATTAACGAGCACTCATGTATCATGCAGAAGTGCTCGTAAAGCCGAAATCGATGATCGATCGCGACCTCGAATGGTCGGCGCTCGACCGCTTCTGCGAGCGGGGCCAGCGCCTGGCGATCGTCTACGGCCCGCGCCGCGTCGGCAAGTCGTTCCTGCTCGATGCCGTCTGCGACGCCGCCGGTGGGCGTCGCTATCAGGCCATCACCGGCGTCGCCGCAACCCAGCTCGCCGACTTCGGCCGCGAGCTGGGCCAGTGGCTCGGCGCCGGCCCGCTCAGCATCGACGGCTGGGCCGACGCCCTCGAACGCCTCGCCAGAGTCGACCTGCCCTGTGTCGCGCTCGACGAGCTCCCCTACCTGACGGAGGTCACCCCGGAGCTGCCGAGCCTGTTGCAGCGCTACGTCGACGCGGACGACGGCCCGGCGCTGATCCTCTCCGGCAGCGCCCTCTCGGTGATGAGCGACCTGGTCGAGACGCGGGCGCCGCTCTACGGTCGCGCCTCCGCGGTCGTCGTCCCGACTCCGCTGGTCGGCCGCGACCTCGCGACGCTCTGGGGGTCCGGCGACCCGCTCGCCACGCTGTGGGTCGACGCCGCTCTCGGCGGCCTGCCGGGCTACCGGCCGCTGGTCGAGCCGCCCGGCGCCGACCGCGACGCGTGGATGGTCGAGGAGGTGCTCGCCCCCGGCTCGCCGCTGCTCGACGCGGCCGAAGCCGACCTCGCGAACGTGCCGGAGCTGCCGGCTCTGCGCGGTGTCTACCGCGCGATCCTCGCCGCGATCGCGGGCGGCGACCGCAGCTTCGGCGCGATCTCCCGGGTGGCGGGACTGCCCTCTGGCGCACTGAGCCGCCCGCTCGCCACGCTCCAGCGCGCCGGTCTGGTCGAGCGGATCCCGGACCCGCTGCGCTCGCGGCGCGACCGCTACGAGCTGGCCGATCCCCATCTGCGCCTCTGGCTGTCGATCGTCGCGCCGAATCGCTCGCGCCTCCAGGCGGGCACCGCCGCCGAGATATGGAAGCGGGTCGGCGCCACGACCTGGCCCTCGCAGGTGCTCGGCCCACGCTGGGAGGCGGTCGTGCGCGCGCACCTGGCCCGCCGTGGCGAGCAGTTGCTCGGCGGGGTCGACGTGGTCGGGGCGAGCGCGTTTTCAGACCGCAGCCGGCGTCAGAGCCACGAGATAGACATCGTCGCGATGCGTGGCAAGCGGACCGTGGCGCTGGGCGAGGCGAAGCTGCGGGCGCTCGGCGCCGACGACCTGAATCGGTTGCTCGAGATCAGGGACCGTCTTGGCGCTCCCGACGCCAGGCTCGTCCTCGCCTCGGCTGCCGGCATCGACGCCAAGCACCCCGACCTGATCGCGATCGAGCCGACGGACGTCTACGGCTAGGCGGCTGCCGCCGCCGGCTCCGCGGCCTTCTCGAAGGTCAGCTCGCCGTCGGCGGCGTCGACGCGGACAGTGTCGCCGTCGGCGAACTCGCCCTCGAGGATCTTCAGCGCCAGCTTGTCGACGAGCTGCTTCTGCACGACGCGCTTCAGCGGCCGGGCGCCGTAGGTCGGGTCATAGCCGAGGTTGCCGAGCAGGATGCGGGCGTCGTCGCTCAGCTCGACCTCGATCCCGCGCTCGCGCACGCGGCCGACGAGCTGCGCGACCTGGAGCTCGACGATCCGGCCGATGTCCTCCTTGGAGAGGCGGTGGAAGATCACCGTGTCGTCGATCCGGTTGAGGAACTCGGGCTTGAAGGTCGCCGCCAGCACCTCTTCGATCCCCTCGCGGATCTTCTCGTCGACCGACTCGCCGACGATCCGGTCGCTGCCGACGTTCGAGGTCATGATCAGCACCGTGTTGGCGAAGCTCACCGTGCGGCCCTGGCCGTCGGTCAGCCGGCCGTCGTCCATCAGCTGCAACAGGGTGTTGAAGACGTCCGGGTGCGCCTTCTCGATCTCGTCCAGCAGCACCACCGCGTAGGGCCGCCGCCGCACCGCCTCGGTCAGCTGGCCGCCCTCCTCGTAGCCGACGTAGCCGGGCGGCGCGCCGATCAGCCGCGCCACGGTGTGCTTCTCCATGTACTCGGACATGTCGAGGCGGACGATCGCCTGCTCGGAGTCGAACATGAACTCGGCCAGCGCCTTCGCCAGCTCGGTCTTGCCGACTCCGGTCGGGCCGAGGAAGAGGAAGGAGCCGATCGGCCGGCCGGGGTCCGAGAGCCCGGCGCGCGAGCGGCGCAGCGCGTTGGAGACCGCGGCGATCGCCTCGTCCTGGCCGATCACCCGCTCGTGCAGCCGCGCCTCCATCTGGATCAGCTTCTCGACCTCGCCCTCCATCAGCCGGCTGACCGGGATGCCGGTCCATTTGGCGACGACCTCGGCGACGTCCTCCTCGGTCACCTCGTCGGCCAGCATCGAGCCGTGCTCGGAGTGCAGCGCGGCGAGCCGCTCATCGCCCTCGGCGACGGTCTTCTCGAGCTCCGGGATCTCGCCGTAGCGCAGCTTCGCGGCGCCCTCGAGGTCGCCCTCGCGCTCCGCCCGTTCGGCGGCCCGTCCGGCCTCCTCGAGCCGCACCTTGGCACCCTTGATCTCCTCGATCGCGTCCTTCTCGTTCTGCCAGCGCGCCCTCATCTCGCCCGAGCTCTCGCGCAGCTCGGCGAGCTCGGCCTCGAGCGCCTCCAGGCGCGCCTTCGATGCCTCGTCGCTCTCCTTCTTCAGCGCCTCGCGCTCGATCTCCAGCTGCTGGGTGCGCCGCTCGACCTCGTCGATCTCGGTCGGCATCGAGTCGATCTCGATCTTCAGCCGCGAAGCCGCCTCGTCGATCAGGTCGATCGCCTTGTCGGGCAGGAAGCGGTCGGCTATGTAGCGCTCCGAGAGCGTCGCGGCGGCGACCACGGCGGAGTCGGCGATGCGCACGCCGTGGTGGACTTCGTAGCGCTCCTTCAGCCCGCGCAGGATCGCGATCGTGTCGCCGATGTCGGGCTCGCCGACGAGCACCGGCTGGAAGCGCCGCTCCAGCGCCGCGTCTTTCTCGATGTGCTTGCGGTACTCGTCGAGCGTCGTCGCGCCGACCGCCCGCAGCTCACCGCGGGCCAGCATCGGCTTCAGCAGGTTGGCCGCGTCGACCGCGCCTTCGGCCGCGCCGGCGCCGACGATCGTGTGCAGCTCGTCGAGGAAGAGGACGATCTGGCCCTCCGCCTCCTGCACCTCGGAGAGCACCGCTTTCAGCCGCTCCTCGAACTCGCCGCGGTATTTGGAGCCGGCGAGCAGCGAGCCGATGTCGAGCGCGATCACGCGCCGGTCGCGCAGGCTCTCCGGCACGTCGCCGCTGACGATCCGCTGCGCCAGCCCCTCGACGATCGCCGTCTTGCCGACGCCGGGGTCGCCGATCAGCACCGGGTTGTTCTTGGTCCGCCGCGAGAGCACCTGGATCACGCGGCGGATCTCCTCGTCGCGCCCGATCACCGGGTCGAGCTTGCCGCTCTCCGCCTCGGCGGTCAGGTCGCGGCCGAATTTCTCCAGCGCCTGGGCGGTCGTCTCCGGCTCGGGCGTGGTCACCCGCTGCGGCCGCACTTCGCCGATCGCCTTCTCCAGCGCCGTCGGGTCGGGCAGCAGCTCGGCGACGCCGGAGCCGTCGTCGGTCAGCGCCAGCAGGACGTGGTCGGTCGAGATGTACTCGTCGCCGAGCTTGCCCATCTCGCGCTCCGCCCCCTGCAGCACGGCGAGGAAGGCCGAGGAGGGGCGGACGTCGGGCTGCTCGGAGCCGCTCAGCTTCGGCAGCGCCTCGATCGCCTCGTTCGCCGCCGTGCCGATGCTCGCCGGGTGGGCGCCGGCGCGCTGCAGGATCGGCGCCACGAGTCCGTCGTCCTGCTGGACCAGGGCGAGCAGCAGGTGGGCGGGGGCGACCTCGGGGTTGCGCCGCTGTGCGGCCAGCTGCTGCGCCGCGGCGACGGCTTCCTGCGACTTGACGGTGAAGCGGTCGGGTTGCATCAGAGTCCTTTCCTCGCCATCCGGCGTTCGAGCTCGGCGGCGTGGCGGCGCATCCGCTCGAGCTTGGCCTTCATCCTCTCGACCTCGGCTTCCATCTCCAGCACGATCTCGACCCCCGCCAGGTTGAGGCCGGCCGCGGTGAGCCGCTGGATGTGGCGCAGGCGCTCGACGTCACGCTGCGAGTACAGGCGCGTGTTCTTCGCCGAGCGCTTGGGCTCGATCAGCCCGCGCGCCTCGTACATGCGCAGCGTCTGCGGGTGCATCTCGGCGAGCTCGGCGGCGACCGAGATCATGAACACGCCCTGTTCGTCACTGACCCTCACATCCACGCGTTCGCGCCTCACGGCCACCTCCACACCTCGCGTGGTTCCTTTCGGACGCATAGGGTGAAAAAGGAACCGCGCGATCTCATTGCGCCGCCTTTCGCAGCAGCTCGGCCCGCGGGTCGGCGCCGTTCAGCGACTCGGCCAGCTCGTCGACGATCCGCCGCTGCTCCTCGCTCAGCTCCTTCGGCAGTTCGATCTCCAATCGGTAGCGGATGTCGCCGCGACCCCCGCCGCGCGGCTTCGGCGCGCCCTCGCCGCTCAGCCGCTGGATCGTGCCGTGCTTCGTCCCCGGCGCGACACGGATCTTCTTCGTCCCGTTCAACGTCGGCACCTCGATCGTGCCGCCGCGCAACGCCTCGGCGACGCCGATCGGCACCGTCACCTCGAGGTTGCCGTCGTCGAGGCGCCTGAACACGGGGGAGGGAAGGACGCGGGCGACGACGTAGAGGTCGCCGGGCGGGCCGCCGCTCGGGCTCGCTTCGCCCTTGCCGGCGATCTTGATCCGCGACCCGTTCCTGACCCCGGCGGGGATCTTCGCCTTCAGCGCCTTGCCGCCGCCCCCCGGCACGCGCACCTCGGTGCCCTCGATCGACTGCTTGAAGCTCAGCGGCACTTCGGTCTCGAGGTCGGCGCCGCGCTGCGGCCGCGGCTGCCGCCGCCCGCCGCCGCCGCCGAACATCGAGGAGAAGATCTCGCCCAGGTCGCCGAGGTCGACGAAGCCGCCCTGGCCGGCCGGGCCGGCCGTGAATGGCCCGTACCCGGCGCCGCCCGGCCCGGCGCCGCCGAAGATGCCGCCGCCCGAGTCGTAGGCCTCGCGCTTCTCGGGGTCCGAGAGCGTGTCGTAGGCGCCCTGTACCTGCTTGAACTTCTCCTCCGCCGCCGCGTCGTCGGGGTTGCGGTCGGGGTGGTACTTGCGCGCCAGCTTGCGGTACGCCTTCTTGATCTCCTCGTCGGAAGCGCCTTTGGATACACCCAGGACCTTGTAGAGATCGTCGGCCAAGCCCTCCTCCTACTCCGCCACCACGACGCGCGCCGGGCGCAGCAGCTGCTCGCCCAGCCGGTAGCCCTTCTGCATCGTCTCGACCACGGTCCCCGGCTCGACCCCGTCGGCCGCCTGCGTCGAGAGCGCCTCGTGCAGCTGCGGGTCGAACCTCTCCCCCTTTGGCTCGACAACCTCGATCCCGTGCTTGGTCAAGGACTCGCGCAACGAGCGAAACACCAGGATCACCCCATGGGCCAACCCATCGTCGGAGTCCCCCTCCGGATCGAGCCCCGCAGCCTGAATAGCCCGCTCGAGGTCATCGAGCACCGGCAACACATCCCGCAGCACCTCAGCTTTCCCCCTGCCCGAAGCGGCGAGCACATCCGCAGCCATCCGCTTCCGAAAATTCTCGAAATCCGCCTTAGTCCGCTTCGCCAGATCCAGATACTCGTCCCGCTCCCGCTGGGTGTCGGCGAGCAGCTTGTCGAAGTCGGCCTCGACCTCCTCAGCGTCAGGCTCAGACTCCCCTCCGGCGGGTGGCGGCGTAGGGGGGACCTCCCCCGAGGAAGCTTCAGCTACCGCAGGGGGAGGTGGGTCCCCTGCGCCGACAGGACCCGCGGGCCGGGACGTTCCACGGTCCCCTGCCCCGACAGGACCCGCCGGCCGGGACTCCTCGGTCCCTTTCTCGTCCCTTTCCTCGGGGATCACGACTCATCGCCCTCGTCGACCACCTCGGCCTCCACGACTTCCTCCTCGTCGCCGGAGCCCTCTCCCGCGCCGTCGGCTGAGGCCGCCTGCGCCTGCTCCTGGGCCGCCGCGTAGATCTGCTCCGACACTTTGGTCATCGCCGCCGTCAGCGCCTCGGTCTTGGCGTTGATCGCCTCCTTCGAGTCGCCCTCGAGCGCCTCGCGCAGCTCCTTGATCGCCGCCTCGATCTCCTCCTTGTTCGAGGAGTCGATCTTGTCGCCCAGCTCCTCGAGCTGTTTCTCGGATTGGTAGGCGGCGTTCTCGCCGAGGTTGCGGGCCTCCGCCAGCTCGCGCTGCCTGCGGTCCTCGTCGGCGTGGGACTCGGCGTCGGAGACCATCTGCTGGATCTCCTCCTCGGAGAGCCCGGAGCCGGATTTGATCTCGATCTTCTGCTCCTTCTGCGTGCCGAGGTCCTTCGCGGTGACGTGGATGATCCCGTTGGCGTCGATGTCGAAGGTGACCTCGATCTGCGGCAGGCCGCGCGGCGCCGGCGGGATCCCGGTCAGCTGGAACTTGCCGAGGCTCTTGTTGCCGCCGGCCATCTCGCGCTCGCCCTGCAGCACGTGGATCTCGACCGAGGGCTGGTTGTCCTCGGCGGTCGAGAAGACCTCCGACTTCTTCGTCGGGATCGTCGTGTTGCGCTCGATCAGCTTCGTCATCACGCCGCCTTTGGTCTCGATCCCCAGGGTCAACGGGGTGACGTCGAGCAGCAGCACGTCCTTGACCTCGCCGCCCAGCACGCCGGCCTGGATCGCGGCGCCGACGGCGACGACCTCGTCCGGGTTGACGCCCTGGTGCGGGTCCTTGCCGGTCAGCTCCTTGACCTTGTCGCGCACCGCCGGCATGCGGCTCATCCCGCCGACCAGGACGACGTGGTCGATCGAGGCGTCGGCGTCGGCCAGCGCCTGTTTGACCGGCCCGACGACGCGGTCCAGCAGGTCGCCGGTCAGCTCGTTCAGCTTCGAGCGGCTGAGCTTCATGTCGAGGTGCTTCGGCTGGCCCTCGACCGCGGTGATGAAGGGCAGGTTGATCTGCGTCTCCTGCGCCGAGGAGAGCTCGATCTTCGCCTTCTCCGCCGCCTCGTAGAGCCGCTGCAGCGAGTTCTTGTCAGCGGCCAGGTCGACGCCCTGGTCCTTCTTGAACTCGGCGACCAGCCACTCGACGATCGCTTTGTCCCAGTTGTCGCCGCCGAGGTGGTTGTCGCCCGCGGTCGCCTTCACCTCGAAGACGCCGTCGCCGATTTCCAGCACCGAGACGTCGAAGGTGCCGCCGCCGAGGTCGAAGACGAGGATCGTGTGGTCGGCCTCCTCCTTCTCCAGCCCGTAGGCGAGCGAGGCGGCGGTCGGCTCGTTGATGATCCGCTTGACGTCGAGCCCGGCGATCTTGCCGGCGTCCTTGGTCGCCTGGCGCTGGTCGTCGTTGAAGTAGGCGGGGACGGTGATCACCGCGCTGTCGACCGCTTCGCCGAGCTTCGCTTCGGCGTCGGTCTTCAGCTTCTGCAGGATCATCGCGCTGATCTCCGGCGGGCTGTACTGCTTGCCGCGCACGTCGACGCGCACGTCGCCGTTGGGGCCGGCCTCGACCTCGTAGGGGACGATCGTCTCCTCCTCTTTGACTTCGGCCTCCTTGCGGCCCATGAAGCGCTTGATCGAGAAGATCGTGTTCTCGGGGTTCATCACCGCCTGCCGTTTGGCGACGGTGCCGACGAGCCGGTCGCCGGACTCGGCGAAGGCGACGACCGAGGGGGTGGTGCGGCCGCCCTCGGAGTTCTCGAGCACGGTCGGCTCGCCGCCCTCCATCACCGCCACGCATGAGTTGGTCGTGCCCAGGTCGATACCGATCGTCTTGCCCACCTAAATACCTCCAAAGTCCAGGGAATTTGTCGTCAACTGGTCGAGAGCCGCCGTGCGGACTCTAAAAATCTGAGTCCGAGTGTGGCAGATCTACAGCAGATGTCAAATCGGCCCGGACAATCGGCGTATATTGGTTTCGGGCACCGTGAGGGCGGGCACAGGGGAGGCGCCTCGACCAATCACGGAAATTGAGGAGGAGAACCTTGAGTCACGCTCACGCACCGGCTCGCCGCACCTGGCTCGCGGCGCTCGTAGCCGTCCTCGCGCTCGCCTTCGTGCCGGCCACGGCATCCGCGCACGGCAAAGCCAAAGGCCACGGCGCGTTTCACGGCCGCGGCAAGGCCTTCGACACGATGACCCGCAACCTTTACCTGGGGGCCGACCTGACCCCGGCGATCGGCGCGCCCAATCTCGAAGCGTTCGTCGCGGCCAACGGCCAGATCCTGCGTGAAGTCACGCACAACGACTTCCCCGTCAGGGCCGAAGGCCTCGCCGACGAGATACTCGAACAGAAACCCGATCTGGTCGGTTTGCAGGAGGTCGCGCTCTGGCGCACCGCGCCGGTCGACTTCGGCGTCCTCACCGAAGGGCCGAGCGCGACCACGGTCCGCTACGACTACCTGGCGGAACTGCTGGCGCAGCTCAACAAGGGCAAACCGCAATACGAAGTCGTCGTCTCCCAGAACGAGTTCGACTTCGAGGCGCCGGCCGACGAAGACGGCAACCTCGCCACCGGCGGCCCCTACGGCGCCGACGTCAACGGGCGGCTGACGATGCGCGACGTGATCCTCGCCCGCCGCGGCGCCGGGGTCCACACGTGGAACGAGCAGGCCGGCCACTTCAACGCCCTGTTGCCGGCGCCGATCCTCGGCAACACCGTGCCGATCGTGCGCGGCTGGACGGCGACCGACGCCAAGGTGCGCGGCAGCCACGCCTTCCGCTTCGTCAACACCCACCTGGAGGCGTACAACGCACCTCCCCCGGCCCCCAACTTCCGCGCCCTCCAGGCGGCGGAGCTGGTCGCTCCCGGGGGCCCGGCGACGAGCAGCCTGCCCGTCGTGCTCGTCGGCGACCTGAACTCGGACGACGACACGGTCGGGCCGGCCAACCAGCAGGCCTACAACCTCCTGCTGGAAGCCGGCATGGTCGAGCGCAGCACCGACGACCCGCTTGGCTGCTGCCTGAAGTCGAGCCTGCTGGGCGCAGGGGACGGCGGCAGCGAAGCCGACTTCGACCATCAGGTCGACCACATCATGACCCGCGACCCCGAAGAAGTCCTGTTCCGCTACGGCGCGGTGACCGGCCTCTCCCCAGTCAACGGCTTCTGGGACTCAGACCACGCCGGCCTGTTCAGCGCCCTGAGGTTCCGCATCCACTGACCCGACTCACCGCCGACGGGCCGATCTCCCACCTATACCGTGGGTTTTCGGCCCGTCGGCGGGCTGTTCAACCCTGGCCGGCGACGTGGGCGACGAAGGCGGCGATTTCCTTCGCCTGCGCCTCGTTGACGATGCCGGCCGGCATGCGACCTGGCGTCGTGCTGCTGTCGACGCCGTTTTCGACCGCGTTGAGCACGCGGCCTTCGGTCGCTTCGATCGTCTGCTGCGCGCCCGCGCCTTCCGGCGGCCCGGCGGGAGCCAGCAGCTCGTCGAGGTTCGGCGCGAAGTTGCCGTCGGTGCCGGCGGCGTAGAGCGTGTGGCAGGTGCCGCAGTTGATCTGGAAGAGGTGCTTGCCTTCCTGCAGGCTCGCCGGGACCGAGGCTTCGGCGACTTCGTCGCCGTCGGCGCGGAAGACCAGCCAGGGGATCAGCGCGGCGAGGACGACGACCAGCGCGGCGAAGGAGATGAAGGCTTTCTTGCTCATCACATCGCCTCGCGCTTCGCTCGCTGCACGAAGAACCAGATATGGACGTTTGCTCGCTCCGCGCTCATTTGCAGCCGGGCATACTAACCGCGCTCGCGGTGGGCGCGGTACCAGGGGCACATCCTGCGCAGCGCGCACTCGCCGCAGCGCGGCTTCGGGCGGCAGACCACGCGGCCGTGGCGGATCAGGTTCATGTGCAGCTCGTAGGCGTCCTCGGGCGGGACGATCGCCAGCATCTCGTCGTGGGCGCGCTCGAACGAGGCCTTTTCGGGGAACAGCCCGAGCCGGCCGCCGACCCGGTGGATGTGGACGTCGACCGGGATCTCGGGGATGCCCCAGGTGAAGATCAGCACGCAGGCCGCCGTTTTGCGCCCCACGCCGGGCAGCGAAAGCAGGAACTCCAGCGACTCCTCGCGCGGCGCGTCGCGCGTCCAGTCGAGGTCGGGGTGCTCGCCCAGGCGCTCGAGGATCGCCTGGATCCGCGGCGCCTTCTGCCGCGCCAGGCCGCCCGGCCGGATCGCCTCCTCCAGCTCGGCGAGCGGCGCGTCGCGCACCTCCTCCCAGCTGGGGTAGCGCTCGCGCAGCCGCGCGAACGAGCGGTCGCGGTTGCGGTCGTTGGTGTGCTGCGAGAGCACCGTCTTGACCAGCTCGGCGATCGGGTGCCCATGCGGCTCGTTGACCGGCTCCCCGTACATCTCCCGCAACCGATCCCGAATCGCCCTGACTCTTCTCTTCTCCGGCCGCTTCCAAGTCACGAGAACCGACCCTATTGCGGCGCCACTCGCGCGGGTGGCGCGGGATGAGGGGGTGTTCGGTCGATGAGACCGCTAACACCCCCTCGTTCCGCGACAGGACCCGCGCGCCGGTAACGCCCCAATTACAATTGGCAGATGTCTCGTGCCTTTCGCGCACTCGGCTCTCGCTTGCCCCAGGGCTGGGGCGACGCGGGGAGGCAGCTGGCGATCCTCGTCGGCGTCGACCTCGCCTACGAGCTCGTGCGCGGGATCGCCGACGGCCAGAAATCGGAGGCGATCGCCCACGGCCGGCGGATCATCGAGCTCGAGCAGTCGAGCCACACGCTGTTCGAACCGTCGCTGCAGGCCTTCTTCCTGCCCGCCCACTGGCTGATCGACCTCGCCAACCAGGTCTACCTCAACGCCCAGTTCTCGATCGCCCTCGGCTTCCTCGTCTGGCTCTACCTGTTCCGCAACGAGTCCTACTACTTCGTCCGCAACATGTTCGTCGTCTCGATGGGCCTCGCCCTGGTCGGCTACACGCTCTATCCCACCGCGCCGCCGCGGATGTTCCCCGAACACGGCTACGTCGACACGATCGTCGACTTCTCCAACGTCAACCACGACTCGACCCTGGCGAAGATCTTCATCAACCCATACGCCGCGGTGCCGAGCATGCACTGCGCCTTTGCGCTGATGATCGGCGGCACCGGCTTCAGGGTCTGCCGCAGCCGGCTGCCGAAAGCCTTCTGGGCCGCTTGGCCGCTGCTGATCGCCTGGGTCGTGATCGTCACCGCCAACCACTACTGGTTCGACGTCGCGCTCGGCTGGGGAGTCGCGGTCGCCTCCGCGGTCACCGCCCAGTGGCTGCTCGCTCGGGCGAGGCCTCACGCCTGGTCCTGGCGCAGCGATTCGCCGCAAGAGGCCGAGGCGTAGGGCGGATCGACTAGCCTCACGCCGATGGATTCGTCGGCCCCTCCGAGGGTCCCGAGCAGTCGCCGCAACGGCCAGGAGCTGCGCGCCTACGCGCGCGAGCGGCTGATCGAGTCGCGGCTGACGCCGAACGCGATCTCGGTCGCCGGCCTGGTCGGCAACCTGATCGCCGCCTTCCTCGTGACCCAGCGGCTCTTCACCCTCGCCGGCGTCGCCTTCGTGCTCGGCTCGGTGATGGACACGCTCGACGGCCGCTACTCGCGCATGTCGGGCAAGGGGACGCTGTTCGGCGCCTTCCTCGACTCGACCCTGGACCGGATCGAGGAGGGGATCGTGCTCGCCGCGGTGGCCGGCTACTTCGCCGCGACCGGGCACGACTTCGCCGCCGCGATGTGCGTCGTCGCCGTGCTCGGCTCGCTGATGGTCTCCTACACGCGCGCCCGCGCCGAGGCGCTCGGGGTCGAGTGCAAGGTCGGGTTGGCGACGCGCCCCGTGCGGGTAGTCATACTCTCGGTCGGCTTGGTCTTCGCCAAGGGCGCCGGGATCGGCGATTTCGAGCTCCTGGCCCCGGCGGTCTACGTGATCGCGGCGCTGACCATCGTGACGACGGTACAACGCGTATGGCACGTCAGAACCCAGTTGTCGAAGGAGCCCAGCCGGCCGTCCGGCCTGTAACCCGGCGCGGCCGGAGGTTTGCTTTGCCAGTCAGCCGCGGACCACGAGATCGAGAGAGGACTTAGAGCTTCATGAGTGAGACCAACGGAGCAAGCAACGGCGCCGCCCGTACGGACGACAAGGTCCGCGTCGCGATCGTCGGCGTCGGCAACTGCGCCAACTCCTTCATCCAGGGCGTCCAGTACTACAAGGACGCCGACCCGGCCGAGGAAGTGCCGGGCCTGATGCACGTCGACCTGGGCGGCTACCACGTCCGCGACGTCGAGTTCGTCGCCGCCTTCGACATCGACTCCGAGAAGGTCGGCAAGGACCTCTCCGAGGCGATCTGGTCGGGGCAGAACGACACGATCAAGTTCGCCGACGTGCCCGAGCTGGGGGTCAAGGTCGAGCGCGGGATGACCCTCGACGGCCTGGGCAAGTACCTGAAGGAGAAGATCACGAAAGCGCCGGGCGAGACGGCGGACGTCGTCGGCATCCTCGAAGAGACGAAGGCGGACGTGCTGGTCTGCTACCTGCCGGTCGGCTCCGAGGACGCGACCAAGTGGTACGTCGAGCAGGCGCTGAAGGCGGGCGTCGGCTTCGTCAACTGCCTGCCGGTCTTCATCGCCCGCGAGAACTACTGGGACAAGCGCTTCGAAGAGGCCGGGCTGCCGATCATCGGCGACGACATCAAGTCCCAGGTCGGGGCGACGATCGTCCACCGCCAGCTTGCGCGCCTCTTCCACAACCGCGGCGTGCGCATGGAGCGCACCTCGCAGCTCAACGTCGGCGGCAACATGGACTTCTACAACATGCTCGAGCGCGAGCGGCTCGACTCGAAGAAGATCTCGAAGACCAACGCGGTCACCTCGATCATGGGGCACGAGCTGCCCGCCGAGGACGTCCACGTCGGCCCCTCGGACTACGTCGCCTGGCTGACCGACCGCAAGTGGGCGCACATCCGGCTCGAGGGGAAAGCCTTCGGCGACGTGCCGCTCAACGTCGAGCTGAAGCTCGAGGTCTGGGACTCGCCCAACTCGGCCGGGGTGGTGATCGACGCGGTCCGGATCCTCAAGCTGGCGCTGAACAACGGGATCGCCGGGCAGCTCGACGGCCCGTCCAGCTACCTGATGAAGTCGCCGCACAGCCAGCGGCCCGACGACGAGGCGCGCGAGCGGACCGAGGAGTTCATCGCCAGGTACGCGCGCGGCAAGGCGCCGGCGCCGGGCGAGGCGAAGGTCTCCGCAGGCTGACGCGCCGAGCCGTGCCCGGCGAGCGCCTCTCGATAGCCCAGGTCGCGCCCCACCGCCGGGGCACGGCCAACGGGGTCACCGAGTTCGCCGGGCGCGTCTCCGAGGAACTCGAGCGGCGCGGGCACGAGGTGCTGCGGCTCTACC
>Ga0210120_1000211_pt1 | contig 13767 bp, 10 predicted proteins | sample Goodyear_PhragA__FD_184868 | JGI IMG/M metagenome (GOLD analysis project Ga0210120, IMG submission 184868) | Wetland microbial communities from San Francisco Bay, California, USA, that impact long-term carbon sequestration - Goodyear_PhragA_D2... | ecosystem: Environmental > Aquatic > Marine >... | reverse complement strand
TGTAATGTGCCCCGGAAATATGACCGCCCGCAAAAACCATCACCATTAAGACCGCACCAACGGCCAGCGGTGCTATGACCCCGGAGCCGGCACCGATTCCGGTGCAGCCGATCGTTAGAATGAAAAAAAATGTTCCGATGAACTCGGCGATGTACTTGTTCATGAACTAAATCTGTTAACCGATACAGCGGGAAGATAGCAAGCCGGATCAACAATCGGACCTTGATCCCATTGTCCTACCCGCTCCCGCCACAAGGTGCGGGCGCAGTTTTAACCACTGGGTCAGTTTCGCTTTTTGTGTTTCTCAAGGCGTCCAATCGACCGCGTGCTCCTCAAGGTAGGCATCCACGGCGCTGCCGATCGTCGGATAGAAGTCGTCGGCGCCGAAGCGATCGAATAGTTCGAAACGTTTCAGCTTGTCCTTGACCGGATCTTTCATCTCGGCGAACCGCAGCTCGATGCCGGCTTCGGTCAAGGTATGTTCGAGTTCCGCAAGCATGTCAGCCGAAGTCACGTCGATGCTGGTGACGGGCTCGGCTGTCACGATGATTCGTCGCACCGGAGTTGGTGATTCTGCAATGGCCTCAAGCACGCGCCGGTGGAAGAACTCGGCGTTGGCGAAGAAGAGAGGTGCATCCCAACGAAACAGCACCAGGCCGGGAATGCGCCGCGCATCGGGATAGCGTTTGACGTCGTGATAACCCCGAACACCTTCGACTCGGCCGAGCACCGCATAATGTGGCCGCCAGCCGTCCCACAGGAACTCGATGACCGCGATGCCAATCGCAATGCCGATGCCGGGAATTACGCCAAACACCGCAACGCCGACAAAGCAGACAATGGACAGCCAGAACTCCCATTGCTGGATGCGGAAGATGCGGCGCAGGTCTGCGAATTCGAAGAGGCCGACGGCCGCGGCGATCACGACAGCAGCGAGCGCGCTGCTGGGCAGATCCTTCAGCAGGTTGGGTGCGAACACCAGAACAAGCGCCACTGCGATGGCTCCCACCACTCCGGCGAGCTGCGTCTTCGCGCCGGCCGCTTCGGCGACCGGCGTGCGTGATGAGCTGCTGCTGATCGGGAATCCTTGAAAGAGGCCGGTAGCGAGATTGACAGCTCCCAACCCGATCATTTCCTGATTCGGATCAACCGGCGTCCGCATCCTGGCCGCGTACGTGCGCGACAAGACGCTCGTGTCCGCAAAGGCTACCATGGCGGCAGCACAGCCACTGATAATGACCTCCTTGAGGTTAGCAAAACTGATCGTCGGCAAGGCAAACGATGGCAGTCCTTGCGGCAGCGGGCCAAGAACCTTCACACCGATGGTAGCGTCGAGGTTCAATACACCGACCACGACAGTCGCGGCGACGACCGCAAGCAGAAGGCCAGGGATGCGCTTGTAGGGTTTAAGCAAAAGGATCACTGCGAGTGTGCTGGCGCCGACTGCGAATGACGTCCAGTTCGCCCGTCCGCCGAAGATGCCTTCACCTATTCGCACGAGATTGCGCAATGGACCCGCGCCGTCGATGGAGAAACCAAAGAGCTTCGGCAGTTGACTGATCAGCACGGTAAGTGCAATGCCATTCATGTAACCGTAGCGAATCGGCTTGGAAAGGAGCTCCGTTACGAAGCCGAGGCGGAGCACACCTATGAGGATGCACACCAGACCCGACACCACAGCCATCATGCTCGCGAGGGCTACCGCACGCATGGGATCGCCACCGGAGAGAGGGAACACGACGGCCAGAATCGCGGGGGCGAGAGCCGAATCCGGCGCCATCACCAGAATGCGGCTGGGACCAAAAAGCGCGTAGGCGAGCAAGGGGACGATCGTGGCATTACAGCCCATAGATTCCTGGAACGCCGGAAGCCAGGGCATATGCGATGCCGACCGGCACCAGCATTGTAGCCAGCACCAGCCCCGCCATTAGATCGCCCGCAAGCCAGGCGGCTTTGTACTCGCTCGCGATCTGCAGTCCGGGCAGCTAACGTTTCCAGCCTCTCCGAAAGCTGCTCTGCAAATCTGGATCAGCGTTTTGCAAGTTTGTCACTTCACAATGGAAGCGTCGCCGTCCGGACAACTGCAAATGCGAACACGGCAACAGCGAAGATGAACGCCACTACGCGCACCCGACGCTGCTCAAACTTTGCCGAGGCACTGGCGAAGAAAAGCACCGTGGCAAACAGAACAGTATTCGCGAGGTACTGACCGGAAATACTCCCGGCACTGCCGGCCTTCTGCTGGCTGTTGGCAGCTTTCGCAGACGCGTCGGCCGCTTCGCGGCTCCCCCGCATCTCGTAAAGGTTGGGCACAAAAGGATGGGGATCAGCATTTGGATTTTCGAAAGGCTTCTCTGCCAGCCATGCGTCGTAGGCCTTGCGCAACTCGGGAGGAAAGCGTTCGATGTAAAAGTTCACGAGCTTGTCGTTGCCCGCCTGATGCGCAGCAAGGACTTGCATGAACATACCTGTATGAATGGTTGCCTGCTGCATTCCTTGCATCGTCAGCAGACCGCCTCTGCGTTCCAGAGCGTTAAATTCATTCATCAGCCGATTGCTCTTTCGAGTCCACGCGGCTGACTCGAACGAACACCACGCCGTGCTGAGTGTCGCCAGTGCCATAAGCAACGCGGCGACAGGCTCCACCCATTTCTTTTTTTCCTGTGGCTCTCGATTTGGCGAACCCGCCGGATCAGATCGCATGTTCATGCAGTGAGACCTGGCTCCTTCCCGCCCATGCGCTGCAAAATTCTTTTGCTCACCACAGCGAAGAAAAGCGCCGTGGACAAGCCGCACATTAGAATGCCAGTCAATCCTTCAATCGGCCCGAACTGTCGCCATTCTTTTGGCAATACCAAATCCCCGTAACCGATCGTAAGGTAGGTAATGCCCGAAAAATAGAATGACGACTCGACGTCCGGCATACAGTTCTCCCACCAAAAAAACAACGCCCAGACGGCGATCTCAAGCACGTGAAAGACAATCAGGAACCACGCGATGCGAATGAGCAGCCATGTAATTGGCCAGAAGCGCGTATCCTCCGGCCGCACCGTGGAGTGCGACACATGGCTTAATACCATGCCGAGACCCGCTGCGTGAATTGCCACGGTCGTTGCAACGAGGCACGAGGCCATTACGAGCTTCGCAATCATCGCAGCGCTAATTTCTCATCGTCATTGATCGCCACTTTTCTGAAAGGCTTCGATCGCATCCGCAACCGAAGTGAAACGGTTAATGCCGCCAAGCTTGTCGTCGACGCCTTCATTGCGCAACCGGTCGCGAACCGAGGAACGCGATTCGACCGCTTGGAATTGGATGCCTTTAGCGGTCAATTCATCCGCCATGCCGGCAAGAGCGTGAGCGCTTTGTAGGTCCACTCGCGGCGCGGCTGAGAGGTCGAGAACTACTAACTTAGGTAGCGCTGTTTCAGAGTGCACGCGCTTCAGAATCGTCTCACAGACATGGTCGACGTTGAAGTACACGAGACCTGATTCCGGCCGAAAGATTAGCGCCCCGGAAATGAGTTCATTATCCGAATGGCGTTCGCGATCCGAGAAACGGCGAGTACCGGGAATGCGCCCGAGAAAAGCAACGTGCGGTCTCGACGCGGTACGCAGCAATTGCACCAGCGAAAGAATTGCGCCGATCATCACGCCGCGGAGCAATCCTGAGCTGAGTACTCCGAGAATGGCTACAATCGCCACGACGAATTCGGAGCGATCTACGCGCCAGAGTTGTTGCAACGTTGAAAGCTTGAACAAACCCGCCACTGCCACCAATACCACTGCGGCCAGCACCGGCTGTGGTAACGCGCTGAAGAGGTGGGAAAAGAACAGGACGACCGCCAGAATGATGCCTCCGGCGAAAGCGGTCGAAAGCGGTGTGCGCGCGCCGGCGCCTTCGTTGACCAGCGATTGGGACATGCCGCCGCTCACGGGAAACCCGCGACCGAGTCCCGCGGCCAAATTCGAAGCTGCAAGTGCCAGAAACTCCTGATTGGCATCGAATCGTCCTCCGTGTTTCGCGACGAACATCCGGGCGATCGCGGACGTCTCCACAGCGCCGAGGAGAAAGCAGGCAAACGCTAATGGAAGCAGTTCATTTAAATCGTGCCAGTAAACAGCGGGCAGTCCGATCTTGGGCAATCCTTGAGGGACGGTACCCAGCAACTTTACACCATACGCGTCTAACGAAAACGCAGAAGCTGCAACAATCCCTCCAACGACCACAAAGAGCGCCACTGGCTTGTTCTTCAGAAAAATCTTCCCAAAAATGAGCACAGCCAGCGCGCTTCCGCCCACGAGAAGCGACGTGGGATTCGTCTCGTGTAGGTGTTTCAGAAAATGGCCACTGTTCCCCCAAAAACTTCCATGTGCTCCGTGGAAACCGAAAAGCTTCGGTAATTGCGTGCTGGCCAGAAAGAGGGCGACGCCGCATTTGAAGCCGGTCATGACGCTTTCGGAAATGAAATTCACGATCACACCTGCTTTGACGAGCCAGGCGATGAAGGCGATCAGCGCGACAAGCAGCGCCGTCCCCGCAGCGAGCGCACCAAAACGCGTCGTGTCGCCACCAGCCATCTCGCTAAGCGACGCGCCGATAAGTAATGAAATGGCAGAAGTGACAGTGATGGAGGTATGCCGTGAGCTGCAAAACAGCCAGAAGACCAATCCACCAAACAAACACGCATAAAGACCCGCTTCCGGCGGCAGGTTAGCGAGCGAAGCGTCGCCAAGAGCAGCAGGCAGCAAGTACGCCGCGAGGGTAACACCTGCGATTGAGTCCGCGCGAAGCCACTCAGGTTGGTATGCGCCCAGCCATGTTAGAACGGGAAATATGTTATACAACAGACGGCGAGCCGCCAGACGCGAGTCAAAACCAGTAGGTTGTACATCGGCAACAGTCTTTTGCCTCTCGGGAATGCCCTCGCGCATAATGTCGAGTCACTTTAGTTGCGACGTTTTTTGCGGTGGCGCTCCTGGTATCCGACCGCCCATGCCTGAGCTGCTTCCAATGGATTCCCGCTTTTCTGGCGTTCTAACCAGGCCTTGAGTCCCGCTTCATCCACCGGCAGATCGAGCACCTGAGGGCGGCCCATCAATTTGCCAAATGTCTCCATCACTTCCGCCGTGGTGGAGAAGACAATCTCGTCGATCACTTCCGGCTTGCCCTGGCAGGCGTACGCATTGAAATCGACCCAGCGTCCATCGGGGCGTAGCACGAACATCCGTTCCTTTGGCAATGGATCTTTTGGCGACACGCCCGTTTGAGTGACCAAATAAGGACCGCGTTCGCTACTGGAGCCAAGGTTTAGGATGTGAGCATCTCGATAGTTATTGGTAATCGTATGCATCAGCTGGACCTCATCACTTCTTCGTTGTTGCTAAATCTGCCGAGGCACTTCCCCGAAAAATCCCAATCATTTTGCCGGCTCCCCGGTTCCCTCGAAATCACCGCCGAGAGCCAGATATAGGTTCACCCGTTCGCGAAGGCGCGAGGCACGGATTTGCGTGTATTGGACTTTCGCGGCGAGGTTTTCACCGGTGAGACGCAGGACGGTAAACATGTCGGTCTGGCCTTGTTCGAGCTGCTGCCTGCCGAATTTCACAGAGTCAGCGCTGCTCGAAACGGCGTCGCCCAGTGCGCCTTCGCGTTTACGCAAATAGTAATCGCTTGCGAGAGCGTCTTCCACGTCTTCGAACGCGCGCAAAGCAGAGCCCACGTAACTCGCGGCGGCGGCTTTTTGCTCGGCGGTGCGCAGATCCTGCGCAGCCTTGAGTTCTCCACCGAAAAAGATCGGTTGAGTGACGCCGGCGGCAAAAGTCCAGACAACCGCATCGAGCACCCCTACCGAGTCGAGTTGCGCGGTTCCGAGTCCACTCCCGGCACTGAGCACAAACCGGGGCAGACGCGCGGTCCGAGCCTCGTTGACGCGATGAAATGCGGCGGCGAAGCGGCGCTCGCTCGCGATGAGATCCGGCCGGCGTTCGAGGAGTTGCGTGGGCAGACCTGCGGGGGCGGATTTTGGTTGTCCGGGAAAGGAGCGTCGCACGTCAAACCTGCCGGCAGGGTAACGACTGGTGACGACTTCGATCGCGCGGATCGTCTGAGCTCGCACTGCCTGCGCGGTGTAAAGCGCATCCTCCGCGCTGGCGTTACGCGATTTGATCTGCGACACATCAAAATCGCTTGCGAAGCCCTGCTGCTTCTGCACATCCGTGAGTTTTGAATACTCCTGATAGATGTTCAGCGTCTCCTGCGCATTAGCTTCCTGTTGCGCTGCCTCAATGGTGGTGAAGTATGCGCGCGCCACTGCAGCCGCGAGTGATTGCCGGGCAAATTCATAGTCGGCTTCGAGGGCAGCGCTTTCAGCTTTCGCCGCAGCTTTTTTCGAGCGTATACGGCCCCAAACGTCGGCTTCCCATGCCGCGCCGGCAGCGATGCCATACACCCAGCGCTGTGATGTTTCATCCACGCTAGTGTCGAGGCCGGCGCCGCCGCTGTTCTCCACTCCCGAGCTCCCGAAGTCCGGCGGATTGATGCCGCGACCGATGTCGCCACTAAGTCGCTGCCCCTGGCGCTCGCCCAGTCCCTTCATCGCGATCCGCGGATAGAGCGACGATGCGGCAATCCGCACCGCAGCGCGCGATGCTTCCACGCGCGCGGCGGCAGCTTTGAGATCGGGATTTCGCTCGACCGCGTCTGTAACGAGCGCGGTCAACTCAGGGTCGTGGAAGCTGAGGATCCAATTCGGCACGACCGCACCGCTGCGATGCGGGCCGGCCCAGTGCCCCGGGATTTTCGCGCGAGCTGACTCAGGCATGATCTCCTCGCCGACTGGCGGCTGCTTAATCGCGCAACCAGCAAGTGTGAGGCATGCGGCGGCACCCAGAAGAACTCGGCTATTCATGCGAGCGGATCTTAGTGGAGCTTGAAAACAAACCAATCCAGTTTCGCCGAGATACGGACGAACACCTTCCGGACGATGTGGATAATCTTGCCGTGCTCGGTGTAAATGGCGCCTCCGCCGCGCGCTCCGGCAGCCAGGAAGGTGTCGCGGTCCTTCGGTGCAAGAAGTAGTCGCACTGCGATGCGGTGTTCCGGTGCCGATATTGGCTGCGTGTTCGGCAGATTCCCGCTGATCGGCATCTGACCTTGTGCCGTGGCCCACAGGATCGAGTCTACCGTGCACTTGATGATGCGACCTGGGTACGTCCCCATGTAGATTTCCGCTTCGTTGCCGGGCTCGACATAGCGCAACTCGTTCTGGCGAAAGAAGGCGAGTATCCAGGGGTCGTCCTCCTCGATAAAGCTCATCACCGGAAACATCGGCAACTGCGCGGCGCGCACCCCTGGACGCAGGGCGAGATTCGCGACGCGGCCGTTGGCCGGCGCAAGGTATGTCGTACCGTCGAGGTCGAATTTCGCATTGATCAGGTCCGCTTCCGACTTGCTAATCTGCGCCTTGGCCTGTGATTCTGTGGCGTCGGCGGCGAGGAATTCGCTTTGGAGATTGGCGAGGTCGCTTTGCGCCTGCTCAAGGTCAGCCCGCTTCCCGGCCCCGGTCGCGGCGAGCGCCGTGAATTGCTCGACCCGCTTTTTCGCCAGGTCGATCCGCGGAGTCAGGGAGGCTTTTTTGTTCGCGGCATTGTTAAGTTGGTCTTTCGCTCCCCGCAGCGTGGCCTCGGCGGCTTTCGCCGCAGCGTCGAAAGGCACTGGGTCTATCTTAAAAAGGACGTCGCCTTTCTTGATCGGCCGGTTTGGTTCGATCGGCACCTCGGTTACCTGACCGGTCACGCGTGGCACTACCGGGATGACATAATTCTGGGCCAGCACATCGGACGACGACGGCGCTACGATGTTCATGAACAAAATCAGAATCGTCAGGCAGATGATCGGAATGGTGGCAACGATTACCTGGCTGGTGATGTTCCAGGGTAGCAGCTTGAACTTGAAGAAGATCAGCCAGACGACGACCGAGTAGATGATAAGAAGAACGAGTTCCATTACGGCTTAACTCCGTGCGAACTGCGTTTTGCTTCGAGTTCCGCGAGGCGGGCCCGGAGTTCTTCGATTTCGCTCTCCTCCTTGCTCACGTCCTCGCCATGGTGACCGAGCGATTCATCCACATCAGTGCCGTAAGCCATCTTGTGCAGGACCGGCTTGGTGTAAGCCCAAAGCCATGCAATTGGCCAGAGCAGTCCGCCAAAGCAAAGTGAGAGCAGGCACAGGCACTGAATCGCCTTGGTTTGCGGATGCATTTTCTTGTGCGCAATCTTTTCCGGCAAAATATGGACGAGCCAGAAAATGCTGATCCCAATAATCGGCGCGATGATGAGCACGACCCACGAGATACCATTGGCAATTGAATCGAGCGTCTCTCCGTGAAACATCGAGGCGTGAGCGCGAGACGGCAGTGCGAGGATCGCGAAAGCAATGAACGGAATAAACCATCTGCTGCGAGGCCGGCGCGGGCTATCAGAGGATTGCATAACCAAACCTTGTAGTTTCATGTTCCAAGCATTTGTTTTTTTCGTGTTGGATGTGTTCGTGTGACGAGTTCACTATTTACGGGCGAGGCTAAAGGGTTTGATTTCCTTTCCTGATTCTGTTCCGAAATGCCAGGAATTTACTCGACCCCCCATCGCTTCGTATACTGGACTTTAGCCTGATATGGTCGCGCCGTACCTTTCACAGGTTTTTTTGCCTGCCGCCGTGAACAGACTCGGGGTTGGTGCAGTGTGTGCGCGGCATATCGTAATGTCAAAAATTCAGGGCTATGACAGAGCTACCAAAAGGCGACAACAAATGAGCGGTTCATTCCTTAGACCAAAGTCTTATCGCGTCCCTGACCAAATACTTGCTATTTATTGGCGGAATTCGAAGCAAGACCTCTGCGCCACAAGAACCGAACCTCGCAAAGCGGTGCGAAGGAAATGCATCGAACTTCGGGCAACTCTCTTCACAGCGTTCTAGGCAGGGGCGGCCTCAGGCTTATGTTACCATTGTGTAAGATCCGGCAGGGGCTCCGCGGGGAGTTTTTCCTGTTCTTCGCGACTGCCGCAGCAATCTTATTTTTTTTTACGAGCACCGCGTCGGCGGCGGAGCCGAAGCGCGTCCTCGTCGTTCATTCTTTCGGGAGCGTCGCACCGCCGTTCACCACTCATTCGATCGCCTTTGAGACCGAACTGGTTGAGAAGATGGGAGAAGGCGTTGATCTCGACGAAGTCTCGCTGGATATGGCGCGCTACTCAGATCCAACTTTGCGAGAGGCCCTGGTCGAGTACGTACAAAAGCGGCAGTCGCATTGGCAACCGGATTTGGTAGTGCCAATCGGTTCACCCGCAGGCGTCTTTGTGGCGCAATACCGGGACCGCCTTTTTCCGGAAACTCCCATCCTCTACACGGGAATGGATCGCCGGCGTTTAGCTCCAGATGCGCTAGAGAAAAACGCCGCTTTCATTGGGGAAAATTTTGATGCACCCGGTTTCGTAGAGGACATTCTCCAAATCGCTCCGGCAACCAAGAACATCGCGGTCGTGATCGGCGCGTCGCCGGTCGAACAGTATTGGGCAGCCGCGTTTCGCAAGGAGTTTGAGCAGTTTACAAATCGCATCAATTTCATCTGGCTCAATGACCTGTCATTGGAGCAGATGCTGGAAAAGACCCGAGCGTTGCCTCCGAATTCCTACATTTTTCTTATCCTGCTGCTACGCGATGCCACGGGAGTAACGCACAATGCAGACGAGGCATTGCAACGGATTCATGCGGTCGCGAATGCGCCGATCAACAGCATCTTTCAGCATCAACTCGGTTTGGGAATTGTCGGCGGCCGACTCTACCAGGCCGAGCTTGAAGGAATCGAATCGGCCCGTATCGCAGTTCGCATTTTGCATGGCGAACCGGCCTCAGGTTTCCCGCCCAAGATCGTGGGACCCCTGTCCCCCCGGTATGACTGGCGGGAGTTGAAGCGCTGGAAAATCGATGAAAAACTCCTTCCGCCGGGGAGCACTGTCTTATTCCGTGAGCCGACGATTTGGGAGCGATATCAAAGATGGATCATCGCCGGGATATCGGTGTTCATTCTCCAGGCGCTGCTTATCTTTGGGTTGCTGGCAAATCTGATCAAACGTCGGCGCGCCGAACGCTCATTGATCGAAAGCGAGGACCGGGTGGCTCTCGCGGCCGAAGCGGCCCAGTTGGGAGTGTGGGAGCTAGATAGTGCGACGAATGAGGTCTGGGTCTCGGACAAAATGCGCGATTTATTTCAAATCCCTCCGGGAAAAGGCGTCGATTACGCGACCTTTCAGGAGAGAGTGTATCCGGATGATCAGCCATTGCGTGATTTGGCGATAAAGCGAGCGATCGAAACAAAGGGCAGCTACGAAATTGAGTATCGCATTCTGCTGCCGGATGGAACGGTGCGCTGGATCAGCGGGCGCGCGCGTTGTCTCGGCAACGGCGGCGGGAGATCAACCCGGCTTGTGGGGGTTTCAATGGACGTGACTAAGCGAAAACAGACCGAGGCGCTCTTTGAGATGGAGACGCGGCGATTGCAGGACGAGATCACGCACGTCGGTCGCGTCTCGATGATGGGCCAGTTGGCCTCGGCGCTCGCGCACGAAATCAATCAGCCGCTCGGCGCGATCCTACGCAACGCCGAGGCGGCGGAGCTTTTCATGCAGAGTGAGACGCCGGACCTCGAAGAAATCCGCGCGATCCTGGCCGACATTCGCGCCGACGACCAGCGAGCAGGCGGCGTCATTGACCGAATGCGTGCTCTGCTCAAGCGACACGTCCTCGACACTCAATTGCTCGACCTAACCGAACTCGTCGACGATGTCGCAAAGCTCGCGCGGTCTGACGCAGCGACCCGGCACGTGAAGCTGACGGTGAATCTGCCAACGGATCTGCCGCCGGTGCGGGGCGACCGCGTGCATCTCCAGCAGGTCCTCCTCAATCTCATCCTGAATGGCATGGACGCGCTGAAAGAGGTCAGCCCAGAGAATCGGCGCGTCACTGTCAGCGCGCGGGTAGGGGCCGAGCGCACCGTCGAGATCGCGGTCAGCGACACCGGGCATGGCATCGCCGCCGAGAAGCTCACGCACATCTTCGATCCGTTCTTCACGACCAAACCGGACGGAATGGGCATGGGCCTGGCGATCTCGCGCACCATCGTTGAATCCCACGGCGGACGGTTGTGGGCTGCGAACAACAATGGCAGTGGCGCGACGTTTCGTTTCACGCTGCCACCGGCGGAAGAGACTAGCAATTCATGAACTCCGCGGAACCAGTCATTCATATTGTTGACGACGACGCTTCATTCCTCCGAGCCAGTTCGCGATTGCTGAGGGCCAGCGGATTTGCGGTGAAGACCTTTGCTTCCGCCGCCGACTTTTTCTCTCAGCGCGATCAAGACGCGGTTGGTTGTTTGGTGGCGGATTTGCAGATGCCGGGGATGGATGGCCTCGATCTGCAAGCGGCCCTGGCGCGGACTCGCAACCCGCTGCCTATTCTTTTTCTCACCGGTCATGGCGACATCCCCTCGAGCGTGCGCGCGATGCGCGGTGGCGCCGAGGATTTCCTGGTCAAGAGCGCGCCCAAGACGTTGTTACTCGATGCCATCCGGCGCGCGGTGGCCAGGGATGCACGCGAACGAAAAACACGAGTGCAGCGCCGGGAAGCAAACGAGCGAATCGGGGCTCTGACCGAGCGCGAGCGCGAAGTGTTCGGTCATGTGATTCGCGGACGGCTCAACAAGCAGATTGCCGATGATCTCGGCATCACGGAACGCACCGTCAAATGCCACCGCCAGAGCATTACGACCAAACTGGGCGTGCCTTCCGTGGCGGAACTCACACGGCTCGCGCTCCAAGCGGGCGTATTGGCTGAGTTCCCACCGACCTTCCCTAAAGGACAGTAGTCAGCACATCGCGCCGGAGTCTAGGGTGCTCATCGATTTCCGATGAGCAGCACCAAACAAACCTATGTCGCCGTCGTCGATGACGATGAAAAGCTGTGCCAGTCGCTTGGCCGGCTGCTGCGGGCTGCTGGCCTTCAGCCGATCACGTATCCTTCGGCAGAAGCATTTCTCGCGGACACGAAACAGCCGCGGTTCGACTGCCTCCTGCTGGACGTCCAGCTCGAGGGTATGTCAGGCATCGAGCTAGCTCAGCGGCTCACGGCCGAGGGTGCACATCCGCCCTTCATCTTCATCACCGCGCACGATGATCCTGCCGCCCGCGCTGAAGGCGAAGCCGCGGGTTGCGCGGCCTATTTCCAAAAAACTGCTTCGGGCTCCCAGGTGCTCGAAGCCATCCGTCGTGCAGCCGCATGAACCGCCAAGGAAAGGTTTGCCGAACGCAGAAAAACAACCCACCCACGCCATAACCATGTCCACTCAATCGTCAAAAACACCCAAGTCCCCATCCCGTTATTCCGTCGGTATGTTTAGCGCCGGCGAGGCTCGCAGCGATCGCTGGCAGGAGCTGGCGCACGCGGCCCAGACCCTTGTCGCGCAAGCCTCCTCCGGCTCTTCGACGAAGGAAACCCTCGCGACTCTGGGGGCTCTCCTCGCACCGCTCAACGTGATCGAGACGTTCCGCGCTTATCCTGGGGAACTAATGATGAGTGCGCTGAAAGACGCGCTGGCCCGGCGTGATTATTCCACTTTCTCGAGACTAACGAACCGCATCGCCAAGGCCATCATCACTGGATCTTATCGTCGTTCCGCGAATGCCTGGAAGCTGGGCGAGGAAGGAGAGACGGAAGGGAGTGATCGTCTGCTAAAGGACTACTTTGAGACGGGCGATCTCACCAAACCTTACTTTGAGGTGCTGATTGTCAGCGATGACCCCACTCCGGAACAGGTGCGGCAGGGACGTGCCGAGCTCCGGCAGCTTCGTCGTCCGGAGGACCCGTTTGTCTACGAGGCGGTCACGGTGCCGAGTTTTGAAGAAGGCGTGCTCGGCGTGGTCATGAATGCTGATGTGCAGGCCGTTATCATAAAGGACAACTTCCGCTTCAAATCTCAATTCGACGCGCCGCTACTGCGCACTTACCTGGAACAACATCTGTCGCAGGAGTGCGGTTCGCTCGAGCCAAAAGACTACGGAGTGGCTCTGGCCCGCGCCATTGGGAAGATCCGTCCTGAGCTGGACGTTTATCTGATCGTGGATGGGGCCGTGGAAAAGGTGGCGAGCCATCTGGATTCCAAAAACATACGGCGCATTTTCTACGGGCTCGATGACCTGATGGAGATCCATCTCGCTCTGCTCAAGGGCGTGAACCAGCGCTACGACACGCCGTACTTCAACAACTTGAAGAACTACGCACGTCGTCCGGTGGGCACGTTCCATGCCCTGCCCGTGGCGCGCGGAAAGTCAGTTTTCAACTCCCATTGGATCCGCGACTTCGGTCACTTCTATGGGGCTAACATCTTCATGGCGGAATCGTCCGCCACCACCGGGGGTCTGGATTCACTGCTCGAACCAACTGGCAATATCAAGACCTCTCAGGACAAGGCAGCGCGGGCCTTTGGTTGTCAGAAGCTCTTCTTTGGAACCAACGGCACCTCTACCTCCAACAAGATTGCGGTGCAGGCCATTGTGCGTCCGGGAGACATTGTCCTGGTAGACCGGAACTGCCACAAGTCTCATCACTATGGTCTCGTGCTTTGCGGCGGTCAGCCGCTCTATGTCGAAGCTTATCCGCTGACCGAGTATTCGATGTATGGCGCGGTGCCGCTGCGCACGATTAAGAAAGCGC
>Ga0210120_1000209_pt1 | contig 13769 bp, 11 predicted proteins | sample Goodyear_PhragA__FD_184868 | JGI IMG/M metagenome (GOLD analysis project Ga0210120, IMG submission 184868) | Wetland microbial communities from San Francisco Bay, California, USA, that impact long-term carbon sequestration - Goodyear_PhragA_D2... | ecosystem: Environmental > Aquatic > Marine >... | reverse complement strand
CCGGCGGCTGGCGCCAGTCGAAGTTGGGGTGAGCGGTCCAGAGGTCGCCGCCACCGGTGTTCGTGCCCGCGAAGTCGCTGGCGGGCCGCGCGGTCCGGTCCCAGACGAAGGTGTTGCTGCCGCCCTTGCGGCCCTTCTTCGGAGGCTTGCCCCTGAGCGCTCCTTTGGCGCCGAAGTACCAGGAGCGCGCCCGGGTCTTGGGGATCGGGAAGCGATTGAAGTAGCGCTCGAAGCTCGGGTAGGGATTTCCCGCGGCGCCGCCCGCTCCATTGTCGAAGAGGATCCTGATCGGCGGTATGGCCTGGAAGGCGCTCAGAGCGGCCTGGTAGCTCGGCTGGTCCTGTATCGGGTCATGCGGCAGCGTCACGCCCGGGATGCCCATCGCGGCCGTGTAGATCCCCGGCGCGGACGCCGCCGCCCCCGGTGGATATTGCGGTTTTCGCTGCGCCACGTACAGCTCGAGGAAGTCGAACCAGCGGTTGAAGGTCTCGGGATCGAGCGAGTCGATGTGGAAGCCGTTGGTGAACGTGAACCACTTGCGGCGGGTCTGGGTGAACCGGTCGGCGAGGTTGGGGCAGTGGGCGCCCGTCTGCTCGTCGTTGAACTGGCAGGCCATGAAGACGGGGACCCTGATCTTGTTGACGAAGGTCGCGGGGGACAGCGGGTTCGCGATCCTGGGCCGGAAGAAGCGGTTCTTCGAGATCTTGGCGATCAGGTCCGCGGCGGCGGTGTGCAGCGTCTGGTTCGCCTTGCAGATCTGATCCCCGCCCTGGATCCGCTTGTAGGCCCAGCCCTGGCCCTCGGTCGGCGAGGACGGCTGGGAGTCGTCGACCCGGTCCTGAGCCCATGGGACTGCGAAGCCGGTGTTGAGCAGGCCGCCCGGGTACAGCGTGGTGGCCGTGTTGTCGATCACCGACAGCGGGGTGATCGCCGCCAGGTGCGGCGGCCTGGTGGCCCCGACGAAGAGCTGGCTGATCCCGCCGTAGGAGACGCCCGCCATCCCGACCTTGCCATTCAGCACCCACGGCTGGCGCGCGGCCGTCTCCACGACGTCGTAGCCGTCGAGGCTCTGCAGCCTCTCGAAGTAGTCGAAGGCTCCACCCGAGCAGCCAATCCCGCGCATCGTCACGTCGACCACGGCGTAGCCGAGCAGGTTGAGGATCTGGCTGATGCCGCTCTCGGCGCCGGCGGGGTTGGCGTAGCCATAGCCCGAGTACTCGACCAGCGTCGGGTACGGCCCCTTGTCGGCCGGGCCGGGCAGCCGGACGTCGAGCGAGAGGGTGGTGCCGTCCCGCGCCGTCATGTAGCCGTAGCCCCCGGCGGGAAGGGTCTGGTTGTAGATCGAGGGGTCCTTCGGCGCGGACCTGTCTCTCATCACGCCGACCTTCACGGAGAGCGAGCCGTCGGCCGCGCGCACCCGGTAGCCCTTCCCGGCCGGGACGCCGCGGAAGACGACGCCGCCCAGCGTCCCCACGGGCTTGGTCCTGACGCGCTTGCGCTTGCGGTCGAGCAGCCGCAGGCTCGTACCCGGCTGGGCCCCGGTGACGTAGACCTGGTTGACGCTGCCGTGGACGGCGAGGCCGTTGGCCGCCGAAGCCGCTGCGGGCGCCATCGCGGCGATTGCGAACGCCGCGGCGGATGCCGCCATCGCAATTCCTCTCAGACGCCTCGCGCTTCCCGCGCAATTCATCCCGTCGCCCTCTCCTGGCCCTGGGTTAGGGCAGAAGCATATATCTGCGGGTCCCCGGCTGGGGCCCTAGCCGCCGTGGACGGCGTCCCCGCCCATCTCGTCCAGCGTGTTGCCGATCGGCGGGATCGGGGACTCGCGCAGGATCCGGGCCATGTGGAGCAGGTTGTGGGCGCACCAGGAGCTTGTCCGCTGCGTGTAGGGGTGATCCGGCCCGCCGGCGTCGAGGTAGGAGGGCCCCGGCCCGGCGTCGCCCACCCAGTAGGTGTCGGCGTTGGGCGGGACCACGCAGCCGAGGTGGGTCATGTTGAAGAGGGTGGTCTCGGCGCTGGCGTGCGCGCCGTCCTCGTTGCCGGTCACCACGACTCCCGCGACCTTGTTGTAGAGCGGATACTGGCCGACGTCGTTGCGCTCGTTGTAGGTCCCGTCGAGGCGCTCGATCACCATCTGGCAGACCGAGGAGCGCACCCCGAACCAGATCGACATGCCCATCAGCAGGATGTCGGCGGCCTTGAACTTCTCGAGGATCTGGGGCCATTCGTCCCCTTCGCCCTCATCGGAGCTGACGCCGAACTTGATGTCGAAGTCGACGGGCCGCAGGATCTCGGTCTCGACCCCGTGCTCCTCCAGGAGTCCAAGCACCCGGTTCATCAGCGCCTCCGTGTTCGAGGTCTGGGGCGTCTTCTTCAGCGTGCAGTTGACCCCCAGTGCGTTCAGTCCGGCGCCGGCATCGGCGCCGAGTGACTCAGCCATTCCTTCTCCTCTCGTGATCGGACGATCCGCCCGTGAACGCGTGTTCCGTCCGGCGGAGCTCCGCAACGTTACGCGAGCCTCGGAAGCCGAGCTCGGCCGGTCGGTAAGGTCCTCCGCCGTGGCCAGCTACGACAAGATCAAGGATCTGCCGCTCCAGATCGACTCATACGAGCTGGAGGGACTGGAGTTCTCGCTGCCGGACTCCGACTTCGACCGCCTGACCACGATCATCCACCTGAAGGGCGGCGGGCACGAGGGGCTCGGCGAGGACGTCGTCTACGACTCACTCGACCACATCGCCTTCCAGGACGCAGGCCCGATCCTGGACCTCGCCGGCGAGCACACGATCGGGTCCTTCTCGGAGCTGCTCGACGGCCTTCCTCTCTTCCCCAGCCCACCCGAGCGCGAGGTCTCCGTCAACTACCGCCGCTGGGCCTTCGAGAGCGCGGCGCTCGACCTAGCGCTGCGACAGGCGGGCAAGTCGCTGCACGAGGTCGTCGGGCGGGAGCCGAAGCCCGTCACCTTCGTCGTCTCGATGAGGCTGACGCCGCCGGGCTCCGACGAGGTCTCGACGATCGAGCCGGTCCGCAAGCGGCTCGAGGTCTACCCGACTCTGCGCTTCAAGCTCGATCCGACCAACGACTGGACCGACGAGCTGATCGGACAGCTGGTCGAGACCGGTGCGGTGGACTCCCTCGACCTCAAGGGCCAGTACAAGGGCACGCCGGTCGATGTCGAGACCGACCCCGAGCTCTACCGCAAGCTGATCGAGGCCTTCCCCGACGCCTGGTTGGAGGATCCGGACGTGAACGACGAGACCAAGCCGATCCTCGATCCGGTCGCGGAGCGCGTCACCTGGGACGCCGTCATCCACTCGGTCGACGACATCAAGGCGCAGCCCTGGATGCCGAAGATGGTCAACATCAAGCCATCGCGCTTCGGGCCGCTGCACGAGCTCTTCGCCGGCTATGACTTCTGCGACGAGAACGGGATCGGCGCCTACGGCGGCGGCCAGTGGGAGCTCGGCCCGGGCCGCGGGCACATCCAGTACCTGGCGTCGCTCTTCCATCCCGACACCCCGAACGACGTGGCGCCCTCGGGCTACAACACGGCCGGGACCGAGCCGGGGCTGCCCTCCAGCCCGCTCGAGACGAGGCCCACGCCTACGGGATTCCGCTGGGGCGAATAGCCACGCGGGGCGCTTTATTCGCCTATATGCCGAGGAAAGCGCCCCACGCGGGGCGGCGATAGGCTGCGCGCATGGCTGAGCAGACCTTCGCCGACGCCCTCAACGAGCAGATCTCGAACGAGTTCGCCGCCCAGCAGCAGTACATCGGGGCGGCCGTCTACTACGACTCCGAGACCCTCCCGAGGCTCGCCGCCTTCTTCTATCGCCAGGCCGTCGAGGAGCGGAATCACGCGATGATCATGGTCCAGTACCTGCTCGACACTGACGACGAGGTGCGGATTCCCGACATCACCTCGCAGCAGACGAAGTACGACGACGTCGTCGGGCCGGTGAAGATGGCCCTGGAGCAGGAGAAGCGGGTCAGCGACGAGATCAACGACCTCTTCAAGCTCGCTCGCAAGGAGGGCGACTTCCGAGCCGAGCAGTTCCTCGCCTGGTTCGTCAAGGAGCAGGTCGAGGAGGTCTCCTCGATGACCGACCTCCTCAACGTCTGCGAGCAGGCGAAGGAGAGCCCGCTGCTGATCGAGGATTTCCTTGCTCGGGAGCAGATCGGCGACGAGGGAACGGATCCCTCCATGCCTCCCGCCGCCGGTGGCGCTCTCTAGAGGCGACCTTACGAGGTGTCGCCTACTCCTACTTCTTCTTCTTCTTCTTGGACTTCTTCGCCTTGCACTTCTGGACCGACCTCGAGCTCTGGGTCGAGCCGTCGACGAAGGTGGTGGTCGCGGAGTTGACCCACTTCTTCTTGCACCGGGCCATCACGAAGTAGGTCGTCTTACCCTTCTTCTTGCCGGTCTTGATCTTGTTGACCGCCGTATCGAAATGCGTGATCGAGGTGCCCGTGGGCGGAATCGCGACGGTGAGCGTGTTCGTCGAGAGGTTCAGGGGGCCATTCAGCGTCGTGCTGAACGAATAGGTGCCGTGCACGAACACGTCCGTGTGCAGGTTGATCGTCGGGTTGCCGCCACTCGGGACACCGTTGTACGCGGTGACGTTTCCAGTCAGGGCGCCGTTGTTGATCAGGACGCTGCCCTGGCCGACCTTGCTCGTGCCGCAGACGCTCATCGCCGTGGAATCCGGCACGGTGCTGATCGAGCTCAGGTTGCACTGCGGGGTCTTGCCCGGCGTGAACTTGATGTCCTTGCTGAACTGAATGACGGTCTGGGTGGGAATAGGGGCGAATCCGGCGGTGTAGAAGGTCTCGACGTTGTTGTTGATCCCCGCCGGGCCGAAGGTCTTGGCCGACTGCTTCTTCGGCGAGACGGTGCCCGTGTAGCTGATGCCGGTGACGTCCGCCGAGGCAGTCGCGCTCATCAACAGAGCACCTATGACGCCCAGCGACACCGCGAGCAGATACTTGCGCTTGCTCATGTGAATCCTCTCTTCTCCTGTTTGCCGTACCGGCAACTTCCTGTCTCACAATAGGGAACACGCCGCAGCAAGGGATGTAGCGGCTAGTCCAGCCGGCCGGGGCGCCGGCGCTGTGCGCGCCGGCGTGAGGCGCGGGTCGCGAGCGTCTGGCGCAGCTCGAGGATGTCGGCGCGCATGTCGTTGATCGGCTGACGGTTGTCCTCCAGCCGCCTCGAGTACAGCTCTTCCTCCCGCGCGCTCCCGCTCTCCGCACTTACCTCCCAGACCGCGGCCCCGTCGCGAGCGCTGATCGTCTCGGCGAGCCGGGTGTCCTCGAAGAGCGCGCCCGTCTGGTCCTCGAGGCCCAGCCCGGGCTCGAGCTCGCCCGCGCTGATCGCGCGCAGGAAGCGGCGGCGCCGGACAGGCTCGCTGAGATAGTGGACGCAGGCGCTGCCCGGCAGCACACCGAGGCCGCTCGCCACCGCGGGCTCACCCTGCGAGCTGGTGATGCCGCCCTGGAACCAGACCATGGCGCCCGCGCTCTGGCCACAGATCAAGATCCCCTCCCGCCAGCACTCGCGCAGGATCTCGTCGATGCCGTGCGCCCGCCAGATCGCGAGCAGGTTGACCATGCTGCCGCCGCCCGCATAGATGACGTCTTGGCCGAGCAGCTCGTCCCGCAGGTCGACGGGTTCCTCTCCCAGCCGGAAGAGCGAGATCGCCTGTGGGATGCAGTCTCGCTCGCCGAAGGCCCTCCGGAAGCGGACGATCTGGTCCTCGGGGTCGCCGCTCGCCGTCGGCAGCAGGCAGATCTTCGGCCTCGGCGACTCGGCCAGCTCGACGATCAGGTCGCAGATCGCGTCATTGCCCGCCCGGCGGTCGAAGTCGTGACCGCCGAGGGCGAGGATGCGACGCCGAGTGGCCACGTTGTAACTCTAGGCCGCTGCCTGGCGCACGGGCATCAAACGGGTTGCGCCTGCGGCGCACCCTCGCATGATCTCGGACGGCGTCTCCGCGCCCAGGTACCGCGTTGCCAGCCTCGTCTCGAGGACCTGGCTCCCCCGTCGCTCCAGCTTGTAGGCGCGGGCCTCCGGGCGCGACGCCACAACCTCCACGAGCTCATCCCCGACGAAGCGGAGCGCAGCCCCGTCCTCGGCCGCGAAGCCGGACGGCATCCCGTCCAGGAGATGCCTGTGGAACGCCCCGCGCCGGTCGCCGTCGCAGTAGTGAACGGCGTTGCTGTGGCGGAGGAAGCCCAGCCCGGGCACCCGGTTGACCTCGTCGTGGTATCCGCTGACGGCCTCCGCGAACCAGCAGAGCGACCCGGCGCTCAGCCCGCAGAGGATCACACCGGCCTCGTAGGCCTCGCGGAGCATCGAGTCGATGCCGTGCGCCCGCCAGACACCGAGCAGGCTGATCAGGCTGCCCCCGCCGACGTAGATCACGTCCTGGGCGAGCAGATGCGAGCGGATGTCCGGGACGCCGCGCTCCCGCCTGAAGAGGCTGACGTGCGAGGGCCGGGTGCGCTCCCGGAACGCGTTGTAGAAGCGGACGATGTAGTGGTCCGCGTCGCCGCTCGCGGTGGGCAGGAAGCAGATGCGAGGGTTCGCCGTCCCGGTCAGCCCGAGGACGTAGTCGTCGAGAAGAGGGTTCCCGGACTCCTGGGAGAACCCGCCGCCGCCGAACGCCACAACCTGTCGCAAAGCCTGCATGCGCAACCCCCTTCCCGTGGGTGTGACGGGAATTGTCCGCCCAGGCCGCCGCGCCATGCATGGACCGATGTCGAAAGATCGCTCGGGGCCCCTCGACCGGGTGTCGAAATCCGTGCCTAGGGACGCTGGATCGCCGGCTCCGGGCCCCTCCGCTGCGCGAACAGGGCGACCAGGACAAGGGGGGCGAACCAGACCGTGTAGGGGTAGAACCAGTGGTTCGCGGTGACCTGGATCGCGATCAGGAGCGCCGCGGCCAGCGCCGCGACCTGCACCGTCGAGCGTCGCGATGGGACGAAGAAGAACAGCGCTGCGAGCCCCAGCGCGAGGACCTTGCTGGCTGTCTGCAGCCAGTGCAGCGACGGTGCCTGGCCCCAGACGCTGAACGCGGAGCCGCGGGATGCCTGGTAGCCGAGCGTCCGGTCATAGAGCTCGCGGAGGCCGCCATGGGGCAGCAGCGGGATCGTCACCACGGCGGCGACCGCCAGGAAGCCCACCGCGAACAGGGCCAGCGACCGGGGGCGGCGGTCGCCGTTGCCGGCGGCGAACAGCGGCGCCAGGATCAGCGGGCCGAACTTGGTGAGGCCCGCCAGCGCCGCCATCCCCCCGCGCGCCGGCGGCGAGGACAGGACCAGCAGGCAGCAGACCACCAGGAACGCCACGAGCCCGTCGTTGAAGCTCGACCCGAGCGCGTACATCGTGAACGGATAGGCGAGCCAGGCGTAGGCCAGCGCGACTCCGAGGGTCGTCCCCTCCGGGCCCGCCCGGACGCGGCGGCCCAGGGCGAACAGGGCCAGGGACGTGAGCAGCTCGAGGCCGAGCGCGGCCGCGCGGGCGGCCGAGACCTCATCCCACTGCCCGCTCCACGGGAGCGCCTGCTCGAACGGCACGTAGGCGAGGTAGTTGACGGGGCCGTAGACGTCGCCGCGGATCGGCATCCCGGAGGACGACCCCTCGCCATAGACATCGTCGCCCTTGACCAGCCGGTCGGCGCCGATCACTCCAGCCAACCCGACGTCGATCACCTTTCCCTCCGTCGCGATGTAAGCCGTGTGGAACCCGATCAAGGCGACGATCCCGGCGACGAGCCAGCTCCGTCGGGCAAACGGGAGAAGCCGACCGCGGGTCTCGGTCGGCCTGAATCCCGCGATCAGCATCCGCAGGAAGACGTAGGCGAGCGCCGGATAAACCAGCGCCACGGACGCCTCGATCTTGGCGTGGTTGAAGAAGGCCAGGGAGACGCTGAACGCGAGCAGCGCCAGCAGGTCGAGGTGGATCAGCCGCAGCGGCCGCCGGGGATCGACGAAGGGCGCCAGGAAGAGGACGCAGAGCGGGAGCCAGATCCAGAGGTGATTGACCTTCCCCGAGACCGCGCCTCGGTAGCCTCGCGCGAGCTCGGTCTCGACCTGCGTCCCGGTCCAATTCTCGAGGACGCAGGCGCCCGCGTCGTCGATCACGACCTGCCCGACGTCCGTGCCCGCGGCGTCGAAGTAGTCGATCTGCCACTGACGGGACAGCCCTGCCCCGGTTCGCGTCCGCGCCTCAAAGCGACGCACGGAACCCCGGGGCGTCAGCGCACCTGTTGCGATCGCCGTCGCCTGCCCCGGCGTGAGCTGGAAGCCCGCGATTCGGGCGCCGGGCGCCAGCGGCCGGGAGAGCGTCGTCGTCTGGCCCCCGAATGGAGGCTGATCGGCGGGATCGAAGGAACCCGCCCCGCACGCCTGCGCCGCGGCGGGCAGGGCGGCAAGGATCGCCATGGAGATCGCCGCGGCCAGCGGCAAACGGCGCGATTGCATTCGCAATGGCTACCGGATTCCGGCCGATAGCAACGGCAGCCAGCCGGCTACTTCGTATGCCTCTTGCACTTCTTGGGCGCCGGCGGCAGGTTCTCCGCCGGCCTCGGCTCAGCCACGTAGGGCCCGCAGGGCGTTGAGGATCACTGCCACGTCTATCCCTTCTTGGAGTAGGGCGCCGGCGACCGGCGGGATATATCCGAGAGCAGCGAATCCCATCGCGATGAAGCTCAGCGACAGGCCACCCACAATGCTCTGCCGCGCGATCGCCAGCGAACGCTGGCCAATCCGGAGCGCGTCCACGACGCGATCCACGCGATCCACCGCGATCACGGCGTCCGCCGTCTCCGAGGAAACGGTTGCCCCGATGCCGCCCATTGCGATTCCAACGTCCGCGAGCGCCAAGGCGGGAGCGTCATTGACCCCGTCGCCGACCATCACCACCCCTCCCCCGTCCGACAGCTCGCGAGCCCGCCGCACGACCTCGATCTTCTCGTCCGGCGAGCACTCGGCAAACACGCGATCGACGCCCACCGTTCTGCCGACGGCTTCGCCGACCGCCTGCTGATCTCCGGTGACAAGCGCCACGCGTTCAATGCCGGCTCTGCGCAGGGCCGCCGTCAGTTCACCGGCGTCGTCGCGCAGGTGGTCCGCCATCAGCACTGCGCCGGCAAGTCCGCCGTCGACTCCTACCAGCACCCTCGCCAATCCGGGCTCCGTTGAACGGCCGAGCAGCCGTTCCGCGCCCTCGGCTCCCGAGTAGCCACGCCGCCGCAGCCAGTCGCCGCTGCCAACGGCGACCCGATGGTCCCCAACCAGGCCCTCGACCCCCTGTCCGGGCTCCTCGATCACGTCCTCCGGGAACTCGAGCTCGATCCCGCGTCCCTCGGTGCCATGGACCAATGCCTCGGCCAGCACGTGCGCAGAGAGCTGATCCAGCGAAGCGGCGAGCCTCAGCACCTCGTCCGCGTCGAGCCCGTCGGCGCTCTTCACCTGCTCGATCTCGGGCCTGCCGTGAGTGAGGGTCCCGGTCTTGTCGAAGAGCACCGTCCGGGCCCGCCCGAGCTTCTCGATCGTGCCGCCCCCCTTCGCAATCACCCCGCGATGGGCGGCTCGCGAGACGCCGGAGATCAATGCCACCGGCGCCGCCAGGATCAGCGGACAGGGAGTCGCAACGACGAGCACCGCGAGGGCACGCACCGGGTCGCCGCTCACGGCCCACGCCGTCCCAGCGACCACCAGGGTCACGGGCAGGAGGATCGCCGCGTAGCGATCCGCCATCCGTACGAACGGCGCCCGCTGCTTCTCGGCCTCCTGCACCAGGCTGACGATGCCTGCGTAGGCGCTCTCGGACGCCGTCCGCGTCGCGCGCATGTCGAACGCCTCCCCGGCGTTGGCGGTCCCGCTCGACACCGTCGAGCCACGGGGGTGCGAAGACGGCAGCGGTTCCCCCGTGAGGGTCGATTCGTCGATCACGGCGGTCGCGCTCTGCACCGCGCCATCGACCGGCACGACCTCGCCGGCGCGCACCAGGATCCAGTCCCCTACGCCGATCTCCTCGACCGGAACCTCCTCGAGCTTTTCCCCGCGCCGCCTGTGTGCGATCCGCGGAGCGCGCTCCAGCAGCGCGGTGAGCTCGCGACGCGCTCGTCGCCCGGCGGCGGCCTCGAGCGCGTTGCCTCCGCTCAGCATCAGGGCAATCACGGCGCCCGCCAGATACTCGCCGAGCGCCAGCGCACCAACCATCGCCACCAGGGCGATCGCGTCGACGCCGACATCGCCGCGCATCAGCGTCCGAAGCACCGACCAGCTGAGCGGTATGAGCGTCAAAACGATCGCCGCCGCCCAAACGAGGTCCCCGGCATCGCCCGGCTCGAAGATGTGGATCACGCCGCCCAGCGCCAGGGCGAGGACGATCACCCCAACGAGCACGTAAGGCTCGGAAATCCCAATGGAAGTGGCTGCGGAACGAAAGGTTCCGAACCTCTGTCTCGGCTCTGGGCCGCCTCCAGACATTTCAGTCGGAGAGCCGCTGGATCGAGGGGTGCACGGCAACCCAGCCACCATGATCCGGCGTGGCGGCGGCAAAGTCCTTGGGCATAGCGTCGACGATATGCGGGGCGCCGAAAGCTGCCATCCGTGCCCACCCCGGATCTGAGCTCAGGGGCAGACGACTTCGAAGCCGAGGACCTCGCCGAGCGATTGGGGTCGATATAGGCTTTTCCTCCACTTCCCGAAAGGACCGACATTGAGCCCTGACCACGATGCTGATGCTCCAGTGCTGATCGCCTACGACGGCTCCGATCAGGCCAAGGAGGCGATCGACCAGGCAGGACTACAACTCCGCACACCCCGGAAGGCGATCGTCCTCTCGGTCTACCAGCCGCTCAGCGCGATCCCGTTTTGGGGTACTCCCTACGGCAAGGTGCCGCCGGAGCTGCTGGAAGCGGCCGAGGAGCAGGCGAACAAGGCCGCCGCGGAGGGCGCCGCGGCCGCCAAGGAGGCAGGCTTCGATGCAGAACCTGCGGTCATTGAGGCAACACCGATCTGGGAGGGCATCGTCAATACGGCCCAGGAGCGCGGAGCAAGCATGATCGCGATGGGCTCACACGGACGGAGCGGCGCCAGCTACGTGGCGCTGGGCAGCGTGGCGACTTCCGTCGCTCACCACGCCAAGGTGCCCGTCCTAATCTGCAGGGGCAAATGAAACTCGGCTACGACGGCAAGCTCTACATCTTGGCCTTCGACCATCGCGGCTCGTTCACCAAGCGATTCGGCGTCGAGGGCGATCCCAGCGACGAAGACCTCGAGCGCTTCTCCGACGGCAAGCACCTGATCTTCGAGGGCATCGAGGCCGCGCTCGAGCGCGGAGCCGATCCGGCCGTGACGGGGGCGCTCGTCGACGAGCAGTTCGGCGCTCCGACCAAGGTCCCCGAGGATGCCAAGGCGCGCGGGATCAAGCTCGCCATGCCCGTAGAGAAGAGTGGCCAGAAGGAGTTCGACTTCGAGTACGGCGAGGAGTTCGGCGCGCACATCGAGCGCTTTGACCCCGACTTCAACAAGGTGCTCGTCCGCTACAACCCCGACGGCGACGCCGAGATGAACCGCCGCCAGACCGAGCGCCTGAGGCGTCTCTCGGACTGGCTCCACGAGCACGAGCGCAGGTTCCTCTTCGAGCTGCTGGTCCCGGCCGAGGAGGCGCAGCTGGCCTCCGTGGGCGGCGACTCGGACCGCTACGACGCCGAGCTTCGCCCCGACCTGATGATCCGCACGATCGCGGAACTACAGGACGCCGGGGTCGAGGCGGACATCTGGAAGATCGAGGGCGTCGACAAGCGCGAGGACTGCGAACGCATCGCCTCGCAGTGTCGCTCGGGCGGCCGCGACGGCGTGGTCTGCGTGGTGCTCGGCCGAGGAGCCGACGACGACAAGGTCGATGACTGGCTCCGCCAGGGCGCGCCGGTCGAGGCATACGTCGGCTTCGCGATCGGCCGCTCGATCTGGGGCGAGCCGCTCCAAGGCTGGATCGAGGGGAGCATCTCCCGTGAGGACGCGGCGTCGCAGATCGCCGCCAACTACCTGCGCTTCATCGAGGTCTACGCCGCCGCCGAATAGCGGCTTACGGCAAGGCTATCGAGCAAGGTCGCGCCGCTCGAAGAGCACCGACCCGACCGCGGCGACCACAACCGCCGCGGCGGTCACCCCGATGAAGGAGAGGGGGGCCACGCCGTCCTCGACCGCGCTGCCGTAGTAGCGGAAAACCGATCCGTAGCGGATCCAACCGAGGCTCGGATCGAGCCGGCCGACCAGGTCCATGATGTACATCGCCACCAAGAGGCCCGCCGCCGCACCGGTGACGACGCTGGTGCGCAGCGAAAAGCCGGTGATCACCAGGCCGATGGCGGCGGTGAGCAGCGCCAGCGGCCAGACGCTCGCGTAGCCGGCGAGCGCCAGCCCGAGCGAGAGCCCCGCACCCGCCAGCAGGCTGCCGAGCTCGGTGAGCGCCACCGTGATCATCAGCACCGCCGCCACCTCGAGCGCCGTGGCGAGGAGATCAGCCGCCACGAGGCGCCGCCGTGAAACGGGCGCCGAGAGCAGCACATCGAGCCGCCCGCTCTCCGAGGCGCCGGAGAGCCCGCTTGCGAGGGAGCGCACGGCGAGATAGCCGACCGCGAGCGGCACGATCAGGCTGAGCATCTCGGCGTGCAGGTACTGCTCGACGCTCGTCAGCTCACCGATCCCGAAGGCCTGCTTCAGCGCCGCCGGATAGTTCCCCACCGCCTTGGCGAGCGCGTCCTGGATCGACGGATAGATCGCGACGATGAACGCCGACCAGGCGCCCAGCGGCAGCCCCCAGGAGAGCAGCGAGCGGCGGCGCTCGTAGAGCTGCGCGGCGACCAGCGCGGTCAGGAGCCCTCGTCCTGGTAGTAGGTGAGGAAGACCTCTTCCAGGGTGGGGCGCGCGAACTCCAGATCGGCGACCGTGTGGCGAGCCACCGCCTTGATCGCCGGATCCGGATCGCCGAGGAGGGTGAAGTGCACGCGCCCGTCGCTGACCGCGACGTCGCTCACGCCGGGACAGCCGCGGAGCTCCGCTAGGTCGACCTCCCCCGCGAACTCCACCGAAGCTCGCCGCGGCGTCTTCGCAAGCAACTCGGTGACCCGCTCGACCGCGATCAACTTGCCCCCGCGGATGATCCCGACCCGGTCGCAGACCCGCTCGACCTCGTCGAGCTCGTGCGAGGAGAGAAAGACGGCGCAGCCGCGCTCGCGCTCCTCCCGCAGCAGGGCCAGAAACTCCTCCTGCATCAGCGGGTCCAGCCCGCTGGTCGGCTCGTCGAGGATAAGCAGGTCGGGCCGGTGAAAGACGGCGAGGATCAGGCCGATCTTCTGGCGGTTTCCCCGCGAGAGCTGGCCCAGTGGTCGCTGTAAGTCGGCGCGGAAGCGGGCGACGAGGGACTCGACCTTGGAGAGATCCTCGACGCTGCGAAGCCGAGCGAGCAGCGCCACCGCCTGTTGCCCGGTGGCGAGCTTCCCATAGCCGAAGTCACCGGGCAGGTTGCCGAGCCGTGCCCGCGCCGCGACGCTCTCCCGCCGGCTATCGAGGCCGAAGATCCGCGCGCTACCGCGGCTCGGGTGAAGCAGGTCGAGCAGAGTGCGGATCGTGGTGGTCTTCCCCGCTCCGTTCGGCCCGAGGAAGCCGAAGACCTCGCCGGGCTCCACCGCCATCGTCACTTCCTCGATGCCGCGATGGGCGCCGTAGAACTTGGTCAGCCCCTCGGTCTCGAT
>Ga0210120_1000207_pt1 | contig 13796 bp, 16 predicted proteins | sample Goodyear_PhragA__FD_184868 | JGI IMG/M metagenome (GOLD analysis project Ga0210120, IMG submission 184868) | Wetland microbial communities from San Francisco Bay, California, USA, that impact long-term carbon sequestration - Goodyear_PhragA_D2... | ecosystem: Environmental > Aquatic > Marine >... | reverse complement strand
TAATCGCAGCGTTCAGCCTGGACAAAAGATTCAGCTCGCGATTTTCGGGGCCAACGGCCCGCTATCGAATCCGCCGACCAATTACATCTACATGCGGGAGGCGAAGCTGGATTTCTACAAAGGCGGCGTTGTGCCGGTCGCCATCACACCGAGCGAAGTCAATGTCGAAGTTATTCGCAAACATCCGGCGATCGACACGATCGTGCCGCCGAATCCAAAGATCTTTAAACTCGCGGAAGGGTTCAAGTTCACCGAAGGCCCGGTTTGGGATCGCAAAGGCGGTTTCCTCCTGTTCAGCGATCCGAACAACAACACGATTTACAAATATTCGCCGGGTGGTGTCGGTACATTTCCTGTAGCCGGGGGCGCTGACCCCGGCCATCACGGAACGCGGGTTCAGCCGGCGTCATCGCCGCCGGCTACAACTGCTCCAGATGGCGGCGGAACACTGACGGTGTTTCGCGATAAAAGCGGTTATGCGGGCGATGACATAGCGGAGTACGGCCAGCCCGGCTCGAATGGTCTGACGTTTGATCCGCAAGGGCGCCTGACAATCGATCAGCACGGAAACCATCGGGTTGTACGTGTCGAGCCCGATGGTCAGCTCACGGTCCTGGCGGACAAATTCGAAGGCAAGCGCTTGAACAGCCCTAACGACCTGGTCTATCGCAGCGACGGCACACTTTATTTCACCGATCCACCGTTTGGCTTGCCGAAATTCTTCAACGATCCGCGCAAGGAATTGCCGTTCAGCGGCGTTTTTGCCGTGAAAAATGGAAACCTGAAACTGGTCACAAAGGATTTCACCGGACCAAATGGCATCGCATTTTCGCCGGACGAAAAATATTTGTACGTCGGCGACTGGGACGAAAAGAAGAAGGTGGTGATGCGTTACGAAGTGCTGCCCGACGGCTCACTCAGGAACCGCAAGGTCTTCTTCGATATGACTAAGGCGCCGGGCGAAGACGCCATCGACGGGATCAAGATCGACAAAGCCGGAAATCTCTACGTTTCCGGTCCTGGCGGCCTGTGGATCATTTCACCGCAAGGTAAACACTTGGGGACGATCATTCCGCCAAAGCATCCGCACAATTTCGCCTGGGGCGACGCGGATGGAAAAACACTCTACCTCTGCGCAAAGAGCGGACTCTACCGGATGAAATTAAACATGGAAGGCGTTCGGCCATAGCTGTAGCCGGGATCGATCCCGGCCAAGGAATGTGAATTCGAATCTCAGAATCAATGAATCCGGCATCACCGATGCCGGCTAACAACAAATGATCCAAGCCTTGCGCGAACATTGGCCGGAATATCTCTGCGAGGCAGTCGAGCTCGGGCTGTTCATGATCTCGGCCGGGCTGTTTACAATTCTGCTTCATCATCCGGGATCGCCGGTGCTCAGTTTCATCCCCAGCGAGTTCGTGCGACGGATGCTAACCGGCATCGCGATGGGCGGCACGGCCATCGCCTTGGTTTTCTCGCCGCTCGGGAAACGATCAGGCGCACATTTTAATCCAGCGGTTACTCTTACTTTTTGGCGTCTTGCAAAAGTGAAGAATTGGGACGCGATGTTCTATATCATCGCGCAATTCATTGGCGCAATTGCCGGGGTATTTGCAGTCACGCTGTTCGTTCGCGAACCGCTCTCTCATCCCACGGTCAATTACGCGGCTACTCTGCCAGGCATGCAGGGCGTGGTTGTTGCCTTCGTTGCTGAGTTTGTGATCGCCTTTGTGTTGATGTCGGTCGTGCTTCGGGTGAGCAATACACCGCATCTCGCGCGTTATACCGGATTGTTTGCAGGCGCACTGGTGGCCACCTATATCACGCTGGAGTCGCCGTTTTCAGGAATGAGTATGAATCCGGCGCGGACATCTGCCTCCGCAATTGTTGGACATATTTGGACGGGGCTCTGGATCTACTTTACGGCACCGGTCCTGGCGATGCAGTTAGCAGCGGTTGTCTACCTGCGATCAAAACGCACAGTTTATTGCGCGAAATATCATCATCACAATCGGCAGCGTTGCATTTTTAACTGCCGCTTCCCTGAATTGCTGACGCGCGAGCAGGCGAGTGGAGCCGGCGCGCCCTCGCGCCGGATGGTTTCATTCAATCAATAGCAACGGCCTGAGGGCAGGCCGTCTCCATTCCGGGCGTAAGGAATTATCGATCCTAGCGACGAATCCAATGATGTTTCAGCGTCGACTTATTGTCGCTTTTCTGGGAGTTGTTCTTGCGGCTTCGATTGCGGAAATTCAGTCGGCAAGCGTCTCCGTCGAATCAGCAGGCATGACCGTGAGCGACATGGATCGCGCGATGGAATTTTATTCGGCGCTGACTTTTCAGAAAGTGTCGGATATCGAAGTTTACGGGGAACAGTACGAGCATCTCGAAGGCGTGTTCGGCGCCCGGATGCGGATTGTGCGGATGCGGGTGGGCAATGAATACCTCGATCTTACGCAATATTTGGCTCCGCCGGGACGCCCGATTCCGGTCGATTCGCGCAGCAACGATCTCTGGTTTCAACACGCAGCCATTGTGGTGCGAGACATGGGCCAGGCGTTCGAAAAGTTGTGCGCGCTGAAAGTGCAATTTGTTTCGACTGGCCCGCAAACTCTGCCGCCGTCGATTAAAGCCGCAGCCGGAATCAAAGCGTTCTATTTCCGCGATCCGGACGGGCACAATTTGGAGATCATTTACTTTCCTCCGGGGAAAGGCGATCCCCGTTGGCAGGAGAAAACGGACAAGCTATTTCTCGGCATCGATCACACTGCGATCGGCGTTTCAAATACCGAGGCCAGCCTGCATTTCTATCGTGACTTGCTCGGCTTCCGCAAAGCGGGTGAAAGCGAAAACTTCGGAACCGAACAAGAACATTTGAACCAGGTCTTCGGGGCGCATCTGCAAATTACCGGTATGCGTGGTGCATCGGGGCCAGGAATCGAATTTCTCGAATATTTGACGCCGCGCGACGGCCGACCGCGTCCGGCAGATGTTCATGCAAACGACATTGTTCACTGGCAAACGACGATCGCTACGGACGATCTCGATCTTCTGGCGAAGAAATTACGTGACGCACATGTTCTCTTTGTTTCACCCGCCAGGGTGGCAATGCCAAAAGACCAGATTGGTTTTTCTAAAGGCGCGTTAGTCAGCGATCCCGACGGTCACAGCGTTCTGTTGATTCAGAAATAGCTGTAGCCGGAGGCGCTGACGCCGGCGGGCGCGGCGCAGCATTGAGAGGAATACTTACCGCCGGGGTCAACGCCCCCGGCTATGGATTCTCGCTTGTGAATCTTGCCCCGTAAAACGCGGTTACGGGCAGCTAGGCAGTGGATTCGGGAAAGAAGTTCTAAATACGTTATTGGCCCAGCAGTTGCCCGCTCCGGAAAAATCCCAAATCAAGTCGCTACCCGGAAATGGAGCAATCCTCGGGTCCGGGTTTCTGCCGTTAAGATTGACAACATTGCCACGGATCTCATCATTATCCGGGAAAGGATTGATGCGCGGGTCCGGCTCAGAAAATTCAGGCGGAAGCCGAATGACTGCGATCCCGACGCTATCATTCATCATCACAGCGTTGGAGTTTACGAAGACCTCGTCGGCTCCGATGATAAGAAGCCCGGAACCGCTTGGAAGATGAGAGAGAATATCTTCTGGCTCGGTAACAGGATTTGGACGGTTGTTTTTGTTTATCACGTTTCCGATGAACTGAATGTTTGTAGTTTCTGTTACCGTCAGGCCGGGGACCACCTCAGTCGTCATCCCGATGCTATTGCTCTTCGCCTCATTGTTCTGGACCGCGACATTTGAACTCAGTTCAACATCGAATCCCACCGTACAATCAGTGACATGGTTATCGTTTATGACGACATCATGCGATTGACCGATATATATTCCCGTATCGTTGGAGCCCAAAACCTGATTGAACTCGATACGTCCATGCGAAGACAAAATGGGAAAGATTCCGTATTCATCATTGTTTAAGTACCTTCCATGATCGATCGCAAAATTATCGACTCGTACGAGCAGCACGCCGTTCTCTTCATAATTTTGAATTCGTAATCCGGTTAGCCTGAATCCGTCGATCCTTCCCTGCGGGATTGATGATCGTACGGTGATCCCCGAATTGCCTGTTAGGCCAGTGCCATCCATGATCGCGGCTTGGCTTCCCGTGATGGTGATGTTGTTCGTGTTCACGAGCACATTTTCACGATAGAGACCTGGCGGAACGAGCACCGTATCTCCCGGAGTCGCGGCATCCACGGCGGCTTGAATCGTGGTCGACACGACAATTTGACTTGCGCTTAGCTTTGCCGCTGGACAAAGCAGGAGTGGCACCATTACCGAGAGTAACAAGACAGCTCGGTCGGTCTCATGGCGGATAGAGCGGAAAGGATTCATAAAATGCATTCCCATCTTTCTTTCTCCGCTCGTTGACCCTTGTTTCTGCAGGTCTGAAGGACGAGAGGAACCTCGCGGGAAAAAGTGTCCTAACCTATCTCGGGATTCAGATCTAGATCATTAGATCTATTCAATTGCGGAGACTCTCAGGAACTCTTGGAGGTGTCAATATGAATCACCTGCCTTCTGATTCACGACGACGGACGATGGCGCCTCGCCATTCGAACTTGGGTTTTCTTTGATCTTTTGAAGAGATTTCGGCGAGGGCGCCGAAAGCAACACGCAAGGCGCATGTGTTCCCCAGAAATCGACCGACGCAACGTCTGGCTCAGCCCGGGTCGATGCCCCCGGCTACAGGTTTTCGCGCGCGTACCGAAGCGCGCGTGACATCCAGACGAGCTCATCCAGGAATTTTCCCACGCGGCCAGTGTAAGCCGGATCGGTGATCTGTCCGGTTTTTGGGTCGAAAAGTTTTCCTGCACTGCCGAAGTACACGTCCCAGAAAATAGTGACCAAACCGAGCTCGCGCAGCACCGGCACCAAACTCTGGATCATGCGAGCGCCGCCAAATGGACCGGCTGAGACGCCGCAAACGCCGACCGCTTTGTGAATGTATTCCTTGAGGTTTGTGTCAAGAACGTGTTTTAGCAGCCCGGGAAAACTGTGATTGTATTCCGGGACAACGAGAATAAGGCCATCGGCACGGGCGGCCGTGGCGGAGAAGTGACTGTCCTTTAACGCTTCACCAGCGTCGTCTATGCGAATCGGAATTTTCCGGATGTCGATCAATTCCGTTTCGATATCGCTGCGTTTCGATACTTCACCGAAAACGAAGTTTGCCGCCGGCTCGGTTAAGCGGCCCTGTCGCGGTGTGCCGATAACGACCGGAACAAAAACCGGGCGAGTGATGTCTTGCGTTGCCATGCTTCGATTTGTCGCAGGAATCTGAAGAAGCTTACAAGCGCAATTGTCAGCCTGGATCTCGAGGGGGAAAGGCAATTAAACGAGTGGCAAGTCTCGGCTCCATAAACTAGGCTCCGGACATGTCCACTGACGACCTGCTAAAGCGCATAACGATTGATCCGCGCATCTGCCATGGGAAACCATGTATCCGCGGACTCCGTTACCCGGTCGCGATGTTGCTGGAGTTAATGAGCAGCGGAATGAGCCACGAGGAGATTCTGGCTGATTATGAAGATCTCGAGCGCGAGGACCTTCTCGCCGCGCTGGCGTACGCGGCGCGCGTGAGCGATGCAAAACGCGTCGCACTCGCTCAATGAAGTTCCTGGTGGACGCGCAACTGCCTCGACGGCTGGCGCGCCTGCTGACAGCGACAGGTCACGACGCGATTCACACACTTGATCTTCCCCGAGGCAACTTGACGCCGGATGATGATCTTTGCGAGAGGTGCGGTCGCGAAAACCGCATCCTTATCAGCAAAGACACGGAGTTTACATAGTCGTTTCTTCTCAGGCGCGAGCCTCCGCGGCTGTTGCTGGTTTCGGCCGGCAACATCACGAACGAGGAACTTCAAACATTGTTTGCTTCAAACTTGGCGGGAATAGTTAAGGGGTTTGACTCCTCTGCGTTCATCGAGCTTGATCGGACAGGGATGACGATCCGCGCCTGACTTTCAACAGCTCTTACAGATCCCAAACCGGGATCCCCGATCCCGGCTACAATGCGCGCTCAATAGATGTGGCCACCAGCGGCGCTTTCGCGCACGCAGGGCCTGGCCGGTAGCGCATAATAACATGTCGATTTTGCACCGAAACCTCGGTGTAGCTGACCGTGCTTGCATCCGGGCGATGCATGCAGATAGAAAACGGCCCGCGTTTTGGCGCATGAGAACGGTGCAGCTTCCGCAGCCAGCTCAGGCTGTAGCCGGCGGCGCTGACGCCGGCTGTTCCGCCGCGGCGGGATGTTTTGCGTCTGCCGGGGTCATCGCCCCCGGCTACAAATGAGGAGCAGACCTTTCCACGAATACGCTCGGCGGTGCGCTCATCGAAGCCGGACGAAAACCAATGTTGCCGTTGCCATTCGTGATCACAAATGGCCAAACGTTTCAGATTCCATTGGTATTCGATCACGCGTTTGTGCAAAGGTACGATCGCGATCAAGCGGAAGGTTCGAAGTTTTTGAAGCGGCAACTTCCGCAGTGCTGCCGCAATTTCGTTAGCGGTAGATTTCCCAGCGAGTTCACGAACGATCAATCCCCGGCTGCGGAGATCGTTCTTAGGTTCACGCTCAATGCGGTGCCAGTTGATCAATGCCAGACAAACGCCGGTGTCATTTGCCGAAATCCAAGTGCCACCACTCGGCTCGCGCGGAAAAACAGCGCTGCGTCTGCCAGACTTGAAAACTGCAGGCGCAAGAGCGGAAAAGCGGTTCCGTTTTTCGTCGCGATTCATCGCGAGATAAAATCCCCCCGATTTTGGAAGAAACGAGACCGTGCACATCAATCAGCCAGCGGATACGATAGCGCAGCGGCCGAATATTGCCGCCAGTTGCGCCAAAGTATCCTGATTGGTGTAGGCGTATGACCGTTCGTCCGATTCATGGCCCCGATGGCGAACACCAACTTCCATTGTCTGAAAAGTGTTCGATAGGCGGAGAAGAGCGAATTGCGCGCATCATAGATGCTGGTTGCTTCCGACGTGGCGCCATTAAGCTCGATTACCTTGAAGTTTCGCCCGTGTTTGAATTCGCCCTCGTTTTCGTAACGAATGTCGTATCGCCCGATGAAGAAGCCCGGCAGCCTGTGGGAAATCTGGTCGATTACTTGTTCCAACGCTTCCGTGTGAAGGTGCGATCCATCACGAAAAATGCAGCCCTGCGCGTGATTGCCGGTTTCAACCAGTCTTCGGATTTCGCCCGACGCCGGAATTTCATGGCGACAAGAGGCAAACCGGCGCAGGTACGTCCGGGCCATCAACGACGCGCGCTCGTCCATTTGAATCAATTCTTCAACTGTGTGAATTTCGTCGCCACTGATTGTTGGAAAAATTTTCTCCGTGATGGCGAAGATGTGCCCACGGATTTCGTTAGGGAAACGGTAATAGAAGACACCGGCTTCACACGGACCGGGGACGTAGCGTTGCAGAATCAGAGGAGCCTCGACCTGTTCCAAATATTCCAGCGCGGCGCGCATTGTTCGGATCAATTTTACGCCGTTGCCACGCTGCCCGACATCGGGTTTTAGAATGAACGGCAGCGTAATTTTGTGCTCGCGGCAGAGCTGATCCAGCGAAAGCAGCCGGTCGCTCGTAGTTTCTCCAGCCACCAGGAATGCTTCGGCGGTGAATTGTGAACTGGCGAGGCGAAGCTGATCGAGAATCTCGAGTTTCGACTCGCCTATAAATCCGCCGGCCGCGATCCCTGGATTTGCTGAAGTCGGCACCGTTAAGCTGCGATATCGAATTGCCAGAAACGCATAGTAAATGCCAACCGGAATGTAAAACAGCGAGGACGGCCAAAATTCCCAACGTGTCCAGCGCCTTAAAATCGCCGGTAACTGTAGCCGGCGGCGATGACGCCGGCTGGTCTTGCGTGTAAACGCCTCCGAGCTGCCGGGGTCAACGCCCCCGGCTACAACAGCGCGGATAAGCTTCTTGGAAATAACAAGCGCTGCCGCCAAAAAAAGCGTTGTGAAAATAATCGCGGCGATTTTGTCTTGAAAGATGGAGAACCAAATCAGCGCGTGACTGCCAAGTAGGTTTGCGATCACGAAAATGCCTCCGATCCACAGGAGCGCGCCGAACGCCGTGACCACCGCGAATCTCGCAACCGGCATTGAGAATAGTCCAGCGGCCATATAAGTCGGTAAGCGCGTGCCAGGAACGAACCGGCTGGCAAGCAAGGCCAGCGCTCCGCGCTCATTGAATTTTTTCTGACAACGCTCGATTGCTGCCGGCCCGCTAAATCGCGCGACCCATCGGCTTTGCAAAATGGGTTTCCCTAAATAACGCGCCAGCGAGTAAAGGCCCATGTCGCCCAGCCAAATCCCGGCAAAACAGGCCGCAAACCCGAGTGGCCAGCTGATGGGGCCGCCGAAGATGGATAACGCAGACGAAATCGTTGCCGCGTCTTCCGAGACGAAGCTCAGCAAAATGATTGCACTCGAAGCCAGTAGCGCCTGCGCAATCATATATGAAATTCACGCCGCTTTTGGTTGCTGGCGGGATGAGAGAGGCTCGTACACGTTGCCAACGAGCGAATGCGATGAGTCTCTCATCCCGCGAGCGTGATATTGCAAGGTTGACGGCGCGACGCCGAAGCCGGTGGGGACCGAGATTTCAAGCACGGCACACATGACAGCGATCAACGCGTAATGATGGATTGTATGCGCTACTGCGTACATCAGCTCGCGGCCCACGCTCGATCCAATCAATGTCGCAGCGTCAAGTTCATAGTTTACCTTGCTCCGAACATTGATCGGGCAATCCAGAAACGGCCTCGAGATGGATGCGAATGCGCGGAGGATTCGATTCGTTTCCGTCAGCGCAAAGGCGCGGTCGTTTTCGATCCGCGAATTTCGCTGCCGATGATCGTAATTGATCTCATCGGCGTCCAGCCCTTGTAACAGGCTTTGAAAATGATCGAGACAATGCCGGAAATGCCCGCCGATCGTGGAACCAAATACGACTGGCAGTTTGCGCGTGTAGTCTTCGTCGCGCAGCGAATTCAGAAGCGATTCGCCCTGGCGCAAAACTTCAGCGATCGCATCCTGTAGAGGAGAAATTGTAGCCGGCCGCGTTGAGGCCGGCCGGCCGGGGTCATCCGCCTTCGCCAAGGCTACGGCGGACAAGTCGCCCCCGGCTACAGAAACGCGATCCTGCAAAATCGATCGGTTCACAGGTATGCTCCGATGAGTGGAAGACGCCGACGCTGCAAAAATAACAAGACGATGCTGCAGGCAGCGACAGCGAGCGCCAGAGCAAAGAGCAATCCACCATCGTTCATGACGGAGACACCAAGCACAGTCAGATGACTGAAGATCGCGCCGGCCATCACGCCGAGGGCCAAACCAGCTCCCAGCCATGTGGTCCGGGGAATTAGAATTAAAATTGCCGCGATCAACTCGGCGATGCCCGACCCGATACGGCCCGACGGTTCAAGACCGACTTTTGTGAAGATGTAAACCGATTCAGGCGCGGCGGTGAATTTAAAGAACAGCGTTTGGAGCAGAATTACCGCAGCAGCGACTCGGCAAATCCAGGCGACGATGGTGCAAATTTTCATAGCGTTTGCCCATTGGTCGGAGCAAAGCCGCGAACCTTACACCCTGTAGCCGGGGGCGTTGACCCCGGTGGCACCCTGTAGCCGGGGGCGTTGACCCCGGTGGCGATAGATGTGGTCAGGCACTGAATCAGCCGGCAGTCAGCGCCACCGGCTACAACTATTCTCGAAGCGCAGCCTTCATGCGCGCCTTAGCGTCGTCGCCCAAGGAAGCATCGGAGACTTCCCCGATCTTTTCCGGAAACTCGTGCGACACTTCCCGCATGAATTTGAGTTGTCTGGCGTAGCGTTCGCAAAACGAGCACATCAGGTAATGGATGCGCAGCTTGATCCGCATCACGATCGACAGCTTCTTGTCCATCCCTAACGAAAGGATCCGCGTCACTTCGGGGCAGGTCGGCGTGAACCTGCAGATCAACAGCACGATTTGCAGTTGCAGCCAGCTCCGATGTTCCTGAAACTTCGAGGTATCATCCGCGGGCCGCGGATTCGGCCTCCATTCGGAAAGCGGCTTTAGCTTGTTAATGTGGCACCTCCGGGTTTTCGAATCGACTCATGCTGGCAATCGGTGTTGTAGCCTGGGGTGGTGACCCCGGCTGATGCGAATCACGATGGCGTTTACTGCCGGGGTCGACGCCCCCGGGTACAGGATTTTCAAACCAGTTCATCGCAAGACATTCGCGCAGCGCCATGCGCGCGCGATGGAGCATCACCCACAAGTTGCTGTCGCTGATTGATAGTATGGAGCAGATTTCCTTGCTCTCAACTTCATCCATCTCCCGCATCATGAACACCGTGGCAACGCGCCCCGGCAATTTTGACAGGCAATCGCGCATGGTTTTCCAGAATTCATCGCGATGCATCACTTCATCCGCCTCCGGTTTCCATTCCCTGGGGCCGTTCATGTGCACCCAATATCCCTCGGGTACAAATTTCTCCGCGCATTCATCGTCAAGAAATTCCAGGTCGGTGAATGTTGTTTCGCGACCACGTTTCCGGTAGTAGTCGCAGATCTTGTGCTTCAGAATTCCGCAGAGCCAACTGCGCACAGTCGATCCTCCACGGAACCGTTCCTGTGTTCGTACTGCCGCCAGGAATGTTTCCTGAACTAAATCCTGTGCGACGTCGGGCTTGCGCACACGTTCAAGGGCGTAGCGATAAAGCACGTCACCATGTTCATCGACCCAGCGTTCGGGATCGGTCGACGCGAAGGGGGGTGCCCCGCGTTCGATGGCAGGTTTGGTGGCTTCGCCGCCAAACCCTCCGGGCTGAAAAGACATGTCGACTTTTTAACGCAAGCGCCGCGTTTGTGAAGAGCAAAAGAAGATCAGATTTTGGCGTCTCTCCATCAGGCGTGGAATAACGAACAAAGCGACATAGCGAGGACAACAATCAGGACGATGAGCAGATTGTGAAATCAGCCCTTATGGACGTTCAGACGGCGAGCCTCCCGAACGAACCAAAGCGCCAGTCCGCCCGTACCAAGACCAAGGGCGGAGTAAAAACCGATGGCAAGCCAGAACCTCACCGGCTCCTGTTGACGTGAGATGGTTCGCTGCAGCGACGAACGTTTGGATGGAAAGAGAATTGTCCCGTTATCCAGGCCTCTCTTAACGAACCAGCCCATGGCTCCGGCAATGCCGAGAAGGAGAACGATAACCAGAAGCAGAGCCCGGTGTTGTTTCGCAGTGGCCGTTGGTTTGGTCACTCGCGGCGAGGCAAAATCCGCGTGCGGTGCCGATATTCCGGAGCCTGCCATGTTTTCCCCGTAATACTCGTAGTCTGGTGGCCTGAACGCGCTCTTGATGCGATCAATGATTTCATCGCGACGGTGACGTGCCCACTCGGGATAGCTTTGCCAGCGCTCCGGAGATGCGAAGTAGATCACATGATGCGCGGTGCCTGTGAGCATCTCGCCGTCGATCTCGATTCGCTGCCAGCCGCCATGATGCCGTTCCTCGTAATACATACGATCCCGGCCTTGATGACCAACCCTCCAATCGCGGTCAATCGGCGCGGCCAGCGCTGCTTCAATAGAGGTCTCAGTGCTGCGGGAGTTCGCCGCGTCCGCTCGCTGCTTAGCTGATTGCTTTGGTTTTCGGGCTTCATGGAACTCGCGAGCGACAGCGGGCAAGAGAAGCCCAGCCATTACGACAGCGCAGACCACGATAACCGGCACGCTATAGTAATTGGGCCCGCTCCAGACATCCTTCGTCGTTTTTTGTCCGGAAGCAGACGTATATGTTGTGGTCGTCACGCCGGACCGGGAGAGCTCCGATACGTTCACGATGATCAGGATGACCAGCAGGCCTAGCATGTAAAAGCGAGCCCAGCGCCACCGAAGCAGCAACCCGAAGCCGGCGAAGAACGTCGCGGGTGGCGCGACCACGACGCTTAAAAAGCCAATTGGGTCCCGCGTTCCGGTGCCATAGCTGCCCACCAGAATCATCATGAGGGAAATGACGCTGATGGGGGCAAGCAGCCCGCTGAGCACCATGACTATCCACGCCAGGGCCGTAACGAAAACGGAGCGATGTCTCGTGGATGGAGGAGTCCCGGAAGGCATTGCCGAGCTAGACGCGTTTCGTTCGCCGGCAACGCCTCTTGGTTGAAACGACATGGCGGCGACTTATCGAATGCCGTCAAATTGTGAAGGAGAAAAATTGTGGGAAACGCGCTTGCGTTTTGGAGTGCGGTAGCGCTCTACCGCTTTTCCCATGCTGGGATGAACCCTCACAGAAAAGTTCGCGATCGCGAGGGCGCGCTCGCCAACACGCGAGACGCGTATGCTCCCCAGAATTTCCCGCGTCGATGTAAGGAGCGCTTCGCCCTTACGACCAATGAGAGAAATGAGACGAATCATCTTGCTAACTGTTGCCGCATTCCTGTTGTTACCTTTGACAGCGAAAGCAGAGTTACCCGTGAAAAAAGTGCTTACACTTGAAGCGGCAAAGAAGATTGCGGCCGCCGCAGAAGTCGAAGCGAAAAAACGCGGCGCCACGGTTGTAATCGTTGTTGTGGACGACGGCGGTCACTTATTACTGCTGGAACGACTCGACGACACCCAGGTAGCAAGCGTGGAGGTGGGAATCGGCAAAGCGCGTACGGCGGCAATTTTCCGCCGGCCAAGCAAAGTGTTTGAAGATCAGGTTCGGGACGGTCGTGTCGCGGCGCTTGCGTTGCCCGGCGCGACTCCGTTGCAGGGTGGCGTGCCGATTGTTTACGAGGGAAAAGTGATTGGCGCGATAGGCGTCAGTGGGAACACGCCGCAGGAAGATGAGGATATCGCAAAAGTAGGAGTGGCAGGCGCGGCTGGAGCGATCGCAAAATTAACGCTGTAGCCGGGGGCGTTGACCCCGGCAGACTGCTCCATCCTTTATCACATCAGCCGGCGTCACCGCCACCGGCTACAGTCTGTCGTCCGCGATTGAGGCCGGTGTCGGCGTCACCGGCTACAGTCTGTCGTTTTTGAAAACGATATCCGCCGTCTCGCGCGGATTGTCGCGCGCGAGATGAATTCGCTGCGCCGGAAAATAGATCGTTTCAAATGATCGGACCGTTTCCTCTCTCGATAACCCTTCCTGGCCGCGCTCGATGGCGTTTTTTAGTGCACGCTCGAATGAACAATCGATCCAAATCTTCAGGTCGAAGTGACCGCGATACTTCGGTTTAAACAGGAAAATTCCTTCCAGCAGGATGGCGTCGATGTTGCGAAACGCGTAGCGATGCTTGCGGAAAGTCATCGCGGTTTCCTCCGCGAAATCCGCTTCCACACTAACGCCCCGCGTCCCTCGCAACGGTAAGATCACGCGTTCGAACATCTCCTCGAATCGAATGGCATTTTCGTAAAAGTCTCTTGCCGGATCTTGCCGATGAAAGCGGACAGGCGGCAGATTCAGCCAGCCATCAGAGTTGATCACCGCCAGCCTAATGCCGCATTTCTGCAGCGAGTCAGCGACGCGGGCGGTAACGAAGCCTTTTCCAGCTGCATCGATCCCGCTGATTCCGACGAGCAAGGCCTTCCGTGGTGAAAGCGCTTTTCGCTTCTGGATGATCGCAGAAATCAACGAAGCATCTTCGAGCATGAGTTGCAGCTGAACTCGTGATCAAGGCTGCTTTTGATCTGACTGCGGGAGAGTCTTTACCGAACCGGG
>Ga0210120_1000206_pt1 | contig 13808 bp, 9 predicted proteins | sample Goodyear_PhragA__FD_184868 | JGI IMG/M metagenome (GOLD analysis project Ga0210120, IMG submission 184868) | Wetland microbial communities from San Francisco Bay, California, USA, that impact long-term carbon sequestration - Goodyear_PhragA_D2... | ecosystem: Environmental > Aquatic > Marine >... | reverse complement strand
AAAACAATCCGGCGTCCACGCGTAGCGCACTTTTGTGGCCGCAAGCCATTCCTCTTCGACCGGCAGGCCTATTCGCGCCCCTTTACGATTGCACGGCTGGAGCATCATCGTCGTCACCACGGTGAATTGGGCGCCTGGCTGGAAGTCTTCAAAGAAGAGTCCCAGGTGTTGGCCGGCAAATTTCGGCGGCGGCTCCAACGTATTGCCAGAACGGTGTAACGCGCGAACGATTCAACCATGAAGAAGGGACCGCGAATCGTGTTTTTGATTCCAATCGCTTCGGCCAGGAGGATAAAAAACTGGACGCTCGCCTGTGCATTATTTCGGCAAACGCTGTCCTCCATTTATAACTCAACTGTTCGGAATTTCCGCGTCGTGGTGGCTGGACACGAGGCTCCGGATTTCGAACTGCCACAGGCTTCGAACTTCAAGTTTCTGTCACTTGAACATCCTCTTCCGTCTGAAGAATGCGGACGTTACCTTGCCGGCGTTAAGGACAAGATGATTAAGTTGGCTGCGGCGTGGGAGTATGCGAAAACGGAGTGGAACGCACAGTACGTGATGAAATTTGATTGGGATGATTTGATCAGCTCGCGACTGGTGGAGTGGCTTGGTTCCGTGGAAAATCAAGCGGGCTATCTCGTAAGGCACGGTTGGATCTGGCGGGCCGAATCGCGTTATCTTGTTCAACGCACGGAATACTTCGACCGCGTTTGCGGTTCCTGCCTTATTATTCGGAGTGATCTGGCGGACCGGAGCGGCCCCTTTCTGACACATGTCGAAGGGATCGAACTAAGCCCGGAAGGGCACCGCTTCGCGGCCAATGATCACCACTCACTGGTGCCCGGTTCGGAAATAGGAACGTTGCTTTTGAATGATAGTCATCAACGTTACGCGGCCCAATTCGATTATCTTGGACACCGGTTAGCGACCGTTCCTTTCAACGCTGCTGTTTGTCGCATCGGTCACGGAAACAACACCGGTCAAGCCCCCAGAAGGGATAACCCTCGCATGTTGTTAGGTCGAATTCGAAGGACACGACTGATCACGCCGAGACTGAGAAACGAGTTCATGCTCTCATAACTGCTTCTTGCCGGTTGCCTAACAAGTTTCGGTTGACGTTGGTTTCTTAAACATCATCGAATCATGCGCGTCAGCATCATGATTACCACCAGCAATCGCCTGGAGGAGCTCCAGCGAACTCTTCAGGTTTTGGAAAAACTAGATCCCGCCCCTTACGAAGTTCTAATTACCGCTGACGGTTGTACAGATGGCACAGTGGAATCCGTCTCAGCAATGCCCTACGTGAACTTTATTGTAAATGAGACGGCAAAAGGTTCCGTCGCTTCCCGTGATCGCATGATGCGCGAGGCGCAAGGTGATTTGGTGCTGGCTTTGGATGATGACAGCTTTCCCGAAGACGCAGATTGCATCGGCCGCATCATTCCCTTTTTCGAACACCGGCCCAAACTGGCGGTGCTTCATTTTCCTCAGCGCACCGATGAGTACCCGGGTACACTTGCGCAACTCAACTTCGGCCAGGAGATGGCAACGCGGTCTTTTGCTAGTTCCGGCGCCGTTCTGCGACGATCAATTTATCTGAAGTTACCCGGCTTTGAACCGAGATTTTATCACATGTACGAAGAACCGGACTACGCTCTGCAATGCGTGGCCGCAGATTATGAGGTGCTTTTCTCTCCGACTAACACCATCCGCCACTATTATGCCAGCCGTGCACGTAACGAGATCCGCATCCATCACCGGCATGCGCGGAATGAGTTTTGGAGCACTGTGATGCGTTGCCCTTTCCCTTATGCACTTGGCATCGTAGCCTGGCGCGTTTTCTCGCAATTTCGCTATGCGTGCAAGCGAGGCTGGTCATGGGTTGTGCGCGAACCCATTTGGTGGTTCCAAGCGTTAGCTGGAATTCCCTATTGCGTTCGAAAACGCAGGCCCGTTTCATGGGCAGGTTACAAACATTGGCTGAGCCTGCCGTAGGAGCACCTTATCTTTGCGCTGTCATGTTGAGCGAAGCGAAACATCTCTGGTGTATTCCGTTGAGCAGGATTGGTCGAAAGTTGATCCGAGATTCTTCGCTTCGCTCAGAATGACATTTTAGGTTGGCTTCGGGCTAATGTGCTGAGGACAGCGCATACTATAACGTGCAGCGAACGAGCAAGAGCATGAGCAGGAGCACGAGCGAGAGTGACAGAATGAAGTGGATTTGTTGTCAGCTCGGCGCGCGTGAACATTACGCCATCCCACGAGCGCTATTGCGTCGGGATATGCTTAGCTGCCTCCTGACAGACGCTTGGGTTCCGCCGTCATCGTATTTCGCGAAAGTTAGCGGGAGCAGACTGACAGACCGGTTTCACAGCGAACTAGGCGACGCCAATGTCATTTCATTCAATTCGTCGCTCATTCTGTTCGAATTACTTTGCCGGATAAGGCGGCTTGGTGAATGGAAAACAATTATCGGGCGGAATCGCTGGTTTCAACGCAAGGTCGTTTCATCTCTTCATCGCTTTCAACTCCGTAAAGGAGCGTGGCTCCCACGGAGCTTTACGCTCTCAACCATTAACTCTCAGCCCATTTTGCTGAGCTATAGCTACACGGCTCTCGAACCGTTTCGATGTGCGAAAACGCGTGGCTGGAAAACGGTGCTTGTTCAGATCGACCCTGGTCCCGAGGAAGAGAGAATTGTGGCAGAAGAAATCGCGCGAGTGCCTGAGTTGGCCGGGGGGTGGCAAAGAGCGCCCGCGGAGTACTGGGCCTCCTGGCGGGAAGAGTGCAGCCTTGCCGACGCCATCATTGTTAACTCCGAGTGGTCGCGAGAAGGATTACTGCGCAGTGGAGCTCCGCGCGAAAAATTAAACCTCATTCCGCTGGCTTACGAAATGCCAGAAGTCAGACGTCAGAAGTCAGAGGTCAGAAGCGCGCGAGCGTATCCTGAGCGGTTTACGCGAGAGCGGCCGATGCGTGTGCTTTTCCTCGGTCAAGTGAACTTGCGCAAGGGCGTTGCGAGATTACTTGAGGCCGCCCGAATTTTGCACGATGCGCCGGTTGAATTTTGGATGATAGGCCCCGTGCAGATTCACCACACAGAAAATCTAACAAAAAATGCGCGGGTGAAATGGTTTGGCCAGGTGACGCGCAACCAGGCTGCGGAAAATTACAAGGCGGCTGACATACTTATTCTTCCGACGCTCTCGGACGGATTCGCAATCACCCAGCTCGAAGCGCAAGCTTACGGTTTGCCGATCATTTCATCGAGGTTTTGCGGCGGGGTGGTTGAGAATAACCGGAACGGCATTCTTCTCGAGGAACCGAATGCCGAGTCCATCACAAATGCGATCCGGGACTGCATCGCCAATCCAAGCCGGCTAAGAAGGTTTGCTGCCGCTTCACGGCTGCCGAATGAATTCACAATCGACGCCCTTGCTCAGCGCCTGCAAGAGCTGGGTTCCGCGCTTCAATAGCGATGCCCTTTGAGTTTGAAATTTGTGTTTTATACTGTCCGCGCCGCTTCCGTTTATGGTCACGCACGTACTGATGTTCTATCTTGCTGGCGCCACGTTACTGGCGTTGACGGTGGAAAGCTGCGTGAAACTTCTCAATCGAGATAGTTTTTCGATCACGCTCGCGGTGTACGTCACAGTGTTCGGGTGGTATTTTGTCGATCCTTTTCTAAACCCCGAGCAGTACGAATATATTCCTTCATCCTTAATCAGCCAAAGTTACGGGCAGGTAGCCCTATTCCTGATCGGGTTTCGCCTTTTTATGCCGGTCGCTGTGCGATGGATTGTTCGGCGGCGGGCAATTGGCACATCCGCGCTTCAGCGTTTGGCACCAGAGCAAATTCTAATCGCCACTGGGGCGCTTTGGCTGCTGCTGTTGTGCATTGGTATCGCCCGGATGGACGGTAACGTGATTGGTGCGTTATTTCCGATCGATTCCCGCGCTGGCGCGACGATGTGGGGACGTGGTGCAATCGAAACTTCGGCAACCGGGTTTTTAATCGCCTCTGCCGGCTACATTTTTAACGCAATTACCGCGTTTCTTGGGGTCCTGATATTTCTCCAACGTAGTACTTTCTGGCGGTTGGCTGCTGGAGCGATGTTCGTTATTTCACTTCCATACTTCCTTTTCGAAGGAGCGCGCAGCCATTTCCTTGCGGTCCTTTTGCCTTTCATTATTACCTACCTCTTTTATGGGCGGCACCCACTGATCATCAAATTGGCAATTCTCGGGGTAGCGTTTGTCTGTTTGGATCAGGGCTTCAAATTAGTGACGGCGTTTCGTGGCACCGGTTTCAGAGATTTGCTATCTGCCGAGCATCCGTACGAGCTTGTTGATGAAGATTTGCGGCAGAGCGGACTGAACATGATTCAGGAGCTTTGCTTTACGAATGCTTACCTCAATTCCGGCGTAGCCTCTCCTGCGTATGGTGGAAGATATTTGAACGAGTTATTGAACGTGATTCCCCGCGTGGTTTGGTCTTCAAAGCCATTGATTGGAATTGATTATGCGATATGGCGCGGCCTGGCAGATCCGAACTCCGAGCTCGGCGTGGTCGCCACGGTTTCTACTGGAATGATCGGCGGCGGCGTTTTGAACTTCGGTCCATTCCTCGGACCACCGGCCGCCGGCATCATCATGGCTCTTTGGACTGGTCTGCTTATCCGCTGGTGGCAACAGAGAAATTCCGTTCCGCGTCTGATGTTGTTCATGCTTGGAGCTGGTCTTACATTCAACCTGGGTCGGGATATCACTCTTTTAGTACTCTGGCCTGTCGTATTTGCGTACTGTCTTGTTCGTCTAATCGAAAGCTTGGCTTCAAAACGCGCTGGCGCCGTATCGGAAACCGGCGCGCCAACGTCGAATTTTGCTCCTGCCGATTTTCAGACGCTGAGCGCCCCGCCGGTTCGTCTTGTTAGTAACCGTTTCGAAGCAAAGGCGAGCGAAAACTGGAGGTAAGGGGATTCGAACCCCTGACCTTCTCATTGCGAACGAGACGCTCTACCAACTGAGCTATACCCCCATTTACCTAGCAAAAGCGGTTCAATAAAATTACGTAAAAATTTCCTTTGTCCACCGCATTTGTATGCCTGCCACTCCTGCAGAGCAGCTGTGTCTGCTGCAAAACATAATTTGAAAGTCACCAGTTCTTTCGCTTAAGGCTTTTTACTTAGGGTTGACGGGAATGCGGCGCATTGGGTAAAAGGCAGAAGGCCTATGTATAGCCGTTGGTGTATGAAATCTTCTGTTCGCACGCTCTCGCTTCTGGCCGGCGGCGTGTGGAGTGCGGCTCTGCCAGCAAATGCGCAGGTCAATGTGACCCAGGAGCATAATAATCTTTCCCGCGATGGCGTGTACATCGATGCGGGCTTCACGCCTGTTGCTGCCGCCGGTCTGATTCGCGACCTCAACTTCGATGGCACGATCGCCGGCCATGTTTACGCTCAGCCACTTTACATCGAGGGCGGTCCAAATGGGCCGATCATCGTTGCCGTAACCGAATCGAACAATGTTTATGCGCTCAATGCCACCACAGGCACAGTGATTTGGCAGCAAAATGTCGGCACGCCTGTAGCGCGAGCCAATCTTCAATGCGGCAATATTGATCCAGTGGGCATCACCGGCACGCCCGTGGTCGATCTCGTCTCTCGTGCGCTCTTTCTCGACGCGCTGACGACGCCCGATGGCGGCGCTACCAAAAAACATCTCATTTTCTCCCTCGACGTGGATACTGGCGCGATCAATCCCGGCTGGCCGGTCGATGTAAACGCTACCGCCACTTACAACGGCATGACCTTTGCTTCCCTGGCACAGGAAGAACGAGGTGCGCTGGCTCTTGTGAACGGGATCGTGTACGTGGCTTACTCCGGATATAATGGCGACTGCGGCATTTACCGTGGATGGGTTGTGGGCGTAAATATCAACAATCCTACGAACGTGGGTGCCTGGGCGACAACCGCCATTGGCGGCGGTATTTGGGGACACGGTGGAGTTGCCAGCGATGGTACGAACATGTTCGTGGTCACTGGGAACACGTTTAACACGGGCGGCAATTGGATGGGCGGCGAGGCGATTATCCGTTTGCAGGCCGGGCCGATGTGGACCGGTCAGCGTACCGATTACTGGGCGCCCACCAACTGGTTAGATCTTGACAATAACGACATTGATCTGGGCGGTGTTAGCGCAACCGTGATCGATGTGCTTGGAGCTACGCCTTCGCAGCTTGTGCTTGCCCTGGGCAAAGATGGCAATGCCTATCTGGTTGACCGTAATAACCTCGGCGGCATCGCCGCTCCCGTCGCTCAGGCGAGCGTAGGGATAAACACTACGAACAGAGGTACGTCGGCTGTCACGTACCACACGAGCCAGGGAACATATTTCGCGTTTCATAATGATGGCAACGCAATTGCCGCCTACAAAGTAACCGCGACAAATCCCCCCACGATCGTGTTCGCCTGGAGCGCAAGTCAGAGCGGCCGGGGCTCACCCTGGGTCACGACGAGCGATGGCACCAATGACGCCATGGTATGGGTAGCCGGCGCGCAAGGTGACCAACGTTTACACGGCTATGATGGCGATACAGGCGCGGTTATCTATGCCGGTGGCGGCGCGAACGAATTGATGAGCGGCACTCGCCAGTGGAACACCGGAATCGTCGCTCGCGGTCGCATTTACTTCGCCGCCGACAACAAAGTCTATGCTTTTAAACTCCCTACGCCTACGCCGACACCGACTTCGACGCCGACTGCGACAGCCACCGCTACATTTACACCGACAGCAACGGCAACTTTTACACCGACTCCGACAGCCACGTTTACACCAACCCCAACAGCTACCTTTACCCCGACTCCGACAGCAACGGCGACTTATACTCCGACACCCACCGCGACATTTACTCCCACTGCAACCGCGACCTTTACCCCGACTCCGGCAGCTACATTTACACCAACCCCAACGGCCACCCTGACCCCGACTTCAACGCCTACAGCGACGGCTACGGCTACGGCAACTGTACCTCCGAGCCCAACCCCCACAGCTACAGCCACGCCCACTGCAACGGCAACGGCGACCCCGACAGCAACATCTACGCCTACTTCGACTCCAAGACGTTCTCCAACGCCGAGGCCTGTACCCACGCCGAGGCCGCGCCCCACCCCGCGGCCGCGTCCCGCAACGTAATGCCTGTTCGGCTTCGCTGGGGCAGCGACGTGAGTACTTATATTTTCGCCTCGGGCGTTTGCCGGTGGGTGACGCCGTTCTCGAAAACACGAGCCAAGCGAAAGAACGATTGCAGCGGGCGCGTTCGTGCTTAAGGTGCGCTCTCCAATTCTCGATATGCTCTGGATGATTCTTGCTCAGGCTCAAACGGGATCGCCGGCACCCGGCCCCGCCGGCGGCATCGGCTCGTTTTTCATTCCGTTGATTTTCATTTTTGTGATCATGTATTTTGTGATGATCCGGCCGCAAAAAAAGCGACAGCAACAGCAGCAGCAATTGGTTGCGAGTTTAAAAACCGGTGACCGGGTGGTGACGAATGCCGGCATTCACGGTCTCATTTCCAATGTGAAAGAGAACACAGTGCTGCTGAAAGTGGCTGATAACGTAAAAATTGAAATCGACAAGTCGGCGGTTACCAACGTCCTCAAAGAGGCATAGCCGTTAAAGATGCTGCTGCCGCTTAGAAAGTCGGAAATGGAACATCGAAGATCGAGAATGCAATGACGCCCGCGTTTACATTTTTCATCGGCATTGCCATGCTGATCCTTTTTGGATGGTATTTCGCTACCGATCAAGGGCTGCGAAAACGCCTTTTAGCTGCCACCTTGACGGTTTTGCTCGTCGCGTTCAGCATCGTGACGATCTGGCCACCAAAGGAGAAGATCACACTGGGGCTGGACATCAAGGGTGGCACTTCGTTTCTCATCCGCCTGGTTCCTACCGGTAAACCGATCACCAAGGAAATGCTCGACCAAGCGGTGGAAGTGATTCGCAAGCGCGTCGATGTCTTCGGAACGAGCGAACCAGTCATCAGCCCGGTCGGCACGGATCGCATCCTCGTTCAAATTCCAGGGCTGGATGCAGCCAAAATCCAAGAGGCTCGCGATCAGCTCTCACGGGTAGCTAAGCTGGAGTTTCGCCTGGTTTACCGCGACAACGGGGAAAAACTTAAGGCGATCGACGAAGGCAAGGACGTTATTCCTCCCGAATACCGAATTGAAAGCCACCAGGTGCAGCGCGAAGGCGAAAAGCCAACCGAAGAGCGCCTGCTCGTGAAGAAGAAAGCGGACCTTTCCGGCGAGCACGTTTCGAACGCAGGCGCTTCTTATGAAAAAGACGGCTGGGTTGTTCACCTGCGATTTGATGCTGAAGGCGCCAAAGAATTCGGGAGGATCACCGCTGCCAACGTCCATCATCGATTTGCTATTGTGCTTGATGGCGCCATTCAGTCTGCCCCCGTTATTCAGGATGCGATTTATGGCGGCGACGCACAGATTACGGGGAGATTCACTGAAGAAGAGGCCCGCGGTTTGGCTAGCGTACTTGAGAATCCGCTGCAGACTCCGGTGAAAATCGAAGAGGAACGCAGTGTCTCGCCGACGCTCGGAATGGATTCCATTCGCGCAAGCGTGATGGCGGGTTTGTTAGGCCTGGCCATCACGCTGATAGGCGTAGCTATTTACTACAAGATTCCTGGGCTGATCGCGAATCTGGCGGTCATCATTAATCTCATTCTGTTGCTCGGAGCACTTACAATGTTCCGTTTCGTGCTTACTCTGCCGGGCGTCGCCGGCATCATTCTGTCCATCGGCATGGCCGTGGATGCCAGCGTGCTGATTTACGAGCGACTCCGAGAAGAAATGGCGGCTGGAAAACCGCTTAAAGCCGCCATACCAGCCGCTTACAATAAGGCTTTTAGCTCGATTTTTGACGCCAACGTAACCACGCTCATCACTGCGGTGATTCTTTTCTGGCAGGCAAGTGGGCCTGTGAAAGGTTTCGCCATAACTCTCACACTCGGCATACTGGCTTCGCTTTTCACCGCCCTGATTGTTGGCCGGAACCTTCTAGGTTGGTTTGTCGATACGGGAAAAATCAAGCGTGTCTCGATGATGCAATTGATTTCCTCGAAGCATATCGATTTCCTCGGCAAAGGGTTCATTGCTTGCATGTGCTCGCTCGCGATCATTGTTGCCGGATCGGTTGCTTTTTACCTTCGAGGGGAAAAGAATTTCGGTGTCGATTTCCGTGGCGGCGATCTGGTCACGGTAAGCGCCCCCGGCAAAGTGCCGGTTTCCCAGGTTCGTGAAGCGCTGAAGCCTGTCGGTTTTGCTGATGCGTCGATTCAAGAATCGCAACAAGGCGGCAGAACCTATGTGTCCATTCGCACCCCGATAAACACCAGCGACAAAATCGAGAAACAGCTTACGCAAAGCCTGCCAAATCTCAGAATCGAAGGCTCAGAACGGGTGGGTGCGCTTGTCGGAGGTGAGTTAGCGAGAAGCTCGCTGATCGCGCTCGGTCTGGGAATTGTGGGCATTTTGATTTTTGTGACATTCCGCTTTGAACTCTCGTTTGCGGTGGGCGGTATCGTGGCGCTCTTACACGATGTGATCATTACCGTTCTGATGTTTGCATTGCTCGGACGCGAACTCACATTGACGATGGTCGGCGCAGTCCTAACCATTGCCGGTTACTCGATCAATGACACGATCGTCGTCTATGATCGAATCCGGGAAGGTCTGGCCAGTGGACGAAGAGGCTCGATCGAGCAGATCATGAACGAAAGTATCAACCAGACACTGAGCCGGACGCTTTTGACCAGCGGCTCTACATTGGTCCCGATCTTGTGCTTGTTCTTGTTCGGTGGGCCGGTCCTGCGCGATTTCGCGTTGGCGATCATCATCGGTATTGTCGTTGGAACTTACTCGTCGGTGTTTATTGCCGCACCTATTGTGCTCTGGTGGACGCGGATGCGAGGACACACCAGGAGCTCGCTCCGGCGGGAAGTGATTCAACAGACCACGCCTGCCAGCAGCCCCGTTGCGCGACGATCTTAGCGGGTCGCTTAAGCTCCCTGTGCCGGGTTATGTGCACGTGAAGAGTTTTGTGTGAATTCGACTCCCAACAGACTTTTCGCATTCGCTCTTCTCTTGCCGCCCGTAGGTCTCCTGGCCTTTACTTTTGTAGCGAAAAATCCACCGGTTCGCCCTCCCGACGCCGATTCGCCGGTGTTGATCTGGGACATTGATGTGAAACTGGCTAATACCCTGCCGCGAAACTTTCGCACCACTGACGATCCGCTTAAGCCGGGCAAGGGTGAAGCTCCGCCCGTGACAACCGGATTGAGCGATCTGCGAGCATCTGGCAGCGGTGAATTTACTCCTGAAGGTCTCAAACTTGTTCTCGCGCGAACTCGCGGGCCCATGACCGTCTTCGATTTGCGCCAGGAAACGCACATTTTTGTGAACGAGCTGCCCGTTAGCTGGTATTCGTCACGCGATTGGGCAAACGTCGGTCGAAGTCCGAGCGAAATTGAAGCCGACGAAGCTGCGCGCGTGCAATCGCTGACGCCTGGAAGCAAGATCGATGTTCGGTCCGGCCATCCAGTCAAACACGGCAACGCGAATTCCGTCCCATCACAACAGGTGACTGTCGAGCGTGCGATGATTGAGCGCGATGTTGTCCAACCCGCTGGCCCGAATTATGTCCGCATCACGGTCACCGATCACACGCGACCGCTCGATGACGAGGTGGATCGATTCGTTCTCGCTCTCCGCGCGCTCCCACAGAATGGTTGGGCGCATTTCCATTGCGAAGCGGGTCTCGGACGGACGACCACGTTTATGGTGCTTTACGACATGCTTCGAAACGCGAGTCGAGTTTCGTTGGAGGACATCGTTCGTCGCCAAAAAATTCTAAGTGACGGTTACGACGTGCTTCAACCGGATGAACCCGGGAACTGGAAGGCGCCTTACGCGGCAGACCGTGCCGCGTTTATCCGCGCATTCTACGATTACGCCCGCGCTAATCCCAATGGCCGACCGCTGCTTTGGAGTGAATGGCTCAAGGCACGCGCGCAGTGACGGCAATACACGGTTCGCGCAAAAGCCGCGTAGCGACCGATACCTATTGAGGTTATCGCACGGATTGTGACAAATCACTCGGTGGCGAAGATCATCCGTGCGGACCGCGTTGAAATGTCCCGGGTCGGTCTCGTTTTGCAAAATATATACGTACGTCAACCGACGCATTAGTTGGTGGCCTTCTGAGTCGTAGCTCGCAACGTTGGATGTTGTAAATGGCAAAGGCCCGCCTTCGCCAAGGCTTTGGCGTGGCAGCCTTCACTCTTGCTGCGCTGCGAGCGAAGGCTGGAGGCGAGGGGAGTTGAACCCCTGTCCTCGCCGCTATTGGCGCAAACATCTACATGTTTATCCGGTGAAAAATTTTAAGGAGCCGAACCTTGCATCGGCACACTGCCGGTTCCCGAGCGTCCACGAAATCGATTCACAAACCGACGCGGTCACTCCGCCGATTTGCCAGCCTGCTGTCCACGTTTTCGCCGCTAGCAGGCGTCACTGCGAAAACGTCACGGTCAATTAAGCCGCGAGAGCGAGACCTTCGTTGTCTGCGTTTATTTGTTTGGTCCGGTTTTTAACGAGGCCAACGAACCATCCTCGACATGCCGTCTGTGCTTCCAACGATGAGTCGAAGCCAGTACGCCCCCAAAAATAATTGTGCTTGAACAAATACCCTTTTCTGCGGTCTTATGCAAACGGCCCGAGGGTCATTTGAGCGAGCTGAATGGCGATCGAAATCACATCTGAATCTATGGCTGGAGCGCAGCCGAAACCGACGGCCGCTTACAAGGGGACCCACCACACTCCGTTCCCAAACAAGCCTGGCTTGCGCCGGCGATTTCGGGTGGCGAATTCGCGGTTAACACGCCGAAACTTCAGCAGCCGCGCGCAAGAACTTTCCGGCGGAGACGCAATAATTCTTTCTGTTCCAAAGAGTGGACGCACCTGGCTACGTGCATTTCTTTGTGCGTATTTCTGCAAGCGTCTTGGCCTTGAATTTACGTTGCGGCCGGATCGTTATCGCGAACAGCGGATTCCCCGCCTGATCTTTTCTCATGACCTGTTTGAGCATCGCACCAAAGGGGATCGCTGGGACAGATTTCGAGGTAAGTATCTGATCCCGCGAACCGAACTCGGTCGGGCAAAAATCATTCTGCTCGCGCGCGACCCGCGGGATTGTTTCGTTTCTCTATATTTGCAGCTAACACGACGCGACCCAAACGCGTCGCGGAAGTTCAGGCACAAGACAGTAAGTGAAATGTTGCGCCACAGAAAACTCGGCGTGCGCGCCATCATCAAAGCGATGAACGACTGGATCAACGAATTCTCCGGACGCGACAATTTCACGCTGGTTCAGTATGAAGCAATGCGCGCGTCACCGGCTGAACACTTCCGTGATCTGCTCGCTGTCCTCGGTGAAGCAAAGCCGGATGCTGCGATCTTTCAGGAGGCGCTCGAGTTTTCGCGCTTCGAGAATATGCAAAAACTGGAAGCTGCCGGCGCGTTTGATTCGAACATCCTGCATCCGGGTGATGTGCGTGATCCGGAATCGTTTAAAGTGCGCCGCGGTAAGGTAGGCGGTTATCGCGAATACCTCTCGGTGGAAGACCAACGATTTGCCGGAGAAGCAATGACAGAACTCGACCCGCGGTTCGGTTATACCGCCTGAAAACGGCTCGCGTCGGCTGGCTTGGGCAACACTGATCAGTGCCAGAAGTCGATCGCAGAAAATAAATATATCGGCCTTATCGCAGCGGCCTTGCGACCAGGATTCCGCTATCGGAGCGGTAACGATAGAGATACTTCGAAAGCTCGTCGTCCACGACAACCTTGCCGTAATTGCTCGGCGAGGAAGCGTGCATGAAATGCAAAACGCCGTCGCTCGTGCGAAGAGCTAGTCCGACATGCGCAGTCGAATAAAGACCGTTTCGTTCCCGCGAAATGACTCCAATGACATCGCCGCTGCGTAATTTCGGCTCGATTTTGGCGACCTGGCTTTTTGGAATTTCATACAGGGCGCGCGAGGACACCTTTGCTTCCATCCTGGCAAGCGGGCCCAGCAAGGACCGGTTCGCAGCGAGATAACGGTAATGCCGCCAGCCGACGCTCATCTCGCGAGCAGAATGCGGGACACTGCGCCCGCCGAGCCGACGTGTCATATCTTCGACCAGACCGCGACGATCATTATCATAAAGCCAGTCTTCCAGATAATGCAGCCGCGAAAGGTATTCGCCGGTGCATTGTCCGTCGCGATAACGGTCCATTTCGATATAGTGCAGCAATCGTTCGGGGGTCCAGTTGGATTCCGGTTCGTTCAGCATTCGGGCGAAGCCCAGCGCCGTCTCGAAAAACGTCCAGCAATCCATTCCGTTGAAATTGACTGAAGGCGACTCGATCCGGTTATCGATCTCGAGCGTGAAATGTTTGTAGCGAGTGCCGACGAGCGCTTTTCCGACAGCAGCAGTCCGATCACCAATTGGTAATGATCTCCAGTTTTGGGCCTTCGCTTTCGTGACCAGCCGGTTGAATTGGTCCTGTCCCCTAAAAACGGTCCCGAACGGTAGTCGTGACTCGGACGCGATCGCGAACGAGCAAAGTAAACACACTGGAATGACAGCTTTCCATGCCCCCATAAAAACCAGCCTAAACTGAACGCAAAACCAGGAAACATACAAGGTGGCAAGGGCAAAATGTTCAGGCCGGCAGCTCTTA
>Ga0210120_1000205_pt1 | contig 13827 bp, 11 predicted proteins | sample Goodyear_PhragA__FD_184868 | JGI IMG/M metagenome (GOLD analysis project Ga0210120, IMG submission 184868) | Wetland microbial communities from San Francisco Bay, California, USA, that impact long-term carbon sequestration - Goodyear_PhragA_D2... | ecosystem: Environmental > Aquatic > Marine >... | reverse complement strand
AGGCGAGGCTGGATTTGGTGAGTTGGATGGCAGGGGTATGAGCGGGGATTCTTAAGGTTCGTCGCTCGGTGCCCCGAGCGGTCACACTGCGATTTGTAGTAGCTCATGCTACTACTTTCAGATGGCGCGCCGCGATGTACGATGCTGGCCGGATTGGGAGCCGGATCCCATATTCAAGCGGCACGCTGTGAGTGCCTCCTTCTGGGGCTTTCTGGAAAGGCAGTCGCTCGATGACCATCCATCGCATCCGTCTTCTGGGCGACCCGATTCTGCGGGCCAGGTGCGAGCCCATCACCAAGCCAAAGTCGACCGCGGTCCGGGTCATCCTGGACGACATGCGAGAGACCCTGCGGGACTGGCAGTCCCGCTTCGGCAGCGGCCGGGCAATCGCTGCGCCGCAGATCGGCGCACCGGTGCGGATGGTCTACTGCGAAATGGATCAGCCGTGGGCGCTGATCAATCCCGAGATCGTCGACATCGGCAACGAGGACTTCGAGGTCTGGGACGACTGCTTCTCGTTCCCGAACCTGCTGGTCCGGGTCTCGCGGTCGTACCGGGTTCGGGTGCGCTACCAGGACACCAAGGGCGAATGGCACGAGGTAGATCTGGAGGGCGACCGGGCGGAGCTGATCCAGCACGAGATCGACCATCTCGACGGGGTGCTTGCCGTGGACCGCCCGCACGGCCTCGATCCCTACTGCCTGCGGGAGGAATGGCACCGGCTGTACGGGCCGAACCGGCGCTATGGACCACCGGAGGATCGGAACACGAGCTACGCGACGCCGCTCACGGGGTTGCTGTGATCAGTCGATCGCCCCGACAGGGCGAGACGCGCTTCTAGAACCACCGCCCCAGCCGCACGAACAGCGCACTCCGCCCGCGCAGCGCCACCCCATACTCGAATCGCATCGGGCCTACCGGCGTTTCCGCTCCGACACCAGCGCGAAGACCTGCGGTCCACCCGCCGCCGGAAAAGCGGCTCGACACGGCGTCGGTGCCGCCGCCGGCCAATTCGACTCGCGCAAGCAGCGGCCCCCTGATTGGAACTGTGAAGAGCACTCCCAGCATCGCTTCCCGGTCGCCGCGGCGCTCGCCAAGGTGATAGCCCGGGAACCCGTCGTCCCCACCCAGCGGGAAGCCGAGCTGGAGCGGTAGTCCGGAGCCCCAGCCGAGGCGCATCCGCGGGAACACGCGGACGATGCCGAACCGCGTCGCCGCCAGACCCTCGAAGGCCGCGCGCTGGTACACCCCGGTCCATTGAAGCTCCGCCTGGACCACTCGCCCGCGCTGCCGCGTGGAGGCGGTGACGCGCGCGACGCCGCCGACGGTCGAGCGGCTGGCACGCCTCGGCTCGTCCCACGTCCGGCCCTCCGCGCCCACGGCAAGGTCCCACCCCCGCGCGAGCGGCCGCTCGATGCCCACGAAGCCGATGGCCTCGCGGGTGAACGCCTGGCCGATCTCATCGCCCTTCTTGTCAAAGCGGCGAACGTCCTCATTGGCGAGCCGCACGGTGACCGCGGGATTAAATAGCTGGCGGCCGATCTGGTAGTTCCGGCGCACCCCCAGCGCCAGCTCGCGACGAAGCTCGCCGAGGAAGACGGCGCCGCTTCCTTCCAGCGCGCGACCGAGGAACCGACGATCCACGATACCGGCCCACATCCGCCCGCCCAGCTCGTTATCGTAGGCCAGGCCGAGCCCGGCGACGCGGCGGGCGGCGCGGCGGATGACGAGATCCAGCGTCACCGAGTCGCCCGCGCCGGTCGGCGTGAGCCACACCGATTCGAACGCTTCGGAAGCGGTGGCGAGCGAGCGGACGCGCTTGAGCAGCAGGTCGTAGTCGAGCGTGTCGTGCGGACCGACGTCGAGCGCGAGGAGCCGGGTAAGCGCGAGCTGCTCCGACGCGTTGGCGCCGGTCATGCGCATTCCGGCGAGGCGGGTGGGAAGCTCGCGGGCCGGGCGCCGTTCGCGCGGCGCGCGGCAGCCGAAGCGGGGCAGGACCGAGTCGGCGGCACCGATGCCGCGGCCGATCAGCCGCTCGATGTTCCGACCGCTGAAGTTGAGGCTGTTGAATCCCTCGACGTCGGGCCGGACGAGAAGATCGCCTGCGCCCAGCGAATCGGGCGGCTGCTGGAAGAGAAACTGCACCAGACGATCGGCGACGAGCAGCGGGGAGTAGGCGTCGAGCGAGTCGCTCGGGTGCTCGGTGGCATCGACCACGATGACGCGATCGGCGCCTTCGGCCCGGGCCACGGCCACGGGGATGTTGGCGGAGAGTCCGCCGTCGGCGAGAAAGCGGCCGTCGCGCCGCTCGGGCGCGAAGAGCAGCGGCACTGCCGCGCTCGCGCGCACCGCCTGCGCCAGGTCGCCCGACTTCATGACGACGGTCTCACGGTGGGCAAGGCTCGTGGCCACGGCGCGAAATGGAATCGGCAGGGAATCGAAGTTTCCCCGCGCCAACAGGTTGCCGCGGAGCATGGCGGCGTTCACCAGCGCGTTGGCTTCGGCCTCGACGACGGAGGCGCTCTGGAGCGCGAACCCCCGATCGCCCTGCTCCCAGAGCACGAGCGGCTGGAGAATGCCGAGCGCGCGCGGAGCGAGCGGCTGGTAGGTGCGGAAGAGCGCGGCGAGCGGGACGATACGGGCGAGCGAATCGAGCTCGCGTCCGCTGTAGCCACTGGCGTAGAGCGCGCCGATCACCGCGCCCATGCTGGTCCCGACGATCAGGTCGGGCCGGATGCCCAGGCTGTCGAGGACCCGCAGCACGCCAATGTGCGCCAGGCCCTTCGCGCCGCCGCCGGACAGGACGAGCGCAGTACGCGGCGCGCGGCATTGCTGGGCGGAAAGACCGGACGGGGAGGCGAGCCACGCGATGGTGGCCAGCACGAAGACGAGGCGACGGCGGCGCATCGCACGGAAGATACCACGACCCCTTGCGCCTCCCCACACACCTTCGTATACCTAACTCGAATGACGCGCCCCGGTTCGGCGCCCACCCGTGACCATCGCCGCTCTGCAGGAGTCGCCGCAATGACCTATGTGATCGTCGAGGCATGTATTGGGGTCAAGGACCGCGCCTGCGTGGATGTCTGTCCGGTGGACTGCATCTATGAGGGAGAGGACCAGCTATACATCCATCCCGACGAGTGCATCGATTGCGGCGCGTGCGAGCCCGAGTGCCCGGTGACGGCTATTTTCCCCGAAGAGGACGTGCCGCCGAACATGGTGGCGTTCGTCGAGAAGAATAAGGAAGTGTTCAACAGCGACACCCCGCCGGGAAGGCCGCAGCGGTAGACGGACGGACGGGCGGACGAAAATACAGCGGGGCTCGATTAAACCGAGCCCCGCTGTTCTACGACCAGCCGTTCACCTCACCCTTCCTGCACCTTCATCCTGACCGTCCGACCGTCCGACAGGAGAGCGGCCCCGGGATCGAACTGCTTGGCCGCGACCCCGGAGCCCAATGTGGAGGGACGATCAACGGGGACGCTAGGATGCGCGTCGCCGCTCACACCAGAACGCAAGCCGGCTGGAAAAGGTTTCACCCCACCACGCGCAGGAACTCCCGGATCTCCGCGGTCGTTTCGGACGGGCGCTCGATCGGCGGCAGGTGTCCGGCCCCGGGAATTACGACCAGGCGGGCGCCGGGGATCAGCATGGCCATCCGGCGCGCGGCCTCAGGCGGCGCGAGCACGTCCTCCTCGCCCACGAGCACCAGAGTGGGGAGGTCGGCGAGGGTCGGCAGGAGGCCGGTGCTGTCATGCCGGTCGCGCATGGCGGCGAGGGCCCCGATCATTCCCGCAACGGGAGTGGCCGCCATCATCCGCCGGACGCGGTCGACCAGCTCGGGGGCGCGGACCTCGCTACCCGGGGCCAGCATCTTCGGGAGCATGGCTCCGCCGACGGCCGTGGCCCCGCCATCCCGGGCAGTCGCGGCGGCCGCGTCCCGCGCGCGCCGCCCTTCGGTCGAGTCGGCCTCCGCGCGCGTATCCATGAGAATGAGCGCGCGCACCCGGTGGCGCCAGCGCCGCAGGAACTCGAAGATGATGTAGCCGCCCATCGAGAGCCCGCAGAGCACCACCTCGTTGACGCCGAGCGCGTCGAGCAGCGCCGCGAGATCGCCGGCGTAGATCCCCATGCCATAGCCGAGGTCGGGCGCATCGGACTGCCCCATCCCGCGAAGATCGGCCGCGATGCGCCGGTAGCCTTCGAGCGAGTCGACCTGGTCGCGCCAGATCGTCCGATCGAGCGGATAGCCGTGCACAAACAGGATCGCGGGCCCCTCCCCGCGGACCTCGACGGCGAGGCTCACGCCGTTCACGGTGAGCCGCTGGGCGTCGTCGCCGGCGGCGCGCACGCTCATGTATGCCCCGAACTCCTCGGGCACCGGGATGGGCCGACCCTCGCGGTTGATGCAGACGAAGACGAACTCGGCCGTCGCGATGAGGGTGTCGTCGCTGCTGCGCCGCGCGGTCTGGCGCATGGTGAAGCTGGTGCGGCCGCGGTGAGTGAGCGCCTGGTGGAACCGTAACACGTCACCCGGAAAAGCGGCCGCGTGATAGTCGATGACCGTCTTCCGCACCGCCGGCCAGGTGCTTGCGCGGGTGAAGACGTCCATCCCCGGTCCGCGCGCCAGCATCTCCCAGCGCGCGCGCTCGAACAGGCTGAGAAACGATGCCTGGTTCAGGTGCCCGAACGCGTCACACTCGTCCGGGTAGACGGTGAGGTCGATCTCCGTGGGGTGCGCCATGGTGGCTGGAAGATTACACTTCCCGCATTCGACGGAGAATGCCTCTTATGAAGCCAGCCACCGACTACATCCGCCACGCCGCCAGACTTGCCCGCAAGCTGCAGATGGACGCGGCGATGGGCGGCACGCCCCAGCCCGACGCCGAGTTCTACAAGGTGCTCGCGAAGGCGCTCGACGAGATTTCGGCCGGACTCGATCTGGTCTCGAAGTCCGAGTGAGCGCCGGGAACGTTCCGCTCATCGAGTCGCAGACCGCCTTGGAGGCCCTGTTCGCACGCCTTCGGAGCGCGCCGCTCCTCGCGGTCGACACCGAGGCCGCGAGCTTCCACCGGTTCATCGACCGCGTGTACCTGCTGCAGATCAGCTCGCGCGACGAAACGGCGGTGGTGGACCCGCTGGCAGTGGAGAGCATGGCGCCGCTCTCCGAGGTGCTGGCCGATCCGGAAGTGGAGATCATCTTCCACGACGCGGACTACGATCTCCGTCTCCTGGACCGCGAGTACGGCTTCCGCGCCACCGCGGTCTTCGACACGCGGATCGCCGCGCAGCTGCTCAACGAGCCGGGGGTCGGGTTGGCCGCCCTGCTCGAGAAATACATGGGGCTGCGGCTCGACAAGCGGTTCCAGCGGGCAGACTGGTCGGCCCGGCCGCTGTCGCCCGAGATGCTGGAATACGCCGCCTCGGACACGCGCTACCTGCCCGCCCTCCGGGACATCCTCAAGGCCCAGCTCGACGCGCGCGGCCGGCTGGGCTGGGCCGCCGAGGAATTCGCGCTGCTGGACGACATTCGCTGGGGCCCGCCGAACGGGGAGCCCGGGTATCTGCGGCTCAAAGGCGCGAAGGCGCTCAAGGGACGGGAGCTCGCAATCCTGCGAGAGCTGCACGAGTGGCGTGAGGGGGTGGCCCAGCGGAGCGACCGGGCCACGTTCCGGATCCTCAACAACGAGCCCATGCTGACGATGTCCCGTCAGCCGCCCATGGACATGGCGGCGCTCAAGGCCATCCCGGGGATGGGCGGCGAGCAGGTGGAACGGCGGGGCCGGGAGATCCTGGCAGCCGTGAAGCGCGGACTCGAGATCCCGGAAGGAGACCTGCCCCGCATCGATCGCCCGGCTCGCCGAGCCTACGATCCGGCCTTCGAGGCGCGGCTCGAGCGGCTCAAGGTGGCGCGCAACAAGCTGGCGACGCGGCTCGATCTGCAGCCGGGGGTGCTGTGCCCGAACGGGACCCTGGAGGCGATCGCCCGGACGAATCCGGGAAACCTGCAGGAGCTCGGCGCCATCGAGGAACTCCGGCGGTGGCAGCTGCGGGAGATCGGGGAAGAGCTGCTGGCCGTGGTGAAGGAACCGGCGGCTGGGGCGGGGGGTGGTTCGAACCCGGGCTGACGACTTGGAGGGCGGTTAGTCAGCCAGCAGCGTTTACGCATTGAGCTTCGGCTTCACCACAGAGACACGGAGGCACGGAGGCACGAAGGCACGGAGGCACGGAGGCACGGAGAACGGCAAGGGGTTGTGTCGATCGCTTGAGGCGCCACCCCATTGACGATGGGCCGTCGGTGTCGGATGTAGTCTCTACGTTAGTCTCTAAGTATTTATAATGCAGCGATTTACTTGGAGACTTCCTGATTAATGTACGCAGAGTGCTGCTATACTGTCGCCTATCGGATCCCTAGAAACCCAAGAACGCCCGCACCCTCGGATCCATCTTGTCCGGCGTCCAGTACGGATCCCACACCAGCTCCACTTCCACCCCCTGTACCCCCTCCATATCCGCTGCGACCTTCTTCACGTCATCGATGATCTCGGTACCAGCCGGGCAGCCAGGGCTGGTCAGGGTCATCCGGACGTGCACTTGGCCCGGGTCGTTGACCTCGATGTCGTAGACCAGCCCGATGTCGATGATGTTGAGGTTGAGCTCGGGGTCCTTCACGGCGCGGAGCGCCTTCCGGACTGACTCGGGCGTGGGAGCGGCGGGGGTGGGGTGGGCGATCTCGGTCATGCTGGTAACCTAACAGCCTGGTCGGGCGCAAGGCTAAGCCACTATCCCGTCAGCATCGCGCCACCAGCTCCTGCTGGCAACCGTGCGGCACCAGCCGGACCACCGCGTCGCTCAAGTTGGCGCGCACGAACTTGAGCTGCTTGGCCGACTCGCGCACCCTCGGGTCGAACGCCCGGTTGGTGAGGAAGACAAGGAACAGGTCCCGCGCCGGGTCGATCCAGAGCTCGGTGCCGGTGAAGCCGGTGTGGCCGTATCCCGCCTCGCTGATCAGCGAGCCGAAGACGCTCGGCTCCTCGGCGGCGGGGTCGATCTCGGGCGTGTCCCAGCCGAGTAGCCGGGAGCCGGTGTGGGGGCCCTTCACGAGGAAGCGCCCCATGGTTTCGGGGCGTACCCACTGCCCCTCGGGTCCCGCGCCCGAACGGAGCCAGACGGCTGCGTACCGCGCCAGGTCCATCCCCGTCGAGAACACACCGGCGTGCCCCGCTACGCCGCCCATGGCCACGGCGTTCTGGTCGTTCACGTCGCCCGGGACCGGATGGCCGCGCCACATCCCGCTCGGGACGATCCGCCGTTTGAGCGAGGCGGGCGGCTTGTACCTGGTCTGGGTCATGCCGAGCGGACCGAACACCTCGCGCCTGGCAAGCTGGTCGAGCGGCAAGCCGGACACCTTTTCCAGGACCAGGCCGAGGAAGAGCGCGTTGAGATCGCTGTACTCGGCGCTGTCCCCTGGCACGCGGACCAGAGGCTGGGCGTACAACAGGTCGATCGCCCGCGCCCGGCTCCCGCGTGCCTTCAGGTAGAAAGGCACGTAACTCCTCAGGCCGCTCGTGTGGTCGAGCAGCATGCGCACGGTGACCAGGTTCTTGGGGCCGCCCGAGAAGCGGGGCAGGTACCGCCGGACAGGCGCCTCGAGGTCGAGCTTCCCCTGGTCCACGAGCCGAAGGGCGGTGCCGGCAGTGCTCACGACCTTGGTGATGGAGGCGATGTCCCAGAGGGTCGAGTCCGGCCGGGGCACCGGCGAGGAAGGGTTCCAGGTGAAGTGCCCGTAGCCGCGGGCATAGAGCAGCGAGTCCCGCCGCCCGATGATCACGACCGCTCCCGGGTAGATGCCCTTCTGGATGCCCTCCCGGACGGCGTCGTCGATCGACGCGAACGACTGGCCGTGCGCTGAGGCGGCGGCAAGGGTCATCGTGACCATCCCGTACAGGACTCCGGCACGCCAACCGACTGCGACCATGCGATTCTCCACCCTACGGTGTGTTCGGTTTGGCGTGCTGGGGACCGGATCCGCCACTGAGTCTGGCAACGATCGTGCCCAAGGCACGACCAATCCGCAGGCAAAGAAGGGGAGCCGCCTACCGGCCGTCGTCGGGGATGTCCCGCACGGGCCCTGGGGGGAGCCGGTAGAGCACCGCGGCGGTGCGGCGATCGCGATCCGACAGCGTGCCGGTCCGGGTGGCGGGGAACATCACGTCGTTGGAGTCCGACGAATGCGGCAGGCCGATGGCGTGACCGGTCTCGTGAACCGCCACGGAGAGCAGTGCGTCATCGGGCAGAACCACGCCGGTATTGGTGCGGAGTGCGAGGGAGATCAGCGCCCGCCGGACGCGGCCCGACTGGTCCCAGGTCAGATCGGTCTGGCCCGCCCGGTCGAAGTCGAAGTGGTCAATCCACCGTACCAGGATATCGGCGCGGCTGGTGTCCCGTTCGGGCGAGAACTTGACCCCGATTCCCAGACTCTCCCAGCGATCGAGCGCCGTGCGGACGTAGCCACCCATCCGCGGGTCCCAGTCCGGCGCCCCGCCCTCGACGATCGCGACCCGAATGGGCGCGCCCCAGCGGTCGGGCCAGCGACGCACCACCGAGTCCGTGCTCAGGATCAGCGAGTCGAGGTAGGTGGACCCGGCCTCCCGGCTCAGAGCCTCCCTGGCAGCCAGGCGGGCGAGGCGAGCGTCGCCGCCGCGAACGGCCGGGGCGGTGGCGCTGCCGGAGCTCCGGCGTTTGAGGTCGGGAGTGGCGCTTCGGGTTTCGCTGGCCACCAGTTCGGCGGCCTGGCGCTGGCGCGCGAGATCGGATACGCGGTCGGCCAGCACCAGCGTGAGAAGGCCAAGGATGGCCAGGGGGAGGAGATGGCGCCGCATGCTCACAATATGGAGGGCGGTCGGCTCCGGCCGCTAGCGTCCCCCGAATCCAGGGGGGGCGGCCGGACCCGGGCGCTGGCGCCGGAACCCCCAGCCGTCTAACATTTTGCCACCTTCGAACCCGATGGGACTCCCGGGAGGCGGCTCTGAACCTGATGGACCGATTCGCCCGGGCGCTGGTGCGCTGGCGCTGGGTGGTGCTGGTGGTGTGGGCGGTGATCGGCGCGGTGGCGGCGGTTCGGGCCCCCGCGACGCCGTCGCTCCTCAACATCCGTGGCGGGAGCGCGCGGCCCACCGAGGCGTCGCGGACCGAGGACCTGCTGACCCAGCGCTTCAGCCGGCCGATCGGGGAATTCTTCGCCGTAGCCCTGCAGGCGCCCGCCTCGCTCGACGACCCGGCGCCGCGTGCGGTACTCGATAGCCTGCTCGCCGCGCTCGGCCGCCAGCCCTACATCCGAGGCCTCGTCTCCTACCGCTCCACGGGCGATACCACCTTTCTCAGTCGTGACCACCGCGCGACCTTCGTGATCGTGGCGCTCCAGGCGGCCCGCGGCGACAGCGCGGGCGCGCTGGTGCTGCCGGTGCGAGCGCTGGTGCAGGAGACGCTGGCGCGGATGCCCGGCGGCGACCGCTACCGGGCGCAGGTGACCGGCCGGGCGCCGCTCGACCTCGACGTGCGCACGGTGGTGACACGGGACAGCGCCGACGGGGAGAAGCGGCTCCTGCCGCTCACGCTGGTGATCCTGGTGCTCGCGTTCGGCGCGCTGGTCGCGGCCACGCTGCCGCTGATCATCGGGGTGCTGGCGATCACGGTGTCGCTGGCTATCATCGGCGTCATCGCCCACTACACGCCGATGTCGGTGTTCGTGCTCAACATGACCACGATGATCGGGCTCGGCGTCGGCATCGATTACTCGCTGCTGATCGTCACCCGTTTCCGCGAGGAGCTGGCCCGCGGGTCCCGGCGGCGGGTGGCGGCCGCGAACACGCTCGCGACGGCGGGACGCGCGGTCATCACCTCAGGACTCACGGTCTTCGTCGGCTTCGGCGCCCTGCTGCTGACACCGCTGATCGAGACCAGGAGCGTGGGAATCGGCGGGCTCATCGTGGTGGCGGTGGCGGTCCTGCTCTCGATCACTCTGCTCCCCGCCCTGCTCGCCGTGCTCGGCCGCGAGATCGACCGGCCGCGCTGGCTGGCGCGCCGGCTCACCTGGTACCACTCGCCGCAGGTGTGGGAGAAGTGGGCGCGCACGCTCAGCCGGCACCCGGTCCGGGCGCTGGGCTATGGCGGCGCGGTCATCGCGCTGCTCACCCTGCCGGTGTTCTTCATCAAGATCGGCCTGCCGTCGCGCCACTGGTGGCCGGCCGGCACCGAAGCCGGCGATGGGTTGAACGCGCTCTCGGCGATGGGCGTGGCCGGGTTCGTCCAGCCGGTGCGGGTCCTGGTGCAACTGCCCGAGGGACGCAGCGCGGTCGAGGCGGCCTCGCTGCGCGGGCTCATGACACTGGCCGACTCGCTCAAGGCCGACCCGCGGGTGCGCGAGGTGCGGAGCGTGGTGAATGTGGAGGCCAGGGGCAGCCTGCTGGGCTACTCGGTGCTCTACAGCGATCTGCCCGCGGCGCGCGCCAGGTATCCCGACTTCCTCGATGCGTACCTGAGCAGCGACCAGCGGCTGGCCCTGCTGGACGTGATCCTGGCCGACACGACCTCGCTCACGACGGCGACGGACGTGGTGATCCGCGCGCGGCAGCTCGCCAGGGCGCAGCTCCGGGGCACCAAGGGAATGACGATCACCGTCGGTGGGTACTCGGCGGCGGCGCTCGACTTCCAGGAAGATCTGCTGGCGCGGTTTCCGCTGCTCGTGATCCTCATCCTCGGCGCCACCGCCGTGATGCTGGCGATCGCGTTCAAGTCGGTGCTGGTCCCGATCAAGGCGATCATCATGAACACGCTCTCGGTGAGCGCCACGTTCGGGCTGATCGTCCTGGTGTTCCAGCGCGGCGTCGGCTCCCAGATCTTCGGGCTCGACGGGCCCACGTCGGCGATCTTCGTGGCGGTGCCGGTCCTGGTGTTCGCCGTGGTGTTCGGGCTCAGCATGGACTACGAGGTGTTCCTGCTGAGCCGGATCAAGGAAGCGTTCGACCGGAGCGGGCGGAACACGGAGGCCACGATGGAGGGCCTGAGCGCCACGGCGTCGGTGATCACTTCGGCGGCGCTGATCATGATCCTGGTGTTCGGGATCTTCGCGTTCGCGCGGGTGCTGGCGATGCAGCTCATGGGCTTCGGTCTGGCGGTGGCGGTGCTGCTCGACGCGACGGTGATCCGGATGGTGCTGGTACCGGCGTTCATGCAGGCGATGGGACGGTGGAACTGGTGGCCGGGGGTGAAGCGGATCAAGCCGAAGGGGCGGCCGTCGGCGGAGATGCCGGAGTTGAGGCCGTAGGCGGAGCTATTTCCGGGAGGGAATCCCGACCGCCCGCGCGGCGAACTCGCTCAGGCGGCTCGCGAAGATCACGAGAGCCCAACCGACCACCGCCAGGACCAGCAGCGCCCACATGACGCCGACGGCGGCAAAGCGTGGCTCACGCGGATCGCCCTTCTCGTGCGTCCCCACCACTACCGGCACCGGCGCCCGGATGCGCGCGAAGGCCTCGCGGCGCTCGTCCCGCTCGGCGGCCTCGTCGGGGAGACTGCGGGCGAGGGCGGTCATCGACGGGAGCGCGGGCAGGCCGAGGCCGGAGGCGGCGGGCGGGCGGTAGCGGAGGCGCGCCTCCCAGGCGGCGCGGATCTCGGGGTGCATGCCGACCGGCTGCCAGCTCTGGCGGGCGGCGTCGAACAGCGGTGTAGCGGGCTGGACCAGCGCCGCCTCGATCGCGTCGAGCACCGCGTCGACGTCGGCGAACTCGAAGTCACCCGCGTCGGGATCGGTGCAGACGAAGCGCGCGGTGCCGGTCATGGCGCGTGGCTCATCGCTTGGAGTCCAGCCAGTTGGGGCCGACGCCGATGTCCACCACCAGCGGCACGCGAAGCTCGACCACCTGCTCCATCTGCTGCTTCACGAGCGTCTGCATCGTGTCGAGCTCGTCGGGCGGCACCTCGAAGATGAGCTCGTCGTGGACCTGGAGCAGCATCCGGCTCTGGAGCTTCCGCTCGGCGATGCCGGCATGGATGCGGATCATGGCGAGCTTGATCAGGTCGGCGGCCGAGCCCTGGAGGGGCGAGTTCTGGGCGGTGCGCTCGCCATAGGCGCGCATGTTGAAGTTGCGGTCCTTGATCTCGGGGATGTAGCGGCGGCGCCTGAAGATCGTTTCCACGTATCCCTGCTCGCGCGCGAGCTGCACCATGCGGTCGAGGAACTGGCGCACCCCGGCGAAGCGCTCGAAGTACCGCGCGATGAAGGTCTTGGCATCCTCCTGCGAGATGCCGAGCTGGCGGCTCAGCGCGAACGGTCCCTGGCCGTAGATGGTGGCGAAGTTGATCGTCTTGGCCCGGGCGCGCATGTCAAGTGTCACTTCGACGACTGGGACGCCGAAGATGAGCGCCGCGGTCTGCCGGTGGATGTCCCCGCCCTGCTGAAACGCCTCGATGAAGCCGGGATCGCCGGAGAGGTGCGCCATGAGGCGCAGCTCGATCTGCGAATAGTCGGCCACCAGGAACTGCCAGCCGGCCCGGGGGACGAAGCCGCGGCGGATCTCCTCGCCACGCGGGGTGCGCACGGGAATGTTCTGCAGGTTCGGCTCGACCGAGCTGAGACGGCCGGTGGCGGCGCCGATCTGGTTGAAGCTGGTGTGGATCCGGCCGGTGCGGCGGTTGACCCGGGTGGGCAGGGTGTCGACGTAGGTGCTCTTGAGCTTCTGCAGCTCGCGGTAGTCGAGGATGAGCCGCGGCAGGTCGTGACCCATCGCGGCGAGCTGCTCGAGCACGTCGGCATCGGTGCTGGGACCGGTCTTGGTGCGCTTGAGGACCGGGAGCTGCTGTTTCTCGAACAGGATCGTGGCGAGCTGTCGCGGCGAGTTGAGGTTGAGCGCCTCACCGGCCACGGCGGCGATCTCGCCTTCGAGGCGCCGGAGGTCGCCGGCCAGCTCGGCGTTGAGCCGCGCGAAGACCGCGAGGTCGACCGAGATCCCGTCCCACTCCATGTCGACGAGGACCTGCACGAGCGGCAGCTCGATGTCGCGCAGCAGCGGCTCCATCGCCATCTCGCTGATCGCGGGGGCGAAGAAGTCGTGCAGCGCCAGGACGGTCGCGCTGTCGGCACCGCAGTAGGCGGCTACGGCCGGGATCGACGCCTCGGCGAAGGGGATCTGCGCCTTGCCCTTGCCGGTGAGGTCGCCGTAGGTCTGCATGGGGCGGCCGAAGTGCTCGAGGCTGAGCGTGTCGATCGCGTGGGAGCGGCGGCCGGGGTCGATCACGAAGCTCGCAAGCATCGAGTCATAGGCCACGCCGGCGAGCTCGACGCCGACGCGCCGCAGCACCTGCCAGTCGTACTTGATGTTGTGGCCGGCCTTGGGGACCGCGGGATCCTGCAGCAAGGCGACGACGGGCGCCAGGGCCGGGTCGGTCATCGGCGGCAGGTTCCTGACCGGGGCGGGTGCCGCGAGCTCGCCGCCGCGCGGCAGGTGACCGAACGGCAGGTACCACACTTCGGTCGGGCTCGCCGCAAGCGAGAGACCGACGAGCTCCGCGTCGTGGGGCTCGAGGGAGCTGGTCTCACCGTCGAGGGCGACCAGGGGCGCCCGGCGGAGGCGCTCGACCAGCCGAGGAATGGCGGCGGGATCGTCGACGACGACGACCTCGAGGGCGGGGCGGTCGTCGATGGCGAGCCAGTCGGCCGCGGTGGCCGGGAGGGTGGCCGTGGCGGTCGCGCCGGTGGCGGGCCCGAGGGCTTCGGTGCGTTCTCCGTGGTCACTTTGACCGGAGCGCTGTGCCCACAAGTCGGGC
>Ga0210120_1000204_pt1 | contig 13854 bp, 17 predicted proteins | sample Goodyear_PhragA__FD_184868 | JGI IMG/M metagenome (GOLD analysis project Ga0210120, IMG submission 184868) | Wetland microbial communities from San Francisco Bay, California, USA, that impact long-term carbon sequestration - Goodyear_PhragA_D2... | ecosystem: Environmental > Aquatic > Marine >... | reverse complement strand
GCAGCGTCCAGGAGATGCTCGGGCACGCCGACGTCGCCACCACGGAGCGCTACACGCACGTCTCCGACCGTCACCGGCGAGATGCCTACTTCCGGGCGCACCCGCACGCGAAGCGTCGGGCTCACCCCGCGGCGCCGGACGCCGGCTGAGTCGCGACGCACGGCATGAGGCACGAGCGGGTCACGGACGCCGCCAAGGGCTGGCTCGCGGGCCCGTGGGACAGCGACCTCCCCGTCTCGCTCGGCTTCGCGAACCGCGGGCTCGACGAGCCGCACGTCCACACGCAGATCGCCGAGATCTACCTCGTCGCGCGTGGCACGTCGTCGGTCCGGGTCGAGCGCGAGACGGTCGAGCTCCGGGCCGGCGACGTCCTGATCGTCGACGCGGGAGAGGCCCACACGTTCGTCGCCAGCTCCGACGACTATCTCCATTTCGTCGTCCACACGCCGGGTCTCACAGACGACGAGGCGCGCCGGGAGAAGCAGGCTGTCTCGCGCTCACGTCTCGGCTACTAGAGGCTTGATGTGAAACGGCGGGTCCTGCGCAGGGACCCGCTGTTTGGGGCACGAAGGAGGGCTTCCAGACGTGTCCCTCGAGATGGAGGCTCGAGATGACGAGCGATCTGGAAGCCCTTGTGGTTGCAGCGTATGTGTTCGCTGACGAGTACCCGGTCCCTGCGCGGCGGGGACGTCCGGCGGGGATCTCGGATGCGGAGCTGGTCGCGCTCGCGGTCTGTCAGGCAGCGATGGGGATCTCTTCCGACCGCCAGTTCCTTGGCCTGGTCGGTCATCGCTTGCCGGGTTGGTTCCCGCAACTGCCCTCGCAGTCGCAGTACAACCGGCGCCTGCGCGCGCTTGTGGAGCTGATCTGCGCGGTGCAGCTGCGGCTGGCGCGCCGGCTCGACAGGGGCGGCCCGCGACTCGTCGACGGGACGCTGATCGGCTGTGCCAGCTACCCCGGCTGCGTTGCGCGCAGCGAGTTCGCGGGGTTCGCGCGCTACGGCTACCAGAAGTCGCACCACCGCTTCCTATGGGGAGTCAGGCTCGTCCTCGTAAGCGACCCGCGCGGGCTGCCGCTCGGATACACGCTGGTGCCCGCCTCGGAGAAGGAGTACGAGCCGCTCGCCGACCTCTTGACCGGCGTCGCCGCCGAGACGGTGATCGCCGACAAGGGACTCTGGGGCAAGGCCTACCGCCAGCGCCTCGGCGCCGACGATGTCGAGCTGCTCACTCCCGCCAAACAACGCACCCACACCAACGCAGCGGTCGAGCGCCGCCTCGCCTCCGTGCGACTGGCGATCGAGAGCGTCTTCTCCAGTCTGAAAGGGCCAATGCGGCTCGAGCGGCACCTCGCCAAGACACCCGCCGGCCTCGCGGTACGCATCGCGCAACGGCTACTCGCGCTAACAATCGGGATCCTGCTCAACACCCTCACCGGACGACCAGCACGCGCCCTCGCCGCCTACGACGGCCGCTAATTCACATCAAGCCTCTAGCTCACCAGCGCGAGGAGCCGTTCGACCGTCTCCTCGGCGGGGTCGACGAGTGTGACGTGCCCCACCTTGCGGCCGGGCCGCGGCTCCTTCCCGTAGAGGTGCACGCGCGCGCCCGGCAGCGCGAGCAGCTCGTCGAGCGGCGGCACGTCGCCGACCAGGTTGACCATCACGGAGGGCGCGAGCGCCGCGGTGGCGCCGAGCGGCAGACGGAGGATCGCGCGCAGGTGGTTCTCGAACTGACTCGTCTCGGCGCCGTCGATCGTCCAGTGCGCGGTGTTGTGGACGCGGGGCGCGAACTCGTTCGCGAGGAGACGGCCGTCCACCTCGAAGAGCTCGACCGCGAGCACGCCGACGTGCCCGAGTGCGTCCACCACGGCGCCGCACAGCGCCTCGGCCTCCGCCTGCGGCGCGTCGGGCGCGGGCGCGCGCGTGACGCGCAGGATGCCCTCTCGGTGCACGTTCTCGCCGACGGGCCAGAAACGCGTCTCGCCGTCCCGACCACGGACGCCGACGATCGAGAGCTCGCGCTCGAACGCGACGAGCTCCTCGGCGAGCTCGCCCTCCTCGAGCGTCGCGGAGGCATCCGTGACACGCCGCTGCCCCTTCCCGTCGTACCCGAGCCGGCGCGTCTTGACGAGCGCAGGCAGCCCGGTCTCCTCGAGCGAGCCGAAGCGTGCCGTGGGGATCCCGAGCGACCGGAAGAGCTGTTTCTCGCGGAGCCGGTCCTGCCCCTCCTCGAGCGATGCAGGCCCGGGAACCGCCCCGACCCGCACGGCAGCCTCGACGGGGACGTTCTCGAACTCGTACGTGACGACGTCCGCGCCACTCGCGAGTCGGTCCAGCCCGTGTTCGTCGTCGTAGGCGGCGACGACGAGCTCCCCCACCTCGCGCGCGCAGGCGTCGGCGGCCGGGTCGAGGAAGCGGAACGAGCACCCGAGCGGCAGCCCGGCGAGCGCCAGCATGCGCCCGAGCTGGCCGCCCCCGATGCAGCCGACGGTTGTCACCGCTTGTGTTGAATCAACACAAGCGATGTCAGGCGGCCGGGTCCGGGGTGTCGAGCACGGCCTGGGTCTGGGCCTCGCGAAAGGCGTCGAGCCGCCCGGCGAGCGCCTCGTCCGACCCCGCGAGGATCGCGGCCGCGAGGAGCGCCGCGTTGACGGCCCCGGCTCGCCCGATCGCGAGAGTCGCGACGGGCACGCCGGCCGGCATCTGGACGATCGAGAGCAGCGAGTCGAGCCCCGAGAGGGCCTTCGACTCGACCGGCACGCCGAGCACGGGCAGCGTCGTCTTCGACGCGGTCATCCCGGGCAGGTGCGCGGCGCCGCCGGCGCCGGCGATCAGGACCCGGAGCCCGCGCGCCTGGGCGCCCGCGGCGTACTCGAAGAGCAGGTCGGGCGTCCGATGCGCCGAGACCACGCGTCGCTCGAAGGGGATCGCCAGCTCCTCGAGCGTCTCGGCCGCATGCCGCATCGTCTCCCAGTCGGAGCGCGAGCCCATGATCAGCCCCACGAGCGGCGACGCCATGGTGAGAGACTATTTCGCGCGAGACTTGCGGACGAGGGCGACCGACACCTTGCGCGCCGTCTCGCGGACGTCGCGGTCGTTCTCGTCGTCACCCGCGATCCCGTCCAGCAGCTGGATCGTCCCCCGGTCTGCCGTCCCGTTCTGGAGGCAGAGGATCGCGAGGCGTCGCACCGCGTCGTTCGGATCCCGCATCGCGAGCTCGTTGAGCAGAGGACGGAAGGAGTTGACGTCTCCCGGGTGGTCGGTCGACAGCGAGCGCAAGGCGATCAGGGCAGACCCACGCGCCCCCGCGCTCTCGTCCTCGAGCCCGCGTCGCAGGAGCTCGAGCTTCTGGCGGAAGCGGAACTGGGCGATCGCCCGGTACGCGAGGCCACGGACGCGGTAGTCGCCGTTGCGGGCGGCCGCCTCGATCTCCTCGTCCCAGTCGGCGCGGAGCGCGGCCAGCTCCTGCTCCGTCCCGGACGAGCGGGCGAGCTCCTCTGCGCGGGTAGCGGCCTCGGCGAGCTGCATCACGCTGCGGAGAGGGAGCGCGCGCCGGGCCCGACGTAGAGGGCCGACGGGCGGACGAGCCGGCCGAGGCGCTTCTGCTCGAGCACGTGGGCCGACCAGCCCGCGGTGCGGGAGCACGCGAACATCGCCGGCGCGAGCTGCGGCGGCACGTCGGCCACGTCGAGCACGACCGCCGACCAGAACTCGACGTTCGTCGCGAGCACGCGGTCCGGCTTCCGCGCGTGCAACTCGGCCAGAGCCACGTGCTCGAGCTCCTCGGCGACGTCGAACCTCGGCGAGCCCAGATCCTTCGCCGTGCGACGCAGGAGCCGCGCGCGCGGATCCTCGGCGCGGTACACGCGGTGACCGAAGCCCATCAGGCGCTCGCCGTGGTCGAGCAGGTCCTTCACGTACTGCTCGACGGATGGGGCCGCGGCGGCCCCGTCGAGCATCGGCAGGACGCGCGCGGGAGCGCCGCCGTGCAGGGGCCCCGAGAGCGCGCCGACCGCCGACGAGAGCGCCGCCGCGCAGTCCGCGCCCGTGGAGGCGACGATCCGAGCGGTGAACGTCGACGCGTTGAGACCGTGCTCGGCCGTGCAGATCCAGTACGTGTCGATCGCACGCACGTGCGCCGGGTCCGCCTCCCCGCGCCACTCGAGCAGGAAGCGCTCGGCGGTAGTCTCGCCGGCGGCGACCGCTGCGGGGTCGACGCGATCGGCGTGCCCGTCGGCGAGGCGAGCGGACTGCGCGCAGACCGAGATCAGCGTCGCGGAGAGGCGCCGCAGGTCCTCTTTCGCCTCTTCGTTGGAGATGTCGATCAGCTGGCGGAGGCCCCACTCCGCGCCGAGGCGCGAGGCGACGGTCTGGAGGTCGGAGGGGGTCCGCCCGGTCAGGTCGGGCGCGGCGTAGTCCCCCGCAGGCGGCAGCCCGGGCTCGGTCGACTCGTCGACGAGCACGCCCCACACCTTCTCGAAGGGGACGGAGCCGACGAGCTCCTCGATGTCGATGCCGCGGTAGCGCAGCGCGCCGCCGTCGCGATCCGGCTCGGCGATCTCGGTCTCGAACGCGACGACGCCTTCCAGACCCGGCTTGAACTCGGACATCGCTCTCCCTTCTCCGCCGCCCTCCTCGCACGGACGGTACCTGAGCTTCGGTTCGAGCCCCTGCCACTATCCTCCGCCGGATGCCGTACACGGTCACCCTCGTCCCGGGCGACGGAACCGGGCCCGAGCTCACCGAGGCGACACGGCGCGTGCTGGAGGCGACCGGCGTCGAGTTCACGTGGGACGTCCGCCACGCGGGCGTCGACGTGATGGAGGAGGCGGGCACGCCGCTTCCACCCGAGACGCTCGAGTCGATCAAGCGGAACGGCACCGCGCTGAAAGGGCCGATCACGACCCCGATCGGGACCGGCTTCCGCTCCGTCAACGTCGCCCTCCGCCACGAGCTGGGCCTCTACGCGTGCGTCCGTCCCTGCAAGTCGTACCCGGGCGTCCGCTCCCGCTACGAGGGCGTCGACGTCGTGATCGTGCGTGAGAACACCGAGGACCTGTACGCGGGGATCGAGTTCGAGTCGGGGACGGACGACGCGCAGGCCGTGATCGACTTCCTCAACGCCCGTCAGCCGAAGCGCATCGCCTCGAGCTCCGGCATCTCGATCAAGCCGCTCAGCCCGGAGGCCTCGGAGCGCATCATCCGCTTCGCGTTCGAGTACGCCCGGGCGAACGGGCGCGGGCGCGTCTCGTGCATCACGAAGGCGAACATCATGAAGCACACCGACGGCCTGTTCCTCGCGGTGTTCCGCGAGGTCGCGCCCGACTTTCCGGACGTCGAGCCGCGCGAGACGCTCGTCGACGCCCTCTGCATGGGCCTCGTCCAGCGGCCGGAGGAGTTCGACGTGCTCGTGCTGCCGAACCTCTACGGCGACATCATCAGCGACCTCACCGCCGGCCTCGTCGGGGGCCTCGGCGTCGCGCCCGGCGCGAACATCGGCACGGAGGCCGCGGTGTTCGAGGCGACGCACGGCTCCGCGCCGAAGTACACGGGACAGAACCGGGTCAACCCGACCGCGATGATTCTCTCCGGCAAGCTGATGCTGGAGCACATCGGCGAGCGCGACGCCGCGCGTCGGCTCGAGGAAGCGGTCGCGGCGGTGATCGCCGAGGGGGAGCACGTGACGTACGACCTGAAGCCCACGCGGGACGACCCCACGGCCGTCGGGACGACCGAGTACGCCGACGCGATCATCGCGCGGCTTCGCTGACGCGAAGCCGCACCAGGCCAAGGAGACAGATATGACCGGGAGGAAGAAAGTCACCGTCGTCGGCGCCGGGAACGTCGGCGCGACATGCGCGCTCGAGGTGGCGCGGCGCGACTACGCGGACGTCGTGCTGGTGGACATCGTCCCGAATCTCGCCGCCGGCAAGGCGCTGGACATGAACCAGATGGCGTCGGTGACGGGCTACGAGCCGGCGATCGTCGGCGCCGAGGGGTACGCCGAGACGAAGGGCTCGGACGTCGTCGTGATCACCGCGGGCCGCCCGCGGTCGCCGGGGATGAGCCGCGACGACCTCGTCACGACGAACGAGGCGATCGTCGAGTCGGTCACGAAGGAGATCGCGCGGCGCTCTCCGAAGAGCGTGATCGTCGTGGTCTCGAACCCGCTCGACGCCATGTGCCACGTCGCGCAGGCGGTGTCGGGCTTTCCGAAGCACCGGGTGGTGGGGATGGCCGGCATCCTCGACACCGCGCGGTTCTCCGCGTTCATCGCCTGGGAGACCGGCGCCTCCGTCAAGGACGTGCAGGCGATGGTGCTCGGCGGCCACGGCGACCAGATGGTCCCGGTCGTGTCGGCGACCACGCTCGGCGGCGTGCCCCTGACGCAGCTCGTCGCCCGCGGGAAGATCAGGAAGATGGTCGAGCGCACGCGAAAGGGCGGCGGCGAGCTGGTGGGACTGCTCGGCACGTCCGCCTGGTACGCGCCCGGCGCCGCCGCGGCGGAGATGGTCGATGCGATCTGCCTCGACCAGAAGCGCGTCCTGCCGTGCACGGCGCTGCTCGAGGGCGAGTACGGCATCGACGGCCTCTACATGGGCGTCCCGGTGCGGCTCGGAGCCGGGGGCGTCGAGGAGGTCGTCGCCCTGAAGCTGACACCCGAGGAGAAGAAGATGCTCAGGGCCTCCGCGGCCGCCGTGCGCGAGGTCGTGCAGGTGCTCTCGACGACCGCGTAACAGCGGGCGGGTGCGGCTCTCGCCCTTCACCGGCTCTGAACCGACCCCTGGGTAGCCTTGGCCGGATGGAGCTCGCACTCGAGGGACGCACCGCGATCGTCTGCGGCGGCTCGTCCGGCATCGGCCTCGCGGCCGGCGAGGCGCTGGTCGCCGAGGGGGCGAACGTCGCCCTGTTCGGCAGGCGCCGGGAGCTCCTCGAGCGCGAGGCGGACCGGATCGGCGCGCTCGCCGTCCAGGGCGACCTCAGGATCCCCCAGCACCTCGAGCGGCTCGTGCAGGCGACGACCGGCGCGTTCGGCGCGCTGGACATCCTCGTGCTCAACGGCGGCGGACCGCCGGCCGGCGACGCCGCGACGCTGACCGCCGAGGCGGTGGAAGAGGCCGTGGCGCTCCTGCTCACGGCCCACGTCACGCTCGTCGCGCACTGCCTGCCGCACCTGAAGGCGAGCTCCCAGGGACGGATCGTCGCGATCGAGTCGTCCTCCGTCCGCGAGCCGCTCCCCGGCCTCGCGCTCTCCAACGCAGTCCGGCCCGGCGTCGTCGGGTGGTTGAAGACGCTCGCGCGTGAGCTCGGGCCGGACGGCATCACCGTCAACACGGTCGCCCCGGGGAAGATCGACACCGACCGGCTGCGCGAGCTTCGCGGCGGCGAGCGGCCCTCGCCGGCCGAGCTCGAGCAGGTCCCTCTCCGGCGACTCGGCACGGCGGCCGAAGTCGGCGCGGTCGTCGCGTTCCTCGCCTCGGGCCGCGCGTCGTACCTGACAGGCGCCGTGATCCCCGTCGACGGCGGGCTCACGCGCGGGCTCCTCTGAGCTCCCCGGCCATGTCGCGCATCCGCCTCACACCCGCGTCGCTGCTGCTCGCCGGGACGACGCTCCTCGCGGCCGTCGTGCTCGCGGCGGCGATCGTGCCCTCGGGCGACTTCCTCTTCGTCCCGGACACCGCGAAGCCGGTCGCGAGCAAGGTGACGGTGGAGGGAGGCCAGGAGCCCGCGAACGGGGGCGGGATCTACTTCGTCGACGTCTCGCTGCGGAAGGCCCGCTGGCTCGAGCGGCTCCTGCCGTTCCTGCGGCCGGACGGCGCGAGCCTCGTGCCCCAACACGCCGTGACCTCCCCCGGACAGACCTTCGCCCAGCGCCGTCGCGTGGCCCTGGACGAGATGAGCCGCTCGGAGCAGGTCGCGGCCGCCGTGGCGATGAAGGCCGCCGGGCTGCCGGTCGAGACCACCCCGACGGGAGTCCTCGTCGAGGGCGTGGCGATCGACGTCCCGGCCGCGAGCGTGCTCCGGTCCGGCGACGTGATCGTCGGTGCGCAAGGCCACCCGGTCCGCACCGTCCTCCAGCTGCGCGCCGCTACCGCGAAGCTCGCCCCGGGCAACAGCCTGAGCCTCCGGCTCGAGCGCGACGGGCAGGCGCTCGGCCGCACGGTGCGGACCGTCGCCGCGCCGGGCGAGCCCAAGCGCGCGATCGTCGGGATCGAGGCGTCCGACGACGCCAGGATCACGCTGCCACGGAAGGTGAGCATCGACCTCGGGAACATCGGCGGCCCGTCCGCCGGGCTCCCGTTCGCGCTCCAGGTCTACCAGGAGCTCGGCAAGGACGTCGACCACGGCCTGCGGGTCGCCGCCACCGGCGAGATCGCGCTCGACGGATCGGTCGGCGCGGTCGGCGCGCTGAAGCAGAAGACGGTCGGTGTTCGTCGCGCGGGGGCGGACGTCTTCCTCGTCCCGGCTGGGGAAAACGCGGCGACCGCACGCCGCTATGCAGGGGGGTTGCGCGTGATTCCTGTGGAGAGTTTTCGACAGGCGTTGCGCGTGCTGAGAACGCTGGCGCAAAAATAGCGCTTTTGCAGGTATTTCTTCAGGTCGGACGACACCCGCAAATTGCGGGAAGTTCGTCGGGCCAGGGGTTGCGGGGACCCGCGGGCGGGACCAGAATGGCCGCTGTTCGTCAGGGGAAGGCAGGTGAACAGAGGGGATCCATGAGCAAGCGCTCGGCCGCGACATGCGAGGACTGCTACTTCCGCCAGGCAGGCCTCTGCGCACTTCCCGGCAACGTGACGTGCCCGACGTTCCGTGTCGCGGTCGTCGGCCGGCTCGCGCCTCCGCCCCAGCCGAGGCTCGTCCTGCGCGCGCCACTGCCGCAGGTCGCGCACGCTGCGAGCGCATAAGATCGCCGCGTGGCGGACGAACGACCTTCCCCTCAGCAGACACCGGACAGCTCCTCTCCGCAGACACGGAACGAGCAGGGCATTCCGTGGAAGCTCGTCGTCTGGGGTGCGATCGCCCTCTACGCGGTCGTCTTCCTGCTCGTCAACTCGAAGCGCAGCGACGTCAACTTCGTGTTCTTCACCGTGCGGACGCGCCTGATCTGGCTGATCCTGCTCAGCATGGGGCTCGGGTTCGTCCTCGGATGGGTCGGGCCGCGCTGGTGGCGGGGCCGGAAGCGAGGCTAGCGCCGGCTCAGAGGAGCCCCGCGAGCGTCCGGACGCCCTCGGCGATCCGCTCGGGAGGCTCGTAGGAGAACGCCAGGCGCGCCGCGCTCGCGCCGTCGCCCCCGCCGACGTAGAAGTCGGCGCCGCGGACGAAGGTCACTCCCGCCTCGGTCGCCCGCACGAGGAGGTCGGCCGCCTCGACCCGACCCCCGAGCTCGAGCCACACGAAGTACCCCCCGTCCGGCGTGCTCCACGTGGCCCGCCCGCCCAACTCGCTTTCGAGCGCCGCCAGCATCGCATCTCGCTGGGCGCCGAGGATCCTGCGGATCCGGTCGAGGTTCGGCTCGAAGCGGCCTTCGACGAACAGCTCGTGGACGATCGCCTGCGGAAGGAGGGGCGGCGAGATGTACGTCGACACGGCACGGTCGTCGTAGTCGCCGCGCAGCGCCTCCGGGACGATGAACCAGCCGACGCGGAGCCCGGGCGCGACCGTCTTCGAGAACGACGAGGTGAAGGTGACCCGCTCGCCGCCCTCGATGGCGTGGAGCGACGGCGGCGCCTCGCCCCGGTAGCGGACGAGCCCGTACGGGTCGTCCTCGAGCACGTGCAGGTCGTGCGCCTCGCAGAGCTCGACGACCCTGCGGCGGCGCTCCGCGCTCAGCGTCCGCCCGCTGGGGTTCTGGAAGGTCGGGATCGTGTAGAGGAACGACACGTCGTCGCCGCGCCCGAGCTCCGCCTCGAGCGCGTCCGGGTCGAGCCCCTCGTCGTCCATCGCCACGCCCACCACCTCGGCGCCCTGCCAGCGGAGGAGCTTCAGCGGGCGATCGTACGTCGGCGCCTCGACGAGCACGCGCCCGGGTCGGCGTTGCAGCTGGACGGTCGAGTACAGCCAGAAGCCCTGCAGCCCACCCGTGGTCGCGAACACCCGCGCCGGGTCGACCGCGTGGCGCTCGGCGAGCAGCTCCCGGAGGGGCCCGTAGCCCCCGCCGGCGCCGTACGAGAGGATCGTGGCGCCGTCCCGCGCGAGCGCCGCAGCGGCACAGCGCGCGACGAGGTCGGCATCGAAACACGCCGGCGACGGGGCGCCGCGGGCGAACGAGATCGGGGCCATCGCACGAGCCTACAGACGGCCCCCGCGGGGGCTGCTGCTACCGTTCGGGCACGGTCGGCCGCCCGGTCGGCCCGTGAGATCCGCTTCGTTCGACTCCTCCTGGGCTCGAGTGTCGTAGGTCTCGAGCCAGAATCACACCAGTACAGGAGTCGCATGTCACAGGAGACGTTCGCCGCGCTCGGCGTGAGCGCGAAGCTCATCGCAGCGCTCGCCGCGCGCGGCATCACAGACCCGTTCCAGATCCAGGTGCGGGCGATCCCGCCCGCGCTCGCGGGCACCGACCTGCTCGCCAAGTCCCCGACCGGTTCCGGCAAGACGCTCGCCTTCGCCGTTCCGCTCGTCCAGCACGTACCGCTCGACGACGCCCGCCCCGCCGCGCTGGTGCTCGTCCCCACCCGAGAGCTCGCGCTCCAGGTGACCGAGGAGATCGGCGCCCTGGCACGGGCCAACGGCGTCAAGGTCGCGTGCGTGTACGGAGGCGTCTCGATCCGTCCGCAGGCGAACGCCGCCCGCGACGCCCACGTGGTCGTCGCGACGCCCGGCCGCCTGCAGGACCTCGTCGACCGGCGCCTGATCGCGCTCGACGCCGTCGCGATGCTCGTCCTCGACGAGGCCGACCGGATGCTCGACATGGGGTTCAAGCCGCAGGTCGACCGCATCGTCAAGCGTCTGCCGCGGGATCGGCAGACGATGTTCTTCTCCGCGACGCTCGACGGGGAGGTCGGGGAGCTCGCGCGTGCCTACACCCAGTCGCCGGTCCGGATCGAGGCGGGTCTCCCCAGCGAGCACACGCCGGGGGAGATCGACCACCATTTCGTCTCCGTCACGCAGGACGGGAAGATCGACACGCTCGTCGAGCTGCTCGGCTCAGAGCGCGGGCTCGCGCTCGTCTTCGTCCGGACGAAGCGCGGTGCCGACCGGCTCGCCCGGCGGCTCGAGCAGCGGGGCGTCAGGGCGGTCGCGATGCACGGCGACCTCAACCAGAGCCAGCGCCAGCGGGCGCTGGAGCGCTTCGAGAGCGGCAAGGTGACGACGCTCATCGCGACCGACGTCGCCGCGCGCGGGCTCGATCTCGAGAACGTCACCCACGTGATCAACTTCGATCCGCCCGAGGACGGGAAGGCCTACACGCACCGGGTCGGTCGCACGGGCCGCGCGGGCCGCTCGGGTACCGGCGTGACGCTCGTGCTGCCCGAGCAGCAGGCGGACATGAGTCGCGTGGCTCGCCTCAACGGCCAGCACGAGACGTTCGCGGAGACGGGGATGAAGACCGCCGCGCCGAAGCTCGTCTACTCGTCCCGCCGCCGCAACTCGAAGTGGGGCCCCGTGCGCCCGCGCCGCAAGATCTGAGCCCGCGCCGGGCGCCTCAGGCGAAGAAGGTGTCGTCGTGCGAGTACGGCGGCACGCACATGCAGAGCAGGCGGACCCCGTGCGGGCCTGCGACGAGCTCGTGCCAGGCGCCAGGCGGGATCAATGCGGCGTCGCCGACGCCCACGTCCCGGACGTCGCCGTCGATCTCGAGGCGTCCGCCGCCCTCCGTGATCAGGTAGATCTCCTCGCTCGCTCGGTGGTAGTGGCGCCGGGTCGCCTGGCCGGCTTCGAGGGCGGCCTCCGCCAGTGACTGGGAGCCGGTGTGGTGGAGCTCGCGGATCGTCGAGCCGTCCTTCGTCGTGAACGGGTCGACCTCCGGCAGCGAGCGCACCTGCACGCCCGCGATCCTACGGTCAGGCGGCGCTCGCGCGGGCCAGCACCTCGTCGAGCATCGCCTCGGTCAGGCGTCCCGTGAAGGTGTTCTGCTGGCTCGGGTGGTAGCAGCCGAGCAGGACCAGCGCCCGCCGGGACGGCGCCCCCAGGCGCAGCTCCGCGCCGTGGCCGAACCGCGGGCGCGGGCGCGGGAGCGCCAGCCCGCACCGCGCGAGGGTGGCGAGCGCGGCGGCCCACGCGAACGAACCCAACGCGACAACGGCGTGCAGCGACGGCAGCACGAGCTCGACCTCGCGGTCGAGCCAGTGCCCGCACGTATCTCGCTCCGAGGGCGCCGGCCGGTTCGCCGGCGGCGCGCAGCGGACCGCCGCGACCAGCCGGACGCCGAGCGGGCGCAGGCCGTCGGCGGCGCTCGTCGCCGACGGCTGGGAGGCGAGGCCGGCGCGGTGGAGCGCCGCGTACAGCCAGTCGCCGCTGCGGTCGCCGGTGAACACGCGCCCCGTGCGGTTGCCGCCGTGAGCGGCGGGCGCGAGACCGACGACCAGGATCCGGGGGCGGGCGTCGCCCCACCCCGCGACGGGCCGGCCCCAGTACGGCTCGCCGAGGAACGCACGCCGCTTCTCGACGGCGACCTCTTCGCGCCAGCCGACGAGCCGCGGGCACGCGCGGCAGACGGAGGAGCGCGCGGTCACCTCGTCGAGCGTCGCCTCGGCGGCGAGCGCCGTCACGTCGTCGACGTCCAGGGCCACGGCCGTGTGTTCGTCGGCGAGGTCGCCGGGCCAGCCTCCGCCCGGCTGCACGGGGCTCTCGAAGGAGCCGCCGAGCACGGGATGCGGCAGCGGGGCGCCGGAAGCGGGAGGCACTCCGTCAGCGCGCGAGCGCGGCCGCGAGCTCGGCTGTCTCGGTCGGCGTGGTGCCGACCCGGATGCCGCGGGCCTCGAGCGCGGCCTTCTTGGCGTCTGCGGTGCCGGACGAGCCGGAGATGATCGCCCCGGCGTGACCCATGGTCTTCCCGGGGGGCGCGGTGAAGCCCGCGATGTAGGCGACGACGGGCTTCGACATCTCGCTCTCGATGTACTCCGCCGCCTTCTCCTCCTCGTCGCCACCGATCTCCCCCACCAGCACGACGTACTCCGTCTCCGGGTCTGCCTCGAACAGGCGCAGCACGTCGACGAACGACGAGCCCACCACGGGGTCGCCGCCGATCCCCACGATCGTCGAGTTGCCGAGCTCCATCTGGGTCAGCTCGTGCCCGATCTGGTACGTGAGCGTGCCCGAGCGCGAGACCAGCCCGATGTTCCCGGGCGTGAAGATCTCGGCGGGGATGATGCCGACGTTCGCCTTGCCCGGAGACAGCGCGCCGGGGCAGTTCGGCCCGAGCGCGCGGACGCCTTTCGCGCGGGCGTACCCGTGGATGCGGAGCATCTCGTGGGCGGGGATCCCCTCGGTGATCGTGATGACCGTGTGCACCCCGGCGTCGATCGCCTCGTAGATCGCGTCGGCGGCGAACGGGGCGGGGACGAACACCATCGCCGTGTTCGCCCCGTGCTCGACGACCGCCTCGACGACCGAGTCGAGGACCGGCACGCCCTCGACGTCCTGGCCGCCCTTGCCGGGCGTGACGCCGGCCACGAGCACCGTCCCGTAGGCGCGATTCCGGAGCCCGTGGAAGCGGCCCTCGGAGCCCGTCAGGCCCTGGACGACGAGGCGCGTGTCGTTGTCGACGAGGATTGCCATCAGTGCCCCTTCACCGCGTGGATCGCAACCTTGTCCAGGGTCAGCCGGCCGTCCGCGACGCGCTCTGCGAGCAGCACCTCGGCCTGTGCCGCGGCCTCGCCCGAGCAGCCGGTGCGCTCGAGCCACGACGC
>Ga0210120_1000202_pt1 | contig 13900 bp, 15 predicted proteins | sample Goodyear_PhragA__FD_184868 | JGI IMG/M metagenome (GOLD analysis project Ga0210120, IMG submission 184868) | Wetland microbial communities from San Francisco Bay, California, USA, that impact long-term carbon sequestration - Goodyear_PhragA_D2... | ecosystem: Environmental > Aquatic > Marine >... | reverse complement strand
GCCAGCCGCCGATCGCCGAAGAGGTCGCGCAGGAGACCTTCGCCCGCGTCTACCGGCACGCCGGCAACTACGACGCCCGCAAGGGCCGGGTCTCGACCTGGCTGCTCTCGATCGCCCGCAACCTGGCGATCGACCAAACGAGGATGAAGCGCCTCGACCCGGTCGACCCGGAGGTGATCGCCGCGGAGATCTCGATCGAGAACCAGGTCCCCGGCGCGGACGAGGTCGGCCTGCAGCCGGACGAGCGAGACCAGCTGCGCTCCGCCATCACCGACCTGCCTGACGACCAGCGCCGCGCTCTGGTTCTCTCCGCCTACATGGGGCGGACCGCCCGTGAGATCAGCGATCTCGACGATGTCCCGCTAGGGACCGTCAAGACCCGGATCCGCACCGCGATGATCAAGCTGCGCGATGAGCTGGAGGTCTTGGAGTAATGGACCCCCGCTGCCAGGAGACCCGCGAGATGGCGGCCAACCTGGCGCTCGGCATCGTCGAGGGGGAGGAGCGCGGCCGCGCGCTTCAGCACCTCGCCGAGTGCCCCGAGTGTCGCGCCGAGGTGGAGAAGTTCTCGGACGTCGCCGACGAGCTTCTGCTGCTTGCCCCGCACCGAGAGGCCCCGGTGGGCTTCGAGTCGCGGGTGCTCAACGAGCTGCTCCCGCCGCCGCAGCCCAAGCGCCGGCGCCGGCTCCGCCTCGTGCTCGCGCCCGCCGCGGCGGCCCTCGCCGCGGCCGCGATCGTCCTCGCGATCGTCTCGCCGGACCTGCGCCTCGCCTCTCACTACCGCCACACGCTGGACCAGGCGAACGGCAGGGAGTTCGAGTCCTATGCCCTGCGGGGCCCGGGGGACACCCACGTCGGGACCGTCTTCAGCTACGAGGGATCGCCCTCCTGGGTCCACATCGACGTGGATCCGGGGGCCAGCTCGGGGCTGACGCAGGCCAAATTGGTGACCGACGACGGGAGTCAGGTGCCGCTGCGCTGGTTCCACCTCGATCCGGCGGGTGGCTCGGGCGGCTCAATCCCGGTCGACCCGCATCACGTCTCGGTTCTGCGGCTTTCCGGGGCATCGGGAAGCCGCACGCTGATCGCCAAGTTCGGCGACTAGCGCCGCCCAGGCCGCTGTATTTCGGAGGGGCGGCGTGAGCCGCCCCGACTGATGAAGGGCGGCCGCTGGGCGGCGCGATCTGATGGCGAAGCCGTTAGGCTGAAAGAACCGATTGACTGGTCAGTCAACCAGTCGGGTCAGGCGCTAATATCCCGCGCCGCCCGTCAAGAGAGAGGACCCAACTTGAAGATCTGCGTGCTCGTCAAAGAGGTCCCGGACGCCGCCGTTGACAAGCGGATCGACCCGGAGACCAAGCGCCTGGACCGCTCAGGCGAGAAGAACCTCAACCCCTTCGACACCCACGCCCTCGAGGCCGCGATGCAGGTCAAGGAGGGTGGCACCGACGTCGAGGAGATCGTCGCCGTGACGATGGGCCCCGACAGCGCCGTTCGCGCGCTGCACAAGGCCGTCGCGCTGGGCGCCGATCGCTCCGTCCACCTCACCGACGACGCCCTCACCGGCTCGGACGTTTGCGCTACCGGCTACGCCCTGGCGAAGGTCCTGGAGGCCGAGAGCCCCGACCTCGTCCTGCTCGGGCAGCAGTCCGATGACGGCGAGTGCTACACGATCGGCGCAGTGGTGGCCGACCACCTGAAGATGCCGTCGCTGACCCAGGTGATCAAGATGGACGTCGCCGACGGCAAGCTCACCTGCGAGCGCCAGGCCGAGTACGGCTACGACACCGTCGAGATCGAGACGCCGGCCGTGATCAGCGTCGGAGACGCGATCAACGAGCCGCGCTACCCGAGCCTGAAGGCGATCATGGGCGCCAAGAAGAAGCCGCTCGACACCAAGGCGATCGGCGAGGTCGGCATCGAGGGCGATCGGGTGGGGGAGGGTGGCTCGCGCACCGCCGTGCTCGAGCTGAAGCCGCCTCCGGAGAAGGAATCCGGCGAGATCATCGAGGACGAGGACACCAACGAGACGGTCGAGAAGATCGTCGCCTGGCTCGACGAAAGGAAGCTGATCTAGATGGGTGGGATTCTCGTTTACGCGCTCCACAACGACGAGGGCGAGTTCAACAAGAACTCCCTCGGCGCTCTCTCCGAGGCGGCGAAGCTTGCCGGCGAGCTCGGCACCGAGGCCGCGGCCGTGGTGGTCGGCGACGTCGCCGACGACGCCGCCGCCGGGCTGGGCGCCTATGGCGTGACCAAGGTCTACCGCTGCAAGGAGGCCCCGGAGGGCCTGGCTCAGCCGATCGTCGACGTGATGGCGAAGGTCATCACCGACAACGACTTCTCCTACGCGCTCTTCGGCGGGGGCCTGCTGGGCTTCGAGATCGGGGCGGGCCTGACGGCTCGCCTGAACGCCGGCGTGACCATGGAGGTCACCGCGGTGAACGTCCAGGACGGCAAGCTCGTCGCCGAGCGGCCGATCCTCCAGGACTCCCAGATCGCCGACGTCGGCTACGTCGAGGAGCCCGGGATCATCATCGGTCGCCTCAACGCATTCGACGAGAACGAGACCGGCGGCACGGCCGAGGTCGAGGACGTCGCGGTCGAGCTCTCCGAGTGGTCCACCAAGGCCAAGATGGTGACTCGCGGCGAGCAGCGCGGCGAGGACGTCGACATCGAGGGCGCAGACATCCTGGTCGGCGGAGGCCGCGGTCTCGGCAAGGCCGAGAACTTCGAGCTCGCGGAGCAGCTGGCCAACACAATGGGGGGTGCGGTTGCCGCAACGCGCGCGGTCGTCGACGCGGGCTGGTACCCGTACGCGGCTCAGATCGGGCAGACCGGCAAGACCGTGGCGCCGAACCTCTACCTGGCGCTCGGGATCTCCGGCGCGATCCAGCACAAGGTCGGAATGCAGAACTCGGAGAACATCCTGGCCATCAACAAGGACCAGAACGCACCGATCTTCGAGTTCTGCGACCTCGGGGTGGTGGGCGACCTGCACAAGATCGTCCCCAAGCTGACCGAGGCGATCAAGGCCAAGAAGGGCTAGAGATGCCCGCCGTCAAGCCGGCGGAGTTCCCGCCGCCGTTCAATCCGGGGGACTACGTCGGTGCCCCGACCGATGCCCCGGAGGAGCGTCTCGAGGCCGGCATCGTCATTGTCGGCGGCGGCCCGGCCGGGCTCGCCTGTGCCAATCGCATCCTCCAGCTGCTCGAGGACGAGCCGGAGCTGACCGAGCAGCTCGGCGAGATCCCGGTCGCGGTGATCGAGAAGGGTAAGGCCTGCGGCGCCCACAACGTCTCGGGGGCGAACATGGTGCCGTCGGCGATGGAGAAGCTGTTCCCCGACCTCGATCCGAGCGATTGGCCGGTCTACCAGAAGGTCGAGAAGGACGCCGTCTATCTCCTGACCAAGCGGCTGGCGATCCCGCTGAAGCCGCCGCCGCCCAACTTCCGCAACCACGGCAACTACGTCACCTCGATCTCGAAGCTGTCGCGCTTTCTTGCCGAGAAGGCCGAGGAGGCTGGCGCCTACATCCTCACCGAGACCGTGGCGGACAAGTTGCTGGTCGAGGACAGGATCGTGCGCGGCATTCGCTCCGGCGACAAGGGCCGCGGCCGCGACGGCGAGGAGCTCAGCAACTTCGAGCCCGGCTCCGACCTGATGGCCAAGGCCACCGTCCTGGCGGAGGGAACGGTCAGCCACCTGACGCAGTGCGCGGTCGACTACTTCGACCTCGCCGGCGACTCCATGCGATGGGAGATCGGCGTCAAGGAGATCTGGAAGGTCCCGAAGCCGCTCGATCGGGTCATCCACACGATGAACTGGCCGCTGCGGGGGCGCCCCAAGTACAACGAGTTCGGCGGCAGCTTCATCTACCCGATGGGCGACGACAAGATCTCCATCGGCATGGTCGCCGGCCTCGATACCACCGACGCGACCTTCTCCTGTCACGACGCGCTGCAGCAGCTCAAGACCCACCCGTTCGTCCGCAAGCTTCTCGAAGGCGGGGAACGAGTCGGTTGGGGGGCGAAGACGATCCCCTCCGGCGGCTACTGGTCGATGCCCAAGCGGCTCTCCGTGCCGGGCATGGTGATGTGCGGGGACAACGTCTCGATGGTCAACATCCCCTACCTGAAGGGGATCCACTACGCGATGCACGCCGGCATGTTCGCGGCCGAGTCGATCGTCGAATCCCTGAAGAAGGACTCCGTCAACTTCGAGGAGTACGAGCGCAAGGTCAAGAAGTCGGAGATCGAGGACGACCTCTACCGCTCCCGGAACGTGCGCCAGTACGGCGACAAGGGGTTCGTGGCGTTCGGCGCGATCGCGAACGCCTGGCTGCTCTCGCGCGGGGCGGTCCCGCCCGGCCACAAGGAAGTCGAGCCGGATACCGAGGTTGAGGTGGAGATCGACGGTGCCGCCGAGAAGTATCCGCAGCCCGACGGCTCCTACATCTTCGACAAGCTCTCGTCGGTCTTTCTCTCTGGCAACGCGACCCGCGACGACGCCCCGAACCACGTTCGGATCCAGAACCGCGTCCCGCGCGAGATCGCCCAGACCTGGGTCTCGATGTGTCCCGCGCAGGTCTACGAGATCCCCGAGGACCAGCTCGAGTCGGGCGCCGAGACGGTCGACGTCCATGTCACCGCCTCCAACTGCGTGCAGTGCGGCGCCATTACCGCCAAGGGCGGCAGGCTGACGCTGCCCGAGGGCGGCGACGGGCCTCTCTACACCGAGGTCTAGCGTTCCGCCAACGTAGGGTTTGCCCATGGCCGAGCCCTCAGGACGCATTACGGTCTTCGGGCCCAGCCCGATGCTCACCGTCACCATCGAGGAGCGCGGCGAGGGGCGCGACGACGTTCACTGCCATCCGGCGGGGCAGGGCGTCTGGCTGAGCCGGATGGCGGGCGAGCTCGGCGCCTGGCCGATCCTCTGCTCGCTGATCGGGGGAGAGACCGGAACGGTGCTCCAGCCGCTGCTGGCGGCGCTCCCGGGAGAGCGCCGCCTGATCAGGACAGAGGCCTCCACCGGCTGCTACGTGACCGACCGCCGCAGCGGCGAGCGCCAGGTGCTGGCTCAGGCCTACGTCGCACCGCCCTCCAGGCACGAGACGGACGGGCTGGTGGCCGCAACCACGGCGGCGGCGTTGGAGAGCGATGTGCTCGCGATCTGCAACCCGTACCCGGGTGACGCAATGCCGCTCGACGTCTACGGCAGCCTGGTCTCCAACGCCCGCGGGTCCGGCGTCCGGGTGATCGCGGACCTCTCCAGCCCCCGGATCGAGTCCGCTGCCGCGGCCGAGCCGGAGCTCGTCAAGCTGAACGACTGGGAGCTGGCCGCCTATGTGGCTGGCCCCGTGGACACGCCGCAGCGGCTTCGCGCCGCCGCTGAGAGGCTCCGCGGGCTGGGCGCACGCAACGTCCTGGTGACCCGGGCCGGGGATCCCGCCCTGGCGTTGATCGGCGATGAGGCATGGGAGTTGGTCCCGCCGAAGCTCGAGGCCGGCTCCCGCGAGGGTTGCGGGGACACGATGATGGGCGCGATCGCGGCGGGCCTGGCGTGGGGGAGCGAGCTGCCCGAGGCGATGGTTCTGGGGGCGGCTGCCGGCGCGGTCAACTTCCTCCGCCACGGGCTCGGCACCGGGTCGCGCCGGGAGGTCGAGGAGCTGGCGCGCGAGGTGGAACTCCGGCGAGCCTAGACCGACGTCAGGTTGCGGCCACTAGCGTGGGCGGCTAGTAGGGCGGGTCGGGGCGCTCGCCGCGAAGGATCGCCGCTGGCGCCTCTGTGGCGATCCAGTCGAGATGCGGGCCGAGCAGCTCGACCTGCCCGAGGGCCGCCAGCCCATCGGAGATCCGCAGCGGCCTGCCGCCATGGGAGGAGTGGGCGTCACTCGCCAGGACGTGGATCAGCCCGGCCGCCGCCAGGGCGAGCATCCCCTTGCGGGCGCTGCCAGAGACGAGATAGGCGGCGGTGCACTGAATGAGCGCGCCCGCATCGATCAGCGCTCGGATTCGATCCAGGAGGTCGGCGGAGATGTGGCGCTCGGGATGGGCGACCAGCACGCCGAAGCCGGCACCGCGGAGATCGGCCACCGACTCGATCAGCGATTCGCCGAGCGGCCCAGGCCTGGGCTCCAACAGGATCCAGTTCCCGCCTCCCAGAGAGACTGCGCGCAGCTCATCCTCATCGAGTCCGTCGAGGGCAGTCTCGGCCACCTCTCCGCCCGTCACCACCTCGACGGCGAGATCAGTCCGCGTCAGCTCTGCGTTGACCTCCTCGACCCTGCCGGCGAGCTCCGGAATGCGCACATCGTGGTCGTGGCGGATGTGCGGCGTCGCAGCGATGACCTCGATCCCGTCGTCAGCGGCGACTCGGCCCATTGCGACCGAATCGGCGACGTCGACCGCGCCGTCGTCGATACCGGGCAGGATGTGGCAGTGGAGGTCGATCAACGTCGAGCCCCACGCTATTCAGGCGTGCGCTCACAGGCTTTCTGCGCGTTTACGCGGGCAACGGGCGCCCCGAGCGGATTCTTGTGCCATCCGTGCCGGTGGGCTGATCTATGCTCGCGCGGTGGCAGACCACGCGAGTCAGGCGCTCGAGCGCGAGTTCCTCGAATTCGCGCCCGATGCGGTGATCGGTGTCGACGAGACCGGCGAGATCAGGCTCGTCAACTCGCGCACGCAGGCGGTCCTCGGCTATACGCGGGAGGAGCTGATCGGCGAGCACGTCGAGATGCTTGTGCCTGAGCGCGTTCGGTCCGGGCACGTCGCGCATCGAGAGCAGTACTTCGAGGCGCCGCGCACTCGCCCAATGGGGGCGGGTCACGACCTCTACGCGCGGCGCAAGGACGGCAGCGAGTTTCCGTGCGAGATCTCGCTCTCGGCGGTGGCCACGGACAACGGAATGATGGCGCTGGCGGCGATCCGCGACATCACCGACCGGCGGCGGGACCGCGACGAGCTGCGCAGGGCCGTCAGGCGGTTGCAGGCGGCCACCGACGTTGCGATCGCGGTCGGCGGCGAGACCGAACTGGAACGCGTCCTGGAGGCAATCGTCGAGCGCGGCCGTGCGCTGGTCGAGGCGAGGGCGCTGATCATCCTGCTCCGCGAGGGCGAGGAGCTGGTGGTGGCGGCGACCGCGGCGATCGCCGGTGGGCTCGACCCCAAGATCTCAATGCTCAGGATGCCCGCCCAGGAGGCTTCCGAGCAGGTCCTTCTCGGCAGGTTCACCGGCGTGGACCTGGGGGCCAAGGAGAGCGGCCGGGCGCTGCTCGCGCCGCTTCTCTTCCGCGGTGACCCGCTCGGCCTGGTCGTCGCGCTTGACCGAATCGGCGAGCCGGGCCGCTTCGACGATGAGCACCAGCGGCTGCTCGAGGCCTTCGCCGCGAGCGCCGCGACAGGCGTCGCGACCGCCAGGTCGATGGCCGAGGAGCGCCTCCAGAACACGATCGACGCGGCCGAGCAGGAGCGCAGCCGCTGGGCCCGTGAGCTTCATGACGAGACCCTCCAGGGGCTGGCGGTTCTTCGTATGCGCCTCTCGTCGGCACTCCGCGAGGAGACCGCGGAGGATCTGCACCACACGGCTCAGGCCGCGGTGGAGCAGATCGACGACGAGATCGTCAAGCTGCGCCGGCTGATCACCGAGCTGCGGCCGGCGTCACTGGACACCATCGGCCTTGAGGCGGCCCTGCATGCCCTGGCCGAGCAGCACCATCAGGCGGCCAACCTGCAGGTCGATTGCGACTTCGAGCTGGCCCGCGAGGATGACGGCCGCCCCACGCCGGTTCTCGAGACCGCCGTCTATCGGCTCGTCCAGGAGGCCCTCAACAACGTCGCGAAGCACTCGATGGCGCGCCGCGCCGACCTCAGCGTGCGCGCCGGCCGCGGTTCCATCGAGGTGGAGGTAGCCGACGATGGCGTGGGCTTCGAGCCCAACCTGGTCCGCGAGGGGTTCGGCCTGGTGGGGATGAGGGAGCGCGCCGCGTTGCTGGGCGGCACTCTCGAGGTCAGCTCGAACCGGGGGTCGGGCACGCGCGTGCGAGCGGAGATCCCGCTCCAGACCCGCGGCGACGACGAATGACGGCTTCGCCACCAGTCGCGGCCACTTGCGGCCGCCCCACATAAGTCGCTACGGGCTTCGCCCTCCGCTCCGAAGTGGAGCGGCCTTGTGGCGTCGCCACCAGTCGCGGCCACTTGCGGCCGCCCCACATAAGTCGCTACGGGCTTCGCCCTCCGCTCCGAAGTGGAGCGGCCTTGTGGCCGCTAGACGTCTATCAGCCCGCGCTCGATCGCGTAGCGGACGAGCTCCGAGCGCGTCGTCATCGCGAGCTTCTGCTGGATGTGCGCCCGGTGTGACTCCACGGTTCGCACGCTCAGGTAGAGCTGCTCCGCGATCTCGTTATTCGTGTGTCCGAGAGCGATCAGGCGCAGGACCTCCAGCTCGCGCTCGGAGAGGTCATCCGGTGTCGCGGCATCCGGCTCGGCGGCGAGCCGAGCCCCGAGCTCGGGCTGCAGGTAGGTCCGTCCCTCGGCGGCCATCCGGACGGCCTTGACCAGCTCCTCACTTGCAGCCTCCTTGAGGATGTACCCCAGCACCCCGGCCTGGAGCGCCTCGCGGGCGAAGGCGGTCTCGTCCTGCATGGTGAGCACGACGATCTCCGTTCCCGGCGATTGCTCCCTGATCGTGGGGATCGCCGCCAGTCCGGACCCTCCCGGCATGTTGATGTCGAGGATCAGGACCTTGGGATGGTGGCCGCTGACATATCGGCTCGCCGAATCGGCGTCGCCCGCCTCCGCAACCACCTCGATGTCAGGTTCACGCTCGAGCATCAGGCGCAGCGCGCTGCGGACGACGGCGTGGTCGTCGGCCAGGACCACCGAGATCGCTTCGGACGCTGCCTCCCCTGTCTCTGCCACGGTCGTACCTTAACCCGGCTCGCGGGCGCCGGCCGCACCATCTCGGAACCGCAACTCCCCGCGGAGGGTCAGCTTGGGCGCCCGCCCTGCCATGAGTGCAGGCGAGGCAACCAGCCCGGAACGGCCCGTCGATACGCGTCGTACTCAGCGCCGAACTGCCTCTCGAGAGCCGGCTCCTCGTAGGTGATGACGAAGATCGCCACGATCGCGAAGAACACGGCGGCGTAGGCGAGCAGGCCCCACTGGCCGAGTAGCAGCGCCTGGCCGCAGATCGTCGCCCCGACGGCCAGGTACATCGGGTTGCGGACGTAGCGGTAGGCGCCGCCGACCACGAGCCGCTCCGTCGGGGCGACGGGCGCGGGCGTGCCGATGCCCTCCACGACGAAGCGCGCGAATGCCCCAAGCAGGAAGATCGCCCCTCCGATTACCAAGGCGCCACCGGCGATCCGGACGGTGAGCGGCGCAGCCTCAACCCGCCAGCCCGTCAGCAGCCAGGGGATCAGCCCCGCGACGACTCCGGGCACCAAGACCAGGAAGACAGCGGTCCAGGCCGCTGCGATCGCCTTACGCGACCGCTGTCGGCTCGCGCGCAAAGCGGGCGATCAGCTCCGCGAGCCGCTCGGGCTGATCCTCCGAGACGAAGGTGTAGGAGTCCTCGATCTTCTCGAGGGTCGCGCCCTGGATGGTGTCCGCGAGCCGCTCCGCGAACGAGAGCTTGAAGAAGCGGTCCTCGACGGCCCAGGCGAGCATGGTCGGCCGGCCGAAGCTGCGCAGCTTCTCCGCGGCCTCGATCGTGTACTTCGGATCGATCCCCTTCAGCACCTTGATCGTGTCCCGGCGAATCCCTTTGTCGGTCAGGAAGGGATCGACCCACTCCCGGGTCGGCGCGCTCGCGAAGTCGCGCTTGATCAGCCAGCCGTAGGCGATCGGGAGGCGGCGAAGCGCCCCGAAGCGCATGCCGGCCATCATCCCCGTCAGGCCCCCGGGCACCTTCGCGGCCCACTGCATGGGACGGAAGGCTGGAGGAAGGAAGTTCTCGAACGCGTCGCAGTTGGTCAACAGCAGCCGCCCGATCCGCTCGGGGTGATTCGCGGCCGTGATCTGCGAGATCGCGCCGCCGGTGTCGTTGGCGACCAGGGTGACGTCTTCCAGGTCGAGTCCTTCGAGGACGCCCGCGACGATCCGGGCAAGGCCCGGGGGAGAGAGGTCGGCGTCAGGATTGAGCGGCTCCGGATGAGAGCCGAGCGGGAACTCGGGCACGATGCAGCGGAAGCGCTCCTCGAGCAGCGGCGTCACCTTCCGCCAGAGCCGCCCGTCGACGAGCAGGCCGTGGACGAAGACGATCGGCGGTCCCTCGCCGTATTCGCGGTAGTGGATGTTTCCCTGTGGGAGTTGGACGGTCATGCGGGCCTCCTCAGGTTGCGGAGCTGTGTCCTCAGGAACTTGGGCCAGGAGCGGGGGCTGCGGGCCACCGCCTTGACCAGCGGGGCGGGGTCGAGATAGGCGAAGCGCTCGATGGCCTTGCCGTCGCGGAGGGTGATCCGGTCACAGCTCTGCATCGTGATCGGCCGACCGCCGATCGTTCCGTCGAGCCGCAGCTCGATGTAGACGACGTCACCGCCGGCCGCCCAGTTCTCCACCGTCCCGTGCAGGTCCGGGACGAGATCGAACAGGGGCCGGGCGAACTCCTCGCGGAACGCTTGCTTACCAACCAGCGGCCGGACCGACGGCTGGATCATGCGCACATCCGGCTGGAGCCAGAGATCGAAGTGGTCGCAGAAGGTGTCGGTGTCGACCGGGTTTGCCCAGCCCTCGGCGAACATCTCGACCCAGGCTTTCGCTTCGACCTCTGTGGTGGTCCCGTTCTCGGCGACGGCTGTCATTGCTCCTCACCCAGCTGCCGCTGCATCTCCATCGAGTCGAGGTAGGTGTGCTTGCTGGCGACGAGTCCGTCGCGGACCTCGATCACGTCGACGCAGGGGACCTCGACCCGCGCGCCGCGATTCCCGAGCGACTCGCCGTCGACCTCGATGGCCTGCTCCACCGTGCCGGACATCGTCGATTCGAAGACCCAGTGATCCTCGCCGACGTGCAGGGAGCGCTCGGCGAAGTTGATGTCGGGCATCATCGCGATGTAGCCGGCGAACGCCTCGCGGACGGCCTCCTTGCCCTCGGCAAGGGGGGAGCCGGCGGCGTAGGCGACGAAGACGCAGTCGTCGGCGTGCAGGTCCATGATCGCGTCGAGGTCCTGCCGGTTCCAGGCCTCCCCGTAGCGTTCCGCCAGCATGCGGATGGCCGTTGATCCGGCGGCGGTGTTTGTGGCCGCCGTTGATGTGGCCGCCGTTGATGTTGGTGTCTGAGTCGTCATCTGTGGCCTCCTCGGTTTGGCATACAGGCTGTATGTATATCTGACCTACAGCTTGTATGTCAACTCGGCGGCTAGACTTGAACGCGATGAAGACAGAAATCCATCCCGAGTACGTCCTCTCGCACGTCCATTGCTCGTGCGGAAACGACTTCTACACGCGCTCCACGAAGCCCGAGCTGCACGTGGAGCTCTGTTCGCAGTGCCACCCGTTCTATACGGGCAAGCAGAAGCTGGTTGACACCGGCGGCAGGGTCGAGCGGTTCCGTCGCCGGGCCGCCAAGCGCGCCCGTTGAGCGCCCAGCCAGAGTCATCGTCGAATGGGACGCGGCCTCAGGCCGCACGGTCCGAGCGCATGCCGGACGGCAAGCCCGTGGCCGTGGGCGACGCCCCGATCGGCGGACAGGCCGTTCTGGAGGGCGTGATGATGAGAGGGGTCTCGACCTGGTCGGTCGCCTGCCGCACTCCCGACGAGCGCATCGAGGTCACCTCCGAGCCGATCGTCTCCTGGGCGAAGCGCAGCAGGATCCTGCGCGTGCCGGTCATCCGCGGAGTGGTCGCCCTGGCCGAGTCGCTGCGGATCGGCTTCAGGGCACTGGCGATCTCGGCCAATGCGCAGCTCGCCGACGGTGAGGAAGAGGAGGAGATCGGCGGCTTCACCTGGGGCCTGACGATCTTCTTCTCGCTTCTGCTCGCGGTGGGCCTCTTCTTCGTCATCCCGGTCGGCGCCACCAGCCTGATCAAGGACCAGCTCGGCTCCCCGCTCCTCTTCTGGCTCGTCGAGGGCGTGCTGCGGACCACGATCTTCATCGGCTACCTGGCGCTGATCAGCAAGCTTCCTGACCTGCGCCGCGTCTTCCAGTACCACGGCGCGGAGCACAAGACGATCTCCTGCTTCGAGGCCGGCGACGAGCTGATCCCGCCCAGGGCGAAGGAGTACTCGCGGCTGCATCCACGCTGCGGCACCAGCTTCCTGTTGATCGTGATGGTCCTGGCGATCTTCGTCTTCGCGCCGATCGGCCTGCCGGCCTGGTATTGGCTGGTCGCCTCCCGGATCCTGGGTATCCCGCTGATCGCGGGCCTCTCCTACGAGGTGATCAAGTGGGCCGGTAAGCACCGCAACAAGCGCTGGGTGCGGGCGGTGATGTGGCCGGGATTGATGCTGCAGAACCTGACCACCCGCGAGCCGGACCTGGACCAGCTCGAGGTCGCGATCAGCGCGCTGCAGGCGGTGCTGGCGGTCGAGGACCCGTACGAGGCCAAGCGCGAGCAGCCGATCGAGATCGTCGCGTAGCGGCCACAAGGCCGCTCCACTTCGGAGCGGAGGGCGAAGCCCGTAGCGACTTATGTTGGGCGGCCGCCAGTGGCCGCGCCTGATGGCGAAGCCGGAATAAGAGACCTCTCACTCGCGCCTTACGGACCGTTCAGTCCCGCGGGACACCATGGGCCGCCATGAAGGTCAAGGTCCACATAGACAAGGGCGAATGCCTCGCCTACGGGGACTGCGCCGAGCTGGCGCCCGGTGCGTTCGAGGTCGACGACGTGGCGCGCCTCGTCGGATCGGCACCGCTTCGCGAGCTGGTCGATGCGGCGCGCGCCTGCCCGATGGGCGCGATCACGGTGATCGACGCCGAGACCGGCGACCCGATCGCGCCCTAGATCATCTGATCGTCCCTCGGCCGGTAGCCCGGGATCGAGAAGCGGATCGTCGCTCCCTCGCCCGGCGGCGACTCGGCGGCGATCGAGCCCCCGTGCGCTTCGACGATCGCCCTGGCGATGGCGAGCCCGAGCCCGCTGCCTCCCTCGGCTCGGCTCCGCCCCTCGTCCGTGCGATGGAAGCGATCGAAGATCCTCCCCAGCTGATCGGGCTCGATCCCCGTGCCGTCGTCGCTGACCGCGAACAGGGCCACGCCGTTCTCCGAGCCGATCGAGATGCCGATGTGCCCGCCGGCCGAGGTGTGCCGGACCGCATTGGTGACCAGGTTGCGCAGCACCTGGGCGAGCCTGTCCGGATCGGCCTCCAGGTTGCCGTGGAGGGTCGACTCCACGCTGTAGTGCCGCGGCCCCAGCAGCGGCATGTCTCGGCGGATGTCCTCCACGAAGTCGTCGATCGGCACCCGGCGGGGCTGCACGAGCCCCCCGCGCTCGGCCTTGGCGAGAGTGAGCATGTCGTCGGTGAGCCGCTCCATGCGCCGCACCTCCCGCATCAGCTCGTCGGCCTCGCCGGCGACCGCCTCGCGATCGCCGGCGTGGTCGGTGAGCTGCTCGATCCGCCCTCGGAGCACGGTGAGGGGGCTGCGGAGCTCATGCGAGGCGTCGGAGACGAAGTCTCGCTGGAGGCGGAAGCCCTCCTCGAGGCGATCCAGCATGTGGTTGAAAGCCTCGGCGAGGACGCCCACCTCGTCGTCCCCGCTGTAGTCGATGCGGTGGGAGAGGTCCCCGGAGTCGACCGCCGAGGCGACGGCGGCCATCCTGCGCAGTGGCCGCGAGATCAGGTTCGCGAGCCAGATCGCGATGATCACCGAGAGGACCAGTGCGCCGAGCCCGACCGCGATGAACCTGTTTCGGAGCGATGCCAGGGCCTGGTCAACCGACGTGAGCGGGTCGGCCACCC
>Ga0210120_1000201_pt1 | contig 13911 bp, 10 predicted proteins | sample Goodyear_PhragA__FD_184868 | JGI IMG/M metagenome (GOLD analysis project Ga0210120, IMG submission 184868) | Wetland microbial communities from San Francisco Bay, California, USA, that impact long-term carbon sequestration - Goodyear_PhragA_D2... | ecosystem: Environmental > Aquatic > Marine >... | reverse complement strand
CCCTTATGTCCAGGGCTACACACGTGCTACATTGGCCGATACAGAGGGTTGCGATACCGCGAGGTGGAGCGAATCCCAAAAAGTCGGTCTCGGTTCGGATTGGAGGCTGCAATTCGCCTCCATGAAGCTGGAGTTGCTAGTAATCGCGGATCAGCAACGCCGCGGTGAATACGTTCCCGGGCCTTGTACACACCGCCCGTCACACCACGAAAGCGAGCAACACCCGAAGCCGGTGTCCTAACCCTTACGGGAGGGAGCCGTCGAAGGTGGGGCCCGTGATTGGGGTGAAGTCGTAACAAGGTAGCCGTAGCGGAAGCTGCGGCTGGATCACCTCCTTTCTAGGGAGACCTAGATACGTCGACCGGGCTTGGACCGGACGCCTCGAGCGTCCCTTGCGCTGCTCAGTTTTCAGAGACGCCGGCGGGAGACCCCCGTCCGGATGCCTCCGTGGACCTTGAAAACTGCACTAGGCCGAGCGCTCCTCATAAGAGGAGCGTTCTTTGCGTGTCCCAATGACATCGGGGACACGCATAAATAGATAGGTAAGAAGCCGAGCTCTTCGGACACTCGTGTCCGAAGAGCAGCTCACCGTCAAGATAGTAAGGGCACACGGTGGATGCCTTGGCACCAGGAGACGAAGAAGGACGTGGACGGCTGCGATAAGCCACGGCGAGGCGCTGAACAGCCTTTGACCCGTGGATCTCCGAATGGGAAAACCCGGCGCCGGTAATGCGGCGTCACCCAGGGCTGAATACATAGGTCCTGGGAGGTAAGCGGGCGAACTGACACATCTCAGTAGCCCGACGAAAGGAAATCAACCGAGACTCCCCGAGTAGTGGCGAGCGAAAGGGGATCAGCCTAAACCGAGCATGTGCAAGCGGACACGCGTTGCATGCTTGGGGTTGTAGGACTCGTGTCCGGATCGTGTCCGATCCGGCGGCAGTTACCAAGTCAGGCGTTAGTCGAAGCGAGTGGAACCTCGCACCACAGAGGGCAATCGTCCCGTAGACGAAAGCGCGCTGACCTGCCGATCGAGTTCCTGAGTAGGACCGCTCCCGTGAAACGCGGTCTGAATCCGGGGGGACCACCCTCCAAGGCTAAGTACTCCCTGGTGACCGATAGTGAACTAGTACCGTGAGGGAAAGGTGAAAAGCACCCCTGAAGGGGAGTGAAATAGTACCTGAAACCGCGTGCCTACAAGTGGTCGGAGCCCTTCGGGGTGACGGCGTACTTTTTGCATAACGGGCCGGCGAGTTACTCGTTCGTGGCAAGGTTAAGCGATAAGCGGAGCCGCAGCGAAAGCGAGTCTGAATAGGGCGATTCAGTCACGAACGGTAGACCCGAAACCTGGCGAGCTATCCATGGGCAGGCTGAAGCGGAGGTAAGACTTCGTGGAGGGCCGAACCGACCTAGGTTGAAAACTGGGCGGATGACCTGTGGATCGGAGTGAAAGGCTAATCAAGCCAGGAGATATCTGGTTCTCTCCGAAATATATTTAGGTATAGCCTCGGGCTATATGCGTTTCGGCCGTAGAGCACTGCTTGGACTAGGGGCCCTACCAGGTTACCGACTTCAGGCAAACTCCGAAGACCGTTACGTTAAACCCGGGAGTCAGTGTGCGGGGGATAAACTTCGTACGCGAGAGGGGAACAACCCAGATCACCAGCTAAGGACCCTAAGTGGTGGCTAAGTGGAGAACGATGTCCGAATGCCGAGACAACCAAGAGGTTGGCTTAGAAGCAGCCATTCCTTGAAAGAGTGCGTAACAGCTCACTGGTCAAGTGTTCGGGCGCGGAGAATTCAACGGGGCTCAAGCCACCCTCCGAAGCTGTGAGCTCACTTTGTGAGCGGTAGGAGAGCGTTCCGGTGCCTGTGAAGCGGTGGCGTAAGCCGTCGTGGAGGAGCCGGAAGTGAGAATGCCGGCATGAGTAACGAGAAAGGGGTGAGAATCCCCTTCACCGATTGTCCAAGGTTTCCTGAGTAAAGTTCGTCTGCTCAGGGTCAGTCGGGACCTAAGGCGAGGCCGAAAGGCGTAGCCGATGGCCAACAGGTTGATATTCCTGTACCACGTCGTGTCCGCTATGACCGATGGGGTGACGGGGAAGGCTAAGGGAACCCAGGCGATGGTCGTCCTGGGGCAAGTACGTAGCCAGTCGCGGTAGGCAAATCCGCCGCGGCGTTACGGCGAGGTGCGATGCCAGCTGGCTTGACCGCCGGCCAGTCCCTGAAGCCATGCCTCCGAGAAAAACCTCTAGGCAGGACATGCGTGCCCGTACCTACAACCGACACAGGTGGACAGGTAGAGAATACTGAGGTGAGCGAGCTAACTATCGTTAAGGAACTCGGCAAATTCGCCCCGTAAGTTCGCGAGAAGGGGCGCCCCGGTAGGGTGAAGCTCATACGAGTGGAGCCCGAGGGGGCCGCAGTGAAAAGGTCCAACCGACTGTTTACCAAAAACACAGGCCTCTGCTAAGTCGTAAGACGACGTATAGGGGCTGACGCCTGCCCGGTGCCGGAAGGTTACGCGGCGTTGTTAGCCACTTCGGTGGCAAAGCAGCAAAGCTAAGCCCCGGTAAACGGCGGCCGTAACTATAACGGTCCTAAGGTAGCGAAATTCCTTGTCGGGTAAGTTCCGACCTGCACGAATGGCGCAACGAGTTGGACGCTGTCTCAACGATAGGCTCGGTGAAATTAGAGTCTCGGTGAAGATACCGAGTACCCGCAGAAAGACGGAAAGACCCCGTGAACCTTTACTGCATCTTGATATTGGAGTTCGGAGTATCTCGCTCAGGATAGGTGGGAGGCTTTGAACCTGTGGCTTCGGCCTCAGGGGAGCCAACCTTGAGATACCACCCTTGGTGTTTTGGACTTCTAACACGCTTCCGTTATCCGGGGCGTGAACAGTGTCAGGTGGGCAGTTTGACTGGGGCGGTCGCCTCCTAAAATGTAACGGAGGCGCCCAAAGGTTCCCTCAGCACGGTTGGAAATCGTGCGCAGAGTGTAAAGGCAACAAGGGAGCTTGACTGCGAGACCGACGGGTCAAGCAGGAACGAAAGTTGGGCTTAGTGATCCGGCCGTGGAAAGTGGAATTGCGGCCGCTCAACGGATAAAAGGTACTCCGGGGATAACAGGCTTATCGCGCCCAAGAGTCCATATCGACGGCGCGGTTTGGCACCTCGATGTCGGCTCGTCGCATCCTGGGGCTGGAGCAGGTCCCAAGGGTTGGGCTGTTCGCCCATTAAAGCGGCACGCGAGCTGGGTTCAGAACGTCGTGAGACAGTTCGGTCCCTATCTTCTGTGGGCGTTGGAGAGTTGAGAGGAGTCGTCCCTAGTACGAGAGGACCGGGATGAACGCGCCTCTGGTGTACCAGTTGTCCTGCCAAGGGCACTGCTGGTTAGCTACGCGCGGCACGGATAAGCGCTGAAAGCATCTAAGCGCGAAGCCAGCCTCGAGATGAGCTCTCCCATCCCCTTGAGGGAGTAAGACCCCTGGTAGACCACCAGGTCGATAGGCCGGCTGTGCAATCGCAGCAATGCGATCAGCAGACCGGTACTAATGGGTCGAGGGCTTGACGGATTTTTTGCTTCTTACCGGCCTAGTGCGGTTTTCAAGCTCCACGGGGGCCGTCTCTACCCTTTTCGGTGGCGAGATAGCGAGAGGGAAACACCTCTTCCCATTCCGAACAGAGCCGTTAAGCCTCTCAGCGCCGATGGTACTTGGAGGGCAACCTCCCGGGAGAGTAGGTCGCCGCCGGTCTTACCTAGGAGCCGCCCGCGAGGGCGGCTCTTACTTTTGCCCTGTGCAGATCTCCGACCCGGAGCCATATGCTCGGCCCGATGAGCACCGCGACCGACACCACCGTGAAGGACAAGGCGGCCCTCGAGTGGGTCCGTCTGCTCGCGGACGAGATCGGGCCTCGGCGACCGACGGGCCCGGCCGAGCGCAGGGCCGCCGAGCTGATCGCCGATCGGCTCTCCAAGCGTGGGCTGACGGTGGAGCAACGCTCCTTCGACGCCTACTCGACCTTCGCGATGCCCTACGGCGCCGCCCTCGGGGTGGCGCTGCTCGGCATGCCGCTCGCCCGCCGGCGGCCGCTGCTGGCATCCGCGCTGGCGGCCGCGGGGTCCGCCCTCACGGCCGCCGAGGATGGGCTCATACGACGCCCCCTGACGCGCGCGATGGCCCGCCATCCCAGCCGCAACCTGGTCGCCACGATCGAGCCGAGCAAGGACGCCGAGCGCACGGTCTGCCTTGTCTGCCACCTGGACAGCTCCCGCAGCGGACTGATGTTCCACCGGCGGTTCCTGCCCTTCCTCCATGCCTGGATCGGGACGCAGGCGGCCGCGTTCGCCATCGCGGTGGCGGGGCCGCTGCTCCGCCGATTGCCGCTCGGGAGGTCGTTGATCGCCGGCGCATATGGCGTGCTGGTCGCCGGCCTTGGGATGCTGATCGAGCGCGAGCTGCGCGGGGTCGACGTCCCGGGCGCCAACGACAACAGCTCAGGCGTGGCGACCGTGGCGACCCTCGCCGGCGAGCTCCACGCCGATCCGCTCGCCTCGACCCGCGTCGTCTGCCTGTTCACGGGCTGCGAGGAGGCCGGGGTGCTCGGCGCGGACGCGTTCGTGCGCGAGCTCGAGGCGGGCGAGGAAGACTGGCGCTCGTGGACCTTCATCAACTTCGACGGCGTCGGAGCGCCGGCCACGCTCCGCTTTCTCCGCCGGGAGGGAGTTCTGACCAAGTGGCCCGCGGATGCTCACCTTGCTCGTCTCGCGCAGGAGGTCTCGGAGCGCCGGCCGGAACTCGGGCTCGAGGGCACGAGCCACAACGCCGGTCTCACCTACGACACGACGCCGGTGCTGGCCCGTGGGGGGCGCGCGATCACATTCAGCACGCAGGACGCGACGATTCCCAACTACCACTCGCCAACCGACACGGTGGACAACCTGGACCCGTCCGCGCTGGGTCGGGCGATCGAGGTCGGTCGCGAGATGCTCGCCGCAATCGATCGTGGGGAGGCCGATTAGGCGGCGCGGCCGCGAAGCCGAGCAGCCGCCGCTCTGACGTTAAGCCGCGATCCGGTCCTGCACACCCGCACGGTCGTGCAGGTGGTGCGGGGCACCGGAGGCGAGGCCGATCGGACGGCGCTCGCAGTCCGCGACGGCCTCGTCCTCGATGCCGTACTCGCCGAGCGTCGCGAAGTCGATCATCAGGTCGGCCGCGTCGAGCAGCCGCTCCCTTATGTCAATGAGCTTTCCCATGGGCGGAAAGGTATGGACGGCCTCGGACGGAACCCGCCCATTTGCAGGGGACCTTGCAGCAGCATTTCGGGCGGATATGTTGCGCGGAACTGTCCGGTCAACAAGGGGGTCTTGGATGCCACTAGCAGTCACCAATCTCGAGTTCTCGATCTTTCTGCACATCACCGCGGTCGTCGTCGGCTTCGGCGTGACCTTTTCCGAGTCCGTCATGTTCCCGGTGGCGATGAAGATGAGCGCGCGGAACCTGCCCTTCGTGCACCGGCTGCAGCTCGTCATCAACCAGTTCTTCGCGATCCCGGCGGCCATCGTCATCGCCGCGACCGGCGTCTACCAGGTGGACAAGTTCAACTACGACTACGGCAACTTCTGGCTGAGCGCGACGATCACGATCCTCGTCGTTCTCTTCCTGGTGAACATCTTCTTCTTCATCCCGACGGACCGGAAGCTGCTGCCGATCATCGAGAAGGCAATCGCGGACGCCGGCGACAGAGAGCTGCAGCTCTCGGATCTGCCGCCCACGTATCAGCGCCTGGGCCGCGCCGAGGGAATCGTCGGATCGATCATGGGCATTCTGCTGATCGCCGCGATCTTCTTCATGGTCGCCAAGCCCGGGCTCGGCTGAATGGCCCGTTGATCTCCGTTCTCTTCCTGCACAGCTCGGGCCCGCAAGGTCCCGGGGAGGGCAGCGCTCCGTTTGCCGACCGCATCGCTGAGGAGCTGGGAGCCGAGTACGAGATCCGGTTCCCGGTGATGCCGGACACGGCCACGGATCCCCACTACGAGCCTTGGCGCGACCGCCTCGGCGAGGAGCTCGACGCGCTGGAGGGCAAGGTGATCCTCTTCGGACACTCCCTGGGTGGATCGGTGGCGCTCAAGTACTGCGCCGAGCGGGGCTTCGACAAGAAGGTTGCGGGCCTGGTCAGCGCCGCCACCCCGCTCTGGGGGACCAGTGACTGGGAGGAGGAGTGGGCCCTGCCGGAGCGCTGGCCGGCGGAGGGCCCGCAGCTGCCGCGGACGATCCTCTTCCACAGCCGCGACGACGAGGTGATCCCGTTCGCACACCTCGAGCTCTATGAGAAACGGCTCCCCGACGCGGAGGTGCACCCGCTGGACGGCAACGGACATCTCTACGACCACGGCGACCTTTCCGAGATCATCGCCGCGGTGAGGTGGCTCTAGCGCCCACGGCGCCCGAAGCTGTGGGGGGCCGGCAGCGAGGCGGACAGCTCCGCCATTGCCGCCTCGCGCACGCCGTCGAAGCCGCGCTTGGAGAGTCCCACCGCTGACGGCCCAGCCATGGCGGGCTCCCTACGCTCCTCTTCCGGATCCTGGCCGTTCTCCCGATGCACCGGCGGCTCGAGCTCGCGGATCCGCGGCGGCGAGAGCTCGTCGGTGGCGAGCCGATCGGTGCTGAGCCGGTCGATCCGGGCGACCACGACGTTGGTCGTCCCTTCGCGATGCTCGAGCTTGCCGGCGGCATGGACGAAGCCCGAGGTCCTCACCGCCAGGCGGTGGCGCTCCACGACCGGCGGAGGGACGATCAGGTTGATCGTTCCCCGCTCGTCCTCGAGCAGCATGAAGACGACGCCGTTGGCCGTCGACGGCCGCTGGCGGGCGACCACCATCCCCGCCACCTCGACCCGGGCGCCGTCGCGCGTGCGGCCCAGGTCCTCGCTCGAAAGGACCTCGGACGGGAGGCTCACGCGCAGGAGCTCCATCGGATGCTTGCCGAGGGTCATGCCGGTGGTCCGGTAGTCGGCCACGATCCGCTCCCAGGGGCCGAGCTGGGGCAGCGGCGGCGTGGGGGAGCCGTCGAGGGGCAGCGCCAGCTGCGCGCCATCGTCGGTGCGGGCGACGTGCGCCGAGCCGCCGGCCTCCCAGAGGGCGGGACGCCTGAGCTCTTCGTCGGGGTCGGCCGGGGACGAGGCGCGGCCCGCGCCCACCTGGACGAGACCGTCACACGCGCCGGCCCAGGCGAACCGCTGCAACGACGCCGCGCCGGCGCCCGAGCGTCCGGCGAGGTCCGAGATGCTCTGGTAGGAGCCGCCGCGGCGGCGCTCGTCGATCACGGCCTGCGCGTCGACTTCCGCCGCCTCGGCGACGTAACCGAGGCCGATCCGAACCGGCGGGTTTCCCGCCGAGCCGGCGGCCGCTCCGGTCGTCTCCACCCGGCAATCCAGCTCGCTGACATTGACGTCCGGAGAGAGGATCTCGATGCCGCGCCTCTGCGCCTCGTGGACCAGCGCGTCCGGCGGGTAGAAGCCCATCGGCTGCTCGTTGAGCAGCGCGCAGAGCAGCTCCGGCCCGTAGTGCACCCGCAGCCACATCGACTGGTAGGCGAGCAGGCCGAAGGCCGCGGAGTGAGACTTGGGGAAGCCGAAGCCCGAGAAGCCCTCGATCTGGCCGAAGACCCGCTCCGCCACCTCGCGTGAGACCCCGCGGCCGATTGCACCCTCGATGAACCGCTCGCGGTAGCGCTCCATCGCTGCCTCGGAGCGCTTGCGGCTCATGGCTCGCCGCAGCCCCTCGGCCTCGCCGACGGAGAAGCCGGCGAGCGCCATCGAAACCTCGAGGACCTGGTCCTGGAAGACGATCGCACCGAGGGTGTCCTTCAGGACCGGCGCCAATGACGGGTGCTCGTATGGAACCTCGTAGGAGGGATCGGCCCGCAGCCGCTTGCGCCGCTCGATGTAGGGGTGGACGGCACCGCCCTGGATCGGGCCCGGCCGCACCAGGGCGACCTGCACGGTCAGGTCGTCCAGGTCCTGGGGAAGGGTGCGGGGGAGCATCTGCATCTGCGCCCTGCTCTCGATCTGAAAGACGCCGGTCGTCTCCGCCTTCTGAATCGCGCTCCAGACCTCGTCGTCGTCGAGTGGGACGTGGGAGAGGTCGATCCGCTCGTCGCGCGTACGCGCAATCTCGTCGACGCAGCGCTCGACCGCCGACAGCATCCCCAGCCCGAGCAGGTCGATCTTCAAAAAGCCTGCATCGGCGCACGAATCCTTGTCCCACTGGACGATCTGCCGTCCCTCCATCGCCGCCGGCTGCACGGGGCAGAGCTCGATCAGCGGAGTGGTCGAGATCACCATGCCGCCGGGGTGCTGGGAGATGTGGCGGGGGAGGCCCGCGATCTCCGGCAGCAGCTCGGCGAGCGCCCGCCAGCGGGGGGAGCGCGCCCGCAGCTTGCCCAGCGTCTCCTCCATCCGGGCCCAGGCGTCGCGGCTCGCCTCGTAGACGTCCACGGCCCGGGCGAAGCGCTCGACCTCGCCGAGCGGCAGGCCCAGCGCCTTGCCGAGGTCGCGGATCGCGCCGCGCGCCTTGTAGGTGGCGAATGAGGCGACCAGCGCCGATCGCTCGGAGCCATAGCGCTCGTGCACCCGCGGGATCAGCTTCTCGCGGATGTCCCGGGGGAAGTCGAGGTCGATGTCCGGGACCTCGGTCAGCTCCTCGTTCAGGAAGCGGCCCAGGAAGAGTTCGTTCTTCACTGGGTCGATGTGCGAGAGGCCGGTCAGATAGCAGACGAGCGAGCTGACGCTGGAGCCGCGTCCGCGGCCGGGCGGCAGCAGACGCCGCGCGGAGTCCGGGCCGCGCACCTCCACCGCCACCTCGCGAGCCAGCTCGAGCATGTCCTGGTGGAGGAGGAAGAAGCCGGAGAGCCGCAGCTTCCGGATCAGCGCCAGCTCCTCGTCGAGTCGCCGCTCGGCCTCGGCGCGGTGCGTCGTCCCCTCGTAGCGGTGCGTCAGGCGAACCCGGCAGAGCTCGGCGAGCCGCCGGTCAGTCCGGCGGCGGTTTTTGTGGCCGCCGTTTGTGTCTTCCTCGGCCCCCGGGTAGCTGTAGCCGATCTCCTTGGTGAGATCGAAGCGCAGGCGCTCGGCGAGCCGGGCCGTCTCGGCGACGGCCTCGGGGTGGTCGCGGAAACGCACCGTGGCCCGCTCGGCCGAGAGCAGGGAGGAGGTGGAGTTGCCGCGGCGCATCGCCTCGGTCTCGTCCAGCGTCGCCCCCAGCCGCACCGCCACCAACGCGTCCTGCAGGGCGAGCCGCGAGCGGTCATGGGCATGGGCGTCGCCGGTCGCCACCGCCGGAACGCCGAGCCGCTCCGCCAGCGAGGCGAGCCGGCGGTTGCGCGAGCGGTCGTGGCGCCAGAGCGGGCGCTGCAGCTCGATCCGGAAGTGATCGGGGCCGAAGGCGCGCAGCAGGCGCTGGGCGAGATAGGTGGCGCCGGCCGGATCGCCCCGCTCCCAGCTGCCGGCGACGGCGCCGTCGCGGGCGCAGCCCGAGAGGCAGACCAGCCCCTCGGTGTGGCGCTCGAGCTCGTCGATCTCAATCGAGGGAGGCAGTGCGTCCCTCATCCCGGGGCCTTCGCGGGTCCCCCGATGCGCCTCCGTGATCAGCCGGGAGAGGCTGGCCCAGCCCCGCGCGCTCTCGACCAGGAGGGTGACGTGGACCGGGCGTGGCGTCCGCCGCGGCACCTCCACGGTCAGCTCACAGCCGGTGATGGGTCGGACGCCGACCCCCTTGCACGCATGGGCGAACTCCATCGCCCCGCAGACGTTGTCGTGATCGGTCAGCGCCAGGGACTCGTGGCCGAGATCGGCCGCCGTGGCCGCCAGCTCGGCGGGATCGGAGGCGCCGTCCAGGAAGGAGTAGGCCGAGTGGCAGTGCAGCTCCGCGTACATCAATCCCGCTGCCGGAACCATCGACCCGAGGTGGGCTCGCAGAAGACGACGACGTCGCTGCCGTCCTCCAGCACCACCTCGAAGTAGCGTCTTTGCAGGGGTTTCTGCGTCCACCAACCATCCTCGACGAGCCACTCCTCGCGCACCGATTCAACGGCCAGTCGCCCGACGGCCTTCGGCGTCCCATCGGAGTCGATCTGGACCGGAACCGGCCAGGGCTTGTTGACCCGGCCCGGCCTCACGACGGTTCTTCAGGAAACGGCATGAGCACCTCGCGACGTTCGGGCACCCGTGACTCCGGATCTACCTCCAGCACGCGCAGCAGCGAATCGGCGCCCGCGGCCGAGCGGGTCTGGCGAACCGCCTCGGAGATGCGCCTGCGCCGCTCCTGATCAGGGCTCGAGAGGGTGAGCTGCTCGCCGGTCTCGGGGCCGAGCGCCACCGCCTCCAGCCGCAGCGTCGCCGCGGGGGCGGGCAGCAGGGCGAGGTGGGGGAGGAGGGCGTCGGCGAGCCGGGACCGGTCGGCGCTGGCGCGCCGCAGCGCGACCTGGCGCCGCCAGCCCCCGCCGGCCGCGAGCCGGGCGGAGAGGCGCAGCGTTCTCAGGGTCCTGCCGCGACGCGTGCCATGGGCGAGCAGGCGGGAGATCAGCAGCTCGAGCGCTCTCTCCAGCTGCTGGCCGGAGACGGCCTCGGGCAGCTCGAGCTCCACCGCGATCGCCTCGCGAACCGGCCTCGGACGCAGCGGATCGTCCTCGCCCCGAGCCAGCCGCCGCGCGCACAGGCCCAGCCGCCCGAAGCGGTCGGCGACGGCGTCGCGCGGAAGGCCCGCGAGGCGGCCAAGGGTGGAGACGCCGAGCCGCTCGAGCTCGTTGGGGAGATCGTCCCCCTCATCGAGTCGCCCGCAGAGCAGCGACACCGGAAAGGGGTCGAGGAACTCGGCGGCGGCCCGATCCGGGACGACCCCACGGCGGGTCGTGGCGGCCACGTAGGCGCAGAAGCGGCCCGGACCGGCGCCGATCCGCACCGACTCGAGCTGCCGGCGAACCTGCCTCAGCACGCCCTCGATCCCTCCCCAGAGGCGGCTCAGGCCACTGGCCTCGAAGAACGCCTCGCCGGCGCGGCCGGACTCGACCTGCGCGCCGATCCCCTCCAGCCGCCGCAGCGCCTCCTCCCAGGAATGCTCGGCCCGCTCGGGATCCGGCGGGATCAGGGCGAGCTCGGGGCAGCGCGAGAGCGCCTCGCCCATCCTCATCCCCGCCCGCAGCCCGAAGCGCTCCGCCGACTCTGTGACCTCACCGATCAGCTGCGCGGCGCCGGGCTCGGGGGCGAGGACCGCCGGGCGCCCCAGGATCCTCCGGTCGCTGACCGCTGCGATCAGCCGGAACCGGGGGATCAGGGCGCATGTGACGGGCATCGAACGTATGTTCGTATACCCGGGCCGAAAGGTCAAGGAAGCGCGCTGCGATGATTGGCGGGTGATGGCGCGAGCGATTACCGCTCTGGCCGCCCTGAGCATCGTGGCGCTCCCGGGCTGCGGGTCCTCATCGGATCAGAGCAGCACCGTCCCGGGCGGAGCGGATGCCGACGCGGTTCAGGTGATCAAGGGATGGGCGGACGAGCTCCGCTCCGGCGACATCTCGGCGGCCAGCGACCGGTTCGCGCTCCCCAGCGTCATCCAGAACGGGGCACCCGCGCTGCGCCTCACCACCCGCCCACAGGTGGAGGTCTTCAATCAGTCCCTGCCGTGCGGGGCGAAGCTCACCGCGGCGACCTCGTCGGGGAAGTACACGATCGCCACCTTCGTGCTGACCGAGCGACCGGGCCCGGGTCAGTGCGGCAACGGCGTCGGAGAAACGGCCAAGACGGCCTTCGTGATCCACGACGGGCACATCGCCGAATGGCGCCGCGTCGTCGACACCGAGCCGACCGGGCCGACCAGCACGGCGCCGATCATCTGAGCCGCTCGATCACCGCGTCCGTGAACTCGGTGGTGCTCGCATGGCCCATCAGATCGGGGGTCCGGATGCCGGCCGCGGCAGTCTCGAACACGGCCTCGTAGATGGCCCGCGAGGCGCGAGGGGCCTGATCGACTCCAGCGACGCCGGCGTAGTGGAGCACCGCGGCCGCCGCCAGGATCATCCCCATCGGGTTGGCGATGTCCTTTCCCTCCAGGGCGGGAGCGGTACCGTGCGGGGCCTCGCTCATCGCCACGCGCACCCGCAGCTCGTCATCGAGCGCGAGGAGGACCGACTCCGCCCCGGCGATCGACCCGTAGAGCGGCAGGACGAGGTCGGAGAGCAGATCGCCGTCGCGGTTGAGGCTCGGGATCACGAGCGGCGCATCGGCGCGGCCGGTGAGCAGCCCGGCGTAGGTGGCGTCGATCAGCAGGGGCTCGTAGGCGACCTCGGGGTGGCGCTCGGCCGCCGCGTCCATCTCCTCCTTCAGCATCCCCTCGTAGACGGGGCTGACGGTCCACTTCGGCCCGCCGTAGACGCGGCCGCCGATCTCCTTCGCAGTCCGGAACGCGTACTCGGCCACCGCGCGGCAGTTCGAGCGATGGATCACCTCGGTGCGCTGCGCGACCTCGTCGCCGTTCTCGGGGCGGCGCGACTCCTCGGCGCCATAGGCATCCTCGATCGCCATGCGAACCACCGAGATCGGATGGTGAATCCCCGCCACGGGGCTGACGCCGGGGATGCGGCGGCCGGTCCGCACGATCACCTTCCCGTCGACCGCCTCCCGGATCAGGCGATTGGGGCTGCCGACGTCATCGGCGCCCTCCGGCGTGATCGTCGCCGCCTTGATACCGAAGCCCGCCTCCGCCATCGCCTCCGCCGCCTCGGTGCAGATCCCGTTCTCGCTGCGCCGCCGGTTCTCCAGCGAGAGGTCGAAGCGCTGGAGCTCGACATCCAGCCCGATCACGTCCGGGGCGACGAGCCGCAGCGCCTGCTCGAGCAGCTCCTGCCCGGTCTGATCGCCCTCGAGCACCACGATGCGAAGATCGGCCATCGGGCTGCGAGGATATGGGAGGGTGCTCCGAGCGAAGCGAGGAGCAACCCGTTTGATGCGGAACGAGAGCTGTACCTGGTGCGGGGCCGAGGTCGAGCCCGGCGACGGCTTCCGGGCCTATGAACCAGCGGGGGAGCGCCGAGCGGTCTTCTGCCGGCTCGAGCACCTCATCCCCTGGTCGATCAAGGGCGCCCACTGGGACCCGGGGGAGATGAGCGAGCCACCGTCGCTGGACGAGGGGGCTACAAACTGCTCCCACTGCGAGGCGGAGCTCACCGACGCCCACGTCCTGCTCGTCCGCCACCGCGGGGAGCACCGCGTCGCGGACGCCTTCTGCTCCGTCGACCACATGACCGAATGGGCGAAGGCCGGAGGTCGCTGGCGGTGACGGCGGATTTTGCGCGGATCCGGAAACGGGCCGAATCAGCCGATCGCCGCAAAACGCGGGATCTCGCCTTTGCACCCCATTGACCTCGCTGTTGCACACGCTAGGGTGCTCGCACTTGAGCAAGACGGGTTGATCGAAAGGTCAATCAGGTCAGTTCAAACAGAGACGGCCCGGGAAACCGGGCCGTTTCGCTTTGTTGGGCCGCCCCTCGGAGGCCGTGGACAAATCACCGCAGCAGCTCCCTGGTCGAAAAATGCCGAGGCGTTATCGACTCTTCCGGGGCTCAGCCGAGTTCCTGGGCGAGGCCTATCAGAAGTCCTTCGGGCCCCCGGATGTAGCAGAGCCGGTACACGTCTTCGTACTGGACCACTTCGTCCACGAGCTGTGCGCCGTGTTCGCGGAGCCGGGCGAGCGTCTCGTCGATGTCGTCAACGGCGAACATCACACGCAGGTAGCCCAGAGCGTTCACGGGAGCGTTCCGGTGGTCAGCGGCAACAGGCGGCGTGACGAATCGCGAAAGCTCGAGTCGACTCTGGCCGTCCGGGGTACGCATCATGGCGATCTCGACTTGCTGGTCGC